>Ga0315553_10003828_pt1 | contig 11555 bp, 9 predicted proteins | sample SalMarSW160140MG_FD_203099 | JGI IMG/M metagenome (GOLD analysis project Ga0315553, IMG submission 203099) | Salt marsh sediment microbial communities from the Plum Island Ecosystem LTER, Massachusetts, United States - Salt Marsh Sediment SW1601-40 ... | reverse complement strand
GTTGATGCTGGTTATTCCGAACCATAAACTCACAATAATTAGAGTGCTGACAAGTGACGCCCGCAGTATCCCAAGAAGGTCGGTAATCCCCACATAACGCCACCAACCACGGTATTGCTTGAAAAGCCCGAACACCGGCAGCTTGACAATCAGAAACAATAGCAGCAAGACAGGGTACCGACCTACAAGCCAGTCTTGCCTGAACTGCATATTGCTTGCCACCAGGAAGGAAAGCATCAATGAGACGGCGAAGGCAATTATATGAGCAAGGATAATCAGCGGCTTACGAAACCTCAGCAGCACGCTATCGGGGGCAGTCGAAAGTTCTGATACCTCCTGATTCTCGTTTTCCAACTGAGTATTTAAATTTGTATCAGGCATATTTTCCAAGCATAACAACCCCACCCATAATTTCACACAAGGCCAAGTATAAAAACGGTTTAAGTGGGTGTCAAGAAATTATCGCCGTACAGTCACAATACCTCTGGAATGCACCAACCTACAATTAGCACATCTGCCATCTTCCATCTGCCACCTGTTATTTCCTGCCCCTATCCTTTGAGCTATTTGGGTAGAAAGTCCCTCTGGTTACCGAGCTTCAAAACAATGAATTTGGCCAGGTCCCCGGCTCTGACTTAGGCTACTCCTCCTCGGGCTCGGGCTCGGATTCAGGCGCACTCGTTTGAGCTTTGTCCTCGTTAGAATATGTATAAACATCCTCCAGAGCCGTATTGTCAATCTTATTGCGCATAAGTGAGTAGATTATAGTATTGGCCGAAAAATAAAAACTCACTAAAAAAGATGCTACCAATCCGACTACAGCCAACACAGATATGTATACCAAAAAAGATGCCACTGATTCCGGCCAACTACCTGCCGCCGAACTTAACGAGCCAGGCAGGTCACTGAAGCTCGGCCCCCGCGCCCAGATTGCTTCAAGTTTGTCATTGCCGCCGAGTACGCCAAACTGCAAAAACAGGCGGGCAACCCAGAGCAGCAAAAAGGCAAAAAATCGAACAAACATATAACAAACTGCGCCATAGATTGCAGCTATACCGGTATAAAAAGCCATCCTCCAGGGTCTTGAATATACATAACTAAAAGAACGACTTATCGCATCAAAGCAGTCTGAACCGTCGTATGCCACGGCCGGGAACATCAGGTTAAATCCAGCAAACGTTCCTATCAATACCACTGCTATCAATGCGCCGGCAACGAAGGCCAACGGCATAAAGATTCCCATTATCAGCTCGCCGACCCATGGAATGTTGCCTACCAGACCCAGAAGAAATATGAATAGACCTATAAAAGCAATTATGATAACCGGCGCCAGGGGCGCGGTGAAGAAACTTGTGAAATTTTTTATGCTGAAACGCAGGGCCTCACCCAAACCGGGTTTCTCGCCTTGTGCAAATTGCAACGCTGCAATTCGGCATAAGCCACCACCGGCAATCGAGAGCACAACAAGCTTTATCGCAAAGAAAATTAAGCAATAAAGAAGATGATACCGTAGCGCCCATCCTACCGCCCTGAAATACGCAGCGGCCTCTTCTGTAGCACTCGCAAGGTTAAGTTCGAACAAATCTCCTATAGCAGAGTGAAATCTCGCCGAACCAAAATGCCAAAGCGTAGAAAACACACCACGGCGTTGCCCACTTTCCTTATACCTTTCGATGAAACCCTGCACCAACTCCGGATTGTCAATATAAACTTGCAACTCCGCAACTTCACCTTGGGCCCTTTTTGTAACAACAACGGTTTCGCTGAAGTCCATAACATAGCCAGCCAGGCATATAGCAACCACCGCCAGAAAGGCAATTATCAGTTTGCTCGGCTGAATGGCAATGCGGAAAGTTTGGAATATCTTTGGAAAAAGAAGAGTGTTAAATAATTGAGATGACTCTCTTTCGTCAACCATATCGCTCCCTTTCAAAAAGGCTCTGTCTGTCATTGATCCCGCAAAGAACAGATGCAGATATTTATAGCTTATTATCTCGCGGTTTCAACAAATTTTATAACATTTTATTGTCCAGGGCACAGTTCTTATATAGAGACCACCAGCAGATTTCCAGCCAGTCCAAGCAAATGTTAAAACCAAAAGCCTCAACAGTATTTTCTCAAATCCGAACCCATAGGCATGAAAAATGACTGCTACAGGCTGGCAAAAAAGCACTTGCACAAATCTCAACTTTTAACCAGAATCAGGACTACACTTGAACATAAAAAGCCATGTATTCGTATTTTACAGATAAAGAAGTTAAACGTGTGTTTTTCTGATATTTATTGACTCAAAGTTAGAATGGAGGTCACTATGAGCAACCTGTTATATATAAAAGCCTCACCTATGGCAGACCTGTCTTTTTCAACCGCTGTAGCCGATGCATTTGTTAACTCGTATCTCCAGGCCCATCCCGATGACAGTGTTAAAACTATTGATATCTTCAAAGAGCCACTCCCTGCCTTTGATTTTGAAGCTGCTTCAGCGAAATACAAAATAATGCACAACAAGGAACATTCACAAAAAGAAAAGCAAACCTGGCAGAAAATCGTATCTGTAATCGAGGAATTCAAATCAGCAGACAAATACGTTATAGCGGTACCGATGTGGAACTTTTCAATCCCTTATCGCTTGAAACAATACATAGATATAATCGTCCAGCCGGGCCACACTTTCACCGTCACCGAAGACGGCAAGTACGAAGGTTTGGTAAAAAACAAGCCCGTCTTCATCGCCTATGCACGTGGTGGCGAATACCCAGCTGGTACGGACTATGAGGCATTTGACCTGCAAAAAAAGTATCTCGAGTTAATACTGCCCTTTATAGGCCTAAACGATATTAACTCGGTATTAGTTGAGCCGACCCTTGCTGGCGGTGCAGATACTGCAAAACAGAAAAAAACCAAGGCCATTGAAAAAGCAAAACAAATGGCGAAAAAGTTCTGAACTCCGACGATTTCAGACTTGCAGCTTTTCAACTGTTTACCTTTAGATATGCCCTGATTAGTTCACCCACGCTCCAGGCCTGAGCGGTGCATCCTCTCGGATAATGCGGAGCATCGCCGTCGAATATTTCCGATACACTCCCAAGGCAGGCTTCTCCGGTTAGATGTTTCATCAAAGGCTCAATGAATCCTGCGGCTTCTTTCTTGCTCTTCCGGCTAAATCCATTAACCTTCAAATACGCCTCCACGAACGGTCCTATCAGATATGGCCAAACCGTACCTTGGTGATAAGCCGCGTCCCTCTGCTGCTGTGGGCCCGTATACCTACCTTTATAACCACTGTGCTGAACGTTCAACGTTCGAAGGCCGTAAGGTGTCAACAGTTCTCGCCGTACTACATCAACGATTGACTTTTGCTGGGGCAACGATAAGGGGGGGGAAAATGGAAGTGAAACAGCAAATATCTGGTTCGGCCGAAGGCTTGCATCACATGAACTGTCAGGAAAAATGTTATCATTCAAGTAACCGCACTGCTCATTCCAAAATAATTCACAGAAACGACGTCCAACTTGGTCTGCCATAGCCCTGTAATGCTCCGCCTTCTCCATATTTCGGCCGGCCCCCTTGGAAGCAAAAGCCCCAGCGCCTGCCCGGCCATTACGAGGACCTCCAACAGGACTGGCGTAAAATTGCCCAAGAAAACAAAGACTATTATACCATAGTGCATTAACCTCCACCGCCTTACCACACCGTGGCGTAAAGGCAACATTGTCATACTTGGCATCCATCCATGTGAGCTGTGTGTCGTTATCACCCGCGGTTATAAGCCCATCGGTATCAGCGCGAATGCCAAACCACGTGCCATTTTGGTATGAGTCTGTAATCCAGCAAATTATGGGTAGAAGATGTTGCATGAAGGTTTTTGAATCACCAGTAGCATCTAAATATTGAAAAGCTGCGTTGATAAACCAAAGAGAAGCATCAACACTGTTAAAATAAGCTGTGTCGCTGCGGTCATCGAATCGATTTGGAATCATACCATTATCCGCCGCCTGAGCGAAGGTAGTCAAAACCGATTTTGCATCCTCGAATCTGCCGATCGAAAGCAACAAGCCCGGCAGAGACACAAAAACATCCCTGCCCCAGTCTGCAAACCATGGGAAGCCCGCTAAAATAGTGGTTCGATGGTTCTGTTCTGTTTGGCGTTTTGTAACAAACTGGTCGGCAGCCAAACAGAGCATTCTAAATCTTCCACCTCTGGCTTTTGCAGTGCCAATTATCATATTCTGGTGCCTGTGCAAATCCTCGCTCACCGACTCGATATCAGCGCTTATTAGGGTCTCTGTTTTGCCCCCTACTTGCAAAACGGGCTCCCTGAATTGCTCAGGCCTACAGTGATTGCTCAGATTGGCCCAGAGAACAATCTTCGTTGGAGCCTCTACACGACACTTGAAGAAACCGGGCGTCCACAAATCTTCGGTAAAATTCTGACCTCTTTCCTTGTCGTTACGATATACGAAATTGAACCACCATTGCTGGTCTTTTTCAAACTTCATCGTTGGGCAACTCAAAAACAATCCACAACTGACAGGCGTATCATAGTGGACCAGCAGGCCATTACCAACCCAAGTTGAACTTAACGGAGCGTAAGATCTTTGAAGTGTATGGAAATCTCGTAAACCAACAAATGGACGCAAAACAAATTCCGCTGGATTCTCAACATTTGTAAAATCATACACGATCGCAACTGTGTCTGTGCTACGGAGAAGGTATACGGATTTAGTCAACTTAACCTGGCCCAGCTCGTAATCGAAATGTACGCCAACATCCCGGCTGAACCGCTTTATGTAGCTAAAACCCTCCGGCGCGAACTTGTCACTAAATTCAAAAGTTGAAAGGTTAAATAACTTCTGCTCCGATATTACCATCTCCAGACAATTCGCCAGCGCCATTATCCTGTTAACAGGCGGATTAAGCGAGCCAATGAGCAGACCGTGATAACCTCTGGTATTGCACCCGACACTTGTCGATGATGCGTAACTACCACGCTCGTTGGTCAACAGCCATTCTTTGGTTAGCAAATTCTCAATAGGCTCATCGCGAGTCGATATGGACACAATTTGTGCATCGTCGGCTTTCTGCAGTGTCAACAAAACCTTACTCCCGAAAACATTATTATGCTAAGGTCTAAAAATCAGAACTACTTTGAACAACAAAGCAGCACAAAACATTTAATTTACCGTTTGCAAATTGGGCGGGTTTTTATTTTGTGATCCTGCACCAAAAAAGTCTCTCGTTGCGGCACTTTTTGGTATGGGATGAAATGCCCCCCTGGACACCTCCTTGGCACAACGGCTCTGAAGATTATCCAACACATTCATAAAGTTTATGTAAGAATCGTAAGGTGAGTCATAGGGATTAAAATACTTATGGACATCCCCGTCGGCAAAGTATTTCGTGCACATATAGTAAAAGTGGTCTGATGCCTGCAATCTTCGCCAGTCTGCGATGATTTTTTCGTCGTTGGTCTTCTTGATTTCCTTTTCGAGCCGATAAAGCTCATGAACAGCATTGGATTGCATGGCGTTTCCAAGCCAGGCAGAGATGTCTCTTTCAGTATCTGCCCAGCTTATGATATGCGGCACATCGACTGTGTCGATAGCCTCATAACATTCAACTACCTCGCTGGGTGTTTTGAAATCATTGTCCGGATGCTTCAGGACTTCCTCTGGCAGGTGACGCATAAAATTGAATATCCCAGTATCTTCCCATTGATGTTCGCCGAATGTCTCATAATCCATAAACAGGTTAACTACATTACCGTTGCCGTTAACATTGCTTATCCAGCGGGCAAATTTCTCCGCCGTCAAAGGCCACTCCTGCCAATCACGATTGGAAAACCTAAACGCAATATCGTCGCTGAGAGAATAGTTTTTCAACAAAAGTTTCAATTTGTTACAACCCTTAGGCCTATATAGAAAATTGGGACTGCGAAGACCAAGGATATGGTCTGCTCCCTCGGCTATTATCGCGTCAAAAATGCCCATCGACTCAATAAGAGCAGCTAAATCATTATTGTATATCAGCTCCGTATTTCTAAATACCCGTGGCTTTTGACCAAAAACACTGATGGCCTCGATGTGTTTGTGTATCTGCTCGATGAATTCGTCGCGTGAATACAGAAAACTAAGACTGTGATAATACGTCTCAGCCAAAAATTCTACACAGCCGGTTTCCGCCAGAGCATCAAAAGTGCTCATAACCTCCGGCGAATAACGCTCGAACTGCTCCAGCAAGACCCCGGTTATGCTATAGGCTATTCTAAATCTGCCCTCGAATCTGCGTATTATATCAAGAAGCAGCCGGTTGGCCGGAAGATAACATTTGTTTGCCACCTTCCTGCATATAAACCCATTCTTATAATCGTCGAAATACTTGTCGGTACTGTCAAATACCGTATAGTGTCTCAATCGCAACGGCTGATGAACCTGAAAATAAAAACATACTGAAGGCATCTCTTTTTATCTCACACAACACACAACGAAATCAAACCGAAACCAGCATCTCTTTATAAACCTTCGCACATTTCTGTGCGCTGTCTCTCCATCGTAATTTTCTGGCCTCAAAATTACCGTGGCTTCGCAGCGTCAACTGCAATGGAGGATACTTCAGTACCGCCACAACCTTGTTGGCAATCTCATTGACGTCCCAGAAGTCAACCTTCAAAACATGCGTCAAAACTTCTGACACACCGCTTTGCTTACTTATGATGACGGGTACATCGTTGTTCAGGGCCTCCAGAGGCGCAATACCAAACGGCTCCGATACCGAAGGCATTACGTACAGGTCAGCCATTTTATATATCTTCTGGACGTCCTCGCCGCGTAAGAAGCCGGTGAAAAGTACCTTATGGCCAATGCCGAGTTCTGCCGCCATCTCAATTGAGCGGTGCATTAAATCGCCGGAACCAGCCATAACAAATTTGACGTTGTCCATTACCTCCAGTACCTTCTTGGCCGCATGGAGAAAGTACTCCGGGCCTTTTTGCATCGTAATCCGGCCCAGAAACAGCACGATTTTCTCATCTTTACCAATGCTGGTCTCAGTCAGTGACCAATTGCTGTTGTGTTCTACGCCGTTATAGACCACCTCAACTTTTTCACCGCTAACACCATATCGGCTTATTATAATACTCCGCGTAAAATGACTGACAGCGATTACTTTGTCCGCTCTGTGCATACCCTCTCGCTCGATGTCGTAAATCATCTGGTTGACGTGCTCACCACTGCGGTCGAATTCTGTTGAATGTACGTGCACAACCAGCGGTTTTCCACTCATTGTCGCCACTGCAATTCCCGCAGGATACGTCATCCAATCGTGGGCATGGACGATATCGAACTGCTCATTCTCTGCTAACTGAGCCGCAATCACAGCATAACGACCCACTTCAGCACACATATCGCTGTGGTAGTCTATTTCACCAATCAACTGACTTGCAGCACTGACACTACCCCCATACATCTCCCGCTTTTGTCTTAAAGTTTCTTCTACCCGTTGCTGGAAAACATCGGGCGTCGTATATGGCTGCAAAGGCGACTCAATTGTGTGGAACTTTACGTTCTTAAGCCCTGCGATTTTATAGGAACCTGAGAATGACCGAGAACTTGGGCTAAGGAGCTTGACGTGAGTAGAGTATTTGCTCCCCACCATTTTTGGCAGAACAAAGGTGACCTTCATGCCAAGCTGATCCATCGCTCTGGTAAGTCCGTAGCACGCCGTACCGAGCCCACCACTTATAAACGGCGGAAACTCCCAACCTAACATGAAAATTCTAATATACCCCCCCTCTTGGTTTAGTCCCATAATCTTTCGCTCGCTAAGAGGTTACGCCAAATCATCATTCCCAGATCCGACATTAATATAAACAAACCGGTCCGAAGATGTCTGGCTGCCAATCCAATTCGCCAATCGCCGGTAAAGACCTTATCGGCAAGAAATTACACAATCTTAATTCCAAGATTCACAAAACTAATCGTATTTTGTCATACTATCTAATATACAAATCGGCCTTTTCAACATAGGTAGTTCAATAAATTTTTTAAAAATAGTAAATTTTAATACTAATAATGGGTATTTTATGGGCTATTGGAGAAATTAGAAAATAATGTAAAATTATACATTCCACGACCCCATTTATTCGCTGACGCTCACTGCCCACTACACAGACCGCTAAGATGGATAGCTACCAACAAAATCGAATGATACGCCGCTGATATACTCTACAAAAAAGCCGTCCCGCGCCCAAAAAAGCGGAACGGCTTAGTCTGGACAACACTGCTTCAAACATAACCTGAGAAAACAAAAGATGTTAGAGCAGAACTTGCCTACAGGTCCTGTGCCCTGACTGTGCTGCGGCGATTGGCCTTGGCGCGGGCAATGGCGCAATCAAGTATGCTATAAACGTTCTCGCTGATGGCCTCTACTGCATCTGACGAAGTCATCATCTTCTTGCTCTTGATGTGCGCTTTAACTTTGCTGGCTACAACTAAACAATCCCTTTTCTTCGTTTTTGCCATTACAAAAATCCTCCATGAAAAAAGTTTAATTCCAATATAGTCCGGTTCAAGACCTTTGAGCCCGGCACACTGTCAAACAACCTTAATATGCACAACCCTCAGATTTTGCAACAAAAAAACGCTCAAATGTTAAATTTTTCTGGCTACGGAGCCGATGGCACAGATATCAAACGAGCTAATTATGTTCTCCGAGAAGCTGGCATTTTTTGATAATTTAAATAATCCGAGCGGGTTATTTTGACGAAAACATCTGGACAAGTATTTTTGAACAGACGACCCCGCTGAAACGGGATATATTGAATGGGGTTCCAAAAGCTGAAAGGAGCATCTGGTAACCAGGTTTGTTCCGGAGATACAGAATATGGAAAAGCGTTCAAAAAAACAGCATAAATCGCAGGCTAAACTTAAGGAATTCGTAGTCGTCACCCTTGTTGAGGATTTGGAGCAGGCCAAGGAGTACGAAACTCTGCTGAAAATCAACGACATTCCTGCCATAATTAAGGAGCAAACTGACCAGTCGATGGCTACCAAAGGAATTGCTGTGATGGTCCCCGAAGATTTCCTTGATGAAGCACACGTAGTAATAGAGTCACAGGATGCCTATGATGACTTCTACGATTTTACTTCAGAGGAAGATGACTTCGACGACAGTGTCTTTGAGGATGATTTTTAATCTTCGCCGAATTCCAAACCCAAACAGCCTGGCGTAATTCTGCTGACCCGCTTGTTCACTATATACATACCCGCAAGCAAATAAGCAGAAAAACGCAAGTCCAATATCTGATATATGGATAAAGAGCATTCTATAGAACGTCGTACAAGCGAAGACCGCCGGCAGAGTGTTGTTGACAGACGCTTAGGTCTGGACCGCCGCCGTGGTCCCGGCAGACGAAGATCGGACGAGCGAAAAGCCGCCGAAGAAGGCCAAATGTCTGACGAGCAATTCGAGTTTCTAATGGCAGTCCAGGAATATAAAAGAAAAAATGCAAGGCCCTTCCCAACCTGGACCGAGGTACTTGAACTAATAAAAGCATTGGGCTACCGCAAGGTCGCCGAGCCACAATCACTCACACAACCTAAAAAAGAATCCAAACACAACAAGGTCGTTTAGAAACCGGGAAAGAACACAGGCAGAAAGGACGTTTTGGCGTTCCTGAAGAGCCTGTTTTTTATGCGCTACATCTACTTAACAAATCCGAGCTTATCCGGAATCCACATGGATATTTCAGGAACGAAGGTACATATCAAAAGCGTAATTATCATAGCGACAAAAAAGGGCAGAATATGACGCATTATCTTGGTCACTGTGGTCCCGGCTATACCACATCCGAGAAAAAGGCATGTCCCAACCGGCGGCGTGCACAGACCTATACACAAATTCATTATGATAATGATACCAAAATGCAATGGGTGAATGCCAAGTTTCTCAACTATAGGTAAAAAGATAGGAGTGAATATCAAAATCGCCGGCGTCATATCCATAAAAGTACCGACAACCAATAAGATGGCATTTATCATCAAAAGAAGGAGGATTTTATTGCCTGTTGTGTTTAAGAGTGTGGCACTAATATCCTGAGGGATATTTTCCGATGCCAGCACCCAGGACATTGTCATACTTGTTCCAATGAGCAGGAAAACAACCGATGTGGTAACCCCACACTGAAGAAGAATCTTCGGCAGCTCCCTGATCTTGACTTCCCGGTACACCACCACCGCCAGTATAAACGCGTACAACACGGCAACCGCTGAGGCCTCAGTTGCCGTGAAGATGCCGGTTAAAATGCCGCCCAAAACAATATAAACCAACAGCAGAGAGGGAACCGCATCTATAAAACAGATAAAGCCTTTCCAAGAAACTTTCATACCGTAAAAAGCAATCAGGCCTATAATCAGCAGTGAATAGAAAGATAAAGCCAGACTCCAATTGCCGTAACTCTGAATATAGTAGAGCCGGCTGTAAAAAAAACCCTTCAAAAACCAGATAGGCACAAACAAAAGTCCGATGAATCCGGTCGTAATCTTTGCACTATGACGGTTTTTCTTCCATGCCATGACCGCATACCCGATGACCATCACCGCCAGTAATCCCAAAAGAATCCAGGTAAAAGCAATATTTAATTTCTGAGTTGACGTAGCGATTTGAGAATAGTTTTCCAGTTTCTTTAACGAATTCTCCGCCGGAAGAAAACTGGAACGTTTATAATACAAAAATCCCGGAATGACCAAACAGAGGGCTGTTCCGATGATGCGTATCATGATTTCATGAAACTTATATATCTCATCCGAACCGTATTTATGCCGGACGGTTAGAAGCCCAGCAACCGCCATCAGTGACAGACCCATCAAAAATCCCGGCAAAAAACCCGCCATAAATATAGCAGCTATCGAGACAATACCACCCGTAGCCAGCGAATAGACAATCATCACATTGCTGGGGGGAATCAATAAACCTGTTGTTGCCGCAGTTATCGTAACCGATGCGTTGAAATCTCTGTGGTAGCCCATCTTATTCATAATCGGAACCATAAACCCGCCGACTCCCGAGACTGCTGCGGTAGCTGAACCGGATATTGCACCGAAGAGCATACACGTCAACACATTCACAAAAGCCAATCCTCCGCGAAACCGGCCGACCAGCACGTTGGCAAAATCAATCAGCCTGCGAGCAATACCCCCATGCCCCATTAATACGCCTGATAACACAAAAAATGGTATCGCTAACAAAGCAAAGCTGTCGATTCCAGTAGCTATCTTGTGTGCCACAGCCACGAATGCCGGCAGGTCTCCCATGAACAGGAACGCCAGAACCGTTGAGATACCCATGCAAAATGCCACTGGTACATTTAATAAAAGCAGTATTACAAAACTTAAAACCAAAACTAATATGGGTAGCTCCACTATAATACCCTTTCACATCTTAAATTCCGTACTATCACAGCCCAACGCTTCCAATTATTAGTCAATACCTTCTTCCACATGAGTAACCTGCCGTTGTGTTACGGGACCACCCTTAAATAACTCTGCTATTCTTTCAAC
>Ga0315553_10003827_pt1 | contig 11555 bp, 13 predicted proteins | sample SalMarSW160140MG_FD_203099 | JGI IMG/M metagenome (GOLD analysis project Ga0315553, IMG submission 203099) | Salt marsh sediment microbial communities from the Plum Island Ecosystem LTER, Massachusetts, United States - Salt Marsh Sediment SW1601-40 ... | reverse complement strand
TCTAGATATTGTAGAAGGCAAGCGGGCGATCCGTTTTATGGAACTCTTTAATTTTAGAGTGGAAAAAATTGAAAAAACCGTGATTCAAGCCACTTTTCTCAGCGAGTCTTACGAAGAAGCTAAGAAACTTGGAACTCCGTTAATCCACTGGATTCCTTTTAACAGCGGAGTTCCATGCGAAGTTACGATGCCTGACGCTTCTGTGGCTAAAGGCTTCGCAGAAGAGACTTGCAGGGCATTGGAACCAAACGAAATCATCCAGTTCCAGCGTTTTGGTTTTGTCCGCGTTGATGGCGTTAATGAGAAGCTGACCGCGTATTTTGCACACCGATAAAGCTTTTCCGGTTGTTAAGGAAAGGTTTGCCTCGCTTAACTTTTAGTTAAACTATGGGGAACTTCGCTAATTAGTCCAGTTTGCTTTTATTGGTTAAGAGAAGTTTTTATACTGAACTTTTGAATACTAAATCGAGGCTGGAAAAAGGGATGGCTCGGAGAACGAGAGGACGGCGTTTGAGGCTGTTTCCGAAGCAGGGATACATCGTGCTTCTTATTGGAATCCTGATTGGCTTCATGGTTTTCTTGGCTGTCTCCTCGATCACATCAACAGGAGGAGGCGGAGGTTCTGGACAGGAAGGATTGCCCTCCAACATCACGTTCGATTTCCTTTATACGAGTGAGAAACAAGCGTGGATCGAAGAGGTTACCCCCGAATTTGAACAGTGGTTTTTTGAACGATTCAATATTACAGTTAAAGTGGAGCTTGACGTGAGGGGAAGTCATGATACTGTAAATCAGATCCTTTGGGGTGCGCAACCAACAGCTTGGAGCCCAGCGTCAAGTCTCTGGATACCATATCTGAACGATGAATGGTTACGCGCGGGTGGCGCGCAAGAAATAGCTACAGACTCGACTCCTCTTGTTTTGTCCCCAGTAGTAATAGCGGGATGGAAGTCCTTCTTTGAAGAGAATAATGTAACTGGCTTCCAAGATTTGTATCGATTGGCAATGGATGGCATTGACTATAAGTACGGGCATCCTGATCCATCGCTAAGTAACGGCGGAGTCATGGCTGAAGTTTTGGAATTTGCGGATGCCTTAGATAAGAAACCGGACCAGTTTGTTATTGACGATTTCACGGATGAAACTGCTTTGAATTTTGTTAGGACTATAGAATCGAAGGCAGTGAATTATGAAAAGAGTACCGGATTCTTTGGTAGATGGGCGGCTTTGAATGGCCCCACTGCGATCGATTGTTTTACAGTCTACGAAAGCGTGGTCATTAGCAACTCTGATAAGGCTAACCAGAAATGGGGAGACTCGCTGGTTGCGGTTTATCCAGAAGACGGAACCCTTTTGTCCGATCATCCATTCGTCATTTTGAACGCGCCTTGGGTTAATGAATACCAAAAATTCGCTGCATCCCAGTATCTATTCTACTTGCTTCAGGAAGAGAATCAAGACAAAGCCCAAGAATACGGATTTAGACCAGCCAACCCAAGCGTCCCTCTTAACCCCGAGGTCTTTAACGAGAAGAACGGCGTTGATTTTGAAATTCAAGTGCCAATTTACAGACCTATGTCAGGAGAAGCTATGAAAGCGTTATTCACTGTGTGGCCTTCCGTGAAAAATCCTGGAGTGTGACTGCTTTTAGCCAGCCAAAAGGTATACGGAAACTGCTCTCCCGACTTGGAGTGTCCGCAACCGTAGCAAGTCTTGTTATCTTCGTTTTTTTGCCAAGTTTTTTTCTGATATCCTTTACGTTTACCCAATGGTCTGAGGTTTACACTGAAGTTTTTGCAAACCCTCTCATAGGAGACACAAATTGGATAGAAATCCAGAAATATGTTTCATTATCCATTCGTCTTGCCGTTTCCGCAGTTGCAATAGGCCTTGTTTTTGGGATTCCTCTTGCATATATTTTGGCTCGGAAGAATTTTTGGGGAAAGGGGTTTCTTGAAGACATCACTACATTTACGTTGGTTATCCCTACTTCTGGTTTCGGTTTTGCGACCCTCATAGCTTGGACATCGATTTTTGGAGTAGACTCCGTTTACTTGATTCCTGTAATCAATGTTCCCTTCATAATGCTAGTTATACACATCGCTCTAACCTTTCCATACATAGTAAAAACGCTTAAAGCCAAACTTGAGGACATGTCGACACTATTCGAACAAGCTTCCGGAACCCTAGGAGCTTCTCCTTTAACAACATTTAGAAAGGTCATTTTACCGTTAACGTTACCCGCAATTTTTTCGGGAGCAGTTTTAGCTTTTGCTAGGTCTCTAGGAGAAACCGGAGCCACGTTAGTAGTGTCAAGTGTCTATACTACGGCACCCATTGCGGTAATTCGTTGGGTGTCCCAGTTTAATTTTGGAGCTGCTGCCTTCCTAGGAAGCCTATTAATAATTGTGGCGACAGCAATAATTCTCCCAATAGAGTTTGTCTTGCAGAAAAAGGGCGTTTCTTCGTTCTCAATTTTTTCAACTCTTCATATCGAAAAAAAGCTTCTAAAGCTTGAAGATTTTGCTTCTCGAAAACTACGTCGAATGAGAGACGTGGTTGTTTTGCTTTTCATTATTTTAGTGGTGATATTGCCAATAATTGTTGTCCTCAATTCGGTTACTCTATCTTGGAACAGTGACCCAGACACTGGCAAGGTTACAGAAAGCGTGATGTACCAACTATTTGGGCCATCGAACTACTTCTCAGCTTTGTTAGATGCTACTTTTGTTTCGTTTGCCTCCGCATCCATCGCTACATACATTGCAGCGTGTATAGCCATTCCGACAGTATTCTTGATAAAACGTTACAGATTCGGTCGATTCCTGCGAGCCATACTTCGAGTCCCTCTAATTGTTCCAACATCGGCCCTTGGTCTATCCATTCTTCTCCTGTGGGGTCCTGAAGGATTGAATCTCGCAAATCCGGGAATATGGCTTATAATCTTAACACATATAGTCTTCTCTGTTCCTGTAGTGGTTGAGCCTATGCTTGCTACATTCGAAGGGTCTGACATTCCCCTGTATGAGGGAGCATCTCGCACCCTCGGCGCCACTCAATACAACACTGTCGAATCAGTCTCTCTTCCGCTGTTGAAAAGAGGAATTTTAGCGGGAGTAATCCTATCATTTACGCGCTCCTTGGGAGAAACAGGCGCAACTTTTCTTGTGATGGGTAGCGCCACAACAATTCCTCCATTAGTTGTTAACATGGTTGAATCTCTCGCGGTTCCAGCAGCGCTCTTCGCATCAACGTATTTAATTGCAATCTCATTTGTTCTGCTTATGCTTTTCAGAAAGGTGACCACTAGGTGAGACAAAGTAATATAATTCAAAAATTTCATGTTGAGGTGAACTGAAATGCCCGATGTTAAGTTGAAGAACGTAGTCAAAACCTTTGATAAAGGTCGAATAACCGCTGTTGATCACGTAAATTTGCATGTTCGTGACAGAGAATATCTGACATTGCTTGGACCAAGCGGATGCGGAAAAACAACTACTTTGCGTATGATAGCTGGCTTGGAATTGCCCGATGAAGGCGAAATATCCATCGGCGAGGAACTCGTATCGAATCTTCCCCCAGAATACAGAGACATCGGATACGTTTTCCAGGAGTATGCACTTTTTCCCCACATGGACGTTTGGAATAATGTTACTTACGGACCACGCGTAAAAGGGTGGGAAGAAGCGAAGAGCGATAGAATTGGACGTGAAATGTTAGAGCTGGTCAGACTCTTTGAGCGTACTGACGCTTTTCCAAGCGAGTTGAGTGGGGGAATGAGACAAAGGGTTGCCTTAGCTAGGGCATTATCCTCCGGCTCCAAGCTCTTACTGTTGGATGAACCCTTAGGTGCCCTAGACGCGAGAATTAGAACAGACTTACGGTATGAAATTAGAAAACTGGTGAAAGACCTCCAATTAACAGCAATCCATGTTACTCATGACCAAGCAGAAGCCATGGCAATCTCCGACAGAATAGCGATAATGAGGAAAGGAAAGATTCTGCAGGTTGGGACCCCACAAGAACTGTACCTGAACCCTCAGCACATATTCGTGGCCAATTTTGTTGGAGAATCAAATTTCCTAGAAGGTTACATAACAGAAAGAACTAACCATAAAATTACAGTAGAACTTCGCGAAGGGATTTCTGTTCGATCGGTGAACCAAGACCACAAAAAAGGGGAAAAGGTAGTCGTGGCCGTAAGACCAGAAGTTCTTTCCATCAAGAAAGGAAAAAAGAGCGGTTTAAACTCGATCTTCGGTAATATCGAAGGTTTCAGATTTGAAGGAACTAATGTTCGATACGAAATTCGGCTTGAAAATGGAGACTTGGTGGTTGTTGTGCATCCAGCGTTAATGGCAGAATGGCTTGGTGTGGGAGAGAAAGTTACTGTTGCCTTTCCGGTTGAAAAAAGCTTTGTTTTTTCCTATCCTGAAAGAGGTTTGAGAATGGAGTTGGCTCTCGAGTGAAAAAATGGAAAAGACTCTTAAGCGTGCATGCTTGCAAATTAATTAGTAACAGACATCGAATGTCTTATTGTTTAAAGGTGAATATTCATGGAAAGATGGTTTTCTAAGCGAAGAAAATCTAAGGTTCTGGAAATGGCGGATAGGCAGATGACGTTGGCTATCGACACGGTACTAGAGCTTGAGAAGGCGATTAATGCAGCCTTAAACGGCAACAAGCTAGAGGCGATAGCGTCTTTTAACAAACTATCTACTGCAGAACATGAAATCGACGAGCTTAGAAGAATAGTTTTTGAGGAACTTACCCGCGGAAACCTTCAACCAAAAGACCGCGAAGACATTATGCACCTAGTGAAAAGGTTGGATCAGATGGCGGACCACGTAAAGGACGCATCAAGAGCAGTTATTTTGCTTTTAGAGACAGAAGTCCCAAAGGAAATGTGGGAACAATTTGCCCAAACCGCCAAAGACTTGGTTGATTGTGCAAAAACTTTACTTAAGGCCATTGAAAAATTGGGCACTGATCCCGTGAAGGCTATGGAACTTGCAAAACAAATCGACAAGATAGAAGGCAAAGTGGATAAAAAATACTTGAAATCAAAAGCGTTGCTTCTCAAAATTTCTAAGGAAACAGATGCCGCAACAATAATGTTGCTTAAGGACCTTATAGAAGAAATGGAGCATGTCGCTGATGCATGCGACGACACAGCGGACTACGTTAGAATCTTGACAGTCTCTAGGGAATCCCCGTAGCTTAATCTCACATATTATTTTCTTTGGTATTGAACAGTTCACAAAGCATTTCATAGAGTTCTTCGCCGCCCTCAACTTTTGTGAAGAGGTTCTTTTCGGCGTTCAGAAGTTTTCTCGCGGTTTCGCAGGTTTTTCTCCATTCCAGTTCTTTCCACATCATTCTGTAGTTTTTGTGTTCCACCCATGCTCGAAATACCAGCACAGTGAACATGGCAACTGTAACTAAGAGGTTTAGAAGGTAAATGCCCAGCAGGTCCAAATATATCACCGTCATAGAAACTTAGGGTGGGTGCAAATTTATTCGTTTAGGTAGCTAGGTAACTTCGCGCTCGAAAAACACTGGAAAATGAGGCAGTTACGTTTAACTTAAATTTCTCATTAGAATATAGAACGAATTTGCACTGGCAAAAGCCAAATTGGATTGGGTTAGAGTTTTTTGCCCGCAACGTAGCCTCGTTCTATCCATGCAACTGCGTTGTCTGCGGTTAATCTTTGTCCTTTGTGGCGTGAGGTTCTGTCACCGAAGACTCTTGGTTTTCCGAATTTGCGGGCTTCGATGACGATTCTTTTGCCTTTGATGGCGTCGCTTTCGTTGCCGTAGTATTTCAGGAATTTCCTTGACATATCATTCACACTGCTTACAGAGTTTTTCTTCTTTCTCCAGAACAGCAAACACTCTTCTAACTAGGTCGTATTCAAGCCCAAGTCCGTCAGCAACATCGCTAGGATATACACATTCATTCTCCCTGAGGTAACTTCGAATAAATTCTTCAACCAGAGGCTTAGCCTTCTCCACATTCATCTTTCCACCCAACCAGTATCTAACCAAAAGTACAATTCATTTTAATTTATCTAAGTTTTGTAAGTTCAAGATAAAATCAAAATGGGCGTATTTTCAAAGCACAGCTAAATTAACGGTATCTGCATTTTCACAAAGAAACAGCTAAAAAAACGAGCTAACGTCACATTCAGGGTTAAAATTTAACCAAAAAAAACAACGCCAATGTTGGCTTTCAACGATTGTGAATGCCCTTGTCGTCTGATATTGAAATGAAAAGCCAAGGGCATTCTCATTATGGAAATTGGATTCGGTTTGGAGCACGGCATTAATGCGAATCCAATTTCAAAGTAGACAAGAAAAAAGATTGAACTTGACTTGGAGCATAGGGCAGAATTCAGTCTGACCGTCTGACTTTGGTCGTAAAGTTCCTACGCTGTTCTATAGTTCTATTAGTTCTATAGTTAATTATTCTCGCCGTAAGAATAATTACGAAAGGGAATGTTGAAAAGAAAAGAGTGAAACTATGAACTCTTTGCTAGCTTCTTTTTACAAAATATAACAACAACGGTTGAAACCAAAAACAAGGGTAAAATGATCCAGGATGGAAACTCTGGAATAATTGCAAGAACTACTGGTTTCATAAGTGGATAGTTGTCAGTGATGTTTTCGTAGATTTTATATTGTGTGTCTCCTATGCCGTCACCATCATTGTCCACGCCACGATAGTTGCTCCAGTAGTTTCCTTCTTTGCCGTCATCCCAAGCTGCTGAAAAAGACGAAATATACCTCGACCCTACATACAAGTCCTGACGAACATTATCCACGAAGTTATTATGATGGATAATGAGATTGGGAGACTCGTCATAAATTATTATGCCCCATTTGCTGTTTTTTATGGTGTTTCCAACGATCCTAATGTTTGAAGTTTCACCCTTGATATGAATGGCAGCGGCTTCCCAATACATCGAGATATCCGCTTCGGATATTATGTTGCCCGAAATGGTGATACCTGAGACAGAATCCAAGACGATGCCGAAATCAGACCTTCCGATGATGCAATTTTTTACTATTACATTTCTTACGTTGCGCAAAATGATGTTAGTTTCAGTGCCTATATCATTTCCAAGATGCATACCATTTCCATCAATTATTATATTGCTTCTCTCCACTCTCAAGTGGTTTATACTGCTTGTCAAAGTATAGACATCTCCATTTCGTTGAACTGGAGCAGACTCGGGGCTTATGGTTCCATCAGCAAGAATAGTTACGTTTAGTAAAGCATGCACTATGTTGGTTTGTGGAAGAGAAACAAGCACAAAGGAAAGAACCAGTATTAGGGCAATTGTTGATGTGAGTTTCTTCATGTCAATCCTTTCCTTGAAAGTTTGTTTCTAACAATTATCACAACCATAGTTGCTACAATGAAAAGAGGTAAAATGATCCATGAAAGGAACTCTGGAACATTTCCTACATGGTCTGTTTTTATTATCCAAGCATTAACTATTCCATTAGGGTCATCTTCAGAAGCGTGGAAGCCTCCCCCGCCTAAAACTGCGTAACCTCCATCAAGTGTCTGAACCACTGAACGCTCCGAAGCATAGGAACTTTCTGGCAGGTGCAAATCTTTGCTCCAAAGTGTCTTGCCTTCAGAATCAGTTTTGGTGAGCGTTAATTCTGAGCACAGAATGTATCCGCCGTCACTAGTAGCCGCAGTTACCATCGAATAACCGCCAGGATAATTCTTCATCCACAACAGAGTACCATTTGAATCGGTTTTAATGAGTCCCCCATGACCAGTTAGACTGCGGTTCCATAAAGTACCAGCCAGCATGTATCCGCCGTCATTGGTTTGGAAAATAAATGTGCCAAAATCAACGTCTGTTTTCTCATATTTTTTGCTCCATTCCAACTCGCCTGAAGAATCTGTTTTTACAAGACCAAAATCGCCGCGCATGGATCCAACCATGGCGTAACCTCCGTCAATAGTCTGGATAACTGAAGTAGCTGTGCCCGACACTACTGTTCGATATGTTTTGTTCCAAACGTTGTAGCCCTGCTCGTCAGTTTTGACAAGCCAAAAATAAGCTGTTTCATCTTTTAGTGGATCCCCAGAAAAACCTGTTACAGCATATCCGCCGTCGCTGGTTTGGATAAGCGATTTTGCTTCATATCCTCCCACGAGGGTTCTGTTCCACTCCAGATTCCCGTTCAAGTCAAACTTAAACAACTTTTGACCTCTGCTGATTAGGGCGTATCCTTGATCGGATGTTTCAATCAAAGAATCGGCATAATCATAAAATGTTCCCTCGTATGTCTGGTTCCACTCCATGTTACCGTACGCATCGGTTTTCAAGAGCAAAGGACCAAACTCTGTTGCACCTGCTATCACAAACCCGCCATCACAGGCTTGGACAAATGTTTCAGTGTAAAAATGAGTCCCATCTCCCCCATACGTTTGTATCCACATCATCGAAGATGCCCCAACAGAACCGATTAAGGGCAAACTAACTAAAACAATAAAAACCATGCTTGAAAGAAACAACTTTTTAGACGGCATCTATTCTCCCCTAAATATAGTTTGGAAGTTTCAGTTAAGAAGATTTTTGTAAAGATTTCTTGACTTAACAAACGATTCTTTAGTCAAAGTTTCTTGACTAGCTAAATAATACGTTTGGTCAATGTTTCTTGACCAGTATTTTGATTTTTTCACAGGTTTCTAGGTATTTTTTCTTCGCATGCGAGAGAGAGAGGTTAAAATTTAACCCCCAAACCCACTCACGCTAACTCTCCAACTCCTTCTCTCTACCTCTCTCCTACCTACTCAATAAAAACACACACAAAAAACACACACGCAAATAAAATAATTAAAAGATCAAAGCTTGTTCTCTCTAATATATGCCATAACTCGAATCGTAAAGACTGTAACAAGTGTAACAAGAAAAATTTGAGTAGAAATCGAGTTTATTTGTTCTGGTTTTAACAAAAAGTCATGCCAATCAGAAAAATTCGCTCTATTGCTAAGAATTTGAAGAGCTGCTATATCATTAAACATATCTAGAAACCGACATGAAAGTTGAAGAAATGCATACGCTTCAATAATTGAAAAACCAACAATAGAAACGTAGGTGTAAAATGATTCACCATCCAAAATTGAAATACAAACGTTCACCAAAAATGGAAAAATGAATATCACCAAAAAAAGTTGTAAGACAAATATCAAAGATCCAAGGGGATATCCGAAATCACGAAAAAGGGTTCTAGTGGATTCCACACTTTCAGATCCACCAACATTTGGTAATGTGAATATAGTTAATATGAGTGCTACTATTGCAAAAATGAATGCCAAAACATATACTGCTAAAAAAAATAAGCCTCGCTTTGTTCTTACTTTTTTAAGTGAATTTTTAATAATTTCAATGAACCCTTTATCATCTTCAAGGTCAATTCGTGTCATTTGCTTTTTCACATTTTTTTAGGTTCAGTCCAAATAAGGTTTCCTAGGTTTCCATTCTTCGTTCTCATTTCTCAAATATTTGGCAAGAGTAAAGCTTCTTCGTTGATTTATGTCTCAATAGATTGTTTGTTTCCAATGTTGATTCTTGAAATTTTAACCGATGTGTACAATTGGATAGAGTTTTTGGATTCATAAGATTTATTACTGCATTTAATTGTATCCGTGATTGCTCTCACCGAGATGAAGCCTGCTCTGCACGCGTAAATCCCATAATTTATATCTCAATGTGAGATATCCAAAATTCGATCTTTCCAGGGTGGCGTGGTACAGGCTCTGGTGAGGGCACCTTTTACGCTTCAAAGACAGCTTTTTTCTGAAAAGCAGAACAATAGCATAATTATTCACACTTTTGTTACGCATATTAGGAGACTAATAGAGGTTCATTGTTGAAAACTAGGTTTTTTCAGAAATTCCAAACACCACAAAAACGTGGTACCCAAAGTTCACACAGCCAATAGTGACAAAATAACAGAACACTTGAAAGCAGTTCTTTTATGAAATTCCCCGCAATAAAAACACCGAAACTCGATTACTATATTGGGCACATGAGCCTTCAGGTCGAAACATTCATAAACCCTGTCTCCGATTAACTCAGCACTTGAAAATAAGGGTGAGGCATATGTCAAAACCGTTTTACGCAAAATTTGAGGTTCCCAACGAGGTGGCAGATGCAGCCTATGAAGCCCTGCAAATAGCTAACCGAACCGGGTCTGTTAGAATAGGAACAAACGAAACAACAAAAGCTGTTGAAAGAGGGCAAGCAAAACTTGTAGTTATTGCAAACGATGTGGACCCGCCAGAGGTTGTAGCTCATCTCCCGCTTCTCTGTGAGGAACGAAAAATTCCCTACGTGTTTGTACCCAGCAAAGAAAAACTCGGGGTTTCCTCAGGGATAGACGTCCCCTCGGCTGCGGCTGCCATCAGCAATGTTGGCGAAGCAGTGTCTTTGGTAAAGGAAATCTCAAGCAGAATCGAGGAACTGAAACAGAAGGGCTCTAGTGAATGAGCAAAAGAGATGCACCTGATGAGCTAGTTCCCGCAGAAGTCATTCAGGTTGTTGGTCGAACAGGACTCACTGGCGAGATTACACAGGTCAGGGTTCGAGTTCTTGAAGGAATGGACAAAGGGCGCATCATAACAAGGAATGTGAAGGGTCCAGTGCGGGCTAACGATATTCTTGTTCTAAGAGACACTGAACGGGAAGCAAAAAGACTCAGAAGATAAAAAGGAGAATTACCAGTGCCAAAGTCCAGAAATTGTTCTTTCTGCGGACACGAGTTTCCGCCAGGCACAGGCATGATTTACATAAAGAATGACGGAACAGTTTTGTGGTTCTGCTCCAGCAAATGCAGAAAAAGTTCCATCGCCTTAAAGCGGGACTCTCGGAAGGTTAAGTGGACAAAATACTTCGGAAAGGAAGAGAAAGGAAGAGCCTAACCGAAGAAAAGCTCTTTTATTACGATAAAATAGCCATGGAGGCTTGGTGAAGCAACATTGAACATCGTTATACTCGGTCCTCCAGCGGTAGGCAAAGGAACCTACGCCGGATTTCTCTCAAAAAAATACAATATCCCCAAAATCTCTGTGGGAGACCTTTTCCGCACAGCCATAAAGGACAGAACTGAACTGGGCAAAAGAATAAAAGATTACGTAACGAGCGGCGACCTTGTTCCAGACGAAATAGTCATCGAACTGGTGAAGAACCGACTTGAAGAGCCCGACTGCAAACAAGGTTTCCTTCTTGACGGCTATCCTAGAACAGTTCCTCAAGCAGAAGCTATGATGAAATTCAAAAAAATTGATGTTGCCCTAAATTTTGTTGCTCCTGACGAGGTTATAATGGAGCGGATTGGCGGGCGAAGAACCTGCAGAAAATGCGGAGCAATCTATCACATAAAGAATGTGCCCCCAACGATTGAGGGGGTATGCGACAGCTGCAGCGGAAGACTGGTTCAACGCTCAGACGAGAAACCGGAAATCATCAAAAACAGGTTAATTGTGTACCGCGAAAAAACAAAACCCGTTGTTGAATATCTCCGAA
>Ga0315553_10003826_pt1 | contig 11556 bp, 8 predicted proteins | sample SalMarSW160140MG_FD_203099 | JGI IMG/M metagenome (GOLD analysis project Ga0315553, IMG submission 203099) | Salt marsh sediment microbial communities from the Plum Island Ecosystem LTER, Massachusetts, United States - Salt Marsh Sediment SW1601-40 ... | reverse complement strand
CGTCACCCACAATCAAAAGAAGCTCAACGAAGAACAACTGTTCGAGTTCCGCACCCGCTTCGGCATTCCTATCTCCGACGAGCGGGTCGCCGGAGCGCCGTTTTACAAGCCGCCCGCCAACAGTCCCGAGATGGTCTATCTGCGCGAGCGGCGCGAAGCACTCGGAGGTCCGCTGCCCGCTCGATCGACCAAGCCCATCACGATGGAAGTGCCCACGCTCGACGAATACCGTGGAAAAATTCAAACGAAGCTCGTTAGCAGAGACGACTCCAAGGCGATGTCGACTACGATGGGTTTCGTGCGGCTGCTTTCGGATCTACTGCGAGACAAGAAAATCGGCAAATACATCGTCCCTATTGTGCCCGACGAGTCGCGCACCTTCGGCATGGAGGGCCTCTTCAAGCAGGTCGGCATCTATGCGCACACGGGCCAATTGTACGAGCCGGTCGATTCCGATCAGCTGGCCTATTACAAAGAAGCGAAAGACGGGCAACTGTTGGAAGAGGGCATAACCGAGGCCGGATCAATGTCTTCCTTCATTGCCGCCGGCACCGCGTATGCCTCGCACGGCGTGAACATGATTCCCATGTTCATCTATTATTCGATGTTCGGCTTCCAACGGATTGGTGATCTGATCTGGGCCGCCTGCGACTCTCGGGCCAAAGGATTTCTGCTCGGCGGGACAGCCGGTCGAACGACGCTCAGCGGGGAAGGTTTGCAACATCAGGACGGCCACAGCCTGCTTAATGCGAGCGCGTTTCCCACCGTCCGTGCCTACGATCCGGCCTATGCCTACGAAACGGCGGTCATCGTGTTTGATGGACTCAAGCGGCTCTACCAGGATAATGAAACGGCGATCTACTACATTACGCTCGAAAACGAAAACTACGTGATGCCCACTATGCCCGCAGGCTGCGAGGAAGGCATCATTCGCGGAATCTATCGGGTGTCGACGGTCGATGCCGGGGAGAAGTCGCACCGGGTTCAATTACTGGGCAGCGGTGCGATATTGCGCGAGGCAATCGCAGCCCAGGATCTCCTGGCAGATCAGTTCCACGTCTCCTCCGACGTGTGGAGTGTGACCAGCTACACCGAACTTCGCCGTGATTCTCAGGACGCGGAGCGGTGGCGCATGCTGCACCCGACGGAAAAGAAATCCCGCCACTCGTTTCTGGAACAGGCTTTCGCCGGCACCGAAGGACCTTTTATCGCCGCCAGCGACTATGTGTGTGCTGTGCCCGAACAAATTAGCCGCTGGGTACCCGGCGGACTCTATGTACTGGGAACAGATGGTTTCGGTCGCAGCGCTGCCCGACACGCCCTGCGACATCACTTTGAAGTAGACGCTCAGTTCATAACCCTGGCCGCGCTCTACCAGCTCTTTCAGCAGGAGAAGATTTCGGCCAGACAGTATTCGGAAGCAGTCCGCCGTCTGCACATCGATCCAGATAAGCCGAACCCGCTGTCTGCGTGAGCAAATTGCGGACTTACCATCAATAGCCGTGTAACAATGACTACCGAATTCCACCTTCCAAATCTCGGCGAAGACATCGAGTCTGGCGACGTATTGAGCATCCTGGTGAGCGAGGGCGACGAGGTCGAAGCCGAACAGGGCGTCCTGGAACTCGAAACGGATAAGGCTACCGTGGAAGTGCCCTGCCCTGTCGGCGGCCGTGTAGCCAAGATTCACGTGAGCGAGGGTCAAACCGTACCCGTCGGCGCGTTGCTGCTGACCATCGACGAGAGCCAATCACCAAAGAGTAACTCGCAAGCAGCAGATGCTGCGCCGTCTGACCAAGAAGAAGCCGCTACCGACCTGCAGGACGAGTTCTCAATGCCTGCTGCCAGTGCAACAACGAACGAGCCCGCGCCGGGGAACCCTGCTCCGCAGGAATCTGCGCCATCGAAGGCGAAGGATTCCTCTCCGTCCGTAACCACGGGGAGTTCGATGGGAATAGCCGAATCCACGACTCGTGCGGGCAACGAATCGCCCGATTCTGGTAAGTGGGCCGCCAGGAAATCTTCAGCCGTTTCTGCCACCAGCACGAAAGAAGAACCCGACATTCCGGGCGTTGGGCACAGCAGTGCGCCCGCCGGGCCTGCCGTGCGACGTTTGGCCCGCGAATTGGGAGTGGATCTTCAGCGAGTAACGCCCACTGGCGAAGGCAATCGTCTGACGCGGGAGGACGTGCTGGCCTATGTCCGGCAGACGACCAAGAAGGCCGCCGGCCCACGAACAGACTCGCCCGAGGCCGATCTGGAAGTGGACAACTGGGGCACGTTTCGCCGCGAGTCGCTTTCGAAGATTCGCCGCACGATCGCTGAAAAGATGACCGAATCGTATACCACGATTCCGCAACTTACAAACTTCGACGACGCGGATGTGACCGAGCTGGAAAAAATTCGACTTTCCAGCAAAGAAGAATACGCCCGTCGTGGCATCAAACTCACCAGCCTGACGTTTATTGTCAAGGCGGTTGCCACCTCGCTGAGGTCGCATCCCCTGATCAACGCCTCGCTCGACGTGGAAGCCGGCCAGATCATCTATAAGAACTACATTAACATCGGCATAGCCGTGGACACTGAGCGAGGTTTGGTGGTGCCGGTAATGCGCGACGTCAATCAGATGAGCATCCAGCAGATCGCGGCGGCACTCGCTTCTCTGAGCGAAAACACGCGGCAAGATCAGTTTACACTTGACGATCTGCGCGGCAGCACCTTCACCATTAGCAATCTGGGGGCGATTGGTGGCAGCTACTCGACACCGCTGATCAATCCGCCCAACGTAGCGATTCTGCTCTCGGGCCGCGCTCGCATGCTGCCCGCCGTGGTGGAAGATCGCATCGAGCCCCGGTTGATGCTGCCCTTGAGCCTGACCTACGATCACCGCATTGTCGACGGCGCCGCGGCGGCCCGATTTCTCAATGACGTGAAGAACTTTCTCGAAGCCCCGGCCAGATTACTGATCGCGCCCTGATACCAATTCTGCTCCACATCGAAGTTCGCGTAACGATTGAGGTGGTACCGGCAGTGCGTCAGTCAATCGTTCCGTCATGTCCGCTCAACCAAAACAGAAACGAAGCTGGCCCGAAAAGTTTGGACACGCCGTTCGCGGTGTTCTGATCGCCGTGCGCGGTCAGAGCAGCTTTGTGATTCACGTTGTCGCCACGGTGCTGGTGATCGTCGCCGGCGTGTTGCTGCGGATCAGCAGCATTGAATGGTGCCTGCTGGTATTGTCGATCGCCGTGGTGATGGCCGCCGAGCTTCTCAACAGCGGCATTGAGCGCCTGGCCGCGGCTGTTACCGGCGAGTTCGACGAGCGCATCCGTGATGCACTGGACCTGGCCGCCGGTGCCGTTCTGCTGACGGCCCTCGGCGCGGCCGTTGTCGGGGGGATCGTTTTCGTCAATCGAATACTCGTACTCTTCTCTTAACCGTTCCAGCAGGAACGCTGCTTCTGCCGTTCAGAGCAAGTATCACTTGGGAGTTCCGCGTACAGAACCGTTTTGTGCTGAAACCGTAGACCGGATACCGGAACATGTGAGTGCGACGCGCGCCAACGGTCGCGCTTGTGCGAGGCGTTGCCATCATTCCTACCGACACAATGATGTTGGATGTGCTCTATTCCCCGTCGCGCTGATGAATCGCGTCATGATCCTTGTCGTTGCTGGGCCGATTGTCGAACCCCTTTCCACGTGTCAACTCGATACGATCGACAAACTTCACGTTGGTGCATTCATCTACTTCGGCCGTGTGACAGGCGGCAAAGTCGGGAATGAAAAGTCGCACGGGTCCCCCGGCCGTTTCCGGTAGCGGTTCGTCGCCCATGCGATAGATCACAATGGCTCGCTCGCGCACCGCGTCGAGCGGCACGCTGGCGTGAAAATCGTCCTTCGAAGCGTGAAGCCCCAAGTAGGCGGCATCCGCCTTGACACCGGCCAGAGCCAAGAGACCTGCCAGTCGTACGGCCCCGCCCTGGCGTTTCGGTTCGATCGTGCTCACGTCAGCAATTTGCTGCGAGGCATCCATGGCGACCAGATCGCCAAACGTGAGTGACATCTCACGCTCGACGGATCCCGAGATAGTCAAGAGTGCATCGTTCATGATTGCCGCTTCTCATGGCTTTTCCAGGGCCCGTTTGTCACCTGGAACCACACGTTGGAGCAGGTGATGCTCGTAGATGATACTACGTTGAGAGCATTGCGCCAAAAAAACGGGCACCACCGCCAGTGAGCGATGGTGCCGGGTTCGTTTTCTCAAAGAGGTTGCTCGCGCACCGACCCTGCAGCATGACGGTCCCTGTCTGGTGACCGGCACGGCGCGATTGTTCCATTACGAGCAACCCATACTATTGCCGCAGTTGTGACATAGATAACAGTTGCCGTTGCGTACCGTGATCGCGCCACAATTGTCGCAGGAGGGAGCGTCCATTTGGAAGCTGGCAAATTGTTTGCTCCGATCACCCTCCGATGCTTTCGTCAACACACCGGCCTGTTCCAACAGGGCCAGCGAGCCGTTCGTTGCGCCGTTGCCGGCGCCATTGGCAGCAGGGCCGTGGACGGTGCCGTTGGTTGTGCCGTTCGTGCTGCCATTCGCGCCGGTGCCGGACGTGTGTCCACCCGTGGCCGTTGGCCCGCTGGTTGCCACGGTGCCGCTCAGGTTGGCCGATCCTGGCCGTTTCTCCTGCCCGTCGGCCTTCTTGGCGACGGGCGATCGCTCTGATTCGCCAGGCTCGCCTCCTGCCGCAGCAGGTCTCCCGGCATTGCGGTCTTCCGGTTCGTCGCCGAGCTTGATGCCCAGTTGTGCCTCCTTGTAGCCAGGCAGAAATGTAATGCCCATCCAACGGAAAATGTAGTCGATGATGCTTTTGGCGATGCGGATATCGGGATTCTTGGTGTGGCCCATTGGCTCGAACCGTGTATGCGAAAACTTATTCACGTAATCGGCCAACGGCACGCCGTATTGCAGACTCATCGACACCGCCGTGCCAAAGCAGTCCATCAGCCCGCCGATCGTGCTCCCCTCCTTGGCCATGGTGAGAAACACCTCGCCAGGCCGGCCGTCGTCGTACAGACCAACGGTGATGTATCCCTCGTGGCCCGAGACGTTGAACTTGTGGGTGATCGAGTGACGCGTGTCGGGCAATCGCTCGCGGCGCGGTTTGGCCAGCTCGCGTCGGGCCGCCTTGTCCGATTCGGTGGTAGTGTTCAGCGGCTGGCTTTCCTTCGAACCGTCGCGATAGATGGCCAGCGCCTTCAGCCCTAGCCGCCAGCCGTCTGTGTACGCTCCGGCGATGTCCGCGGGCGTGGTTTCCGGCGGCATGTTGACTGTCTTGGAGATCGCTCCGGAGATAAACGGCTGGGCAGCCGCCATCATCCGCACGTGGGCGCGCCAGGCGATCGAACGCGTGCCGTTGGCCGGCTGAAACGCACAGTCGAACACCGGCAGGTGCTCTTTCTGTAGATCGGCCGCGCCCTCAATCGTATCGTGCCCGTCGATATAGGCCAGAATCGACTCGATCTGCGGCTCATCGTAACCCAGCGTGCCGAGAGCCAGCCCCACGGTGCGGTTGACGATCTTTAGTGTGCCGCGGCCAGCCAGTTGCTTGTACTTTACCAACGCGATGTCCGGTTCAATGCCCGTCGTGTCGCAGTCCATCAGAAAGCTGATCGTGCCGGTCGGCGCCAGCACCGTGGCCTGGGCGTTGCGGAAGCCGTATCGACCGCCAGCGGTCACCACGTCGTTCCACACGCGGCGTGCGGCGTCTTTCAGGTAGCCCGGACAGCCTGGATCGATCTTCTCCACTTCGTCGCGGTGCATCTGCATCACGTGAAGCATCGGCTGGCGATTCGCCTGGTAGCCGGCGAAAGGCCCGACGGCGGCAGCCAGCTCCGCACTGGTCAGATTGGCCGCTCCATGCAGCAGGGCCGTCAGGGCTCCACACACGCCGCGAGCCGCGTCCGAATCGTACGCAATGCCACTGGCCATCAGCAGGCTGCCTAGATTTGAATAACCCAGACCCAGCGGCCGAAACAGGTGGCTGTTGCGGGCGATGTCTTTGGTCGGATAGCTGGCGTGGTCGACGAGAATCTCCTGGGCGACAAAGAAGATGCGGCACGCCGCCATGAACCGCACAATGTCGAACGTGCCGTCCTGCCGACGAAACTTCATCAGATTCACACTTGCCAGGTTGCACGCCGTGTCATCGAGGAACATGTACTCCGAGCAGTTGTGAACGACGATGCCATTGGCCACGAAATGCTTCGTCACCGGCTCCGTGAGGTCGTAGACGTCCTCTTCGCCGCAAGGTGTGAGCGAGGCCACGCGATCGGTGAGCGGATCAGCGTAAGCCGATACCTGATGGTTCAGTTCAGCCAGCCGCTCAGCCTTCTCGCTTTCCGCTAGAAAGCCGATCGCCTGTTCGAAAAGAAGGCGCGACTTACGTGTAATTCGCAACGAATGTATCTGTTGAACGGGGTATTTCTTCGTACCGCCCTTGCCATCGGGCAACATAGCAGCCGTTTGACCGAGAGCGCGGCGGTCTCTATACAACTTTGCCTTGATACCGAAGCCCAACAAAAGCAACTGGACCTGCTCGAGCAAGGTCAGACTGGTACTATCGAGCGCCACATATTGCGATTTTTCACCGTAGTTGGCAACAGTTCCGTCGGTCGTGAACAGGCCACGAAGTACAGCTGCCTGGCTTGGCCGATCGAGTGAATAAACAGCGTCGGTCAGTTTCTTGCCTGTCGAACCAGCGTCTAACACGGCATACTTGCGCATCTTTGCCAGCACAGTTTGCACCGAGGTCCCCACGCGCAATCCGGTGGCGGTTTGGGTCACGGTCGATTCCCTCAGTCCACGACTGTCACCCGTCGCCAACCATGCTTTGCACTGATCGATGCCATCGCGCAGTCGTTCAGCAACCAACGCTTCCTGTTCACTCAGCGTGACAAACAGGAATTCTTGATCGTTGGCGCCACGGCTCACACAGCCATCACCCAAGGCTGCGCCAATCAACTCACCAAATGCATCAGGAACAAAGTCGTTGCCGAACCCAGGTCGTTCGAGTTGGACTATGTCATCGACCGTCAGATCGGCCGCCGGCACGTCCCCACGGTTATCCGTCCAAACGCGATGATCCGCAGTGAGTCGCACACGATAGCCGGCGCGGGTTCGCAGATCGTAAACCGGTTTTCGCCCAGTGGGGAAAATACGATCGACCCAAACGTTCTGCCCCTGACCATTGACGATTTCTGCTGATTGACCAACCATCTTGCCAATTCTTTGGTAGCCTTCTGCCGTCGCCACTAGCGTATCGCCTGTAACACACGGATTGCTGGCGTTGATACGGCCCGAATTGGGACACGTGTGCCAACGATTGATCGTCGTGTCATACTGCACGCCAGGATCACCACAGTGCCAGGCGCATTCGGCCATGCGGTCCATGACCTCGCGAGCCCGAAATGTCGGACCCTCTTTCGTCTCGTCAGTGACCCAGTGTGTCGTCCAAGGCTGATCTGCCTCGACCGCCTGCATAAAGTCATCGGTCACCCGCACCGACAGATTCGCGTTTTGGAACATGATCGACGAGTAAGCCTCGCCGTTGAAATTGGCTTCGTAGCCGCCCTTGGCGATCAGCACGCGTGCTTTTTGCTCTTCCTTGTGTTTGCACTCGATGAATTCCATCACGTCGGGGTGCCACACTTTGAGCGATTGCATCTTGGCGGCCCGGCGGGTCTTGCCGCCGCTTTTGACCACCGCCGCGATCTGATCGTATACCCGCATGAAGGAAAGCGGGCCCGACGGCCGACCCCCACCCGACAGCTTTTCGCGATGCGACCGTATCGTCGAGAGATCGGTGCCCGTGCCGCTGCCAAATTTGAAGAGCATCGCCTCGCTACGAGCCAGCTCCATGATGTCTTCCATGTTGTCGTCAACATGCTGGATGAAGCAGGCCGAGCCCTGTGGGTATTCGTAGGGGTTCCTCGGCTGGGCGACCGCCTGGGTCGTTTCATCCCAGTGCCAGTTGCACTGTGCGCCTTGGACACCGTACTGGTGATACAAGCCCACGTTGAACCACACGGGCGAATTGAAGGCACCATGTTGATGCAGGCAAAGCCAGGTCAGATCGCGGTAGAATCGCTCGCCGTCCTGCTCGCTGGCAAAGTATCCGTCGCGAATGCCCCAGTCGGCGATCGTGCGACTCACCCGGTGAATCAACTGCCGCACGCTTCGCTCCCGCTCCGGCGTGCCGTTCTCGCCGTAGAAATACTTGCTCACCACGACGTTGGTGGCCAACTGGCTCCAGGTCTTGGGTATTTCACAGTCCGTCTGTTCGAAGAGGACTTCGCCGTTCTCACCTTTGATCTGTGCGCTACGGGTTTCCCACTCCACGGTGTCAAAGGGGTCGGCCACGTCGCCCGGACAGAAGGTCGACTCGATCGTCAGCTTCTCGGACGAATCGGAAGCGGGGAAGTTCAGAGAGTTTTTCGTTGAAGAGGACACGCGTGCTCGTTCCGATTGAGCAGTGGCCATGGTACAGCTCCTTCTGTAAAGCATTCGATTCGGGCATCCATCCCGGAACTATACGCATGTAGCTTATATATACAAGCGTATAGAAACGCACAACTCACATTCGGCTATCGTGCCAAGGCAGCTAAAACCACTTTTTGGGGCCGATCCAAATCGAATACCCCAAAGGTGGCAATAATCAGCTTTTGTCACCAATATATTGTAGCTGATGCCCTTTGAACTACAACATAAGGTGCGAGGGTGAGAGTGTACTCCGATTTCTCGCCTCGTCAATGACACCTCTATGAGATCCCATAATAACTCGGAACTTGTTGATAGTAAACAACTTAGACTGATGCGACAGCAAGCGGGCAATGCTAGCAGATGTTGCTCCGGCGGGTCAAGTCCAGACCGTTTTTCCCGACCGAAACGTTGATTCTGGTGACTTGGCTGCCGGCGTTAAGGGATGGCGAAGATTTTGAAAATTTTTCGGAATTGTGCACAAAGCAAAGCAGGGTGGCACGAACCTTCCGAAAGTGCCCGTGTCCTCGCTAAATCAGGGAATCCACCCTAACTCCCAGGGCTTTCGCGAGGCGCCGTAACATGCCGATCTGCGGGTCACTACTTTTCAGGAATTGCGACACAGCCTGGCGGGCCGTGGTGGGCGCATAGCCCATCCGCTCGCCTATCTCCTGCTGTGTGAGCCCGGAGGCCGCGACTAGTTTGCGTACCTTACGCATCGACGGGTCTTCGGATGCTGTTTTCCCCATAAGACCATCCTAGATTTTCTCCCAAACTTGTCAATAGCTTATTGACATGTCGCGGGATTGTCTATATGATATAGACAGACAAAGGGAAAGGAAAAACTATGAATATCCTAGAAGTAGCCAGCATGACCGAAGATGAGGCCAGAGCCTATCTGGAGGGCCTACGATGGCCGGACGGCCCCGTCTGCCCGCATTGTGGATCTGACGACTGTACTCGCATGAACGGCAAGGCGCACCGCAAGGGCTGTATCCAGTGCAACAACAGCGAGTGCCGCCAGCAGTTCACGGTTAAGGTCGGTTCGGTTCTCGAATCAAGTAAGGTATCGCTCAAGAAGTGGGTGTTGGCGTTTCACCTGCTGTGCTCCAGCAAGAAGGGATTTAGTGCCCTCCAGCTACAGCGAGAGCTGGCCCTTGGTTCGTACCGAACGGCGTGGTTCATGTTGCACCGCATCCGTCATGCAATGGCCACTGAATCGCTAGAGAAGCCCCTAGAGGGCGTCGTAGAGATCGACGAGACCTACGTGGGCGGCAAGCCGCGAATCAAAGGCAAGAATAAGCGCGGCCTCGGCACGAAAAAGCAGCCAGTGGTTGTCCTCGTGCAACGCGATGGGCAGTCGATCTCTGGGCCGGTCTCTCGCGTTGGCGCCAGGGAATTGAAAGGGGCCGCTCGGCAGTTCGTTGGTCGCGATGCTACTTTGCCCTTATCAAGCGTGGTCACTACGGGGTTTACCACCAGATGAGCAAGCCCCACATGCCCCTGTACTGTGCCGAGTTCGGGTTCCGCTGGAATCACCGAAACCTAAGTGACGCCCTCCGGCGGGAAGCCGCCATTTTGAAGGCCCCAGGCAAGCGATTGAAGTATAAAACACCTGCGTAAAACTGCCGAAAAACGCGGCTTTCTTGACAACCCACACCTCCCTTTTTGTCAATTTTCCACTTGATTTTAGCACGCTTTTAGCCGATACTTGTGGTGGACAGCGGCTTCAGCCGTGGTCGCCCGGCCTTTCGGAGACGGTTTTCAGGCGTCTCTTTATGGGGCCGGTTTTTTTGCGCGAATAGCAGCTTCTTGCCGCGCCCCTTCGGGCAGCCAATGCCATTGCATCTAAACTTGTTTTGGATAGCTTCTGAAACTATCGCGTCGAAGGTTTGTCTGTGACGTGCTGCATGACCGAAGGTAATTAACACGTCCTTGGTGCAAGCTTTCACGAGAAGGTCGGCCAACTGTAAACCGTAGATATTGTCCTGTTTCGTGCGGAACTGCATATTCTCGTCCTTTATGCGAAGCGAGAGGTCGTCGCGATGAACAAAGCGAGTTCCATTTTTGCAAAATGACTTCCATTCGCTTGCAAGTTTCCCGTCCTCTGCCGTCCCTCGCGACTCTGCAATTACGTCGCCCGTTCCATCGCAGTCCCTCAAAAAAAAGAAATACCGTTCGAGAATCGCCTCTGAGCAATAGTGGTACGGGTGCTTAGCCCATTGACCGTAAACCTGTCTGTGCGATTCTTTGTCGATTACGACTGCTATCAGCGTGTAATTCTGTTCCTTGTAGAAATCAACTATTTCCTCGTTGAATTTAAGTCGCTTCTCTGGACACGCCAGGCAGGAAAAAATTCCATCTTTCCTGGCCATATCTTCTCGGTGGAAGACCACCGGGACATCGGGGTCATCACTGAAGTGCGTTCGCTTGATTTGCCGGAGGGCGGGCCTAAACTCCGAAGTGTATGAGTCAAGTGACACGATCACTCCGAGAAGACCGAGGTGTCTTCCGCACTTTGCTCCGTATTGGTGATTGCCGCTTTCATCTATGAACAACCGATACTCGTCCTTACTTGCCATAACCCCACTCTCCGTAGTTGGGCAAGCCTGCGGCGCAAACCAAGCTGGGCAGCAGATTTACTGCCAGATAACCGGACTTGACAGCCGGCAGTCGCTTGGTAGAATTCCGGTGGAATCGAGCCACGGGCTTGCTTCCTGCTCTGTACTACCCTGGCGTCCATGGAACGGGCCAGGAACAATTCACGTGAGGCCCTGGAGAGCGCCAACTCTTCAGGGCTTCTTTGATTATTAGAATCTCATCTTAAAACGCAAGTCCAAGAAGTCGCCATAAGGCGCGCGCGGTCAAGGGTTTACGTCAAATGTCCTCAGGCGATTCCACAAAAGAGCATCCCGATGAACTTGAGCGACTGCGTAAAATGACACCAGAGGAAGCCCTCAAGAAGGCCCTCAGCACGCCGCCGCCTGATCCACAAAAACAACTGGACACTCAGCGAATGGG
>Ga0315553_10003824_pt1 | contig 11559 bp, 8 predicted proteins | sample SalMarSW160140MG_FD_203099 | JGI IMG/M metagenome (GOLD analysis project Ga0315553, IMG submission 203099) | Salt marsh sediment microbial communities from the Plum Island Ecosystem LTER, Massachusetts, United States - Salt Marsh Sediment SW1601-40 ... | reverse complement strand
CCCACTCAATCAAATCTTTTTTCCGCTTGTCATGTGCTACCAGAGCAATATTTTTTATTGGTTTCATGTTCTTTATTTGTTGGTTTGCATATGAAAAACCTTGCAAAAATAATATATCTATTCAATAACTCTATTACGCATATGTTAAAAGGATAAGCTTTTTTGCTAAGCATGTCAAAGCAATGGTGGAGAGGAATTCACAGGGCAGCGATAAGAAAAAAGACGCAGGGTGATTCAAGGGGACGTCCAACAGTACTTACCCAGGCTCATTCGGTAAGTGATTATATGTTCATTTTTAGGTGATATGCAAAACCCCGTTACCCGATTCTATAATTCTATTAAATCACGTTAAATCTTGAATGATTCTTACCCCGGCTTTCTCCATCTCCCGGTACGCTTTTTCTTCGTCACCCGGGTTAGCTCTCACGCCAGCGATAGCATTGCTGATGACATAGGTGCGGTAACCGTTTTTCACTGCATCCAGGGCCGTTGATTTTACACAATATTCCGTAGTCAATCCGGTCAGGTACAGTTCATTGATATTTTTTCCCCTGAGGTATTCATCCAGGTTTGAACTGGTGGCTTCAAATGCCGAGTATCCGTCATCCCGATCTCGTGTGCCTTTCAGAAATTCTTTATCGATTTTTCCCGAATCCAGTTCCGCAGGGAAAGCAGCTCCTTCTGTATTTCTGACACAATGTGGCGGCCAGCGATCAAAATGAGTACTGTTTTCCGGATGCCAGTCCCGTGAGGCAACCACCAGGTTAAACTGGTCCATGATCCTGTTTATCTCAGGGATAATTTTATTTCCTTCGGGAGCCGGGAGTGCTCCACCGGGTAGAAAATCATTTTGCAGGTCCACAATGACTAAAGCTTTCATGGGATGGTTATTTTATGATCTTGTTATTATTCATACTCACTTCAACCGATTCCAATGGTTACCTCATTTTCCGAACCGGATCGTTTACCTTTTGCCTGCTTCGACTAATCTTTCCCTCAAATCAAGCAATCTTTTGCTGATCCCAACCTTATAGGTATGGGGGTTCATAAACCGTTTGTGCTCTTCAGGGAGAAATGCAAGCCTCGAATGTGAGAATTCAGAGATCATTTCCGGGCTTTTTTTTCTGGCCGTTATGATGCCTTTTTTCATCACATTTTTTATGATTGCTTCTCTTTGACATTCTGATACTTTGAGGGATTTCTCCGGTTCAAAAGGGTGATAAATGACATCCACACTGTTCTCTTCTTCCAGGACAATACCATCTGCTGCAAACATCCCGTTTTCGTCTCTGAACCGGTACAGGGTCTTTTTACCGGGCAGGGTGGTTTTTTTGATGTTTTCAGAAACCTTCAGGGAAGGTTCACCGTTGATCATCGATAATTTATACACTCCATCGAGGGCTCCTTCACCCTTCCCGGTAACCAGAGCGGTCCCCACACCAAATGCATCGATCGGTGCACCCTGTTCTATCAGGCTTTTAATGACATATTCATCCAGTTGATTGGAAGCAACAATCTGTACATATTCCAGACCTGCCCTGTCAAGCATCTGTCGTGATTGCTTGCTTAAATAGGCAAGATCACCGCTGTCCAAACGAATCCCATGCAGTTTGTTCCCCTGTTTTTGCATCTCCAATCCAACTTTTATTGCATTTGGCACACCACTCTTAAGCGTATCGTAGGTATCTACCAGGAGTATACAGCTATCCGGGAATTTTTCTGCAAATATTCTGAAAGCGGTTAATTCATCGCTGAAGGACTGAACCCAGGAATGGGCCATGGTACCCGTTGATTCCAGTCCATAATGGAATGCACTATATACATTTGAAGTTTTGTCGAATCCTCCGGCCACGGCAGCCCTGCTTGCCTGTATTCCCCCAAATCCCTGAGCGCGTCGAAGCCCGAAGTCCATTAATAGTTTATTGCCGGCAACCTGTTTAATCCGTGCAGCTTTGGTCGCGATGAGTGATTCGAAATTTAAAAGATTCAACAACAGGGTCTCTATCAATTGTGTTTCAATGATATTTCCTTCAACCCGCATACAGGGTTCATATGGAAAAACAACCTCACCTTCTTCAGGTGCGTAAATATCCGCTTCGAACCGGAAATCCTGCAGATAGGAGACAAATTCAGGATCAAATCCGATCTGCTTAAGGAAATTGCAATCTTCCCGGTCGAACCGGAAATTCCCCAACATTTCCAAAAACTCTTCCAGACCGGAAAACACAACGTATCCTCCGTCATAAGGATACTTTCGAAAAAAATAATCAAATCCTGCCGGAGTATCCTTCTTCCCACTCTGGTAATATCCCTGAGCCATGGTCAGTTCATAGTGGTCTGTGTACAATCCCATGTGTTGATTCAGAATTGGCATTTATCCAGGTTTAAATGGTAAAATCCTCTGCCAGCAAAGCAAAATCTTTTAAGATATTAAGACCCAAATATATATATATATTGTTATATAGAAAAGAAAACGTAATGTAAACAGCTGTAGGGTAACCAAAGCGGGTCAGTTGAACTTTTTGAAATCGAATGTAAATGATTGTATTATAAGGTTAAGAAATCATGGACTGCTGAAAAACAGAAAAAAAAATCAAGGAATTTGAATCAGTGGTACAAATTTTCCCGTTATTATTGTTATACAATTTTCGGGTTATCTGGCATTGTAAGGAATGCGCATAAAAAATTAACTTTACAAAAAATGTTGAAATAGCATGTCTCTGACAAAAAGCCAAGCGGAACAGGAGGCGATCGAAGCCCTTGTTGATGAATGCATAAAGAAGCACGATAAATTCCTGATTGCCATTTTACAGGATATCCAAAAACGGTACAATTATCTTCCTGAAAATATCCTGAGGGTGCTGGCGAAAAAATTAAACATCACCATACGTGATGTTTACGGGGTTGCCAGTTTTTACAAAGCGTTCAGCTTTTATCCAAAGGGGAAGCACATCATAACCACGTGCACGGGTACTGCATGTCATGTACGCGGCAGCGCAAGGATCGTGGATGCTTTCTCGAATACATTACGCATTAAACCGGGTGAAACGACCAAAGACAAGATGTTCACTTTAGAAACTGCAGCCTGTTTGGGCTGTTGTGCCATAGGACCTGTTGTGGTTGTTGATGGCGATTACCTGCCTAAAGTTAAAGTCAACAACATTAGGAAAATTATTGATGAAACGAAAAACGGTATGGGTGGTACCCTTGAGAAAGAAGATAAGCGAATATTTCCAATTCAGGTCGTTTGCCCGCAATGCAACCACAGTTTGATGAAACCGGAACATCCGATTGATAATTATCCCTGTATCCATGTCACCATATCATTTCATCGTACACATGGATGGTTGAGGTTGTCTTCCCTGTATGGCAGCTTTAATATTGAATCCGAGCACGAAATACCGGTTGACACCGAAGTAAATTTCTTTTGCCCGCATTGTCATGCAGAATTGGTAGGAAGTTCTACATGTCCTGAATGCAGTTCTCCGATGATCCTTATGCTTGTACAAAATGGTGGCAATATTCAGATTTGTTCCCGGAGGGGATGCAAAGGACATATATTGGATGTATAGGATCCCATGATAATATTTATCACTTTTTAAGAATGAGGAACGTATGAAACAAGTATCGTCAATTGAGGATTTGATTGATTTTCGCAAGCTTATCATGACACAGGATGAAGAGCAAATACCTTGTTTGGTGTTGTGTGCAGGTACCGGCGGACAGGCAAGTGGATCAAATGATATTATGCGGATCATAAAGCGCCATATCATTGAGCACAACCTTCATGATAAGATTGCGTTACGGGTTACAGGCTGCCTGGGTTTCTGTGAAATGGACCCCTTCATCATCGTTGAACCGGGAAATCAAGTCTATCCAAAATTGGAAATGGAGGATGTCCCCCTGATCATAGATGCAGCAGTACGTGGAAAGGTTATTGAAGAGAAGCTTTACAAGGAACCTGAAAGCATTGTAAATTATCGTTCACAGGAGGAGATACCCTTTTTCAAAAATCAAACGCGTACCATATTGGGGAAGAACCAGATGGTGGATCCGATAAGGATCTACAACTACATCATGGGAGATGGTTATGCTGCCTTTGAAAAGGTGATATCCAATCCGGATCCCGAATGGATCATCAACGAAATTAAAGAAGCCGAATTGAGGGGGCGTGGAGGAGCCGGTTTCCCAACTGGTGTAAAATGGGAAATTGCCAGGAAAGCAGGTAACAATTCAACGCAGAAATACCTGGTTTGCAATGCAGATGAGGGAGATCCGGGAGCTTATATGGACCGGAGCCTGCTCGAAGGGAATCCACACCTCATTATTGAAGGCATGCTGATCGCCGGTATTGCTATCGGTGCAACGAAAAGTTTTATCTATGTACGCAGTGAATATCCGTTAGCCTTAAAGCATACGCTTATTGCCATCAGGCAGGCACGTTTTCTGGGTTTACTCGGGGAAAATATTCTTGGCACGGGCATCGACTTTGATATTGAAATTGTGCGGGGCGCCGGAGCATTTGTTTGCGGAGAAGAGACCGCACTCATCAAGTCCATCGAAGGAAAGATGGCACACCCGAAACAGCGCCCTCCTTATCCTGTTAACCAGGGAATCTGGGGACAGCCTACCTGTATTAACAATGTCGAAACCCTGGCAAATGTGCCGGTAATCATCAGTAAAGGGGCTAAAGAGTATAAAAAAGTCGGGATCCCGGGTAGCCGGGGCACCAAAATATTCTCGTTGGTTGGGAAGATCAAAAATACCGGTTTGGTGGAAGTTCCGTTTGGAACCACCATTCGCGAAATAGTGTATAAAATAGGAGGAGGACCATATGGAGATGCCCGGTTGAAAGCCGTACAAACCGGGGGACCCTCGGGTGGTTGTATCCCGGAAAAGATGTTCGACCTGCCCATTGATTACGAAAGCCTGAATAAAGCAGGTTCCATTATGGGATCAGGCGGTATGATCGTTATGGATGAACACACCTGTATGGTTGATATCGCACGCTATTTTACCGCATTTCTTCAGGAAGAATCCTGCGGGAAATGTTCTATTTGCAGGGAAGGTACCCAGAGAGTAACCGAAATACTGACCAATATCACTCAGGGACGCGGTAAAATAGAGGACCTGAACCTGCTGGAAGAGCTGGGACAGGTTATGAAAGATGCATCCATGTGCGGGCTTGGACAAACAGCCGCAAACCCGCTGCTGGCAACACTTCGGTACTTTAAGGAAGAATACATTGAACACATTGAAAAGAAAAAATGCCGGGCGGTTGTTTGTAAGGAGATCATTTCCTCTCCCTGCCAGTTTAGCTGCCCCATTGATACAGAGGTTCCTGTTTATATCGCGCTGATAGCACATAAACGGTACGAGGAAGCCCTGCAAATAATTAAAAAAGATAATCCATTTGCTTCCGTACTGGCACGGGTATGCCATCATCCCTGTGAATCCAGGTGTAAGGCAGGTGAAGGAGGTGATCCCATTGCCATTCGGGATCTCAAACGGTTTGTTACCGATTATGGAATACAACACAGGTTGTGTCTGACAACCGATCCGCCTGAAAAACCCAACGGAATTAAAGTTGCTATTGTGGGCTCAGGTCCCGCAGGACTTACCTGTGGTTTCTATCTCTCGAAAAAGGGGTATGAAGTTACCGTGTTTGAAAAAGAAAAAGTAATCGGTGGAATGCTTGCAATGGGAATTCCTGAATACCGACTGCCCAGAGATATACTGGAATACGATCTGGATTATATCAGAAGTGCCGGTATGGAGATAAAAGCAAATGCCGCACTCGGCACAGATTATACAATAGATAGCCTGTTTGACCAGGGTTACAAAGCACTCTTTCTGGCAACCGGATCACACAAGTCATTGAACCTGGGCTTAAAGGATGAACACGTTGAAGGTGTTTTGCCTGGAATGAAAGCATTGTCATCATTGAATCTTGGAGAAAAAATCGACCTGGGTACAAAAGTTGGAATAATCGGGGGCGGTAATACCGCTGTGGATGCCGCCCGGCGTATATTGCGGGCAGAAGCATCGGAAAGTGTTGCAATGGTTGATACAGCAAGAAGTGTATTGCGTACAACCACACCCGAAAGCGTTACCATATTCTACCGGAGAACCCTGGATGAGATACCTGCCTATGAAGAAGAGGTAGAAGGTGCCGCAGAGGAAGGAATAACCATTGAATTCCTCACCGCTCCCAAACGGATCATTGCTGAAAATGGGAAATTAAAAGCGTGTGAGTTCCTCCGAATGAAACTGGGCGAGGTGGATGAATCAGGTAGAAGAAGACCGGTGCCGATAGAAGGCTCTGAGTTTACCGTAGAGCTGGATACGTTGATCGTCTCCATTAGTGAAAGCCCCGATATTTCATTCCTTCAGGATACAGGGCTTGAATTTTCAAAATGGGATACGGTCATTATTGATCCGGAAACCTGCCTGACTAAAAGACCAGGGATCTTCGCCGGGGGAGACCTGGTTACGGGCCCCAATACTGTGGTTGATGCAGTGGCATCCGGTAAAATTGCAGCAGAATCCATTGATATGTACCTTACCGGAAAAGAGGTAAAACGGGAATACAAAATAACCAGGCCATCAAAATATGTTGAACCCGTTGAGTTCTCAGAAGATGAAATGGACGAATTATTAACTAGCGGACGAACAAAAATGCCAGTTTTGTCTCCTGAGAAGAGAAAATATAACCTGATCGAAGTATCTCAGGGATTGCCGGAAAAGATGGCAATCCAGGAGGCAAAACGGTGCCTACGCTGTGAACTGGAAACAGAGGAAGGAAAATTGTTTCTGGAAAAATTGCAAGAAAACAACGCATTAAAGGAGGTGCAAAAATGAACATAAAAATCGATGGAATACGTGTTGACGTCCCGGAGGATTTTACCATACTCGAGGCTGCGAGATTCCTCGGGTTAGACATTCCTACACTTTGCTATCATGAGGGTTTATCAGCCTGGGGAGGCTGTCGCCTTTGTGTTGTTGAAATAGGGGAGGGTGATAGAAAAAAAATGGTGACATCCTGTACTTACCCGGTTGAAGAGGGACTGGTTGTGCATACCTCTTCTGAAAAAGTTGTGAAAAGCCGGAAAATGATCCTTGAATTGCTCATAGCACAGTGCCCGACATCAAAAACACTGCAGGATCTTGCATCAAAAATGGGGCTGTCACAGGTGAGGTTTACACCCAAATGGGAGGACTGTATCTACTGTGGATTGTGTATTCGAATTTGCAATGAGCAGATGATGGGCAAAGCCATCGGTTTTGTGAGCAGGGGCGACAAACTAAAAATCGATACCCCGTTTGATAAAGAATCGGATGATTGCAGACGGTGTGGCGGGTGTATCTATATATGCCCTGCCTGTACCATGCGGTGCCCGGGACCGGATCACGATATTGTGTTGTGCAATGGTTGTTATAATAACCTCCAGCCAACCTGTACTTCCAATGAAGATAATTATAATTGCTGGATGGGCTTGAAATATGAATGCGGAACATGTGTCCGGGATGAAGAATCACAAATAAAAAAGTAAGAATAACCTTTAAAAATATCTTAACATGAGCTACGGAAAAATAAATGCATCAGCGGCAACCCTTACAAAAAACAGAACAGAAGATGCCATCGTGCCAATGAGCGGAATGTGTGCGACCTGTATTGATGGTTGTATTGGAATGTGTGACATTGGAAAATCAGCCTACAGAGGTGCTGAAGTGATCTATCCGCAACCCTTTGGGATCATCTCTTCAGCTTCTGAAAAAGAGTACCCTGTTGACCTGTCACATTTTAGCATTATGGGTACATGCCGGGGTGCCTACGGAATTGAAGCCAGTTCTGATAAAGCACTGTTTGAAAATGTTTCTATTGAACAAACCATTGGGCATGATCAGGGCATTAAACTGAAGATGCCGGTTGTTATTCCCGGACTTGGATCAACAAACATTGCAAAAAATAACTGGGAAGGGCTTGCCATTGGAGCAGCCATTACCGGCATACTGGTTACCATTGGTGAAAACGTAACGGGTATGGACCCTGAGTCCGTAATAAAAAATGGTAAGGTTACCAAATCACCCCAACTGGAACACCGGATCAGGATATTTCAGAAATGGCAGCAGGATGGCTATGGAGGCATTGTTTTACAGGCAAACGTTGAAGACACCAACCTCGGTGCCCAGGAGTATGCCCTAAAGGAACTGGGAGTAAAAATTGTTGAACTGAAATGGGGCCAGGGTGCCAAAGACATTGGTGGAGAGGTGAAAATTAAGGACCTGAAACGTGCCCAGATGTTGAAAGAGAGAGGGTATGTGGTACTGCCGGATCCGTTTGATAAGGGTGTGATCGATGCCTTTAACAAACACGTTTTCCACGAGTTTGAGCGGCATTCAAGGTTGGGTATGGTCGAGATTGAAACCTTTCTGGAACGCGTTGAACAGCTTAGAGCGGCTGGGGCCAAATATGTTTTCCTGAAAACGGGCGCTTACAGACCAAGCGATCTGGCATTGGCTGTGCGGTGTGCTTCGGAAGCAAAAATTGACCTGCTGACAGTAGATGCTGCCGGCGGGGGAACAGGAATGAGCCCATGGCGTATGATGAACGAATGGGGAGTGCCTCCGATTGAGCTGTGGTCTTTGTTCTATAACTACCTCACTGAGTTAAAGAATAAAAAGAAACACATACCTGACGCTGCATTTGCCAGTGGAATTTCAATGGAAGACCAGATGTTCAAGGGCCTGGCCCTTGGCGCTCCCTTCTTTAAGATGATCGGTATGGGAAGGGCACCCCTGGCGGCTGCCATGGTGGGTAAGAACCTGGGAATAGCCATCGAAGATGGCGACCTGCCGGTGTATGTATCCCGGTTTGGCCGTACCAAAGATGAAATTTTTGAAACAACACCTGAGCTGAGGAAAAAATATGGGGATAAATTTGACGAAATTCCCACCGGTGCAATAGGCCTCTATACTTATATGAAAAGGCTGAACCAGGGACTACGGCAAATCATGTGCGGATCAAGAAAATTTGCACTGGAATACATTGACAGAGGTGATATCTCTGCATTAACGCGGGAAGCAAGTGAAATAAGCGGTATCCCCTATATCATGGATTGTGATAAAAAGGAGGCTGCAAAAATCCTGGACTTTTAAGGAATTTCATTAAAATTTATTTACGAAGAAGAGGGTAAAGCGTTTTACCCTTCTTTTTTTTTCGAAACAATTGATGAAATTCCCCTGAGAAAATCAGGTCAAAGCGATTTCCTCGTCACTCCACTAAAGCCGGGGTACGACCGGTTGCCCCTAGGGCATTGATTATTGTAGAAAGATTCTATCATTACGTCACCTTTCCCCGTAGGGGATAGATAATGGTATTATTCTGAATATTTTCAGACGTTAATCGCCTGCTTTACCAGCAGCAGGCCTGTCGGGGTATTTTTGAAATACTAAGGGAAAAACACGGCATATTATCAGGTTATCCTAATTAAAGCGATACATCCTGATCCCTGACAAGGATCAATAATGAGTAGCCCCAGGCTTCAGCCTGGGGTAAAGGATAGTAAATAAAAACCGGTCCAACTAGTCTGCTATTCGAAGGATAAACGTCCCATGGACCGGAATGCACTATACGAACCTGTAAAACAACAAAAGACAAATAACGCATTCCGAATTAGATTTATGGTTTGGTGCTTTCCGCCGGATGTATGGTCTGGAATTTAAATCAATTTAGCAGTTCCGGCAGTTTGATTGTGTAATCTTTTAACCCCGGGCTGAAGCCCGGGGCTATTTATATTGAACTCCTCCGGAGTTCCGATAGCCATAAAAGGAAAACCTTCCATGGAGTGTAACGCACCAGGCTTGACAGATAAAACTCAATGATCGTTTATCGATGTTGGGTTATGAAACCAGTATCGGTATTCGTTACCGAATACCGATAGACGTTAATCGGTTACGAAAAGAAAATCCCCTAAATCCCCCTTTTCCAAAGGGGGACGATGAACGTATCTATTTTTTCAATGCAAAAGATCCGGAAGGAAGAAGTATCGCGTTTCAATACTTTTCTGGGATAAATGGGTTTTTACCTGGAGTAATAATCTAATTAATCACTTAACTTCATCATTCTTAATTCGTTAATCATTATTCGATATTCTTTAAGGAGATAGACTATTGATAGCCTTTTTATTCGTCAGACGAGCCTGCCTGGCCGGACGTTAGTCGTCTGACGAAGTAGATACCTAAACCACCTCAATGGTTGAAGGTGGTTTGGTCGCAATGTTGTAGGTAACACTTACAATTCCGGGAACATTCCCGGTAATTTCACTCGCCAGTTTCTCAAGGAGGTCAAAAGAGAGCCGGGTTGGAGTAGCCGTACGGGCATCCACACTATCCCAGCACCGTATCTCGATTTGTTGTCCGAACTCCCGTCGCCCATCCCTCATTCCGGTTACCCGGTCCTCATGAAGGATTGCCATGTATTGAAATGCACCAGTCTCTTTCAATAGTTGCTCAACAATATCCGTGGCAACCCGGACAACATCCAGTTTTTCGCGCGTCACTTCCCCGATAATGCGTGCTGCCAGTGCAGGACCGGGAAAGGGGATCCTATCGAAGACCTCCTTCGGAAGACCTGCTGCTTCACCTACTTTGCGGACACCATCCTTTCGAAGCTGGATCAGCGGCTCGATGATTTGGTATCCAAATGCTTTCTGCGGATCGATTCCGAGCTGTTCAAAGACATTATGCTGTCTCTTTATACCGGCAACGGTTTCATCAACGTCTGTCAGGATCGTTCCCTGCAGGAGGAACTTTGCCCCACTCTCCCTCACAATCCTGCCAAATACCTCCTTATAGAACGTTTGTGTAACTGCCTCCCGCTTCTCCTCGGGATCTGTAATTCCTTTCAGAGCCGACAGGAACTCTTCCCTGGCATCGACGATCTCGATTTCCACTCCCAGCTTCCTGAACGTATTGGCTACCCGTTCCGGTTCCCCTTTACGCATCAGGCTGTTATCGATAAACAACGTTTTCAAACGATTTTCCAGGGCTTTATGTCCGAGCATGGTCACCACCGAAGAATCCACTCCTCCCGAAAGTGCATTGATGGCAATTCCACCCCCAACAAGCGTGTGTATCTCATTGACCTTTTCGCTGATGAATTGTTCCGGATCCAGATCCCGGACTCTGATTTCTTTAATCATGGGTTGACCTCCTGGTTTGATTTTTATGAATGAATGTTTTTTTGAATTAGCCTGATTGGAAAATAAAATTTTAACCTCCGTAATGTAGAAAAAAAACAGGTGTCTCCGGACAGTTCTTAATAAGGTGTTGATAAAATTTTCCCCTCGTCGCTCGACTTCGGTTCGGGCGACGAGTTTTTGAAACCCTGTCCCTGAAGTCGTACCCCGAACTTATATTTTCATTAAGAACGTCCCGAAGGGACTGGCAAGTAATGGGCAGCCACTTCAGTGGCTGTGTATTACGTTAAGCATATCAAAACGTCCCGCAGGGACTGAAAGAAAACTTGATGCATCCAATCTTTACCCGGGACCTTAG
>Ga0315553_10003823_pt1 | contig 11559 bp, 11 predicted proteins | sample SalMarSW160140MG_FD_203099 | JGI IMG/M metagenome (GOLD analysis project Ga0315553, IMG submission 203099) | Salt marsh sediment microbial communities from the Plum Island Ecosystem LTER, Massachusetts, United States - Salt Marsh Sediment SW1601-40 ... | reverse complement strand
TGCTGCGGTTCGTTGTTCAATATTCGATATTCAATCTACGGTCTTTCCGGGCTGGCGAGTCGAATTCATTCGACGAAGCCGTGTCAGCCCGCTGGAATGCTATGAATGGGTATCACTCTGGAGCGCCTGATCAATGTACTCCTCCTGGACCCGGAGCGTCTTATAGGAATGGTTCGTGAGTTGGGCGTGCGAGGCTTCAAAAGCAAATCTTCTGTCTCAGACCATCATGATACCCCTCAGTGGCTGTTCATGCTTCACTGCTGCATTGCCTGTATTTTCTTTGACAAATGATGCAAAATTAGATAGAAAAATTGTAACACGTTAGCTTTTTGAAAACTAATCCCGGCCTTTGCTCGAGGCACAATAGGTGCCCTTGGTAACACGCATGGGCATGGGGGTGTCTTTTCTTTACCATGCCCTTCAACAGGAGGCCTCAGCGTGCCCTGATACATCAGGGCACACGCGCAACGCGGACCTGACTATTGTATGCCATGGCGGTCGGTGCCCTGATGTATTGGGGCCTGCCGGTGCATTACTTTTAGGGCATGGTAAAGAAAAGACACCCCCATGCCCATTCACCAGTTAGTTTCAAAGGGGTAACGTGTTACGAAAAATTCTTTTTCACAGGAAGGTATTGCCATAAGCGCTGAAGCCCTGAGTGCATCAGGTTGTAGGTACGGGTCTATTTATTCAATGGAACAGGGAAACATTTTTAAATAAAGCACCCACTTGGAGGTTCTCATGAATGATATCAAAGATTATATATTATGCGATAACTGCAAGAATAAAAACTTTATCCGGGTCTACAACTTTGCTCTGCAGTTCAGGAAGGTAAATTTTTCAGATGACGTGATCTACGATGAGGTTTCAGAAGAACTCTATCAGTGCACTCACTGCCAAAAAATATTTACAAAACAACAAATAGACGCGCGCTTAAAGGAAATGGTCAATAAGAGATTGAGGTCTTTATCGGACAGCGAACGATGAGCCCGCTATGGAGCAGATCGAGGTTTATAATTCTTCTTCGCTCTCCTGGGAAAAGAATTGAAACTTGCATGATCCTATCTCAATCGTATCGAAATCATTTAAAAAGTGGCTATCTTTTATTGTCTCATTATTCACTTTGACCTTTGTTCTTCCGCTTGTTACGGTAAGAGCATAGCCATTTGGCCTTCGGCTGATTGTTGCCGCGGTAGGGGGCATAAACATACCGCCAAGTCGTACCTCTGAGGTTTCAGCCTTACCAATTTTGGTGAGTTTTTTCGTTAGTTTTATTTCGCCTTTTCGCGATCCATCGATAAAACTAATAATACCTAACATCTGTTTGTGAGATAATGCTTCCACTCCCTTTTCTTTGGCCTGCTTCTCTAGCAGTTCCTTATGCTGTGCGGTGTCAAGGATCATAGTCCTGTCTAGATCGGCCACTTTTATTTTGGCCTGTTCCTCTTGGGACATTGCAAAAAAAAGCAGGTGTTTGCCAACGGTAATCTTATCCTTGTGCTGTAATTTATGGGAAGCGATGATTTTATCATTGACAAATGTCCCGTTTGTGCTCTGTAGATCGGTAAGTATATAGATATCCCCACTTTTATCTATTCTGGCATGGAGACCTGATACAGCAAGGTTATCGATCACGATATCATTGCTGTCATTACGCCCAATGGCGAGGCTATCCTTGGTAAAAGGATATTCTTTAATCACCTTCTTGTTGAAGACTACTATAATCCTTGCCATAACATAAGCCCCTGTTTATAATTATCATAAAAAACGTGCGTTCTCATTATTTTTTTCTCGTGAAGTGAGGTAAAAGTTTGTTCAATATCCCTGATCTTTCGTCCTCTACCTGTTCTATGTACACCAAAGAGACAGTGGTATTGTCGTGGCCACCCCTTTCGTTGGCTTCATTTATTAGTTCCTGACAGATATGTTCCAGATCATCGCCTTGATTGATGATTCCCATTATCTCCTCATCCGAAACAAGATCAGTCAGCCCATCGGTGCAAAGTAAAAATCGATCCTTGTCCATGGGCTCGATCTCAAAAATATCTATATTTACGGTCTCAAGTGAGCCAAGATTTCTCGTAAGGATGTGCCGTAAGGGAGAGTTTTTTGCCTCTTCTTGGGAGATCAGCCCCATCTCCAGCTGTTCTGCTGCCATGTTATGTTCCTTGGAAAGGGGCTCTATGGCGTTACCCCTGAAAAGGTAGATCCTGCTGTCGCCCACATTGGCGGATATCACGGTAGAAGGCATGACTGCAAGGACTCCGATAGTCGTGCCCATCCCCTTGTATTCATCATATTCATTGGACATTTCGTAGATTACCCTGTTTGCCAATTTGATGCCGCTCAATATGTAGTTCCCCATCCGGCCCAGGGTATGATCCACGAAATCGAAAAGCTCATCTTTCGGGACCTCTTTCTTCATCCAATTTGTTATGTTTCTTTGAATAATATCTACAGCTACTTTGCTCGCAACTTCTCCTGCCGAATGACCTCCCATGCCATCGGCTATTATATACAAGCCGCGAGCGGTATCCATAGCAAAATAGTCTTCATTGCTAGCTCTTTGCAGGCCTGCGTCGGAAATGCCAGAAGCACGCAATTTCACCATTTCCCCCTATCTTTGAGATTCAACACTGCATTGATTGTGCTTTTTGCGCCCTCAGTGCATCAATTTTATGAGCTACGATTCTTATATATTTGCCTAATTCATTGACTGTTTGGAATCTATAGTCTGGATTTTTGGCCAGCACCTTGTCGACTATTTGCTCACAGGGCTTAATAACCCTTGGATTTATCGTGTGAGGCGATGGGTGTTTTACCTGAGTAATCTGGTAAAAGAGGCTATTGAAGTTTCCTCCTTTAAAAGGCAGTTCCCCAGTGAGAAGCTGAAAAAAGACCACACCAAGGGAGAATATGTCTGATCGAGCATCTATTTTGCCTGCCATAATTTGCTCAGGGGACATATAGTTTGGGGTACCGAGGATTATTCCGCTCCTCGTCTTTGATGAAGACATCGATTTTGCTATGCCGAAATCAGTAACCTTTATCCTGCCATTTTTTAAAAGCATTATGTTGGCAGGTTTAATATCCCTATGAATTACACCATTGTTGTGGGCATACTCTAAGGCATCAGCCGTTTGAGCGATAATATCCAAGATCTTACGGATTGGAAGCAGGCTATCCTTCTTGCAGTATCTATCTAGATCCTCTCCGTCCAAGAATTCCATGGCCATATAGGTGAGGTCGTAGTCTTCACCCACATCGTATATGGAAACGACACCGGGATGTGAGAGCTTTCCTGCTAACTCGGCTTCCCTGAAGAATCGCTCCTTTATCTCTTGCAGCTGATTTTCCTCAAATTCATCTGAGAAGCGAATCGTCTTGATGGCTAAAAGCCGATTTATCTTTGGGTCTCTTCCCTTATAGACCGTGCCCATTGCTCCTTTTCCGATTTCCATGAGTATCTCGTATCTTCCAACAGTGGGCTTTACCTCCAGGTCATCCGATATGACTATCTTCTCCTCCTTCCTTCCTTGGTAGGCACTCAACGGCAGAGAACCCATTATTTTTTTTAACTTCGGTATTCGCTCACTGAGGTCCTTAAACCCCTCGCCCCTCTTGTTGATATATTCATAGACAGAAATGGCCTTGTTGATCATTCGCTTACGCTCGTAGTCAAGCCCCAGATTGTAGACTATATCCCTTAGTTCATCATCAAGGGGGCATTTTCTGAATTTTTCAAAAGCAAGGTCAAGCAGGCCTTGGCTTTGAAGGCTTATGCCAAGCATTCGGTTGGTTTCTATGGCATCCTTGGACATAACCTCTTTGCCGATAAAAAGCAGGTCCTTCCCCATTATGGCGCAGTAGGTCACTGCCAGGGTAAAAATAATATAGATGGTCTTGAGCCAAACAGAAAAGAGCATGAAGAAAATAACGGCGGTCAAAAATACGAGAAAGATCAAGCCGGCGGTTATGCCAGTGCGGTTTAAATAGCTTACTTGGGAATGGAGAAATGTAGAGCCCAGCCCCAGCAATATCAAGATAAGGGCCTCTAGATATGCCATGAAATGAGGTCGCCTAAGGAAACGACCGTGCAGGAAATCCTCGATCACGTTGGCCATAAACTCGACCCTCGGCATGTGGGGGTCTACTGGGGTATCAACGAAAACCCCGCCTTTTGCGGTATAGCCGATGAGGACAATCTTGTCCTCAAAGACAGCCGGGACTTTTTTTACGTTCAGGAGATCCGCGAATGAATAGTAGGGAAACGATTGCCTGCCACCCCTAAATTTAATCAGTATTTCCCCATTGCTGACAGGTACGGGCTTTTCATTTACCATGAGCCCCCGGGCCTTTCCTATCACCTCTCCAGGTTGCTTATCGAGATAGTTCAGAACAAGCGAGAGAGGCAGGGAAGACATGAGGTGCCCCCTGAAGTTGATGAAAGGGATATGGGCCTTGCCCATCATTAACTCATTGGGGGAAAAATTTATGTGCCCTAGGCCATGGCCACTCTTCGAGAGCTCTGGAAACGGTGCGATTATTTCCTTCACAGATATGGCCTCTACATTTTTTGCTATCGTGTCCTTTTTTACTGTCTTACCGTTGAGAAACGACTCAGGCGGAAGCACTAATTCGGCATCATATTTTCCAAACGTTCCGAGCACTGGCAGGATGATATTTCCGGATGTCTCCACCATTTCGAAGAGAGTCCTGTCGTTGTCCAGGCGGTTTTCAATTTCCTTCAATCTGGCAAGTATCCACTCGTTTGCCTTCCCTGCCTCAACCCCATGATCTTTCTCTTTAATCTCATTGTAGAGATACCTTACTTCCTCAAGGGCCTGATTTTGTTCTTTTTCGCTGAACACAATATCGATGCCGATCAGCTTTGCTCCATTGTTTTTCAGGATCATAATCATCTCGGCTATCACATGTCTGGGCCAGGGCCATTGACCGACCTTGCGTATGCTCTTATCATCGATATTTACGATGGAAACCCTGCTTTCCCCGGGGTTGCGGGGTGTGTCGAGCCTCATCTCAATCTCATAGATCACCCCTTCAAGCGATTCAAAAAAGGATAAGGGAAAGAAGGAGAGATAGAGAAAGATTGAAGCGACAAGCGCGCCAATGTATACGTTAGCCTTTTTGTTTCCTATCTTCATTACTTGGGATATGATAAAGTTGGGTGTAGTAATTGATATAGGTTCATAGTTCTGCTAGCATGCTGAAAAGATATAAAAAGTCGTGCATAAGGAGCAAAAAATGTTTCAAGAATGTATATCAAATTAATAGATCTGTGTCAAAGAAAACAAATGTCGTTGGATGGCCCAGTGGATATACACCGTGCTCGGCGAGGTCACATCCAGCACAAACACGGGATAGCGCCATGTGAAGCAAGGCTCTCTCATCGGCAATTGCGTATCCTAGATAAGGATAATAGGGCCGCGATGTCAAGGATTAAGTGGTCCATAGCAACCGAAGGTGATGTAGGTGGAGCAGGTAGAGCGTATTTATAGCGAGCTCATCAACGCTGGTGCCAGGGTGGTTCCGTATACTCAAGAATTGAACGAGGGGGAAGAAATTCTAAGGAAACCGAAGGGGTGATTGCTTTTTTCCTTTCATGCATTCCGGTGCCTTTATCGCTTATTGTGTTGAAATACCGTTTGAATGGTGATATAAAAACAGATAAGGGTAGATTTGATAACGACAGGTTAAGCAGGGATTTTGCAAATGGCTGATACGAATGTAGAGCCAATCAGGGGGCAATCCGAGAAGGATAACTTCGTCTCCCGGCGTAAACTTGGGGAATTATTGATAGAATCAGGTCTGCTTACAACCGAGAAACTACAGGATGCCTTGGAGACCCAGAAGAGCACGGGGAAAAGGCTGGGAGAGGTGCTCATCCATATGAAGATCATCTCTGAAGAGGAGATGTCCTTTGCCCTCGCTATGCAACTCAAGATTCCCTTTATTGATCTGGCGGAGGAGCATGCCGTAACGTATGAGATCATGGATACGATCCCCGAGGAAGTGTGTATGAAATTTATGTGTATTCCAGTGGGCATCAACAACAACATACTCGATGTCGCAATGGCAGACCCTCTTAACCTGAATATCATGAAGGATCTGCAATTTATCACCGGTTACAACATTCAGCCGGCTATTTCAACCCGGAGCCAGATATTTGATAAGATTCAGAAACATTTCCACCCCGAGAGGACTATTACCCAGGTTGCCGGTGAGCTTGCGGAGGAGGTGGGAATGGAATTTATGTCCGAGGAAAGCGAAGAGCAGAGGATCGAGGAGGAAGAGGAGGGAAGCATCGAGGCCCTCAAGGACTCGCCCTTCATCAAGATGGTGGACCTCATTATCAGGAATGCAATCAAGCAAGGTGCGAGCGATATCCACATCGAGGCCCAGGAAAATCAGGTAAGGGTGAGAAATCGCATTGACGGCGTTCTGCATGATTCAATCAAGCTTCCGAAGTGGACGCAACCCATCATCATCTCGCGTATAAAGGTGTTGTCGGGCCTCAATATTGCAGAAAGGAGGCTGCCCCAGGATGGGAGGATCAAGGTAAAGGCAAAGAACATGTCCATAGATCTCAGAGTATCAACGCTCCCAACTTACTATGGAGAGAAGGCGGTCATACGCATCCTGAACAAGGAAATTGCTTCACTCTCATTGGAGCAGCTCGGGTTCAGCCGCAAAAGCATGACCATGATCTTGAATTTCGTCCACCGCCCCCAGGGTATGGTTTTGATTACCGGCCCTACGGGAAGTGGCAAGACCTCGACCCTGTATGCCTGCTTGCAGGAGGCAAAATCCGATGAGGTAAATATCATCACTGTTGAGGATCCGGTAGAATTCGAACTTCCCGGCGTTAACCAAGTACAGATAAACGAGAAGGTCGGGCTTACCTTTCCCTTTGTGCTACGCTCAATCCTCAGACAGGACCCCAATGTGATTATGGTGGGTGAGATCAGGGATGAGGAGACGGCCGAGATTGCCGTCCAAGCATCCATGACGGGGCACCTGGTCCTTTCCACCCTCCACACGAATGATGCTCCCTCAGCAGTGACTCGTCTCGTTGATATAGGGATTCCCCCGTATATGATCGCTAACTCCGTGATTGGGGTGGTAGCCCAGAGGCTGGTCCGAACGATATGTCCTGACTGCAAGGAGGAATACATCCCATCTCGGGATTCTTTAGCAAGGCTCAATTTGGATCAAGATGAATTGCCCTTCAAATTCTATAGAGGGGCAGGGTGTTCATCGTGCAATAATAGCGGGTTCAAGGGGAGAACGGTAATTGAAGAGATCATGATCATGGGCCCTAAAATACGGGAACTGATTCAAGCGTCTGCTACGGCCGATACTATTAGGGAGGCGGCGATGGCAATGGGGATGAACACACTGGGCATGAGTAGTATCAAAAAGATAGAGATGGGAATTACCACCATAGAGGAGGTCTTAAAGGCGGTTCACGAAAAAGAGGAATTGACCACCATTTGTCCTCACTGCGGAAAGAATGTGAGTCTTGATTTCAGGGATTGCCCTTACTGCAATAAGCCCTTGGTTCCCATTTGCAGCAAATGTAACAGGATAGTTCAGCCGGACTGGGTTGTGTGTCCCTATTGCAGAAACAATCTTAAGTCTTAGCACAGCAAATAATCCCGTCTTTGTTTCTTGCTTGACTATCCTTTAAAAGTCTTTTACAATAAAAAAGTTAATAAATTTTGGTCATATACAGATGATTTTCCCTACGCACAACGCCCATGAACTGCAAATACCACCCCGATAGGAAGGCAGAATACTTCTGCGCGAGCTGTAACGCACCCCTGTGTAGCGAGTGCGTCGAGATGAGCTCATCAGGCGAGCCTTACTGCTATGAGTGCGCCATGCTCCACTCCATCAGCGAGGTGGGCACAGGCCTCAAGAAAAAGAAGGGCGAGTTAGAGAAGCGAAAGGAGAAGGCAAAGAAGCGCTGGGGACCCTTTCCCTACTTCGTGATCGTCTCTACCGTTCTGATCGCGGTCATGTGGGGGGTGATCCTCTTCGGCAAGCAGCCGGCCCCTCCTGCCTCAGCCGAGCTCGCCACCAACGAGCGGGTGCTGCTGTTCATGGTGGATGGTGCCATCAAGCGCTACGCCCTCTACAAGAGCAACACCTACCCCACAGCGCTCACCGAACTCCTGCCCGACTACCTGACCCTGCACAAGGGCGAGGCGGGCCTCCTTGAGCGGCTTAGCTACCAGAGAGACCCAAAGCTGGGCTACCGCCTCTGGCTCATCAAACCCGGCTCAGGGGAGATGAACCTGATCTTAACCCCTAAGGGGATCGAGTACACCGCCCCGGGAAGCACGGGGGCCTGAGATGAGACGGAGCACAGGCTTTACCCTGATCGAGGTCATAGTGGTGATCGCCATCTTAGGGCTCCTGGCTGCCAGCGCATTGCCGCTTTTCGCCACCTACCGGCAGCGTGCCTCAGGCGCTGAGGCCCAGGCCATGGTAAAGCAGATCCTGGAGGCCCAGATCATCTACTACCTGGAGCACAACAGCTTCTTTCCCGACAATGCTACCTATATCATCACCCACCCGGGAGGTGAGACCCCCGGGGGAGCCCAGGATGAGATCAAGGACAACCTCAACGTGGTGATCCCCACCGGCCACCGGCTCGACTTCTCCATCACGGGCATCAACGTGGGGGATGCATCTGCGATGGTCATCATCTCCTCGTTTCAGAACTCCTTTGCCATCTTCGCCAACGGGGAGACCTTCATCAGGGGGGAGGTGACTAAGGACGGGAAGACCACGATATTCTAGGGCTAACATTGTTCATAAATCCTGACATCCGAATATGAATCTCGAATCATTATTTCACAATTTTATCACCAGTGGCACCACCTCGTCCCACCCGGAGACCATCAGCAAATATCGCGTGCTGAACGCGGTTCTCCTTATCATCGTTGTTGCTACTCCGATTCTCGGCTTATTCTATTATCTCGTAGGAGCGGTCCTTCTCTTTTATATAGCCCTTAGTGCCGGCCTCTTAGGGATTCTGGGCATTATTCTCCTGCGGGGCACAAAGAATCTCATCCTCGTTGGAAATTTCGCATTCTTCGTGGTTTGGGCTACTCTTCTCCTCATCCGATGGAATACCGGGGCAATGAGCGAAGGCGGCATCGTCCTATTGTCCTGGATATGGAATGCCGCACTTTTGCTCATGGCCATCTTCATCACAGGGTATCTGTGGGGAACGATATGGGGTTCTGTGATATTTCTCGAAACTGGTGCAGCTGTGTATCTGTTTAGAAGGGGCCATGAATTTCCAAACCTCATACCGGCAGATATTACCCCTATCTATGCCTTGGGAGCATATTTGGCGGGCCTTTTAATCATTCTTTTGATTGCATTTCTCTATGAGAGGGAAAAAGAGAGCGCTGTTGAAAAGGAGCAGGTCAAATCACGAGGCCTTATTGAGTCAAAGAGGTATATCGATACCATCTTCGAGAGATTTCCCTTCCCAACCTTTGTGGTGGACCGAGAGCATCGCGTGATACAGTGGAATCGAGCATGCCAGAGGCTTACCGGGATCTCGGCCGAGAAAGTGATTGGAAAAAAGGTCCCCAATGCCCTGTGGGTGGACAACCAGTGGAGCCTGGCCGACATAATAATAGAGGATCCAGATTCCATTACAAAACGATTCCCTGAATCCATAATATCAAGGACAGACAGCGGATTTTTTGAGGTGGGGATCCCGCTTCCTTCTATAAGAGACGGCATCGATGCCGTTATTACGTTGGCGCCTATTTACGATGCAAACGGTTCGGTAAAGGGCGCCATAGAGACAATACAGGATGTGAGCAATCGCCAAGGGGAGACTTACAGGGAATACGAAGACCCCGAAGGGGACCTTAAACTAGACCTATACCCAGTTTTTAAGGTGAACTCCAGGGGTAAGGTAAGCTTCTGGAATAAAGCCTGTGAGGAGACCTTCGGTTACCCCTCCTCAAAGATGGTCGGCTCAAGCCCCTTCCGACTTGTCTCAAAATCAAGCAGAGAATTATTTAAGGAAACGATACTACGGGTATTTAAGGGAGAGTCCTTTGTCGGGAAGGAATGGAAATGCTATTCATCATCGGGAAAACCAGTAAATGTGTTGGTTAATGCCTATCTGGCTCGCTCCGCTGATGGGAAGCCCAAGGAATGTGTAGTGATAAATACCGTTATTACAAATCTCACAGAGCGAATGAGGCAGTTGGAAAGGGATTCCTTTGAGACCAAGGAAAGGTTTAAAAGCATGGCCGATGAATACGCCCTTCTACGGAAGAACCTCGCCACGTACATCCGAAAGAAGAATGGGAATTGAGAAAGTTGGGCAGGGCATTAAAACAAAACGACATAAAAACAGTACAAAAACGGTGGAAAGCCTTGATAGATAAGGAGTGTTAAAGCACTTCATAGGCCATAATCTCTTCGCTTTTCCCCTTCACCTTTTTCCGTCCAATCTCTTTTATATCGAATTTACCCTTAACGTTCCGGTATGTCTCTTCGCCAATGAGGATCTGGTTTGGTTGTGCTATCGATTCTAATCGCGCCGCAATATTCACAGGATCTCCGATCACCGTATAGTCCATTCTTCGAGGAGAACCGATATTCCCTGCCACCACTCGGCCCGTATTTATCCCGATGCGAATGTCGAATGTCCTCGATGGGCTTCCTTTCTCCGTCATCATTTCCCTGAGTTTTGCTCTCATCTCTTTGGCCGCAAGTATTGCCCTTTCGGCATCATCGTCCCTTTCCATGGGGGCCCCGAAAACGGCCATCATTCCGTCTCCTATATATTTATCGAGCGTACCGTCATAGCTAAAGACTACATCCGTCATTACCGAGAAATATCTATTCAGGATGATATTCGTCTCTCGGGGGGAGATCTGCTCAGCGAGCCTGGTGAATCCAACTATATCCGTGAAAAGCATAGTTGCGGTTACCTCGTTGGCCTCCATCACATTGTCCTTCGTCTTCTGGCTTCCCTTAAGGATCATTTCTACCACCTGGGGAGAGTGAAATCTCTCGAGGCGTCTCCTCATCATCTCTTCTTCTCTGATTTGTTGATTCAGACTCGCCTGCTCAATTACCATGGCCATTTGGCTTCCGATTGCCTTCAGCAGCTCGAGGTCATCTTGATTGAATTGATTATCAAAGCGGATGCTATCAAGTTGGATTACGCCGATGATCTTTTCCTTTCTCCAGAGAGGCACGCACATCGCTGATCGTATTTGTTGAAGAAAGAGGCTTTTGGCGCCGTTAAATCGGGAATCAGCCATGGCGTTTGATGTGAGGACTGCAACCTTGTCGCGTATCACCTTTTCGACGATCGTTGTGCTTGCCCGCAACTTTTTGTTTTTTATCTCATGATCGCCCTTGGATTTCACTACCACGGGAAGGAGTTTTTCCCTTTTTTTGTCTCCGGTCAGGATCAAGAACCCGTAATCCGCGTCAATCACCATAAAGATGAGATCCATTATTTTTTCCAGGAGCTCCCTGAAGTCT
>Ga0315553_10003822_pt1 | contig 11562 bp, 12 predicted proteins | sample SalMarSW160140MG_FD_203099 | JGI IMG/M metagenome (GOLD analysis project Ga0315553, IMG submission 203099) | Salt marsh sediment microbial communities from the Plum Island Ecosystem LTER, Massachusetts, United States - Salt Marsh Sediment SW1601-40 ... | reverse complement strand
GCTCGCCGCAGGATCTCGGTCTGGTATGCATGACCAGCGGATCCGACATCACACCGCCGGACAAGATCGTCTTCGCCAACTGGAAAAGACTCAACGACGCTTCCTGGGACTACCAGACCTCGAGCAGCAGGAACTTCAACCTGATGCCCTACTCGATAAACGATTCGGCGGTCTGCATGTACTACGATCCGGTGGATCTTCCCGCGTTGGGAAGCCGGGAGATCGTCCTGGTACTGGCCAACGTCACTCTGGGTGAATACGGCGGCCAGGAACAGACCGTAGAGGTCCCGACCCCAGGGGTCGAGCAGCCCCCGGTCGCCCCGGCGGGCAGCCTGCAGGAACTTCGCGACCGCCTGAGCGCGGAGAGCGCCTCGGCAAAGCTGAATATGGATGATCTTGACAACTTCATCGATATCATCGACGCGCGTCTTCGATCGGGTGAGGAGATCAGCGACCAGGAGCTTCGGTTGATGGAGGAAATCCTTTCTGCTATAAAAGATAAAGCAGAGAGGTATTCCGGCGGGCGTTAGGGCGGGTATGGTCCGCGAATACCGCAACAACCAGAATGCCGAAAAGCGTACTAACACGGGCTCGTCAACTCTTCCGGCGTAGAAGATTTTCCCAGGTAATCCGTCTACTCGAAAGCCAGGTATTCCGCTATCGAAACAACGCCGAGTTCTACGCACTGCTCGGTTCGGCCTGTCTGCACACCGGGGATTTCGGCGGGGCGGAGTCATATCTGCGGAGGGCCGAGCAGCTCAACCAGGATGACATCACCACCCAGCTCGGCCTGGGGGCGATCGCCTTCAAGCGCGGTCAGGCCGAAGAGGCGCTGAAAAACTGGTTGAAGGTGATCGATCTGGATCCGGGGAACCGAAAAGCCAAGAACGCTCTCAGTGCCCTGCGCAAGGACGCCAACTGGGAAGGAGAGGTCGTCAACACCGGGGCGGTCAAAGTCAAGAACCTGCTGCCCGCCGTACCGTTGTCTCCGTGGGCCTGGGTTGCCCCGCTGCTGCTGCTGTGCCTGGCTGCGGTACTTGCTGCGGGCTACTTGTTCGTATTGCCCCGGATCGCCCCCCGAAGGGACCCCCGGCCCGGGGTCGAACAGATCGTACTGTCTTCAGGGCAGCCCCTGATCGCTGAGAGCTCGCAGCAGCAAAGCGCCCTGACATTGAACGAGGATCAGATAGAGGAGATTTTCGCGACGATCAAAGAGCATCTGCTGGACTACAGGGACAATCTTGCGGTTCGGGAAATCAACAGATTGCTGAGCTCGAACGCTTCGGTCTACGTCAAAGAGAAAGCCAGCTTGATGAAGACCTTCGTTCAGGACCCGGATTTTTCGATCGTAAAAGACCCCTTTTCCTATCTGGAGGTGCGCTCCGACCCGGCTCTCTATGCCGACTGCTACGTCGTATGGAGAGGGAAGGTCGCCAACGTGCAGATCGGGGAAGACCGGATCACTTTCGACCTGCTGGTCGGCTATGAGGATGAAAAGGAGCTGCTGGGGCTGGTTCCCGTTTCTCTGGATTTTGCAGCAGCCATCGAGAACGGGGAGGGGATCGAGGTATTGGGCAAGGTGCGTGTAGAAGAACAGCAGATCCGACTTCAGGTAATCTCCCTGCACAGGCTGTACAGATAGGGATGAGAGCCGTTGTCCAGCGGGTAGCGGATGCCCGGGTAAGCGTGAACGGCCGGGTCTGCGGCCGTATCGAAGAGGGGCTGCTGGTCTATCTGGGGGTGGCCGCGGAGGATGAACAGCGGGATCTGATCTACACCGCTGAAAAAGTCGTGAACCTGAGGATTTTTTCCGACGTCAGCGGCAAGATGAATCTTTCGGTCCGTGATACCGGGGGAGCAGTCCTGGTGGTGTCGCAGTTCACCCTCTACGGTGACGCCCGCCAGGGGCGGCGACCCTCATACACCGCGGCGGCGGAACCGGAAAAAGCCCGCCGGTTCTACGAAAACTTCGCCGAACAGATACGCAGTCGGGGCCTGCACGTGGAAACGGGGCAGTTTGCCGCCCGGATGGATGTGCGCTATACCAATGCAGGGCCGGTTACGATTCTCATAGATTCGAAGAAACTGTTTTAAGTGCTCGATCTGCCGCCACAACGGGCAACTACTCGACCGACAGGAGGGAACGGGATACGGTGCGGGCCGCCTCAGCCACCTCCAGATGCCGGCTGCGCTCGAGAATCAGAAGTACGATATCGGCGAACTCCGGGTCGGCAATCCGGTCAACGGTTTCCAGGTAGGTCAGGGTCAACCCCGCCTGTTCGCCGTTCAGATTTCCCCGCTGCAGCGTCAACAGGTCCGCCAGTCGGCGCCCCTCCCGCATGAGAGCGCTGAGGCTCTCCGGGGGGTGCAGGAACCCGAGGAGGCGGATGACCTCACGTTTCAAGGAAAGTGAATACTGCGGCAGATTGGCGACCAGAAATTCGACCGCCTCCCGGTTGACCTGCAGCCTGTACTCCAAATCGGAGGCCTCCGCGTCCGGGGGAAACACAGAGGCCAGCAGAGCCCTGAGGATCAGCTCCCGCTCCCACTGCGGACGCGGGTCGATTGTTTCCCCCATGGCCAGGATGAGCTCCTGGATTGCAGCGTCCTCCCTCAGGCCGATCGCCTTCGCTATCTCCATAGCGGTGCTGAGATCGCCCTGGCGCATCATTTCCACGATAAGCGGGTTGTCCCCGCTGTCGGAGTAGCGGATCCAGGAAGCGGTTGCCTGGGCGGTTGCTTTCGTGGGCAGGAAGCAGATCAACGACAATGCAATGGCGGGAAAGACAGCTCGGCCTCTCATATCCTAACCATGAATATCGGAAGCCCGCGCATCCTCCTTGACCTTGGTAAAATCGAGGGTCTATACTGATTTTAATACCTGAAGCTGAAAGCGCCGGGATCAAATTGCCCGTTAACCTGTGATGACGGAGCGAAAATCCAAGCTTCGTCATTTGCGTTGGGTCACAAAGAGAGCCTCGAGCGAACAAGAATAGAAAAGGAAAGAATGCCCATGAGTAATCCCGCAGAACCCAGTAGCGACAAGTTGAAAGCCCTGGAAGCCGCCCGAATGCAGATCGAGAAGCAGTTCGGCAAGGGCTCGATTATGAAGCTAGGGGAAGACAGTGCCCGGGTCCAGGTCCCCACGATCTCCACGGGTTCGATTCTTCTCGACGCGGCTCTCGGGGTTGGGGGTTATCCCAGGGGACGTGTGGTGGAGATCTACGGCCCGGAGTCGTCCGGGAAAACGACCCTGGCCCTGCACGCCATCGCCGAAGCCCAAAAAGTGGGGGGAATAGCCGCCTTCATCGATGCGGAGCATGCCCTGGATCCCCAGTATGCCCGCGCCCTCGGTGTAAATACGGATGAACTGTGGGTCAGCCAGCCGGACAACGGAGAACAGGCCCTGGAGATCGTGGAGTCTCTGATCCGCTCCGGTGCGGTGGATATCATCGTGGTCGACTCGGTAGCCGCCCTCACCCCCAGAGCGGAAATCGAAGGGGATATGGGGGATTCCCATATGGGCCTCCAGGCCCGGCTGATGAGCCAGGCCCTCCGGAAACTGACCGCGATCATCAGCAAATCCAAGACCTGCCTGGTATTCATCAATCAGATCCGCATGAAGATCGGGGTCATGTTCGGAAATCCCGAGACGACAACGGGGGGCAACGCCCTGAAGTTCTACTCCTCTATCCGCCTGGAGGTGCGCAAGATCGAAACGATCAGTGAAGGCACGGAGAAGGCTATCGGGAACAAGGTGAGGGTGAAGGTCGTAAAGAACAAGGTAGCTCCGCCTTTCAAACGGGTGGAACTGGAGATCATCTTCGGCCTCGGCATCTCCGCCTCCGGGAGCCTTTTAGATGCGGCTGTGGCCAGTAATATCATCGCCAAGAGCGGCAGCTGGTACTCCTACGGGGAAGAACGCATAGGGCAGGGCCGGGAGAACGTAAAGGGTTTCCTGGAGAACAATCCCGACATGTACCAGCAGATCGAGAAGACTGTCCGCAATCTGCTGTTCCCCACTCAGGCTCCACAACCGGCCAAAGAGGAACAGACCCCGGCCCCCGAGAAGGCGGCCTCCCAGAAGACAGGATCGGACAGCTGAACCTTGACCGGAGAATCGGTATACCTCTCTCTGGGCAGCAATCTCGGTCAGCGGGAGCGCAACCTCATCACCGCTCGGCGGGAGCTCGGCACTTTTTTGGAGGAAATCCGCCGTTCCTCAGTCTATGAGACCCGTCCCATGTACGTGGTCCAGCAGCCGAAGTTCCTAAATATGGTGGTCGCCGGTTTCTGCACTCTTCAGCCGCCGGAGCTCCTGCAGCGGGTCCTGGCCCTGGAGCTGCAGATGGGCAGGGATCGTAACAAGGTCGAGCCCAAGGGTCCCAGGATCATTGACATCGATATCCTGCTGTTCGGCGGCCGGATCGTCAAACAAGAGAACCTGCGCATTCCCCACCCCCGATTGAGGGAACGACAGTTCGTGCTGATCCCCCTTCTGGAGCTGGAACCGGATTTGCGGGACCCGGAAAGCGGACGCCCTCTGGCGGAGAGCCTGCAGTCCCTTGAAGATCAGGGCGTTTACATCTTCAGAGCTTGAGCTTATACTCTTTTAGAAAATCGCAAGATTGATGGCAGACAATTCTTCCACAAATAAACACGAGTTCAAACTGGAAAGCTTCGAAGGTCCGCTGGACCTTCTGCTGTTCCTGATCAAGAAATCAGAGGTCAACATCTACGACATCCCTATCGCCATGATCACCGAGCAGTACCTCGATTATCTCAACTATGCCACCAAGATCGATCTGGAGAATATCACCGAGTTCTACCTGATGGCGGCCACGCTTCTGTACATCAAATCCCGGATGCTTCTGCCCGTTGAGTTCGCCTTTGCCGACGAGCTGGAGGATCCCAGAACAGAGCTGGTTGAAAAGCTGATCGAATACCAGAAGTATAGAAAGCTCAGCGAGCTGATAGAGGCAAAGGAGCAGGAAGCGGAATGGTCGCTGGAACGCAAGGCCGCCCAACCCATCCTGCCTTTCACGGATGAAGGTTTGTGGGAGCAGGTCACGGTCTGGGACCTGCTCAAGACCTTTTCCTCGATCCTCTCCTCATATCCCGGCGAGCGGGTTGTGGACATGTACGAAGAGGTGACCGTCAACGAAAAGATTACCCTGATCTACGAACTGCTCGATTCCACGCGAGAGTTCATGTTTACCGATCTGGTGATCAAGAAGAGCTCGATTATGGAGGTGATCTGCGCCTTTCTGGCCGTGCTGGAGCTGGTGAAATCGGCTGTGATCGTGGTTTTTCAGAACAAGGTGTTCGGAGATATACTCCTCAAGGGAAAGGAAGCACCATGAACGTCGAGCAATCAGCGGCATTTGTGGAGGCCGTGCTTTTTCTGGAGAGTGAGCCGGTGGATGCGGCGGTGCTCGGCCGTATCACCGGATTGAACCGTGCGCAGGTGCTCGACGCGATCGAGGAGCTGCGCCGCAGCTACGCCGCCGGTGCCCACGGGTTGGAAATCGCGGAACTGGGCGGTGGATATACGTTCGTAGTCAAACAGAAGTTGTGGGACCTGCTAAAACCCCGCTACGGCAAGCGTAGTGAGGCCAAGCTGTCCCGGGCCGCCCTGGAAACTCTGTCCATCATCGCCTACTCCCAACCGGTTACCCGTCAGGAGATCGAGAGCATCCGCGGCGTATCTGCCGACGGGATGATCAAGCTGCTGGCGAGCAATAACCTGATCAGAGAGGTCGGCAAGAAGCAGGCACCGGGCCGCCCGGTTCAGTTTGGAACAACGAAGGAGTTTCTCAAGGTTTTCCGCCTGGCCAGCATAGCAGACCTGCCTAAACTCGATGAACTGGACGCAGAGAAATTCGAGTGAGTGAACAGATCCGGCTCCAGGTGTACATGGCTCGCTGCGGCGTCGGCTCGAGAAGGGCCTGCGAAACCTACATCCGCGACGGCAGGGTAACGGTCAATGGTCTGACCGCCGTATTGGGCAGCAAGGTCGCGCCTTCGGATCGCGTGGCTCTGGATAACCGTCAGCTCCATCCAGAGACGGAGCAGGTCTACCTGGCAATCAACAAACCTGTCGGCTACCTCTGCTCCAACAGCGACAGCCGCGGCCGCCCTCTGGTGCTCGATCTGCTGCAGGAAATTCCTCAGCGCATCTTCCACGTGGGCAGGCTGGATTTCCGCTCCAGCGGCTTGATTTTCTATACGAACGACGGCAGCTTCGCTAAAACCGTATCTCATCCTTCATCCAGAATCGAAAAGGAGTACCAGGTCGAAACAAAGAACCCCTTTCCTGAGGAGATCCTGTCGAAGTACAAGCAGGGACTGACCATAGACGGAGATCGCTTTCGTCTGCGGGGGTACAAGTACAAAACACCGAGAAAGGTCGTTCTCACCCTTTCCGAGGGGAAAAATCGGGAAATCCGCCGGGTGTTCGAGCATTTCGGTCATTATCCGAGTAGAATCCACAGGATTCGCATCGGTTGCGTGAATGTAAGGGGGATCCCGGCGGGAGGATATCGACCCCTCAGCCGACAGGAAATCGCCTGGTTTTTCACTGCCGGCGTAGGAGCCGGCAAGAAGGCAGGCGCAGGGGCTGAGGAGGCAACACGATGATCGTGGCAATCGACGGCCCGGCTGGAAGCGGTAAGAGCACGATCGCCCTCAAAGCGGCGGCAGCCATAGGATTCGGCTATCTGGATTCGGGGATGCTGTATCGCGGGATTTCAAAGGCTGTTCTCGAATCGGGCAAGGATCCCGAGGATGCCGAGGGGGTGATCAAGATCGCCGCCGAGTGCCGCTTCCAGATGTTCGCGGACAAGCTTCTTATGAACGGGGAGCCGCTCGGCGGAATCCACACCGACCGCATCGACAGGTGGTCGGCTATCCATTCACGGATCATCGAGGTCCGCAAAATCGTAAACCGGGGGATCCGGGAAATCGCGGGCGAGCGGGATTTCATCGTGATGGGTCGGGACATCGGCACCGTGGTTTTTCCAGACGCGGCGCTCAAGATCTTTCTCGATGCTTCGATTCAGGCCAGGGCCGGGCGCAGGTACCGGCAGAATCGACAGGAAAGCAGCGGGCTGAGTGAGGAGCAGATTCGCAAGCGGATCGAACAGAGGGATACGATCGACAGGGAGAAACCCTTCGGAAAGCTCGAACAGGCGGCCGACGCCCTGTATATCGACACTTCGGACTTGACCATAGATAAAGTTTGTGACAAAGTAGTAAAAGAAATCCGCAAGTGTTCGAGACGATAAATCAATCGGGAGTACAGTACGGGCAATGACCTCAATAGAGTTTACAAACGGTGATGAATTCAACGAGCAGCGCCTGCGTGAAGAATACCTCCAATCCCTTGCCCAGGTGGCAGAAGGCCAGATGGTTCCCGGGCAAATCGTCGAAGTCGACAGCGAGTTCGTGTACGTGGATGTCGGTCTCAAGTCCGAAGGCAAGATCCCTATTGACGAGTTCGAGGAAGCCCCTGAGATCGGAGAAACCGTATATGTAATTCTACTCAACCGCGAGAGTCGCCGCGGGGAGGTGGTGGTATCCAAAAAGAAGGCCGACGAGAAACTTTTCTGGAAAAACCTCCGCATCGCCTTCGACCAGCATGAGGCGGTGCCGGGTACGATCGCCAGACGAATCAAGGGCGGTTTTGAGGTGGATCTGGGCAACGGCGTAACCGCCTTTTTACCGCTTTCCAAAACCGATGTTTTCCGCGTCACAGATACCACCGAGTACGTAGGGTTGAAATCCTCCTTCTTGCTGGAGCGTCTCTATCATCACAGCAAGGTCAACATCGTTGTCAACCGTAGAGAATGGCTGGAACAGGAGAACAGCCGAAGGCGGGATGAGTTTTTCCAAAATACGGCAATCGGCGACGAGGTGGAAGGCATCGTCAAGACCTTCACTTCCTTCGGCGCATTCGTCGATCTGGGAGGATTCGACGGACTTCTCCACATCAATGATATGAGCTGGGGGCATCTGAACTCACCCAAAGAGCTCATTTCTCTGGGTGACGAGATCCGTGTGAAGGTAATTCGCCTGGATCCCGAAGAGAGAAAGATCAATCTCAGCCTGAAACACTTTACCGAAGACCCCTGGACGCATTTCGAAGACCATTATCAGGTGGGGGACGTTGTCAAAGGCAAGGTCACCAAGCTGACGGATTTCGGTGCATTTATCGAGATCGAAGAGGGAATCGAAGGTCTGGCCCACATCTCGGAACTCTCCTGGGTTAAAAAAATCAGACATCCCAAGGAACTGCTTCAGGTAAATGATATCGTAGAGACGAAGATCCTCTCTTACGACATCCAACAGAGCAAGCTATCCCTGGGCCTGAAACAGGTGCTGCCTAATCCCTGGGATGATATCGACAACCGCTACCCCGTCGGCATGCGCTTGAAGCGGAAGGTCAAGAACATCACCAACTTCGGGGTATTCATAGAGGTAGAGGAAGGGATCGACGGTCTGCTGCACCTCGACGATATGTCCTGGACCAAGAGACCCAAACATCCATCTGCTCTGTACAACGAGGGCGACGAGATCGAGGTCATGGTCATCGATCTCGACAAGGAAAACCAGCGGATCAAACTAGGGGTCAAGCAGCTGACCGAGGACCCATGGCGGTCCCTGGCCAAAGCGTTTCCCAGGGGAAGCGTGATAGAAGGGGAAATCACCAGCATCACCGATTTCGGTTTCTTTGTGAAAGTACAGGGTGAGATTGAGGGTCTGGTGAACAAGTCGAACCTTTTCGATCCCGGCACCGAATCGATCGATGACGTTATACAGCGGTACAAAGTAGGGGATCCCGTCAAAGCCATGGTGACGGACATAAACGTGGACAAACAAAAACTCGCCCTGTCTATCCGGGAGTACACGAGACAGGTCCAGCAGGAAACCATGGTGCATTATATCCACGATGATTCCGAGGAGGAGAAAACAACCCTCGCCGATTTCATTAAAGATAAAAACAAGGACTGATCGCCGGCTGAAGTCCCTCAATGTTGAAATCTGAAATCGATCGCAACAAATTCGAAACGCTCATAGAGATAAATGCTCTGATCAATTCCGAGTACTCAGATGCAAAAGAGCTGCTCAGGACCATCATAGAATCAGCCACCCGGCTGATGGAGGCGGATGCCTCCTCCCTGCTTCTCGTCAATCCGGAAAACAACAAGCTTTACTTCGAGATCTCTCTGGGTACCAAAGGCCCGGAGGTGCAGCGATTCTCCCTGAACATGGGGGAGGGGATCGCCGGGTGGGTTGCGGCGAACAACCGGTCCCTGATCGTGAATGATGTGGAATCGGACAACCGCTTCTTCGCCGACATCAGCAAGAAGATCAATTTCCCGACAAAATCGATCCTGGCGGTTCCCATGCGGATAAAAGAGCGCTGTGTCGGTGTAATAGAGATCATCAATAAGCTGGACGGGGGCAATTTCAGCGAAGAAGATCTCGAATGGCTCGAGATCTTCGCCACCCAGGCGGCGATCGCCCTGCAAAACTCCCGCTCCCTGCAGAAAGTTAAGGAGGAGATAACCCTGCTGCAGGATGAGCTGCAGACCGACAAGGGATACCATACCTTCATCGGAGAAAGCAAAGCCATACGGGACAAGCTGGAAATCGCCCTTCGAGCCGCCAAGACCGATTCCTCTGTACTGCTGCTGGGGGAAAGCGGGGTTGGGAAGGAACTGTTTGCCGAGCAGATCCATCTACGCAGCCCGCGGAGCAACAACCCCCTGATCAGGGTGAACTGTGCGGCTCTGCCGGAAAACCTCCTGGAGAGCGAATTGTTCGGGCACGTCAAAGGGGCGTTCACCGGCGCCAGCAGCGACCGACGGGGCAGGTTCGAGCTGGCCGACGGAGGCACGATCTTTCTCGACGAAATCGGAGATCTGCCCTTGAATCTGCAGGTCAAACTGCTCAGGGTGATCCAGCACAGGGTTTTCGAGCGGGTCGGCGGAGCCGAACCGCTCAAGGTCGATGTGCGCATAATCGCAGCCACCAACAAAGACATCGAAGCGGAGGTCGGCAGCGGGAGATTCAGAGCGGACCTTTACTACCGCCTGAACGTCCTGCCCATCTATATACCGCCGCTGCGGGAGCGCAGAGACGATATTCCGATCCTGGCGGATTTCTTCCTGAAGCGCTTCAACAGGGAGATCAAGAAGCAGATCAACGGTTTTGCCCCAGAGGCAATGGAGGTGCTGCTCTCGTATTCCTGGCCCGGGAACGTGCGGGAGCTGGAAAACGCTGTGGAGCGGGCCGTAGTGGTCACCCAGAGCGACAAGATTACGCCGGATCTGTTGGTGCTGGATAAAATTTCGGATCGTGCCGAGGATGCTTACAACGGCAGGTCATTGAAGCAGGCCGTAAATATCTTTAAGAAACATTATATTCGACAAACTCTCGATATTAATCGGTGGAACCAGACAAAGACTGCGGAATTGCTGGAAATCCAGCGAACCTACCTGTCTCGATTGATCAAGGAGTTGAATATCAATCGCTAGGGCGGGGGGATCGCCGTTCTTTCCGCTGCGGGAGTCACCGGTTTACCGCCGATGAGAAGGAGACGCCTATGTTGAGCTCGGAAAATGCAAGATCACCGCGAAGTGCCGAGGCGAAACCACGCTTCGTTGATCAATTATCCGTTTTTCTGCACAAGTATCGCATCGTTCTGCTCGTCATTCTGATAGTTCTGGTTGTTTTCGTAGTCGTGTACTTCGGATGGACCGAGTGGCACAAGCGAACCCGCGAAAAATCGACGCTGATGGCCGAAAGGGCTCAAAACCTCTATGAGCAATGGTCGGAGGCAAGCGACGACGGCTCCCGGGAGTCGCTCCAGCAGGAATTGGAGCAGCTGATCGAGCAGATCCTGAAGCGCTATCCCAGACAGTACGCGGCCCAGAGAGCCGGCTTCATCGGTGCGAATCTGGCCTTCGAAAACGAACAGTGGCAGGAAGCCGCGGATGAATACAGGGGTGTGGCAGAATCCTTTCCCAAATCCTATTTGGCTCCCTTGAGCCTTTTCAACGCCGCGGTTGCCTACGAGCAGGCAGGTGACCTGGATCAGGGGATCACGGCCTACCGGGAACTGTCGGAGAGGTACCCGGAGAGCTTTTTGCTGCCCCACGCAATGTTTGCAATGGGCCGCCTGTATGAAGCCAGTGAAGACTTCCAGAGCGCCTTCGAAGTGTACGATCGTCTGGAGGACGAGTTTCCGCAGAGCAATTGGACAAAGATGGGGCGAAATCGTATAATCGCTCTCAGAGTCGAGGGCAGGATAATCGAGTAGGCGGGAGGTCTTCCGTGGCAAAGAAAAGCTCCAGTTTTTTCGAGACCAAAAACTTCGGTCTGCTCATAGGCCTGCTGGTATTTGTCGTGCTCCTCCTCATCTCCACTCAAACAGTTCTCATCTCGAACCTGGAGCTTAAAATTCTGGATTTCAACTTCCGTTTGAAGCAAAATGTCCTCCGGGAACAGAGTATGGTGGGCGCGACCGTGGAACAGCGAAATCCTAAAATATCTCAG
>Ga0315553_10003821_pt1 | contig 11562 bp, 13 predicted proteins | sample SalMarSW160140MG_FD_203099 | JGI IMG/M metagenome (GOLD analysis project Ga0315553, IMG submission 203099) | Salt marsh sediment microbial communities from the Plum Island Ecosystem LTER, Massachusetts, United States - Salt Marsh Sediment SW1601-40 ... | reverse complement strand
AGTGCCGTTTTTGCATGTACCGGGGCGTGGCTATCAGATCAAGAACGGACTGCCCTTCAGCGACCGTTTTGCCAGCCATTGATGCCAAAATGCCACGCCGAATCTGAGCCTCCGGCCAGGTCGGGCTGCGAGGCGGACAGAGCCTGATCAACTATAGTTAACATAAGGATAAGGGCCGTCCCCAATCGGGACGGAGCCCCGGATTGGGGAGGTGTTGGGGCCGCTTCCGAGCCCTAATTGATCAGTGGGGACCAGGCCGGATCGGAGCCAAAAGAGGGGGTCGCCACCAACCGCTCGTTGTAGCCGGTCAAGTCTATGGTGAAGAGGCGCGGGCCACCTTTGGCGCCCGGCGACTCGCGGAAGAACATCAGTACCCGGCCATTCGGCGCCCAAGTCGGCCCCTCATTGTGGAAGCCTTCGGTCAGGATCCTCTCGCCGGAGCCGTCGGGCCGCATCACGCCGATCAGAAACTCTCCGCCCGCCAGCTTGGTGAAGGCGATCAGATCCCCGCGTGGCGACCACACCGGGGTGGAATAGCTGCCTCGGCCTGAGCTGATGCGCCGCGGCGCGGAGCCATTGGCGTTCATCACGTAGATCTGCTGCGAGCCGTCCCGGTCGCTCTCGAAAACGATCTGCCGCCCGTCCGGCGAGTAACAGGGCGACGTATCGATCGCCGGGCTGTTGGTGAGCTGGACGGTGTGGCGGCTGCGCAGATCCATGCTGTAGATGTTGGCGTTGCCGCCCTGCTCGAGGCTCATGACGATGCGCTGGCCGTCAGGCGAGAAGCGCGGCGCGAAGGTCATGCCCGGGAAGCTGCCGACGATCTCTTTCTGCCCGGTCTCGATGTTGAGGAGATAGACCTTGGGATTGTTGCCCTCGAAGGACATGTAGGTGATCTCTTGCGTCGACGGGCTGAAGCGCGGCGTGAGCACCAGGTCTTGACCGGTCGTGAGCAACCGCACGTTGTAGCCATCCTGGTCCATGATCGCGAGCCGCTTCACCCGCTTGTTCTTCGGTCCAGACTCATCGACGAACACCACGCGGGTATCGAAATAGCCTTTCTCGCCGGTGATGCGCTCGTAGATCACGTCGGCGATGATGTGGCCGATGCGGCGCGCATCTTTCGGCCTCGTGAAGAATTGCTCACCGGCAAGTTGCTTCCCGGAGAGCACGTCCCATAACCTGAACTCGGCCCGCAACCTGCCGTCTCTATTGTTGATTTTGCCTATGACCAGCGCTTGCGCATTGATCGGACGCCAGTCCACGAAGCGCGGCGCGCGGCCGACATCGAGCCCCCGCTCGATGAACGCCGCTTGATCGATCGGAAGAAACAGACCCGACGACTTCAGATCGTTCGACACCACGTTGGAGATTTCCCGCGCCGCTTTGGCATCGACGGAGCCGTCGCTCGTGAAGTCGGGAATGGCGATCGGTAGCGGCTGAATGTTGCCCTGGGTAATATTTAGCTCAACCACGGCGTGCGCCGGCCATGAGCCTGTGGCCATGGCGATGACCGTCAAGACGACGATAGCGGCCAGGCGCCGGACCGCGTCCGGCGTTCTGTTCGGGCTCAAAGTGCTGAGGTCGGTCATGGGTCGATTCCGAATCGCTTAGAGGCGGTCCTAGCCGCTGCCATACATCTGTCGTGGGTCAAAAGTGAGAATCATGTCGCGCCACACCGCATATTTGCCGGCGGGCAAGTCGTAAGGCTGGCACTGGAACACGGCGCGCACGGCGCTATCAGCCGCCGCCTGGAAGAACGGCGAGCCGCCCCAATTGGCGACCGTCGGATAGCCGATCAGGCTGCCGTCCTGATTGAGCTGAAGCCTGAGCTTCACGATGATCGAGTCGGCGCCGAGACCGCCGGGGGGCGGGTTCCAGCATTGCGCGATCTTGGCCCTGAGCGCATCGATCTCATTCACCGACATCGTCATCTCGGTGCCGCTCGACTGGCCGTGCACCGGCTTTCGCGACGTGTCCTGGGGCGCGAAATTCGAGCTCGGCTGACTGGCAGCGTCAGGGATCTTGTTGAGCAGCGCGGCGATGCGGTCGGCGTTGAAGTCGGGCTTCTTGTTCGCCTTCTGCGCAGGCTTGGGTTTTGGCTTCGGCTTGTTGGGCTTCGACTCGGCCTTCTTCGTCGGCTTCGGCTTCGGCTTGGGCAGAGCCTCCTTCTTCGGTGCCGGCTCTTTCGGCTTTTCCACCTTCTCCGGCTTCGGCGCGGGCTCTGGCGGCGCTTTCTCTTCCGGGAGTGGCGGCGGCAGCGCGGCCTGCTTCAGGGCGGGCTTGGGCGGATCCTTCTCGCGCACCGCTTTCGGCTTCGGTTCTTCGGGCTTTGGCGCGAGCGGCGCCTCGTCCTTGGCGTCGACCATGCCGGCCTTGATCTTGGTGAACTCCGACGGCGTGATGATGTCGATCGGCACATCCTTGATCATCGGTGCGTCGAGTTCTCGCCCAGCCGGGAAGATCGCCACCGCGTAGAGCAGAATGGCGAGATGCAGCATGATGGAGATGAAGGCGCTTCGGCGCACAGCTTCCGGCTTCCCCTATTGCGGCTTCTCTTCGAGATCGGAGACGAGCGCGATGCGGCGAAACCCTGCGGCGCTGATCGTTCCCATGACGCGCATGACGACGCCGTAGTTCACCCGGCGATCGCCGCGCACGAAGATGCGCTCCTCGTAACCGTTCTTAGCGATAGCCGTGAGTTTGGGCACAATTTCGTCGAGCTGGAGCTCGGTGTCCTGGAGGAAAATTTTGCCCTCGGGATCGACGGTGATGGTGAGCGGTTCCTTGTCGCCCTCAAGCTGCTGCGCCTCGGACTTCGGCAGCTCGATCGGCACCCCGACGGTGAGCAGCGGCGCCGTCACCATGAAAATGATGAGAAGCACGAGCATGACGTCGACCATCGGCGTCACGTTGATCTCGGCCATGGGACGCGCGGTGCGGCGCCGGCGGCGGCCGTTACCTCCGTTATTGGACTGCAGCGCGGCGCCCATCATTCATCCTCACGACGTCTTGTCGATCTGCCGCGATAGGATGGCGGCGAACTCGTCGGCGAAGCCCTCGAGGCGCGCCGCGTGACGCGCGACTTCGCTATTGAATTTGTTATAGAAAATGACCGCAGGGATGGCCGCGAGCAGCCCAAGCGCGGTGGCGAACAAGGCCTCGGCGATGCCGGGCGCCACCACGGCGAGATTGGTGTTCTTGCTCACGGCGATGGCCTGGAAGCTGGTCATGATGCCCCACACCGTGCCGAACAGCCCGACGAAGGGCGCGGTCGAGCCGACGGTGGCGAGAAAGGTGAGACGGCGCTCGAGCCGTTCGACCTCGCGCGAGATGGCGACGTCCATCACCTTCTGCACCCGCAGCTGCGTGCCGGCGCTTGGCTTCGAGGTCTCGCTGCTCCTCAGCCACTCACGCATGCCGGCGACGAACAACGCCGCCATCGAGGTGTTCCGGCGCTGGTTGAGAGCCTGATAGAGCTCGACCAGCGACTGGCCCGACCAGAACACCTGCTCGAACTTGTCTGTTTCTTTCTTCGTGCGCGCGAATAGGAAGAATTTCTCGAGGATGATCGCCCAACTCCAGATCGAAGCAGCGAGCAGACCGAGCATGACGATCTTGACGACGATATGGGCGTTCCTGAACAGCTCCCAGATCGAAAGATCGACGGCGATATCCGGCGCAGGCATAACGTCCCTCGTGACGTGAACCCCAAGTGCGCCTCTCCCGTGGCTGATCGCCTGTTCGAGACGACGACTTGCCCACGGGCCGCGACCCGCAGGCTTCGACTCCATCATCGCCGGAGAAAGCACCGCCGCTTGGGTGGGGCCGACCTTACGCGAGCGAATGTGACTAAACTGGGGCCCGTTAACCTTAACCGGCCCGATACCCCCCGCCCGCAACCGCGCAAATTCCGGCTGTTAATGCCTACCCTTGCGCGCCTCGGTTAACGAACCGTTCAAGCGCGCCGCGGACGAGATTGCCGATGCGCTGCGGCTTGCCCGACTTGGAGACGAGGACGACGGTGACCCGAGCCTTGGCGAGCACGCTTTCTCCCCGCCGGACCTCCTGGTCGAGCACCAGCGATGCGCCGCCAATGTTGGCGCAGCGCGTGATCACTTCGAGCATGTCGTCGAGGCGCCCCGGCTTGAGGTAGTCGATCTCGATGCGCCGGACCACGAACACCGCCGGCTCGCCGTCTTCGGGATTGGCGAGGCTTTGATGATGGATGCCGAGCAGCCTGATGAAATCGGTACGACCGCGTTCGATGAATTTCAGAAAGTTGGCGTGATAGACGAGCCCGGCGAAATCGGTGTCCTCGAAATAAACACGGATGGGAAGGATGTGGGTTTCGCCTTCGATGCGTCCGGCAAGATCCGGCCACTTGCTACTCATACTTCCTCGCTGCCGTTGAAGAGGCCGAACTGAGCGGGATGGTCTGGCACTGCCAGTCCGAGATGCGCGAACGCAGCTGGGGTTAGGATGCGGCCGCGCGGCGTGCGCGCGATGAAGCCCTGCTGCAACAGATAAGGCTCGATGATCTCCTCGATGGCGTCGCGCGGCTCCGACAACGCCGCGGCGATGGTCTCGATGCCGACTGGGCCACCACCATAATTGAGAGCGATGCAGCGGAGATAGCGGTGGTCGAGGGCGTCGAGCCCGCGGGCATCGACCTCGAGCTGTGCGAGCGCGCCGTCGGCGAGCTTGGCGTCGACCGCAGCTGCGCCGGCGACCGACGCAAAGTCACGCACGCGGCGGAGCAGCCTCCCGGCAACCCGCGGCGTGCCTCGCGCACGGCGCGCGATCTCGTGCGCGCCCTCAGGCGTCAGCGGCAGACCGAGCAGCCGTGCGCCTCGGCGCACGATCTCTTCGAGCTCGGCGACCTCGTAGAATTCAAGCCTGATGGGAATGCCGAAACGCTCGCGGAGCGGCGTGGTGAGCAATCCCGTCCGCGTCGTGGCGCCGATCAAGGTGAAGCGTGCGAGGTCGATGCGGACCGAGCGCGCCGCGGGCCCCTCGCCGATGATGAGATCGAGCTGAAAATCCTCCATGGCTGGATAGAGGATTTCCTCGACCGCCGGGTTGAGGCGATGGATCTCATCGATGAACAGCACGTCGCGATCTTCGAGATTGGTGAGGAGTGCGGCGAGATCTCCAGCCTTGGCGATCACCGGACCTGAGGTGGCACGGAAGTTGACGCCGAGCTCACGCGCCACGATCTGGGCAAGCGTCGTCTTGCCAAGCCCCGGAGGCCCCGCGAACAGCACATGATCGAGCGCTTCACGGCGCGCGCGGGCAGCATCGATGAACACTTTCAGATTGGCGCAGACACGGGTCTGGCCGATGAACTCGGCCAATGTTTGCGGCCGGAGCGAAGTCTCCGCCTGGTCCTCGTCGCGCCGCACCGCCGCCAGCATTCGCGCGTCGCTCATTGCGCCAATTCCTTAAGCCCCAAGCGGATCAGCTCCTCGGTACGGGCCTCGCTTCCAGCTTTGCCGACCGCGAGCGAGATCGCCGCCGAAGCCTGGGCATGGGCATAGCCGAGATTGGTCAGCGCCGATACCGCGTCCCGCGCCGAAGCGGCCTCCGGCAGGGGGACCGGAGCGGCGATCCCCGGCCCCGGCAGGATGGCGGGCGCGAGCGCCGGCATCTTGTCCTTGAGCTCGGCGACGATGCGCGCGGCGACCTTCGGCCCCACCCCCGGCGCGCGCGCGACCTGCGCCTTGTCCTGGAGCGCCACGGCATTGGCGAGATCGCTCGCGTCGAGAATGCCGAGCACGGCGAGCGCAACCTTGGCGCCGACGCCCTGCACCGTCTGCAACGCCCGGAACCAGGCGCGCTCATGCTCGGTGGCGAAGCCATAAAGCCTGATCGCGTCCTCGCGCATGTGGGTGTCGATGGCTAGGCTCACGGTCTCGCCGATGGCAGGGAGCCGCGACAGCGTGCGGGCGCCGATCGTCACCTCATAGCCGACGCCGCCGACATCGACGATCACCGCGCCATGCGCGACCTCGTCGAGGCGCCCAGTGAGCTTGCCGATCATCGCTGCGCCCCGAGTGCGGCCGCGGCCGAAGCCTCGAGCGCACGGAAGCTGCGGCAGTGCGCATGGGTGATAGCGATCGCGAGCGCATCGGCAGCATCGGTGCTGTCGAAGGCGGCGCGCGGCAGGAGCCGCGCCACCATGGCCCTGATCTGCACCTTGTCGGCGTGCCCCGCGCCAACCACGGTCTTCTTCACCGCGTTCGGCGCATATTCGGCGATCGGCAGCATCAGTAGCGCCGGCACGAGGAGCGCAATGCCCCGTGCCTGGCCGAGCTTCAGGGTCGCGGCGGCATCGCGATTGACGAAGGTCTGCTCGACCGCGGCCTCTGCGGGCGAGAGGCGCTCCAGCACCTCTTGGAGCCCATCGAACAGCTGCCGGAGCCTGACGCCGAGGCTCTCGCCGCCGTCCGAGACGACAGAGCCGCAAGCGACGAAGCCGAGCCTGACGCCGTCATAGTCGATCACGCCCCAGCCGGTGCGCCGGAGGCCCGGATCGATGCCGATGATGCGAATAGTGCCCATGGCGCGCTGAAGGCTCCCCCGTTCGCCCCAGAACGGCAGGCTGCAGAACGAATCACAAGGCCGAGTGTGCCATGCGAGGAGGCCCAAGGGGTAGTTCCGGGACGGCCTTCCTTGGGCCCAAGGCGCCTCACGAGGCAATTTGCCTAAAATTTTGCGGTGACAGTCCTGAGCTATCGGGCTAATCCGGCAGAAGAACTGCAATGTAATCGGACCGATGATGGCCTCGATCCTCGATCTCTGCGACGGCGCCACCCGAAAACAGTTCAATACCGGGACGGTGCTTCTGACCGAAGGCTCGACATCCGGCCAACTCTATGTCCTCTCCGAAGGCAGGGTCGAAGTGCTGCGCGGCGACACCCAGGTGGCGACCGTAGGCGACCGCGGCGCGGTGTTCGGCGAAATGTCGGTGCTGCTGAACCGGCCCCACACCGCGACGGTGAAGGCGCTGACCCCGGTCTCGGTGTTCGTCTTCAGCGACGCCGCGAGCTTTCTCAAAGCCCATCCCGAGGTCGCGTTCTATTTGTGCCGGCTGCTCGCCGAACGCCTGAGCGCCGCCACGACCTATCTTGCCGACCTGACGCACCAATTCCGGGGCCACCGCAACCATCTCGGCATGGTCAGCGAAGTGCTCGAAACGCTGATCCATCAGCAGAGCGAAGATTTCAAGCTTGGCCCTGAAGGCGAGACTGATCCGCGGCTATGAGCCAATCCGGCAACGCTTCGAGCTTCGGCACCGGACGATTGAGCGGTTGATCGAGACGGACGATCTGACTGCCAGCGGCGGAGAACCACAGTGCTTCCTCGGTCTCCGTGTCGATGATGATATGGGTTGGGGGCGCGCCGGGGTGCTGACCCGCGTTGAACACCCAGGTCCTGCCGATGCGATCGACCCAGGAGCCATCGCCGACGAACGGCGATTGATGCACGTGACCGGACAGCACGAGATCAGGCTGGTAGCGCTCGATCCATTGCTTCAACTCGACATCGCCGAAATAGCGTGAGCCGCCCCAACTCGTGGGCGAGTCCGCAGGCGGCGCGTGATGGACCCAGATCCACTTTCCCGTCCGGTTCGCCGCGTCCTTGGCGATCTGCTCGGCAATCCCGGCACGAACCACGGGACCATCCCACCACGGGCAGATGGTGAACAGCGTATCGTCGAGCACCAACGATTCGCCGTCCGAGGGGATGCCCTCATGCTGCGAGCGGTCGAGCCATCGCGCCACCTTCTCGCCGGTGTCGCTTTTGGAATCGAGATCGTGGTTGCCCGAGCAGATCAGAAGCCGCGTCAGCGCCTTGAGCCGGCTGAAATATTTGCGCACCACCACGCTTTGCGCGCGGCCGTCGACGATTGACGCGATGTCGAGATGGTCGCCGGCCATGACCACGACGTCGAAGGCTGGCGCCATGTCCAGCACCCAGTCGTACTGGGGCAGCGAGTAATGCAGGTCGGCGACAAGGAGCAGGCGCATGGGACCGGTGTAGCTGTCGAGGCGAGGCGGCGCAGTCACATGCCGGGGGTGATAGCACGAACCGGCCCCGGTGCATCAAGGCTGATGCGAGCGCTACTCTTGAGCCGTATCGGCCACCCGGGGAAGCTCGACAATCTGCACCAAGCCTCCCTCAGGCCGATTGGCGATTGTGATCGTGCCGCCGGCACGCTGCACGATCTCCCGCGCAATGGTGAGGCCGAGCCCCGCGCCCGGAATATCCTGGCGCCGGGCCGGGTCGGCGCGAAAGAACGGCTCGAAAACCTGATCGAGCAGGTCTGCGGGGATCCCTAGACCGTCGTCCTCGATGACGATGCGCGCGATGTCATCGCCCGAGGCATCGACCCTGACCCGGGCGCGGGTGCCGTGGGTCGCGGCATTGATCATCAGATTGCGCAGCGCACGATTCAGCCTGAGCTTGCTTGCGAGCACGCTCACGGGCTCGGCCGCGGTTTCCGTGATATCGAGATGCTGCTCCCTCAACTCGGCGGTAATTGCGGCGACGAGCTCATCGAGCCTAATCACTTCCGGCGAGACGTTACCCGTCTCCTCGCGCACGAGCAGAATGGCGCTGTCGGCGATCCACTCAAGCTCGTCGAGATCGGCTAGCCACTTGCTGCGGTCTTCCTCGTCAGCAACAAACTCAGCCCTGAGACGCATGCGGGTGATCGGCGTGCGCAAATCATGACCCGCCGCCGCGACCAGCCGCATGCGGCTCTCCATCGCCCGCTTGAGGCGGGCCGAGAGCGTGTTCAAGGCCTTGGCGGTGGCACGGACCTCGCCCGGCCCCCGCTCCGGCAGCTCCGGCAGCATGGCGTCAGGGCCGACGGATTCAACGGCGCTTTCGAGCAGCACCAGTGGCCGCACCATGCGGTTGGCCACGAACACGGCAATCGCGGTGGCGCCGACTGTGATCAGCAACAGCCATTTGCCGAGAGCCCACCACGGCACGCCGCGCGGCGGCAGATCGGAAATCGGCATCACCAGCCAGCCGCGATCCTCGATGGGGATCGAGACCTTCAGCAGCGCGTCCCAGCCTTGACGCGAGATCACGACCGGGAGGTTCACTCCCTGTTGTTGCAACCTCGTGCGCAGATCCTGCGTCGCCCGTTCCCAGACGTGCCCCGGCGCCGGCGCCGTTGCCAGGGCGACGTCGCCGGTTCCTTGGCGGGTCATTTTGACCAGCAATTGGACCTGCTCCGCTACCGGCTCCAGCGAGCGCCCGGCGCGCGGCGGCGGTCCCAGCAGCGCAAACAGCACGACCGTCATCAGCCCCACCACCGAGACGATGGCAACGATCAGCAGCAGCGCGATCTTGACGCGGAGTGTGTTCACGGCCTCGCATCCTGCACATCGACCTTGACTGCGAGCTGGTAGCCGCCGTTGCGCACGGTCTTGAACAATTGCCGGTTACCGGCATCGCCGAGCTTGCGGCGCAGCCTGCTGACGAGGACGTCGATGGAACGGTCGAGCACGTCGCCGTCACGGCCGCGCGTGAGATCGAGAAGCTGATCCCGCGACAGGATGCGGCCGGGCCGGTCGAGAAACACCTTGAGCAGGTCGAACTCGGCCCCCGTCAACTCGATGTTGGCGCCACGCGGGTCGCTGACACGACGCGTTTGCGGATCCGCCGAGAACCCTTCGAACCGGTAGACCTTGGTCTCCGCCTCCGCCGGCAACGCCTCGGCCCGGCGGCGAAGGACCGCCCGCGCCCGGGCCACAAGCTCGCGGGGGTTGAAAGGTTTGCCGAGATAGTCGTCGGCGCCGATCTCGAGACCGATGATGCGGTCGACATCCTCCTTCAGCGCCGTGAGCAGAATGATCGGGACCCTGGACCGCTGGGCTCGCAAATCGCGGCACAAATCGAGCCCCGAGCCATCGGGAAGCATGACATCAAGCACGATCAGGTCAATCTGATGCGTCGCCAAGCGCTCGCGGAGTTCCCGGCAGGTCGCGGCCAGAAGGACGCGAAAGCCCTGGCCCTCGATATAGCGCGCCAGGAGCTTGCGAATTTCGGGGTCGTCATCGACGACGAGGATCTGCGGTATTGCCGAGGTCATGGCGTTTGAGTTAGGGACCGTGCTTGGCCGGTACTAGCCTCACACGCTTCCCGCAACGAGTGCATTTTTGTAACCGAACGGCGCCTAGCGGGTCTCAGCAATATTTCGACACAAATCGGCCGGGCCGGAAACAATCCAGCAATCTTTAGATAAATTCGCGAAAACCACGCCCCCTAACGTCTGCCCTTCAGTGAGCTGGCATCGTCCGATGTCGGCCCGCTGACATTGTCCGGCGTGCATACTCGGCCCTGTCGACCGCCGGCAGGGCCGAGCCCCACCCAACAAACCATCTGCCCACCGAGCGGGGGTTTCGACCGTGGCGACTTCTCCTCGGCAAGCCAGGGATCGCCGGCCCCGCTTGTCCGAGGCATTAGCCAAGCTGAGGTTCTGGGGCGGGTTGGCCCTCGTTTCGACGTGGCTCGTGCTCTTGCGACTCTTCAGCACGGGCGGCGATGGACAGTTTCCGTAAAACCGCGGAAAAAACCGCAGCGCGAAACAAATTTCGTCCCGGCGGCAACATTCGAACATGCCGAGACCAACCCCTGCAACAATCTCTGCCTATGTATGGGGCATCAACAACTGAGGATGCCCCATGAAAAATGCACGAACCATTACAGCCATGCTCGTGCTCGTCCTGTTGGGCGGCGCGAGCCTGACCCTTCTCACCTCAGCCTGGGGCGCGGCGCCCGACAGAGGGCCGATGTCCTACGCCTGGGCCGGTCCTGGCCACGGCGGTCCCGGCCGCGGCGGCGACATGCCGCGATGCGATCGCTGGCACCACGGACCAGGCGCCATGCATCACGGACCCGGACCTCAAGGCCCCGACCGCCTTGCCGCAAAACTGAGTGCCGTTGAAACCGAGATCGGCATTCGTGCCAACCAGCTCGACGCGTGGCGCGATTTCACCGATGCTTTGCTCGCCACCATCAAGCCGCCGTCGCCGCCGTGGCAGGACGCCGCCGGGACGGACACGTCAGGCGACGTCAACAAGCCGTTCTCGCTCGCCGAGCGTCTCGCCGACAATGCGATCGCGCGAGGCCAAAGCGGCGAAGCGTTGAAGAAGGCGGTGGAAACTCTGCGCACGACGCTGACCCCGGAACAGCTCGACAAGGTCGCGGCCATCGAAGCGCGGTTCCGGTCCTGGCATCACGGCCCAGGACATCGCTTCGGCCCGCATCCGGACGGAGGACCGCAGCATGACGGCGGACCTGGTCCAGATGCCGGACCGCCGGATGGTCCCGACAATGATTGATTCCCTCTAGCCCTCGGTGAATGGGGCGGGAGCACAAGGCTCCCGCCCCTTTTTCTTGTGAGACGCGCTCAGATCTTGACGGCGTTGGCGAACAGAGTTTCGCCCCACTCATAGAGCGGCCGCTCGAAATCCGACTTGACGTGAATGGCCTGACCTTTGCGGGCGCTCCACTTCTTGCCGTAGGTCTCGTAGGGGAAGT
>Ga0315553_10003819_pt1 | contig 11564 bp, 8 predicted proteins | sample SalMarSW160140MG_FD_203099 | JGI IMG/M metagenome (GOLD analysis project Ga0315553, IMG submission 203099) | Salt marsh sediment microbial communities from the Plum Island Ecosystem LTER, Massachusetts, United States - Salt Marsh Sediment SW1601-40 ... | reverse complement strand
GCGAGGCACGAGGGAGCGGAGCATGACCATGCTCGTCGATCGGACGACGGTCATCACCGGCGGCGCGAGCGGGATGGGCCGGCGCTTGGCGCTGGAGGTCGCCCGCCGGGGTGGCCGGGTGGCCGTGTGGGACCTGGACGACGCTCGCCTCGAGGAGACGCGCTCGGAGCTCGCCCGAGTCGGCGGGCACGAGCCCCGGACGTACCGCTGTGACGTCTCGGATGCCGACGCGGTGGCGGCCACAGCCGAGCGGGTCACCGACGACCTCGGCCCCGTCGACGTGCTCGTCAACAACGCCGGGATCACCAACGGCGGCTGGATGACGGACCTCTCCGACGACCAGATCCGCCGTGCCCTCGACGTCAACGTCCTGTCGTTGTTCTGGGTGACCCGCGCGTTCCTGCCCTCGATGATCCGGCGCAACGAAGGTCACGTCGTCACGATGGCGTCGGCATCGGGCCTCATCGGCGTCGCGAAGCTGAGCGCGTACGTGGCGAGCAAGTGGGCCACGGTCGGCTTCGACGAGTCGTTGCGTATGGAGCTCCGCCGCCGGGCCCCGCGAGTGCGCACGACCGTGGTCTGCCCCTTCTACGTCAACACGGGCATGTTCCGGGGCGTGAAGACTCGGTTTCCCCGCCTGTTGCCGATCCTCGAGGAAGAGGACGTGGTGGGCCGAATCGTGAGCGCCATCGAGCACGAGCGTCGCCGGCTCGTCATGCCGTGGCTCGTCAAGACGATCCCTCCGCTCCGCGTCCTTCCCACCGCGGTCTTCGACGCGATCGCCGACTTCCTAGGCGCCAACACCTCGATGGACGAGTTCGTCGGTCGGACGGGCGACGAGGTCGCCCGGGCCGTCACTTCCACTCGCGCCGGGGCGCGTGGCTAGTCGGGCGGCTCGTGTCGCCGGTGCCGCGTGCCTGGTGTTGATCGCGGTATCGGCCTGCTCGAACGACGGCGAGGCCGAAGCGCCCCGGCAGAGCACGACGACGGCGCTGGCGTCGTGCGACGAGCTGCACAAGGCTGTGGTGACGGACATCGACGCCACGCTCACGACGAGCAACGACGAGTTCGTGATGCAAGCCCAGGACGTGACCTACGACCAGAAGGAGCGCCCCGGCGCTTCGGAGCTCCTCGAGGGGTATTCGGATCTTGGCTACGAGATCGTCTACGTCACCGCGCGACCCGCGAGCTTCCCGTTTCCCGACACCGATGCCAGTGCGCGAGCCGTGACGCTCGACTGGCTCGAGGCGCACGGGTTCCCGACCGACCCGGAGGAAGCGACGCTCTACCTCGCGCCGGACAACGATGCCGCAGCGGACCCCGCGCCGTACAAGGAGGGTGTCATCGACGACCTGCGCGCGCAGGGCTACGAGTTCGATTTCGGTTACGGGGACTCCGACACCGACTTCGAGGCGTTCCTCGCGGCCGGGGTCGGCGAGGTCTTCTCGGTCGGGGAGCTCGCGGGGTTCGAAGGCACGACCGCCATCCCCGGCGACACGTACTCGGAGCACATCGCGGAGCAGCTCGGGTCGCGGGACCCGGTCTGCACGCGGGACTGACGCAGGCCGCCGCGGAGCGCGCAGAAGGGTCCTTTTCCCGACAACCCGGTGGTGACCGCCGCTTCCGCGGGCGCGAATCGGCCCGTTGCAGAAATTCGCACATCTGAGTATGGTGACCCGTCGTCGCGCAATGCCGGTGGTCCGGCCGACTGCTCCGGTGGCGCAGTGCCGCGGGTCGTCGAGGTCCTGCGGGAGCAGAGCGCACCGAGGGGGAGAGCAATGACGGTGAGCGTGGCCACCGGGAATGGCCCACAACTCGCGGCACCGGCTCGGGGACGCGATCGCGGCCTTCCTCGACCTCGCTGCCTTCCGTCGACGGACGCGGGGCGACGCCACGCACCCCCTCGACGGCCATCGATCACTCGGAGCGTCTCGTCCGAGGCGCAACAAGGTCGGCGCACCGAGCGCTGAAATCGGCAACGGCAGTCCACTCCAGGGGGGAAGCAATGTTCAGACGCAGGTCGTTGACACTCCTCGTCGCGCTCGTCGCGGCGGTCGGGCTGGTCGCCTCCGCGTGCGGGAACGACGACGACTCGTCCTCGGGGAACGGAGCGTCGACGACCGGGGCGCAGCTCTCGGGCGAGCCGATCCGCATCGCGGGGATCGGGTCGACCGAAGGCACGGCGATCACGCAGCCCGAGGTGGAGCAGGCGCTGATGATGGCGACCGACAGCGTCAACGCGCGCGGCGGCGTCGACGGACGGCCACTCGAGCTCGACTTCTGTGACGACAACGCGTCGAGCGACGGCGCGCTGGAATGTGCCCGCCAGATCCAGGACGACGAGAGCATCGTCGCTTCGGTGGGTGCCGTTTCGGTGAGCGGCCAGGACTATGGGAGCGCGCTCGGCGACGCCGGCGTGGCGATCGTGGGACCGTTCCCCTCCGCTTTCTGGGAAGTATCGGCGCCGACGTCGTTCCCGTTCATCGGCGGCACGCTGCCGCTCTTCGTGGGGTTGGGGCAGCTCGGCAAGGACTACGAGCGGGTCGTCCTCTTGCGGATCGACATCGACGAGGCGGCCCCGCTCGGCGGGGTGATCGAGTCGACCGGACTCGAGCTCGCGGACGAGATCGCCATGCCGGTCACGACGCCGGACGTCTCGACGTTCGTGAACCAGGCGCTCGAGGGAGGCACCGACGCCGTGCTCATCGCGTTGGCCGAGCCGCTGACCTCACAGGTGATCCAGGCGGTGTTCCAGCAAGGCGGCGGCGACGTCACCGTCCTGGCGTCGGGTGACCAGCTGACCGACGAGTCGCTGACCGCGCTGGGCCCGGCCACGGAGATCGTCCGCGGTGACCTCAGCCTCCCGCCGCCGAGCGCGGCGGACCAGTTCCAGACCATCGCGGAGTTCAACGACGACCGCGAGGCGTACAACAACGACACGCTCGTGGCGAACACGCTCACCATCAACGCCTATGCGGCCGTGCGCTGGTTCGCGGATGCGGCCACCCAGATGCTCCAGTCGGGCACCGACGTCACTCGGGCGAACGTCCTCACGATGATGGAGGGCGTCACGAACGACGACTTCCTGGGGCTGACCGCGCCCGTGACGTTCAGCCAATCGCTCGAGGCGGGTGGGATCCCGCTCCCGCGGCTCTTCAACGTCAGCGGATACTTCGCGAATGCGAACGCCGACGACGGCTGGACGCTCGATCCGACCGACCTGATCGACTTCAACACGGGAGAGACGGAGTCCTGAGCTCCGGCGGTCGGGACCACGCGCCGGTGTGTGGTCCCGCAGCGCCGGCCCCAACCCATGGTTTCCTTCACGATCCTCGGACTGGCCGTCGGCGGCATCTACGCGATCAGCGCGCTGGGGATCGTCGCGGTCTTCCGCGGCTCGCGAGTCATCAACTTCGCGCACGGCGGCATCGCACTCTGGACTGCCTACGTCTTCCTCCAGCTCCGCGACGAGCACGACCTGTATGGACTCGCCGCCGCCGCCGTTGCCCTGGTGCTGGCGAGTGCCTTCGGGGTGGTGCTCTACCTCCTCGTGTTCCGGCCGATCCGGGAGCGTTCGGAGCTCGTCAAGCTGATCATGTCGCTCGGCGTCCTCGTCGTGCTCCAGGGCGCGGGGATCGAGCGGTTCGGCACCCAGACAGAACTGGTCGTGTCGTCCCTGCCCAACAAGCCGGTCGAACTACTCGGCGCCACGTTCGGTGAGGACCGTCTGTGGATCCTCGGGATCGCCCTCGTCGTAGCGGGGGCGATGATGCTGTGGTCGCGCTACTCGCGGCTGGCGCTCGCGACGTTCGCGCTCGAGCGCAACGAGGAAGCAACCGTCGCGCTGGGCTATTCACCCCACAAGCTCGGAGCGCTCAACTGGGCACTGGGTTCGGCGTTGGCGGGGCTCTCGGGCATCCTGATCGTCCCGATCACGGGGTTCGGGGTCCGCGGCGTGACCATCATCCTCGTCCCGGTGCTGGTGGCGGCGCTCGTCGGCCGCTTCGAGAGCTTCGGCCTCGCCGTGGTCGGGGCATTGGTGATCGGGGTCGCCGAGGCGCAGATCTCCGATCTCGTGAGCACCCCGGGATGGAGCTCGGCCGCGCCACTCATCGCCGCGGTGATCGTGTTGCTCTTCCGGCGCGAGCGCGGTTTCAACCGCCTGGCCGCACAGCAGGCGCTCGCGGTCGGGTCGGGGCGGGTGCGGTGGTACTGGGCCGTCCTGGTCGTGGGCGTGGCCGTCTCACTGACCGCGTTCGGGTCCTCGCAGATCCAGGACTCCCTTGTCACGACCTTCACCGTGGCGCTCTTCTCACTCGGGCTCGTCGTGCTGATCGGCTATGCGAACCAGATCAGCCTCGCCCAGCTCGCGATCGCCGGCGTGGGGCTCCTGGTGGCCGTGCGTCTCAACATCGCGTGGAACGTGCCGTTCATCGTCGCGCCCCTCGTGGGCGCGGCCGTCGGCGCGATCGTCGGGATCGTGGTCGGCCTCCCGGCCCTGCGGGTCCGCGGCATCAACCTCGCGATCGTGAGCCTCGGTCTCGCGGTCGCGATCGAGGCGGTCGTGTTCCAGAACGCCGACTACACGGGCGGCTTCAACGGCCTCCAGCCCGATGCCCCATCGATTTTCGGTATCAACGCGGACGCCCTGCTCCATCCGGGTACCTACGCGTTGGTCTGCCTGGCGTGGCTGCTGCTCGCGGTCGGAGCAGTCGCGTGGCTACGACGGTCCAGTCTCGGACGGGAGTTCATCGCGGTCCGCACCAACGAGCGCAGCGCCGCGGCCCAGGGCATCAACGTCGCCCGGGCGAAGGTCCTTGCCTTCGCGATCTCGTCGGCGATCGCGGGCGCCGCGGGCGTGCTGATGGGCTGGCGTCAACGGACCGTGGTCTTCGACAGCTACTCCGTGTTCCGGTCGACGGAGTTCATCACGCTCGTGGTCATCGCCGGGGTGGGCGCCATCGGCGGGGCGATCCTGGCGGGCACGATCGCGCCCGCGGGCCTCATGTTCTACGTGCTTCGCGACGTCTCGTTCCTGCAGGACCACGCGTCGGTGATCTTCGGGATCGCGACGATCGTGATCCTCGTCGTCCACCCCGACGGACTCCTCGGCCCGCGCCGGCGTCGGGAGCTGGCCCCCGAGCTCAGCGCCGAGCCGCGAGGCCAACCGAGAGGCGATCCGCTCGTCGTGCGGGAGCTCTCCGTCCACTTCGGTGGGGTCCGTGCCGTGCACGACTGCGGGCTCGGCGTCGCGCCGGGCGAGGTCCTGGGCCTCATCGGCCCCAACGGCGGCGGAAAGACCACGGTGCTTGACGCGATCTCCGGCTTCGCGCACGCGAGCGGCGGCGACATCGACCTGGGCGGCCAGCGACTGGGCCGTCACGGGCCCGCGCGGCGCGCCCGACTCGGGGTCGGACGCGTCTTCCAGTCGCTCGAGCTCTTCGAAGACCTCTCGATTGCCGACAACCTCAGGCTGGCGGCCGATCACGCGGGGATGCCTCGCAACCGACTCCCGGCCGCGGCCGCTCGCTTCATCGAGCACACGGGCTTGCAGGAGTGCCTCACCCGGCGCCCAAGCGAGCTGTCGCTCGGGCGGCGCGGAGCGGCCGCAGTGGCGCGCGCGCTGGCGCTGGACCCTCGAGTTCTGCTCCTCGACGAGCCCGCGGCCGGGCTCGGTGCCGGTGAACGCGACGAGCTGATCCGGCAGGTGCGCGAGGTGGCGGCCCACGGCCTCGGCGTGGTCCTCGTCGAGCACGACCTCGAGCTCGTCCATCGGGCTTGCGACCGCGTCATCGTGCTCGTCGACGGGGCGAACTTCGCCGAGGGGACCCCCAGCGAGATCGCGCAGGACGCCGACGTGCGCCGCGTCTATCTCGGCGAGCACGGAGCGGTGGATCTGACCGCGGAGCGCACGGAGCTCGACGGGACGCCCCCGTCGCAGCCGACCGTGGAGCGGCCGGGATGAGCGGCACCGGCGGCAACGGGTCCGGGACCCCCGCAGCCCTGGCGACGCCGGGGCCGACGGTGACGCCGCCGGTCTTGCGTGTGCAGGGACTCCGGGCAGGCTACGGCGACATCGAGGTTCTCCACGGTGTGGACCTCGAGGTGGCGCCCGGCGAGCTCGTGGTGCTCCTCGGGGCGAACGGCGCGGGCAAGTCGACCCTGCTCCGGACCCTCGCGGGTCGGATCTCGCCCCGGGCCGGGACCGTCGAGCTCGGCGGGCGGTCCGCGCCGTCGAAGGCGTATGCGCGTGCCCGCGCCGGACTCTCCTACGTGGGGGAGGACCGACACGTCACGAAGGGCCTCACGGTGTGGCAGTCGGCGAAGCTCGCGGCCGACCCCTCTGCGGTCCTCGAGCAGTTCCCGCAGCTCCCCGAGCTGGCCCGGCGGCGCTGCGAGCTCCTCTCGGGCGGAGAGCAGCAGATGCTCGCGCTCGCGCGTGCGATGGCCCGAGGACCGAAGGTCCTCATGGTCGACGAGCTGTCGCTCGGACTCGCGCCGCTCGTGCGAGACCATCTGCTCGCGCGCGTGCGCCGGGCATGTGACGAAGGTCTCGGCGCTCTCGTGGTCGAGCAGGCCATCGGGGCCGCGCTCGGCGTCGCCGACCGGACCTACGTGCTCCGGCGGGGAGTGGTGGTCGCCTCGGAACCCGCGGAGCGCTGGCGGGCGGATCCCGACGGGATCGTCGAGCTGTTCTTCAACTAGGGGACACGTGCGGCGAGGTAGTCGGTCCCTCGATCCGAGGTGTCGGCCGCGCTCAGCAGTGACTGCCGGCCGTGCTGGGCGTGACGATCGGGGATTCGGATGCGTTGGTCGCGAGCGTGGTGCTGTTGCCGGCGTCGCGCCCGAAGTTCTGCGTCACGTAGACCGCGCTGCCCACGACGACGACCCCGATCCCCACGGAGTCGAACCCGGGGGCGAGCATGTTGTGCCGGTGGCCGGTGGACTTCATCCACGCCCTCGTCATCGCCCCGGAGCGCAGACTGGACGGTCCGCGCAGGATGTTCTCGCCGAGCGCCGAGAACTCGGCGTTGAACGGCGGGAGATCGAACACCGCGCCGAGGTCCCGATGCTGGAACTTGCCGGTGCTAGCGAGCAACCTGCTCCAGTTCTGGGCCATGCCCGCGAGGTCGGGATCCCAGCGGAGTGCGTGCAGGCCCCGCGCTGCCCGCTCGGCGTTGAGCTGGGCGTAGAGCTCGGCCGCGACCCGCTCGGTGCCGATCGACGAGGAGCCGCTGGGCTGCGGGACGGGAGTGAAGCATCCGGAGAGCACCAGGGCCGCACCGACCACCAGGGCCGCTCCGAGTTGGTATCGCCGCCGTGTCCGCAGCATCGGCCTGCCTCTGCGTCTCGACCCGCCGTTTCGCGCTCCAAGTGATATCTCGACCCGCGAAACGGCCCACTTGAACGCGAATCGTGGGGGATTCGGGTGCGAGGGACCGCGGGATGGCGGCTTCGGTCAGGCGGGAGGAGCGGCTGGCTCGGCCTGCTCGGTGGCCGGGACCGAGCCCCGGGCAGCCGCGTAGGGGAGCCAGCGTTGCCGGTCGAAGTCGTAGAGCTTGCAGCGGTGGACGTCGCGTAGGTAGTCGCGGAACCGCAACGGTCGTTCCCGGACCGAGTCGCCGTACTCGGCGGCGATGGCCGCGGCTGCCTCCGGGAGGGCGTGGAACGGGATCCGGACGTCGACGTGGTGCGGGACGTGCAAGAAGATGTTGAGGTAGAAGAAGTTGAGCCACGCAGGAGCGTGGAGGATCGTCGTTGCCTCGACCTGGCCGCGAAAGGCGTTCCAATCACGTCGGGGGGTCCACGGGAGGTCGGACCCGATGTGGTGCACGTGGACCGTCCAGCCGATCGACCACATGAACACGAGCCACGGCACGATGGCGACCTTGAGCCACAGCAGGACGCCCTCCGCGAGGGTTCCTCCGCGGGCGAGGCTCACGAGGACGAGCGCGACGAGACCTGCGAACCCGAAGGCGGTGACGAAGAGGACGTCGCGGCGGATCGCCCGCCGTCCCCTGGCCGGGGCTCGGAAGGTCATCATGCGATCCCACCAGACCGCCCGGACGTAGTAGAGGCCGGCTCCGAACGGGCCCCATTCGATGCGGTGGCGGAGCCGGGCCGGCCGGGAGAGGGAGCGGTACTCGGCCACGGTGAGCGGGTGCCAGACGAAGTCCATGGTCTCGCGTGCCGTGTGACCGTGATGGAGGCGGTTGTGGCCGAGCACCCAGCCCTCGAAGGCGTGGAGGTGCGGCAGCATGAGGAGTCGTCCCACGGTGCGGTTCGCCCTCCTGCTCGCGAACAGCGCGCCGTGCGCCGCGTCGTGGGCGAGGATGAAGAGGCTGCTGAGCGCAAGGCCCGCGAGCGCCCATAGCGGGACGATCAACCACCACGCATGGGCTGCGACGAGCAGTGCGATCGCGGCCGCGTAGACGAGGACCGCGCGCACGATCGCCGCGGTGGCCTTGCAGGTGGATCGCTCGTAACAGTGCTCGGGGATCACGGCGCGGACGGCGCCGAGGGGTTCGCGGGGCGTGCCTGTGGTGCCACCGCGGGGACGGGTGGGGGTGTGTGGTCCGGACTGCACCAACGGTCTTGCCTCGCTCGATTCGACCGCCCCGAGCATATACGCCTACCGACTGGTAGGTAGGAATCGGCGGCACGGGCAAGCCCTGCCCTGAGGGCCGGGCGTGCGGGTCAGGAATCGGGACCGGGAGTGAGGTGGCGCACGGCCTCGAGCACCCCGTCCACACCCGAGCCGTGGAGGGTGAGGCCCCCGTCGACGACGACGTTCTGGCCCGTGATGAAGCGAGCGGCGTCCGAGCAGAGGAAGACGATCACGTCGGCGACGTCAGCGGGATCGCCCGCCCGGCCCGCGGGCGTGCGGGCGACGAGCTCCTCGAGATGGCCGGGCAACAGGTCGAACAACGGCTCCGTGAGCGGCGTTCGGATCATGCCCGGCGACACGGCATTGGCACGGATGGTCGGTCCGTACTCGATGGCCGCGGTGGCCGTGAGCGCGACCACCCCGGCCTTGGCCGCCGAGTACGGCGACTCGCCGGCGGCCGGCCGCGTCCCGCTGATCGAGGCGAGGCTCACGATGCGACCGTCGCCTGCCGCGAGCATGTGCGGGATCGCGGCACGCATGGCGTGGTACACGCCCGCGAGGTTCACTGCGACGATGCGCGCCCATTCGTCCGCGTCCCACTCGTGGATCCCGTCGATGTTGCTGGAGCCGGCATTGCACACGAGGATCGAGAGCCCTCCCATCTCCGCGGCGGCGCGATCCATCACGCCGGCGAGCGCCTCGTGGTCGGCGACGTCGGCGCCGTAGGCATGAGCGCCGATCGGCTCGGCGGCCGCCCGAGCACCTTCCTCGTCGATGTCGACCAGGGCCACGGCCGAACCCTCGGCGTGCATGCGATTCGCGGTCGCGAGCCCGATCCCCGACGCCCCGCCCGTCACGACGGCGTGATGACCTTCGAGCACTCCCATCGGTCCCCCCTGGTCGCGGCGGATCGTACCGGGGTGTCCGGGTCGCCGGATGAGCTCCGTTACCCTGCGACGACCCGCGTATGTGGCGCGTGACCCTCGAGGGACTCCGAGCTCGTCGCCTGCGGCTCGTGCTCACCGCCGCAGCCGTCGTGCTCGGCGTGGCGTTCGTGTCCGGCACATTCGTGCTGACCGACTCGCTCGCGAAACTCGTGGATGACCAGCTCTCGACGTTCACCGGCGGCGACGTCGTCGTGCGGAGTGCCGCGGCGTTCGACGCCGGCTCCACAGGGGACCGCCCTCGCATCCCCTCGGAGGTCGTGCCCATCGTCCGGGAGACGCCGGGGGTGGCGGCTGCCGAAGGTGTCGTCCTGGGCCCGGCGCAGCTTGTTACGCCCGCCGGCGACCTGATCGACGAACCGATCCCCTTCGGGATGTCGTGGACCGAGGACGACGCGCTCTCGCCCCTGGAGCTGCGCGAGGGGCGCAAGCCCGCCGGCGGCGACGAGGTCGCGGTCGACGTCGCGACCGCCCGGCACTACGGGCTCGAGGTCGGGGATCGCATCCGGATCCTGTTCCTCGGCCCCGCGGAGCAGTTCGAGATCGTGGGTCTCACCGGCTTTGCGGGCGGCGACGGGCGAGCCTTCAGCAGCGTGGCGGCGTTCGCGCCGGAAACGGCCGATCGGGTCTTCGAAGGGCAAGGAGGCGTCGACCTCGTCGCCGTCGCCGCCGAGCCGGGCGTGACGGACGATGAGCTCGTCGCGACGCTGGACGAGGTGTTTCTCGGACAGCCCGCCATCGAGGTCGTCACGGCCGACGCGCTGGGCGAGGAGACCACGGCCTCACTCCGACAGAACCTGGCCTTTGTCGAGGTGCTGCTCCTGGTGTTCGCGGGCGTAGGCCTGGTCGTGGGCGCGTTCGTCATCCAGAACACCTTCTCGACGCTCGTCGCCCAGCGCACCCGCGAGCTCGCGTTGCTCCGGGCGCTCGGGGCGAGCGGCGCACAGGTGCGGGCCTCGGTGCTCGGGGAGGCCCTGGTCGTCGGGACGCTGGCTTCCGTCGTGGGCCTGTTCGCGGGCTTCGGTCTCGCCCTCGTGCTCGAGGTGATCCTCGAGACGGTGGGCCTCGACGTCCCCCGGGGAGCGGCCGGCCTGCACGCCCGGACGGTGGTGGTCGCGATCGCGGTCGGCGTCGTCGTCACGATGGTCGCGGCCTGGTGGCCGGCGCGGCGGGCGGCGCGGGTCCCACCGGTCGAGGCGCTCCAGACTGGGTTGGCCACGGCGCCTCCTCGGCCGCTGCGGCGACGCGCCGTCGGGGGAGTGGTCGTCATCCTGCTGGGCTGCGCCGTGATCGGTGCCGGGCTCCTCGACGTCTCGCTCCTCACGCCGTTGGCCGTTGTGATCTCGGCCCTCGACGACCCGCGCATCGCGGTCCCGATCGGCGCGGGCTTGGTCGTGGGTGGTCTGCTCGTCGCCGCTCCCGCGCTGGCCGGCCCGCTCACGAGGATCTTCGGCGCACCGCTCGCTCGCCTTGGCGGAATCGACGGTCGGCTGGCTCGGGAGAACGCGCGGCGCCACCCGCGCCGCACGGCGGCGACGGCCGCGGCGCTGGTCATCGGGGTCACGCTCGTCACGTTCGTGTCGCTGCTGGCGAGCTCCGCCAACGCGTCGGTCGCGGCGGCGATCGACGAAGGCGTGCGCGCGGATTGGGTGTTGCGAGGCCCGCAGTTCGCGGGTGTGAGTCCCGAGGTCGCCGACACGATGGCAGGCCTGCCGGAGATCGAGCAATCGATGGGCATGAAGCTCGGGTTCGTCGGCCTCGGGTCCACGACGCAGGCGCTGTACTCCGTCGACCCGGCGGTCCTCGACCAGCTCGTCGACGTCGATCTCGCCTCGGGGAGCCTCGAAGCCCTTGCGGCCGGCGGCGTGCTCCTCCACGAGCAGGAGGCGGAGGACCTCGACGTCGGCCCCGGCGACACGCTGCTCCTGGACTTCCCGGAGGGCCCCCAGCCGGTGCCGGTGGCGGGCGTCTACCGAGCGAACGGCTTCACCGGCAACTTCGTGGTGAGCCTG
>Ga0315553_10003816_pt1 | contig 11570 bp, 11 predicted proteins | sample SalMarSW160140MG_FD_203099 | JGI IMG/M metagenome (GOLD analysis project Ga0315553, IMG submission 203099) | Salt marsh sediment microbial communities from the Plum Island Ecosystem LTER, Massachusetts, United States - Salt Marsh Sediment SW1601-40 ... | reverse complement strand
GGACCACAGGGTTTCGCCGCGGGGATCCTGGCTGAAACCAGCTTGCAGGTTACCGCGGCTGATATCGACTGATTGAGGCTAGCCGTCAGCTCGGTTGTTTCGAGCAGCCGGGCTGATGGGCCGCCCTCAGGCGCAGAGCGAGCGATACGGGTGCATTCTTCGATGGTCAGCGTAGAATACGCGTAAGGCAAATGTTCTACTATGCCAGTTTACGTGAGGTTGGCGCCATGAAGTGCGATCGACAGGCACGCGCAGGTTGGACGCTGATCGAGTTGATGGTCTCCGCAACCATCGCCATCATCGTTGTTTTGGCCCTATCGCTCGTCTTCAACAAGGCGGCCAAGACAATCTCGAAGGGGCGGGCGGCAATCGAGCTTTCCGGCAATCTGCGGTCCGCGGCGCATCTGTTGCGCGAAGATCTGCAAGGAGTTACCTGCCCAACGCTGCCAATCCTAGACCCGGGCGCGGGACTGGGGTACTTCGAATATGTCGAAGGCCCGGGACGAGATTGGGACGCCGACGCGAACGGAATCGCCGATGTGATCCAAGCGGGGGCCGACACCACGCTGGGGGACATCGACGACGTCCTCATCTTCACCACACGCGCTCAGGACAAGCCATTCCAGGGGCGGGTATTGGGCGAGGCACAGATTCTTGGCGCGGGAAGGACCCTATACCGCGCGCAGTTTCCGGCATCGCCGGGACTCGAAGCCGCGCACTTGGTAGAATCGAACTACGCTGAAATCATTTGGTGGACGCAGTGGGACGACGTGAATGGAGACGGACGCCGCGATACGGGCGAGGTCACACTTTACCGGCGTGCCCTTCTCATTCGCCCCGACTTCACTGTCAATTTTAACCTAATCGTGGTAGGGGACGGTGGTCCGCTTCCAGACCTTTCTAGTACCAGTCGCTCAACGGATATCAACTCGCTCGGCCGCGCTACGATGCGTGAATACCGCTCGTTGCACGACCCCGTCGGGCCGATGTTCCCGTATCCCTTCTCCCGGGCTCGTCTCTGGAGCATGACCGAATTGTGGAAGAGCACGAATTACGTCCCCACGGAAAACACTCTGTTCCTACATAACACCATCGTCGTGCTGAGCAACGTGCTTTCGTTCGACGTGAAGGCGTACGATCCGCTCGCGCCGGTCAAGACATCCAACGACCGGGCCCTCGTTCCTGGCGATCCCGGTTACGCGGCGGCGCCCAATTCCTCGATTGTCGGCAGCGGCGCGTATGTCGACCTTAACTACGCCGGCGACCCGTCCATCTCCTGGTTCTCCGGCCCACCGGACGTGAGGTCAGGGCTCTGGGGAGCCTTTCCCACGCACATAACTCCCGTCAGTCCCCTAGGCATCGAGGCAGTCGACCCTGCTTGGTCCACGTGGCCCACGCACTACGAGCGCGATGGTGAAAAGCAGGAGGACGGGCGGCAGGTGAATCCTGGCTTGGCCCTGCTCCCCATCGACTCGGGCACCAACGGCGCCGACGACGACGGAGTCAACGGCGTCGATGATGCCGGCGAAGCAGAAACGGCGCCCCCGTACAATCACGCTCTGCGCGGCATCGAAATCACCATCCGCGTGCTGGAGCCGGACAGCCATCAGGTCCGCCAAATAACCACCCGCATCAGCTTTGTGCCTGAGTGAAGCACGCGGCCCTAGGCTTTCAAAGCGCGTCGCGAACCCAAGCTTCCTTGGCTGGGCGCGACTCGCGACTCTCACCACTCTTTCCCAGGAGTTTTGGGAAAGACGCTTTTCAGGAGTGCAGGAACGTCGCGCCTCGACAGTTTACGCAGGCTCGGCAAGGGGCCGGGCGTGAAGGAGCGGCGACGTTGCCCTTGCGGCAAATTCCCATTTCGCCGAAACTCCCGCCCCTTTCCGATCGACGGCGGGCGGTTGCGTAAATGCCGTCGCCGCAGGGATCGGTCTGTCACTGTTTTCGTTTCGACGGAACCGAGTCATGCCGCGCGCACTGGATGCCCTGCCAGAACCTGTTCGCTTCGTACGTCGGTCGCGCATGTCGCACGAGAGTACGCAACATCGCGACGTGCGTGGCGAATGTGCGGCGGAACGGCGGCGGACGGCACGCGGAGCGTGCCTGCTACTTTTTGCGCTCACGGCGATGCTTTCCGGCTGCGCGTTTGCGCCGCCGGGGTATCTAGGAGATCCGTGGGGAATGGCCGCGCCCCAGCAGGCCATCGACAACCCGCTCTATGTGCCCGGCATCGACCGCGAGTTCCTGTGGAATCAACTCGTCGACACGGTCGACGACTACTTCAAGATTCAGCGCGAAGCGCGCCCTCGAGCCGTAGGTGAGGTGCTGACCGAAGGGCAGATCGACACGTTCCCGGCCGTCGGCTCGACGCTGCTGGAGCCGTGGCGACACGATTCCACTCCGGGGTTCGAGAAGGAGCACGCCACGCTGCAGTCGGTGCGGCGCCGCGCGCAGTTGCGGCTCGTGCCGGTGCAAGGGGGCTACCTCGTCGACGTGGCCGTGTACAAGGAACTCGAAGACCTCTGGCACCCCGAGTACTCGACGGTCGGCGAAGCGACCTTGCGGCACGACAGCTCGCTCGATCGTACGTCGCCGGGCACGCCGGTCGGTTCGCCGGCACTGGGCTGGATTCCTCAGGGGCGCGATGTATCGCTGGAACAGCAGATGCTGCGCGAGATCCAGGGTCGACTGGCCGGCACGTCGCTCGTGCAACCGGGCGTTCTGCCGCAATCGGGCATGCCGACGCTTGCGCCCGGTTCGCCGTAGCCGCAAACACTGACGCGGGGACACGGCGACGCGGCGACGCGGGGACACGGCGACGCGGGGAGTGTTTCCGGCGTCGCGCTCAATGTTCGAGCTTGATGGTTCGTGGTTGCACCTCTGCACGTACCAAGTACTGGGTACGGCGTACGAAGTACCAGCCACAACGTTTCGGGTTCCCTCCTGCGCGCATATCCATCGCGTTCGAAGGACCACGGACAACTGACGACGGACAACTGACGGTGTCCGACTGAAAACGGAACACCGAATACTGAAAACCGGCGCTAGCCGAACCGTCCCGTGATGTAGCTTTCGGTCCGCTTGTGCTGGGGCTTGGTAAAGATGTTCTGCGTGGCGCCGAACTCGATTAGCTCGCCCTCGTCGAGGAACGCCGTGTAGTCCGACGCGCGCGCGGCCTGCTGCATGTTGTGCGTGACCAGGACAATCGTATAGTCGTTGGCCAGTTCGGCGATGAGGGTCTCGATGGCGTCGGTCGAGCGCGGATCGAGAGCGGAGCAGGGCTCGTCCATCAGCAGCACCTCGGGCCCCACCGCGATGGCCCGCGCGATGCACAGCCGCTGTTGCTGCCCGCCGCTGAGTCCCAGGGCGGGCTTGCGCAAGCGGTCTTTCACTTCGTCCCACACGGCGGCCTTGTGGAGCGCCCATTCGACGAGGGCGTCGAGTTCGCTGCGCGACATTCGCATGTGCAGCCTCGGCCCAAAGGCGACGTTGTCGTAGATGGACTTGGGAAACGGGTTGGGCTTCTGAAATACCATGCCGACGCGGCGGCGCAGGTCGACCACGTCGGTGCCGGGCGCCAACACGTTTTCGCCGTGCAGCGCCAGCTCTCCTTCGGCTCGCGCGGCGGGAATGATGTCGTTCATGCGGTTGATCCACCGCAACAGCGTGCTCTTGCCGCAGCCGCTGGGACCGATAAACGCGGTAACGCACTTCTCGGGAACCTCCAGGCTTACGTTCCGCAGAGCCTGTAAGTCGCCGTAGTAGGCACAAAACCGAGTGAACCGAACGGCCGTGTTGGGCTGCGTTTCGTGCCGCGCTTCGCGCAGCGCTGCGATGGGGGGCGCCGCCAGAGGCTGCGTCGGCGCAGGCTGCGACGGCGCAGGCCGCGACGCTTCGGTCACCCGTTCGGACGTTTCGTCGGACGCGGACTGCATGGACTGCGCGAATGTACGGTGGCGGGATCGCTCGGCAGGGGAGACGCGGTCGGCCGTCGAAGTCGTGTCGTGCGCCCGCATGAATCGACCCTGGATCATGGAACCCACGTTCCCGGTAGCGTCGTCTCCGGGGCGGGGACTGTCAACCACCGACGAGTCGCCCCGCATGAGGCGAATGGAGGGCGCGTAGGCCCTTGAATAGCACCTACTTAGAGTGCGATTGCGAGACCCGCCTCCCAACGTCGCCTCGGCACAACACGTCTCACGGCCGACATTCGCTCATGCCGCAACGTTTGCGCCCCGTCATGGTGTGCGTCGAATGTGAAGATTGTATGAAGGCGGTGCAAAACCGCGGAAAACCGCCTCTTACAAAACCCGTGAAAAAGGGGGGAACGGTCCCCCATTTTCAACCGGCTGCTAGCGTGCCGATGGCGATGTCGACGTTCGAGAAGGAAGCGGGGGACCGAGATTCAGAAACTCGGCCGATCGGGAACCGCGTCGCGCTCTGGTTGCCGAATCGGTTCGGCCAGGCGAGGCGGTGCTGGATTCCGGCAAGCCCACCTTTTCCCAATCCGGTTTGCCGAGACCGATGACCTCGGATCCGGGATTGCCGTAGCCGGAATCCCCCAGGCAACCGTAATGCGCGTGACCGCAATCGCAGTTGCCACCAGAGTTGCACGGTAGCGACTCGATGTTCCACTTGCAGCCGCAAGACTCGCACTCGTACTCAATCTTCTTGAGCCGGTTGACGGTGATCACTTTGCCACAGCGCGGCCCGCAGCACTTCTGCCAGGGGAACGTTATGGCAGGGATGCAGATATCCTCGCACTCGACATCCCACGTGGTTTTCTTTTCTTTGGTCGTAATCGACTCGGGGCGGCACGTTTTATCGCACGATGGGCAGCGTGCCTCGCAGCAGCCGTCATGACCGTGTCCCACGCCGGCCCGCACCGCACCAACCGTCACCAACGCCGAAACGGCGATTGCAGCGGCCCACACCACAAGAAGCAGCCTGTTCATGATCGTTGTTCCCCTGTCTCCCCGCAGTTTGCAAATCGAACCATCATCCCGCTGTACCGATTTCAGCCGATATCAAAAATCGACCATGAACCGCGCCCCGAAGATGTTGTACGACCCGGCCGTTTGGCCGTCGACCGCGGCGTGGTCGTCGATCTGGCCGTAGATGTAGTTGAATTGCATCTTGGCGTGGGCGGTCCAATACCAGTTCAAACCAAACGTGAAGCTGTCGCCGACGCCGCCGAAAATGTCGTCGTCCGTCAGATCGCCGTGCGAGTAGCGCGCCGCTACCTGCCAGGCGCCCCAGCCGCGGCCGATGCACCCGTCGTGCATGCGGACGAGGAAAAAATCTTCAAAGGGCTTCGGCCGGCCGAGAATGCCTTCTTCGCGGTCCCAGGGCATGTGCTCGCCGGTGAGAAAATACGACAAATAGACGTAGCCGCCGTGAAACTCGAGATCCGGTCCGAATCCGGTGGAGCGCTGCAGCCAGACGATTTGGTACTCGCCCACGACCTGCAGCGGACCGAAGTTGACAACGCCCTCGGTACCCAGCAGTTCGTAGGTATTCGCCCCGTCAATCTGGTCCGTGCTGAGCCACTTCGACGAAGTGCGCGCCTCCGGCCGCGTCTGGAATTCTCCCTGGTTGTCCGCGGAGAAACCATCGGGATCGGCGATGGTGCCGGAGAGCGCCCAGTGGGCGTAACCGCGGCCGTCGGAGCACTCGTCGTACCAGATGGTGTTGGCCAGTCGGCCGGCGAACTCCACCTGGTAGTGGTCGCTGAGCGTCTGGCCGACCTCGGAAATGTCCTCCATCATGAAGGCGCCATAGCGCCAGTTCCAGGCCTCATTCTCCGACACGCCGTAGGAGCAGATGCCGAGCCGCCGCGCGTCCTGGTTGAACGCCTCAATGACGAACGGCCGCTCCATGAACACGTTGTATCGGCTGCTGTTCAGGTGATCGAGGCCGTAGGGCCGCTTCTGATTGCCCAGCCGCAGAGTTTGCAAGAAGGGCAGATCGTGCCAGCCGAGGTAGGCGTCTTTGAATTTCACTTCGCTGCCGCCGGCGAAGTCGATTTCGATCTTGTATTGCATGTTCGAGGGGAGATCGCCTGCCACGCCGAACCGCAGCCGCCGGAAGAGAAACCGGTCGAGTGGATCTTCCGTCGAGTCGCCGGTCTCGAAGGCGTTGGCCCCGAGCGACGAATCGGGGTAGCCCCAGTAGTCGAGGTGAATACGACCGCTCACCTTGAGCGAGGGCTTCTTGGCGTCGTCGGCCGCTTTTTTGGCGGCGCCATCCTGTTGCTTGCGCCAGTTCTCTTCGAGTACTTCGACGCGCTGGTCGATCGACGGCTCCTCGTCCCCTCCGAGCGAGATGTATCCGCCCACGTCGCCGCGGCCGCTGCGCGGCGCATCGACCGGGGGAAGCCGCTGGTAGTCGACGCGTTCGACTTCCGCCGCGTACCCGCTCGGGCGGCCTAGATGCTGATCGACTGTGGCCGGGCCGATCACGTCGTAGCCTTCGATCCACGGCGTCGTCGTCGCGCCGAAGTGCTGGGCCTGCGCTGGCCGCGATGCCAATAGCAACCCCGCTGCCGATATAATCACACCCGCGATACCGATGCCGCGCTGCATGTTCTGGCACTCCGTTGCTCGGCCGGGGCCTCTGGCGTGCGTCTCCGTACGCACCGCGATCGGCCCCGGTTTCCCTTACGTTATGTAGAATCGTTCCGAACCGTGGGCCGCAATTATTAAGACTACCCCGTAGAGGGTGTAGAATTGGTTTTGCCTGCACGTACGCTCGCGAGAACCGTCACGACACGATCAATGCCGAGCAAAGGCGCTCACCGATCGGTGTGCATGGTCGGGGCGGTAACGATTGTCCGTCGCGTGGCGCCGTTGACGATCGTGCGGGAAGCGCCAGTGAAAGGGGCCCGCGCGGCAAGTTCGGCGCCCCGGCGCGGTGGACTAACTTGATTGGCTTGGCGCGTGGACGGGCTATAACACAACACCAAGGATCGGCAGAGCACGAAGGAGAAGCTACATGGCCGGAAAGCTCGTCGCGCTGGCCCTGGCGGGCGCACTCGGTACGTTGTCGCGCTATGCCTTAGGGGGCATCGTGCAGCGCATTTGTGGCGGCAGCTTTCCCTGGGGCACGCTGGCCGTCAACTCGCTGGGGTGTTTTCTATTTGGCTTAGCGTGGATGCTGGCCGAAGAGCGCGTTCGCATCAGTCCCGAGACGCGATTCGTGATCCTTGTTGGATTCATGGGCGCCTTCACGACGTTTTCCACATTGGTCTTCGAGACTGAAGCGCTGATGCGCGACTCCGAGTGGCTCCTGGCCATCGGCAATTACCTCGGCAACACCGTGTTGGGCATCGTCTTTTTGCTCCTTGGCATGGCGCTGGGGAAGCTGCTATAGAGGGGAGGCAATATCATGAAACTGCCGTCCGAGGCGGAACTGCTCCGCATTTTCATCGGCGATAGCGACAAGCACCACGGACGCCCGCTTTACGAGGCAATCGTAGAGGAAGCCCGCAAGCATGGACTGGCCGGAGCCACCGTGCTCCGCGCCACGATTGGATTCGGCGCCAATAGCCGCATCCATACGGCCAAGATCTTGCGGCTGTCGGAAGATTTGCCCATGGTGGTGGAAATCGTCGATACGCCGGAGAAGATCGCCGACTTCCTGCCGGTACTCGATGGTTTGATGGACGAAGGACTGGTGACGCTCGAGCGAGTTCGCGTCATCACGTATCGTCACAGCAATAGCACGTGATGGTACCCAATAGCGGTACCGGCTGCTTGTCGCCGTTCCGTTTCCGACCCTCATGCACCAACGATTCGGGAGCCATTTCCATGCGACGTGCCGAACTCTGGACTACGCTGTACGCCGTGCTTGTCTGCTTCGTGGCCGTTGCGCGAGCCGCGGCCGCCGACAACGAGCTTACGTCCGAGGAGAAAGACGACGGCTGGGTGCTGCTCTTCGATGGACGCACGTTCGACGGCTGGATGACCAGCGAAGGCAATGAGAGCGCCCGCGACATCGAAGACGGCGCCATCAACCCGCACCGCTGCGGGGCATACATGATGGTCCATAAGGAGCCGGTCGAAAACTTCGTGCTGTCGCTCGACTTCAAGATCAGCGGCGGCTGCAACAGCGGCGTGTTCTTTCGCACGTATTCGCTCACCCCGCGCGAGGGCCGCGACGTGGGCTTCAATGGCATCGAAGTCGCCATCGACGACACTCGCGGCGCCGGCTACCACGACACGGGCGCTCTGTACGACCTGGTGAAGCCCACCAAGAACGCCATGAAGCCCGTAGGCGAGTGGAATCACCTCGTGCTCACCAGCGACAAGAACCTCATCGCGGTCGAGCTGAACGGCGAAACGGTCACCCGCATGAACACCGACCAATGGCCCGAGAAATTTAAGCGCCCCGACGGCAGCCCCCACAAGTTCGACGTGGCCTACAAAGAACACCCCCGAAAGGGCTACCTCGGCCTGCAAGACCACGGCTCCGACTGCTGGTTCAAGAACATCAAGCTCAAGGTGCTGGATGATTAAGCCATGACGACCCGCGCAACGGCCGACCGCCGCTTGTACATCCGCGACTTTCTGATTTGGATTGTGATGGCTGCAACCGTCTGTGCGTTGATGCGGCACGAGGAAGATGTATCGGCGCTTGCGGGGATAGCCGCGATATTCCTCATCGGGGCTTGGATCGGCGTCGCGGTTGCGTGGGCAATCGGCGGCCGTCGCTATTTCATTTTTGGCGGGGTAATCGGTGGATTATTGCTGATCACGCTGCTATTTCTGTCGACGTGGTACGTGCTCAATGTGGTATCCAAACCGCGCCGACTGGTCCTCCCTGTCGCCCCACAGGTGCCGGCTTCGAACCCGAAGAGCAACCAAACAACCGCACCTCCGCCCGGTACGGCAGTTCCGGCGGAGTGAATTTGAAGTTTTTGCTATCCGGCGTTCTGTTCCGGCAGCGACTCGAGCCATTCCACGCCGCCGGGAACAATGATCTCGCTCTGAACGAAGTACCCGTGAAAGCCGAGTGCGATAGAGTCTGGATGTCGCTCGGGAACTCGACCGTCGTAATATAGCAACGTGCCGTCGCTACGGTAAATGGTTAGCTGCATCTCGACCACCGACAGTTCGTGGCTGGGGTAGAACAGTTCGGCTTGCTTCGAGTGGGCGACGAACGACGCAATCAAGTCCTTGCCTCGAATACGGCGAGAATCTTGGCCATCGACTTTCACCAAGATCGACGAGATGTCGGCAGCCGTAAGCGAGCGAACTCTGGCACGCTCGGTCTCTTGGGCACGCAGATCGGGTATCTCGAGAAAGACGGCGGCCCCAGCGAGCAGCCCCCACGCCGAGATGCCCATCACGATGAAACATCCAGACGTGATTGCTCGTCGTTTGGCATTGCGGAGTTGCCACCACGTGCCGGGCAACATACCTGCGGCCGCCCCTGTCACGCCTCCCGTGCAAAGTTTGGTGAACCAGTCCGTATGCGGAAAGAAAACGTGCCAAATCAGCGTGGAAACCGCGGCGCCGACGACTATGCAAAGCAAAAGTCGCCAATGGTCACCGATGTTGATCCTGATGGGCGACGTGCGCCAGTCGAGGTCGCGAAGCATGAGGGCACCGCAATGTTTAGCATCAAGGCTTAGCTACCGCGGTCTCCTGTAGGGGGGCTAAATAAAGGGGACGGGGATCATTTTTGGGGATGCTCTTTCTTTCGGCTGCATGCCGGCTGGTTTCTCGGTCGGCGGCGAGGTCGCAAAGCTTCGAGAAATGATCCCCGTCCCCTTTATTTAGCCCCCTTTATTTAGCACTTGAGCCCGGCCCAGTCGCCGGCTCTGGCGGATTCGAATGTTCGGCATCGATGCGGGAAAGGAGGCAGATAAACGGGCAGCCGTTTACTTGCCCGTTTACTTGCCCCCGCCTTTTATTTAGCTCTTTATTTAGCTCCCCTTCTGTTATGCTCCTTACCTTTCCATCAAACCAAAGCAATCACTGATCGCCGGTTATCGTTGACGAATCTCGGATCACGATCTTAATCGTGACGGGCAGGAACTCTTTTACCGCAGGGCAGGAAAACGTAAGCGTGCACGAATTCTGCGCATCCGATGGGACTCGCACCGAGCCCCCGTAATACAGCGATCACGGATCGCCGTCGGCGCGAAACGTAAAGTCTTGTGTAGTCACCGTGGGTGTCCCGTCTTCGCTGACGGACTCCAACCGAGCCTGGACAACTGAATCCTTCAAAACCTCCAGAAGTTCTCTCGACTCATAATTCACCGATGCCCCGTCGCCCACGCCCATGGTTCCCACCTGGAGGGTCAACGGATAGGATTCGCCACGCTCGAATTCCAGCGAAGTCGCCACTCGCCTGGGCTTGGAAAAACGCTCGCCGAAATAGGGAATCACCGAGACTCCACCGTTCACGTGCACGACCGGCGCATCTGCCGCAGATCGGGCTGGCTTGATTCTCCCGGCACCCTGCCAGAAATCGTTGTCGCTCACTTGCGCACTGAGGTGCCATTCTCCCTCGGGAAAGTTGCTATAAGACAGGACGTTCAGTCGTGTGTATTTTGTTCCGCCGACATCGTTGGTGGGCATCACATCCAGATTGAACCTGAACTGATCAGAAGTCGCGGCTTGATAGCCACCGCGAATCCTTTCAGCCGGTTCGGTCAGATCGCCATTGCCATTGAGATCAACGTACAAATCTTCCCCATCGCGAATGATCCATATGCGAGTCTTCGCATCGGGATTCAAGACCAGCAGGCAGTATTCCTGGTAGGCAAAGTGATAATCGGGCTCCTTGGCAATGGTGCGATCAATCTTGGCAAGATCGACGGCGAGCCCCGTCCTGTTGAACAGGCCAATCAGGCATGCAATTGCTAATACACTTGTGGCAAAGTCTCGCATGATTCACCTCTCGACCAAGAGATTCGGGATGTAGGGCTGCGTCTGTTCAAGCCTCTTAGGGCGACCAGGGGACACCCAGCCGGACATTGTAATGGGTGGCTGCACGCTTCGGCAACGATGTTCGGGTCAACCAGCCGGGGTTCAGGTCGACACGCCGGTGTCAACGCATGCGAATCTCGCCGGGTTGGCCGACGGTGGAGCCGGAGGAGCGCGCGTTCGGGCAGGTCCGCGTCGCTCGACGGTAGGTCCCTCACGCTTCACACCGACTGGCCGTGGTTAGTCGCATCCGCTCGGCTGAATGTCGCCCGGTCCCCCGAGGCCGGGCTGCCGCGACCCTGAAAGGGTCATTCCACCAGCCCAGGTCGATAGGCCTGGGGTCGTGGAATACACCATCTACCTCGGCGACCCTGTAGGGGTCGTTCCATCGCGCCACCAGGAACGGCCCCTACAGGGCCGGCGCGAAATCGGCGTGTCGGGGTGGTGGGGTGGCATTCTCCGTGTCCCAGGCCTCCGCGGCGTCGGCCTGGGCTGACGGAATCGGCCTTTCAGGCCGGCGCGAACTCGGCGTGATGGGGTGGTGGTGGCATTCACCGTGCCCCAGGCCTCCGCGGCGTCGGCCTGGGCTGACGGAATCGGCCTTTCAGGCCGGCGCGAAATCGGCTTGTCGAGGTG
>Ga0315553_10003814_pt1 | contig 11572 bp, 10 predicted proteins | sample SalMarSW160140MG_FD_203099 | JGI IMG/M metagenome (GOLD analysis project Ga0315553, IMG submission 203099) | Salt marsh sediment microbial communities from the Plum Island Ecosystem LTER, Massachusetts, United States - Salt Marsh Sediment SW1601-40 ... | reverse complement strand
ACTCAATACTCGCAGCTCCTCACTCCTCACTCCCTTTTCAATACCGCTCTTTTTGCGAAAAGAAGAAATCACACTCAAGCCGGGCATTCTCATCACTGTCAGATCCGTGAACTGCATTGCTCTGGATCGACTTGGCGTATTTTTTCCGGATGGTACCCTCGTCTGCTTTTGACGGATCGGTATTTCCTATCAGTTTCCGGAATTCTTCCACAGCATTCTCTTTTTCCAGGATCATGGCTACAATAGCCCCGGATGACATAAACTCCACAAGATCATCATAAAAGGGTTTGCTTTTATGGATCGCATAGAAGGTTTCTGCCTGCTCCTTGGACAGCTTGGTGGACGCTATGGAAGAGATCCTGAATCCTGCTTCGCTTATCATTGCCAGGATGGGACCAATGTACCCCATCTTTACTGCATATGGTTTTATCATGGCAAACGTAATCTTTCCGCTCATAAACCGTTATTTTTGTTGAGATTAATAGTGTGAATAATAAATCCGGTTCTGATATTCAATCGTTTAATTTATATCTTTGCGAACCGGAAATATTCAAAATTTTTTGTGAGTGCAAAGTATATCAAAAAAATTGATAAATAAAATTAATGATTATCTTTCCGATAATCCCTGCATCCTGTTATTAACACACACCAACCCGGATGGAGATGCGATAGGATCAATGCTGGGCTTATATCACTACTTTATCCGGCATGGATTCAAAACCTATGCCATCACACCAAATAACTTCCCTTCCTTTCTCCAATGGCTGCCGGGTGCTGATGAAATTGTACGCTATTCCAGAGAGAAAGAACGGGCGGCTGTGATGATTAAAGAAGCAGATGTTATTTTTAACCTGGATTTTAATGACCCTGAAAGACTGGGAAAAATGAGCGAGTTGATCACGGCTTCAAACGCCATTAAAATATTGATCGATCATCACCCAAATCCTAAAAAATTTAACCACATTGAAATCAGTGAGACTTCGGTTAGCTCAACGGCTGAGTTGATCTACCTTCTGCTCACCCAATTGAACATCAAACCTTTTCTTACCCGGGAAGTTGCTGAAAGTCTATATACCGGGATCATGACAGATACCGGTTGTTTCAGCTACAATTCCTCGTTTGGACAAACCTTCCGGGTAACAGCAGATTTGCTGGAGAGTGGGATTGACAAAGAGAGAATTTTCGACCTGGTCTACAATAACTTTTCTGAAGAGAGAATGAGACTTGCAGGGTTTGCCCTGAATAAAAAAATGGTGGTCCTGAAGAAATACCATACGGCCTATATCTGGTTTACAAAAAAAGAACTGGAACAATTTAACCATACCCTGGGAGATACCGAAGGATTTGTGAACATGCCCCTGTCAATCCATGGTATCCGGTTCTCAGCTCTCTTTATTGAAAAAACAGATCATGTAAAGATCTCATTCAGGTCGAAGGGAAGCTTCCCGGCTAACCTCTTTGCCGAAAGACATTTTCATGGGGGAGGGCATCATAATGCAGCCGGAGGAGAATCTCCTGCCACACTGGATGAAACCCTGCAGCGATTTGAAGCACTGCTTACCGATTATGAAGACCAACTGTCTCTACCATGATCATGAAACATTGCATCGGCGCACTTCTTCTTGTCACACTCTTGCTTGGATATTCCTGCAAGCAACAGGAGGATAGAAAACACTCCCGGCATGCAGGGAAAGATAAAGAGTCGATGGTCAGGGTGAATCAATACCTTGTCAGCAAAGATGAGGAGATCATAGAGAATTATATAAAACGCCGGGGGTGGAATATGGAATTGACAGAAACCGGTTTGTGGTATATGATTTACCGGAAGGGTAACGGCAAACCGGTTCGAAAAGATACCCGGGTAACCATTGAATATAGCGTAAGTTTACTGGATGGCACCCTCTGTTACCATTCGGATGAAAGCGGTCCAAAACAATTTGTAGTTGGAAAAGGAGAGATTGAACCAGGTCTTGATGAAGGGATCCTGTTATTGAGATCGGGTGACAAAGCACGATTCATTCTCCCTCCTCACCTGGCATACGGTCTGATTGGTGATGAAAATAAAATACCGGCAAGGTCCGTTATTGTGTATGACCTTACGGTTCTTTCAGTTGACAAATGAATTTATACCTTTGTCCCGTTTAAGTGAATTTTTGTGGTATGAAATTTGCAGACTAAAGCAATATTTGCATTGATTGCCGGGTTTTTACATTTCATAACCTTTATTACCCGGAATCATGGTACACATTTTTTACATTATTAACCTATGAGAAATTTATCTAAACCTGCCGGAATTTTTGCATTGAGTCTGATACTTCTTGGCCTGCTGATGGGAGGATGCCTGGAAGAAGATATCAACTATGAAGCAAGAGAAAAAAAAGAACGTGAAGAGTTCCTGGAAGAAAATAACATTACTGTTGAATCCACCGAGAGTGGTCTCTACTTTATACCGCTCGACACAGGTTATGGTGACTACGCGGAAATGGGGGATAGTGTAACCATCAATTTCGAAGGGTACTGGCTGAATGGTAGCCTTCTGACTACCAACATTGAAGCAGTTGCCGTAGAACACGATGCATATAATCCGTATGAAACATATGGACCCTATACATTTGTCCTGGGTACAGGACACATGATCGCCGGGGTTGAAGAAGGATTAACCTACATGAGGGAAGGTGCTTCAGCTGAAATGATCATACCGTCTGAATTATCCTTTCCCGGTTCCTACCGCTCCCTGTTATATTATGTTTATTTTCTGAATCTGCAGGGATCCCCCGATTGATTTTATCACACATTATGATGAACCTGAAAACAATCCGATTGCTGACTTTCCTTTCCATGGCTCTGGTAAACCTGACCATTGCCTGCGAAGAGGACTCAGAATCGAAAAAAGAAAAAGAGAAACGGTTATTGGAAGAGTTTCTGCTAACCAATGACATTACTGTAGAACCAACCGCTTCGGGATTATACTATGTCGAAACAAAAACAGGAACAGGCGCTCAGCCTCAAACAGGTGAATCTGTATCGGTGCACTATATGGGGAGATTGATTCATCCATCGGGGGAAATCCTTATACGTTCCTCCTTGGAATAGGATATGTCATCCCTGGCTGGGATGAAGGCATAGCCCTGATGAAAAAAGGAGGCGAAGCGACATTGATCATACCTTCCTGGCTTGCTTATGGATCCCAGGGAGCAGGAGATGTAATCCCTCCCTATTCAACCTTGCTGTTCGACGTGGAACTTTTATTTCCCGATGATTAGCAGGGAATACAAGAGATTACCTGTGAAGGTATATGCTGATGATGCTGTATGCTAACCGGGTAATTATAGATGAATATAGAAATATCATTGTAACACAAAATCAAATGAAAAAAGCTGGAAAACTGATCCTTTTTGGACTGCTTATTATCGCTCTTTCTCAACTCCTCTTTGTAGGCTGTCTGGAAGAAGATAATAAAGATTATTATGCAGAAGAGATGAAACTGTTGCAGCAATTCCTTGAGCAGAATGACATTACCGTTGAACCTACAGCGAGTGGACTCTATTTCCTGCCCGATGATACCGGAACTGGGGAGTATGCAGAAATTGGTGACTCGGTAAGTATCTATTATGCTGGTTATTACCTGACGGGTTACCTTGTCGCAACAAACATCGAAAGTGTGGCTATTGATCACGAAAGGGAGGATTATTTCACGGATTATACGCCTTTGACCTTTAAGCTGGGTGAGGAAGGGTATGTTGTTGAAGGAATCGAAGAGGGATTAACCTACATGCGGGAAGGAGGAACAGCAACTATGATCATTCCATCTCCAATCGCCATTCCGGAAATCTATACTACTTTTTTGTATGATATTGAGTTGATAGAAGTGATTAAACCATCTAAATGATCTTCTAATCGCCCGACTTTCTCGTCGCTCCACTCAAGCTGGGGCGACGAGTTTTTAGAACGAATAATCGTACCCCGGACTGTCACATAGTGATCCCTACGGGGAAGCCGGGGCACGATCTGTTTTCTCGTCGCTCGACTCCAGTTCGGGCGACGAATATGAGGAACCCCAGAATCGTACCCCGAGTTTACCATAGGTATCGCTTTGCGAGAAATCGGGGCACGATCAGTTATCTCGTCGCCCAATGTCATTCAAAGGGTCAGCGGGTCATACTCCTTAAAAAATGAGATCTCAGCCTCTTCCACGGCTCTTTTATACTTTTCCCAGCCCTCTTCAAAGAACCGGTTGATCTTATCCATGGTTTGCTCAATCAACTGCTCGATCTGTTCAATGGTCCATTGCTGTGTTGTGTTCAGTGGATCCGTTTCATTGACGATCGAGCGTACTCCCCTGATCTTACTGGTAACCAGGTCCGGATCCCTGTAAATTCCCTGAACATCTTCGCGGGGCAGAATCACATCGGTAATCTCCTTTAACGAAGCCTGGACCTCTTTGGTAACCTCCCTCAGGTTTTTTATCGCATCGGTCTGCTTTCGAGGTATTTGCCTGTTGATGGTTGCCATGGTGGTTTTGCACTCGTTGATGCGGTCTATTGCAATAGCAAGTGTTTCCATCTTTTTCATCAGTTCTTCGGCAATTTCCTGATTTTTCCTTGCCGTTTCCACTGAAAATTCTGTTCTTGGATCGGCTTTTACCGTGAGCATTGTGGAATCAGACACGCCGTTAAAGGTCATTTTTATTTTATACAAACCGGGAAGAACACTGCCTCCCCCTCCTCTTTCCTGCTGCCGGGAACGGGATGCCGAAGATCCTGGCGAACGGTATCCTGTTTTATCCAATCCCCAGTACATCCGGTTTATTCCGGTTTTTGGCACCTGGGTAAGGGTCCGTATGACATTTCCCTCTTCATCCGATATCTTGATCGTTACCCGTTTCAGGTTGCTCTCTTCCCGGGATTCGTCTCCGCCACCAAATCCATAAAAGCTACCATAGCGGCTGAAAGCTGATCTGCTATCGGGAATATTGTCACTTGCTTCCCCCTCTTTCACGGAGTAGGTGATCATTGCCCCGCTTCGGCGATTTTCACCGGTATAATAACCATCACCTGCGGAATAGTAGCCCGGTGAACTCCTGTAATTAGCCAGTATTGCTTCCGGTGGATCAAAAACATTGATCTCGCTGTCAAGCAGGATAGTCCCTTTTTGCGCAAGCTCTCTCAGGGGGCGAATATCATCCAGGATATATACCGAGCGGCCGAATGTGGCAATTACCAGGTCGTGTTCCTGCGGGTGAATCACCATATCCATGGTTGAAACCGTGGGATAACCGTTCGTCCATTTGGTCCATGCCTCTCCGGCATCAATACTGACGTACAATCCGAATTCTGTTCCCAGGAACATCAGCTTTGGCTCAACGGGATCCTGTTCAAAAGAAAGAACATAACCCCAGATTTTTGAGTTGTCTACCATCCGTTTCCAGGACTTTCCAAAATCGGTTGTATGATACAGGTAGGCTGAGAAATCGTTTCTCCTGTAATTGTTTACCACGACGAATGCTTCTCCGGCATTGTATTTTGATGCGTGTATTTGTGGTATCCAGCTTCCCGTTGGAACATCCTTCAGCTCCTTATTCAGGTTTGTCCAGGTTTTCCCTCCATCCTGTGTTAGCTGAATGTTACCGTCATCCGTACCTACCCATACGACCCCTTCCTGAACCGGACTGGGAGCGATTGCCAAGATACAGGTATGATTCTCTGCACCCGTAACATCATAGGTTAATCCGCCACTCTCCCCATATTTTTGCTTTTCGGGATCGTTGGTGGTCAGATCAGGGGATATGATGGTCCAGTTTTCACCCCGGTCAGTGCTTTTGTGTAGAAACTGGCTTCCAAAATAGATGGTTTTATTGTCAAACGGGTCGTGAGCCATACCGGCATTCCAGTTGAATCGAAGGTCAATTCCCTCGGGATGCACCGGCTTAATGCTTTTCGTTTTACCGGTTTGGATATCGATTCTTCCCACGTTTCCCTGTTGCGACATGGCATAGCAATACCTCGGGTCACTTTGATCGGGAACCACATCGAATCCGTCACCGCCATAGAGTTGATCCCAGTAAGTATTAATAATTCCACCACTGCTCCAGGTATATCCCGGTCCCCTCCAGGAACCGTTGTCCTGTAACCCTCCAAAGACATGGTAGGGTTGTTCCATGTCCACATTAATGTGGTAGAATTGTCCGACAGGCAGGCTTTCCACAAAGTACCAGGTCTCTCCCCGGTCACGGGTTATAGCCATACCTCCATCATTCCCGTTGATCATAAACCCCGGGTCCTCGGGATGTATCCACCAGGCATGGTGGTCGGGGTGTATGTTTCTTGACATGAAACTGCGGAAAGTTCGTCCCCCATCCTCACTGACATTGACCCGTGAGAAGAGACTGTACACCCTGTTCTCATTTTTTGGATCAACATATATTTCGGCATAGTAGAATGGCCGGTCACCAATGTTTTCCTCTCCAACTTTTTCCCACGTGAATCCGCCGTCATTGGACCGGTACAATGCATTCTTCTTCGATTCGATCAGGGCATAGACAATTTTCGGATTGCTCCGTGCTATTGCCAGTCCCATTCTCCCGAGTTCGCCTTCCGGCAATCCATCTTTTTCGGTCAGGCGTTTCCAGGTTTTTCCACCGTCAAACGTGACATGCAGTCCGGATCCGGGGCCACCCGATTTGAAAAACCATGGCCAGCGCTGGTGTTCCCACATGTTTACAAAAAGCTTATTGGGATTTGAGGGATCCATAACCATATCTCCAACACCGGTTAATTCGTTGACAAACAGTACCTGGTGCCAGGTTTCCCCTCCATCTGTAGTTTTATACACTCCCCGCTCGGGATGTGGCCCCCAGGGCGATCCGGTAGCTCCGACATACACCGTGTTCCCATCCTGAGGGTGGGTGATAACGCGGTGGATGTGTCGTGTCTTCTCCAGGCCCATCAATTTCCAGCTTTTCCCTCCGTCAATACTCTTATAAATACCATAACCTCCGGTATTGCTGTTCCTGGGATTCCCTTCGCCTGTTCCTACCCATATCACATCCGGATTATTCTGATCGATTGCCAGGGCCCCGATTGAGGCAACCTGTTCGTCATCAAAAATGGGTTCCCAATCCACACCCCCGCTTTCTGATTTCCATAATCCCCCCGATGCAGTACCGATGTATATTACAGCCGGATTGTCGAGAACAACATCAATGGCAGTAACCCTGCCACTCATTCCCGCTGGCCCGATACTCCTGGGTTCAAGGTCTTTCATCTTCTCCATATCCAGCTTTTGAGACAGGGCTGGAAAAACTGCAAACATCAACATTGTCAATGTTACAATGCTCGTTCCTAACCGGGCATTTCTTTTGTTCGGGTAATTTTTCATGGGTTTCTGATTTAAATTTCTGACACTATTCAGGATAAAAATATTTTTGTTTTTTTCATCAGGATGTAACAAACCGATCAACCCTGCAATATAAAGATTGTTGGGCGTTTATTGATGTTGGGGACCTGTTTTTTCCAATCCCTGATCTGCTGTGTTTTGATGAATTCAGAAGGGAGTGTAAGATCCGTTGCAAGACAAAGGTCTGTTTCCGGACGGCAATGGCTGATCAGATCGTGGAGTAATTTCTGGTTCCTGTACGGGGCTTCCATAAAAATCTGGCTCTGGGAATACTGCATCGATTTCGCCTCCAGCAGTTTTATCCTGCTGATTCGATCTTTCAAAGGGATGGGCAGGTATCCGTTAAAAGCGAAGTTCTGTCCATTCAGTCCCGATCCCATGAGGGCAAGCAGTATGGATGAAGGTCCAACCAGGGGAACCACCCTGACCCCTTTCCGGTGGGCAAGCTTTACAATTGTGGCGCCCGGATCAGCTACCCCGGGAACCCCGGCTTCTGTAATAATCCCAATATCCCTGTTCTCTTCTAAAGGATTCAGATAGGTTTCGCTCTCTTCCGGTGAAGTGTTCTTATCCAGGATCATAAATTCCATCCGGTCAATGGGAATGTGGGTACCCAGTTTGATGAGATACCGCCGTGCAGACCGTTCGTTTTCTACAACAAAGCAGGAGAGTGTTTTAATTTTTTCAATGGCTTCGGAAGGAATGACTGCCTCAACCGGTGAATCACCCAGTGGTGCGGGAATTAAAAATAAACTGCCACTCATGATTTTCTCTTTCTGCAAAAATAGAGGAATTTATCATTACCGCAATCCGTTGACCGCTATTCTCAAAAATCTTTCCTATCTTCATAAGACAAATAGGTGCTTTTCTTAATTCAGGAAATAAGATCATATTATAGATACCGTTACTCTTGAAAGTCACTTTTTTAGGCACAGGAACTTCCCAGGGAATACCGGTTATAGCTTGTCGCTGTAAGGTTTGTCAATCAAAGGATCCACACGATTCCAGGTTGCGTTGTTCGGTCCTTGTGGAGGTGGATGATCTGACCATGGCTATCGATTCCGGCCCCGATTTCAGGCAACAGATGCTGCGTGCCGGGGTGCAACAGCTGGATGCCATCCTGCTTACCCATGAACACAAAGATCATGTTGCCGGGATGGATGACATCCGGGCATTCAATTTCATCAACCGGAAACCAATGGATATTTATGCCGAAGAACGGGTTCAGTCAGCCATAAAACGGGAATTCGCCTATGTTTTTGCAGATTATAAATACCCGGGAATTCCCCGCATCAATCTGCACTCAATTGAAAACAAACCATTCCTGGTGAATGGAGTTGAAATCATTCCAATCCGGGTGTATCATTACCGGCTTCCGATCTTTGGTTTCAGAATCAACGATTTTACCTACATTACCGATGCAAGTTATATCTCCGATCAAGAAATCGCGAAGGTAAAAGGATCACGCTACCTGATAGTAAATGCACTTAGAAAAGAGAAACACCTGACCCATTTCAACCTGGAAGAGGCCGAAAAACTGATCCGTCTGATCTCTCCCGAAAAAGCATTCATTACCCACATCAGCCACCAGTTTGGATTGCATGCTGAACTGGTGGAGGAACTCCCGGAGGGTGTTACAATGGCATATGATACCCTGTCATTTCACTGTTGATATAAAGAAAGTTTTTGATTTATATTTTATATATTTATTGCTTAACCAATACTGATCATTATGGATAAAAAAGAAGTGTATATTGTTTCAGCTGTACGTACTCCGATTGGAAGTCTGGGAGGTTCCCTTGCCGGCTTCAGCGCAACCCGGTTGGGTGGTTTTGTAATCAAGGAAGCCCTTAAACGGGCAGGTGTTTCCGGAGAACTTGTGGATGAGGTCTATATGGGAAACGTCTTATCAGCAAATCTCGGTCAGGCACCGGCACGCCAGGCATCCCTCTTTGCCGGTATTCCCGAAACAGTCCCCTGTACCACCATTAACAAGGTGTGTGCATCGGGCATGAAATCCATTATCATTGGTGCTCAGACCATTCTGAACGGTCATAATAACGTAATCGTTGCCGGTGGAATGGAAAGCATGTCAAATGCTCCCCACTATCTGCCGGCAATGCGAAACGGTATGAAACTCGGACACTCCCAGGTGGTGGATGGAATGATCAAGGATGGACTTTGGGATGTGTACAACGACTATCATATGGGAAATGCAGCGGAGCTTTGTGCACGTGAATATAAAATCAGCCGGGAAGAACAGGATGAGTACGCAATCCAATCCTATACCCGTTCCGCGCAGGCAACAGACGCTGGAAAATTTAGCGAGGAAATACTCCCCATCGAAATTCCCCAGAGAAAAGGAGATCCAATGATCATGGATAAAGATGAAGAGTATACAAACACCAGTTTTGACAGGATACCCACCCTCAGACCGGTGTTTGAGAAAGAGGGAACAGTGACAGCTGCCAATGCGTCCACCATCAACGATGGCGCAGCTGCTGTTGTCTTAATGGAGAAAACAGTGGCTGAAAAAAACGGGATTAAACCGTTGGCAAGGATCATGGCTCATGGCGATGCCGCTCATGCTCCCGAATGGTTTACCACAGCACCTGCCAAAGCGATACCCATCGCCATTGAGCGCGCAGGGCTTGCAGCCGCTGATATCGATTATTATGAAATCAATGAAGCATTCGCTGTTGTGTCCCTGGTTGCACTGAAAGACCTGAAACTGGATCCGGCAATCGTGAACGTGAATGGGGGAGGAGTGTCACTCGGACACCCCATCGGAGCAACAGGTGCTCGGATCGTGGTTACATTGATTCATGTGCTGAAACAGAATGGCGGAAAATATGGCGTGGCTGCCCTGTGCAATGGAGGTGGCGGTGCATCTGCCCTGGTTCTCGAAGCACTTTGATAGAAATGGGAATGACACTCATTGAAAAAATCATTGCTAATCATGCTAACCGTCCAACTGTCCGGCCCGGCGATATTGTCGTTGTGGAAATAGATGCCCGGGTGGCACGTGATTTTGGTGGAGCCAATGTGGTGAAGAACATAAAAGAGAATGACCTGGAGATTGACGACCCGGATAAAACCTTTTTTACCTTCGACTGTAATCCGACCGGTTCAGATCAGAAATATGCTGTTAATCAGCACATTTGCAGATTATTTGCCAGGGAAAATGGAATCAAGGTGTATGATATTGATTCGGGTATCGGAACCCACCTGTTGATCGATGAAGGATTGGTTTATCCCGGGGCAACAGCTATCTCAACCGATTCTCATGCAAATATCCTGGGGGCGATCGGAGCATTTGGACAGGGAATGGGCGATAAAGATATTGCAGCTGCCTGGAGCAAGGGCAAGATCTGGTTTAAGGTGCCCCAATCGGTAAAAATTGACCTGAAAGGAAAATTCCCGGTTGGATTGTCGGCAAAGGATATTGTGCTTAACCTTTTATCGGTTTTCGGTGCAAATAAATTGCTTGGATACTCCGTTGAGATCTACGGCGACGATATCGATTCATTAAGCCTTGACGAACGAATTACCATCTCATCCATGGGAACGGAAATGGGGGCAATAATTATCCTGTTTACACCGAATGAGGAGATCATCGATTTTTGTCAATCCCGCACGAGCCATCCGATTGAAAGGATACAAGCCGATCAGGATGCAACCTATGCCGACCGGTTTACCCTGGATGTTACAACATTTGTCTCCCGGGTGTCCCTGCCCGGCAAACCGCATGATACGGTAAATGTCGGTCGGGTAAAAAAAGTGAAAATCGATTCGGCCTTTATTGGAAGCTGTACCAATGGGAGGATCGGGGATATGCGGATTGTTGCCGGTATCCTTAAGAACAAAAAAGTGGCTCCCGGAGTTGTCCTGAAAATTGTACCGGCTACGGATACCGTTTGGAACCAGTGCATGGAGGAGGGGATTCTGAAGATATTCAAAGAATCAGGAGCCCTGGTATCAAACGCTGGTTGTGCAGGGTGTGCTGCCGGACAGGTTGGGCAGAATGGCCCCGGGGAGGTGACCGTTAGTACGGGGAACAGAAACTTCCCCGGCAAACAGGGAAAAGGAGATGTCTACCTTGCCTCTCCCGCCGTGGTTGCTGCATCGGCAGCAGCAGGTTACATCACCACACCCGATGATATCCCTGAAAAACCGG
>Ga0315553_10003813_pt1 | contig 11572 bp, 10 predicted proteins | sample SalMarSW160140MG_FD_203099 | JGI IMG/M metagenome (GOLD analysis project Ga0315553, IMG submission 203099) | Salt marsh sediment microbial communities from the Plum Island Ecosystem LTER, Massachusetts, United States - Salt Marsh Sediment SW1601-40 ... | reverse complement strand
TCGAAGCTTTCTGCCGGTGGTTTTGCATCGGTATCGGCTGCTATCCCGGCGGTTGTTTCACTGCTCGTGTCCGACAGCTTCTGGCTCCTGAACGCTGATTCTAATTTTAGGGATATTACTGTTCCCCTTTTTATATTATCACTGACATCTATGGATCCTCCGGAAAAGGTGATTGTTTCTTTCACTATGGGAAAGCCGGAGCCTACCCCCCTTATATATTCTTTCATTTTTTTAGTAGCAGAAGTATATCCGGGAAGAAAGGCTTTATCCTTATCTTCAATCCCCGGACCCTGATCCGATATTATTATATGATTTCCTTTGTCCAGTAGGGTAATTACGACTTCTCTGAAATCCGCATGTATTAAATTTTCTATTATTTCTTTTATTATAGTATAGGGAATCTTTCCGCCGATTTCATGGGATAGGCTGTAGGTTCTCTGAGACGTTTGGTCGATAAAGTTGTTAATGTCGTTAAAGCTAAGGTTAATAATTCTTGGAATACTCCTCATGTTATCATAGACAGCGATCCTGACCGGTATGTCTGGTTTATCGCGTTCGGGATTATCTGTGGAAGCGATGTCTTTTAAAATGTTATTTGGCTCGGGCATGATAAGTAAAGACTATGTTTCAATTGTTTACCGCCGGACATATATGAATCCGGTAAACGCTTTTCATTTTCTTTCCAATGCTTTTAAGTTTTCAACAGACTAATAATAATATCTTAGATGAAAAAAAGCTACTAAATTATATAGTGGGCTGTATAAGTTATGAACATTTGGCATACAATACAGTGGTATTTTTTAAGTTTTCAACAATTTTTTCAACACATGTGGAAAAACCACAGAAGGTTATGGAAGCCCTTTAAAAAATCACACCATAAAGAATGAAATATCAATATTTTTTTTCAGAAGATATTTTCACAAGAACACATGTTTGAAAGTATTAAAATCTAAGACTTTGATAAGGTGCCTTAAAATTAAACTTAATGGTGCTTAAGTGCAAATGCGGGCAACCTTGATATTAGTAAGATTAAAATGTATAATCTACTACTTAATTGAGAACAATAACCTAAAAGATAGGCATAAAATGAAGAGGACTTTTCAGCCAAACGTTAGAAAAAGAAAAAAAAACCATGGTTTTAGAGAAAGAATGAAAACAAAAGCAGGAAGGGCCATAATTGCAAACAGAAGGAAAAAGCAAAGAAAGAAGCTCACTGCTTAAGAGGCTAAAGGAAAGATTGAAATCGAATTTGGAACACTAAAAAGAAGAAGCGATTTTAATAGAGTTATAAAAGAAGGAATATATAAAAAAGATAAATATTTAATAATATATGTACTTAAAAAAAAAGAAGGCAGTGCCTCGGTAAGAGTGGGTTTTGGAGTAAGCAAAAAAATAGGGGGAGCCGTTTTAAGAAATAGAGTAAGAAGAGTTTTAAAAGAAGTTTTAAGAAAAATTTGTATAAAAATTCCCGGGAGTCTGGATATCTTTCTTATTGCGAGAAAGGGAATTACAGAAGCAGGGTTATGGGAAATAAAAAATCAGCTAGAAAACAGTTTAAATTCAGTCCTCTCTAATTAGCTAATTAAACAATTATTTTTTTATTGTGAGTAAGATATTAATATTTTTGATAAAAGTTTATAAAAAGTTTATTTCACCTTTACTGCCAAAGAGCTGCAGGTTTTATCCTACATGTTCTGAATATGCAATAGAAGCCATATATAAATATGGCGTATTAAAAGGTAGTATTAAATCTATATATAGGATATTGAGGTGCAATCCGTTTAATAAAGGCGGCTATGACCCTGTAAATTAATCGCACAGGAGGTTATAAATATTGAGTCAAATACTTGCGCTGTTGAGACCCATTCAGAATGTATTGGAATACATAGTAATATTTCTATACAAAAATGTCATTGCAAACTACGCGATAGTAATAATACTTCTGACAATAATTGTGAGAATAGTATTAGTTCCGCTTACTATAACGCAGACTAAATCCATGGCCAAAATGCAGAAACTGCAGCCGCAGCTAAAGGAACTGCAAAAAAAACACAAGGACGATAAGCAGAAACTGCAGGAAGAAATGATGAAGTTCTACAAGGAAAACAAGGTCAATCCCCTTGCCGGCTGTCTGCCGCTGATTTTTCAAATGCCTGTGTTTTTTGCATTGTTTCAGGCACTGAGAAATCCTTCCGAAATTGTAACAAATGTTCTGGGAAGTTTCACAATAGATGGCGTCGCCAACGGTATAAGAACAGGACTGATGGGATTTTTAACTAAAGGAGATTTTGTCATAAGCGGTGCCGCCAATCCTAATTATAATTTTCTTTGGTTAAATTTAAACCAAAAGGATCCCTATTATATACTGGTTATAATTATGGTTGCAACAATGTTCTTGTCCATGAAGATGACAACGACTGATCCAAGACAGTCAAAAATCATGTACGTAATGCCCCTGGTGTTTGGTTTTATATCCTTTCAATTTCCTTCAGGGATCCTGGTGTACTGGGTAACCACGAATGTATGGTCCATAGGGCAGCAGTGGATTGTGAATAAAATTGTTAAAAAGGATAAAATAAAGGAAGAACTGGTTCAAAAGGGCAAGACGATTGATGGAGAAATAGAATTAGATGAGGAAGAAAAAAGAATAATCAGGAAGAAAATAAAGAAAAAAAGAAAAAAGAAGAGGTAAAACTTTCTATTCCTGGAGGTAGCGTCGATGACTGAAGATAAAGGCATCAAAGATGCCATAGATTCATATGTTAAATCACTTGAAAAAGAACAAAAGAGTGAAAAGCTGGCGGAAGAGCACGCGGAAGAGAACGAAAGCATTAATCTGGAAGCAGGCGGCTTAGAAAAGATAAAAGGGATTTTAAAGAAATCAATAGAGCTTATATGTCTGGGGGAGAAAGTTAAAATCAATACAAACTCAGAGGAAATGATGTTATCAGTGCAAGGAAGAGATTTAGGAATTGCTATCGGCAGGGAAGGAAGAAATATGCAGGCACTGGAGTATATTATTAATCAGATCAGCCGAAGAAGAAGGTGGAGTGAAAAAAAAGTAACAATAGACATAAAGGACTACAGAAAAAAGAGAATTGAAAAGATAAAGAAAATAGCGGCATCTATGGCAAAAAAAGCGATTAATGAAGGAAGAAAAATAGCATTGAGGCCGATGTGTTCATATGAAAGAAAAATAATACACAATATGCTGGCAAAATTTAATGATGTAACCACAAGAAGCAGTTACGAAGAACCAAACAGACGGATAATCATCTATCCCGTAAAAGACAGTAAATAATTTAAAATTAAAGAAATAAATAAAAGGGAAAATAGCACAAAGGTGCTATTTTTTTTATCGAAATTTTGAATAAATACAGAATTAAAATATAATTAAAACAAGAAAAATTTCTAAATCCCCGGAGGAGTCAATTAAAAATGTCAGAAGAATACGAAGATACCATAACAGCGATTGGGACCAGGGCAGGCGAAGCTGCTATAGGTATAGTCAAATTAAGCGGAGACAGATCGATCTTTATAGCGGATAAGTTATTCAAATCAAAAAATAAAAAAAGAATTAAGGATATGAATACATACAGCATGCTTTATGGACATGTGACTGACAGTAAAGGGAATATAATAGACGAAGTGGTGGTTACTCTTATGAGGAAACCAAAATCCTATACCAGGGAGGACGTTGTAGAAATAAATTGCCATGGCGGGATCATTGCTACAATAAAGGTAATGGAGCTGTGTATTGAAAATGGAGCAAGAATTGCTGAACCGGGAGAATTTACGAAAAAAGCATTTTTAAACGGTAGAATAGACCTTTCCCAGGCAGAGGCAGTAATTGATATGGTAAAATCAAAAACAGAACAGTATTTAAAAATTGCTGCTAAAAATTTATGCGGGAACATAAAAAAAGAAATAGAAAAGCTAAGGGGAATGGTGGAAGACGTAATGGTGCAGCTTGAGGCATCAATTGATTTTGTTGAAGAAGATCTGGAAATTACACCTTACAAAAAACTTGCAGAGAAAGTCAGTAAAATCAGAGCCGAAGTGGAGATATTAATTGAAGATGAAAAGCAGGGGGAAATTATAAAAAACGGTGTAAAGGCGGCAATAGTAGGGAAACCTAATGTTGGAAAATCAAGCCTGCTTAATTTACTCTCAAAAAAAGAAAAGGCAATAGTAACTTCCATACCGGGAACGACAAGAGATGCAGTAGAAGAGATCCTGTATATGGAGGGGATACCCCTGGTCCTTGTGGACACTGCAGGGATAAGAAAAGCAAAGAACACAATAGAAAAGCTGGGGGTGGCAAGGAGTTTGAAACATATAGACGAAGCAGAATTGATAATACTGGTTCTGGATGGAAATAGAAAAATTGATAAAAAAGATCTTGATATAATTAAAAAGATAAAAGGTAAAAAAACTATCTGCTGCATAAATAAAATAGATCTTAAGCAAAACCTGAAGGCGGGGGCGGTCGATAAATATTTTGATAAAAAATTTATTGTAAGGATATCAGCATTAAAAGGAACCGGTATACGTAAATTAGAAGAAAAAGTGAAGATGTTAATAATGAACAGCAGCGGTATAAACCTGGAAGAAAAAATAATTGTTAACAGCAGGCATAAGATTATATTAAAAAGAGTGAAGGATGTTTTAAATAGTGCCGAAGAAGCGATGAGAGATGAGATGTCTGAAGAGTTTCCATCTTATGATTTGAAAACGGCCTATAGTTTAATGGGTGAAATAATAGGAGAGACAACAGGGAGCGATATTTTAGAAAAAATATTCAGCCGGTTCTGTATTGGTAAATAATTAATGCCAAAAAACAATACCGCGGGAAGATTTGGCGAAATGTTTCACGTGAAACAAAAAATAATTTAATCGGAATTAAAAATAAGGGCATTAAGAGAAAATGAATTATAAGGTAATAGTTATAGGCGGAGGACATGCCGGGTGTGAGGCGGCACTGGCATCTGCAAGAAATGGAGTAAAAACTTTACTGATATCAATAAATATGGACAGCATTGCCCTTATGCCCTTCGGCGGTACGATAGGCGGAACCGGGAAGGATAAAATAATAAGAGAGATAGATGCTCTGGGCGGTGAGATTTCAAAAAATACTGATAAGAATTATATAAATATAATAAACGTTCCGGGCAAAGGGGGACGCGCTTTAAAAACTATACAGGCAGTGGTGGACAGAAGAAGATATTTTTTATCGATGAAGAAAGTACTGGAAGATCAGGATAATTTAGATTTAAGGCAGGGTCTTGCAGTTAGGATAGAAAAGAAATTAAAAAAATTTTATCTATATACCAGCGATGAAATAATTTATAGCTGCAGGGCTATTGTTCTATGTACCGGTACTTTTTTAAGAGGAAAAATTTTTTGGGGCAGGAGAATAATTGAGGCAGGAAGGCAGGGAGAAATATGTTCAAGAAGACTCTCAATAAGTATTGTAAAAATGGGAGTCAAATTAGACAGAATTAGAAGTTATGCCGCCCCATCGGTTGATAGGAAAACAATTGATATAAATAGACTGTTAAAGCAGCCATCTGAAAGGTGCCCGGAGTTGTTTTCGCATGAAAGAAAGATTAATGGAAGGGAACAGTTAAACAGCTATATAACATTTACTGACAGGAAATGCACCAAATATATTTTAAGAAGCATAAATAAAGCAGGAGATAGTAAAAGATATATATACTCAGAAAAAGGCGGAGATATAAATTCAATTGAGGGAAGAATTTTAGAAAATAAAAAGAATGAAAATTTTAAGGTTTGTATACAACCGCTGGGGCGGGATACAAATGAAATGTATTTGCAGGGACTCGAGACTGCATTGCCGGAAGAAGTTCAGATCGGTATGGTAAGAAGGATTAACGGCCTGGAAAATACGGAAATAACCAGACCCGGTTATGGTGTTGAGTATAACTATTTAAAACCCTTCCAAATAAAAAATAATCTGGAAGGCAAAAACATAGAAGGGATCTTTTTTGCAGGGAACATAAACGGTACGGGGAGCTATGAAGAAGCTGCAGCACAGGGAATTATTGCAGGCATAAATGCTGCCAGAAAATCACGGGGTCTTGGCAGCATGGTTATAGAGAAAAAGTATGAATATATCGGTATGATAATAGAAGGTCTTGTTGACAGGGAAAATAATGGGTTAAAATCAAAAGACATTGTTTCACGTGAAACATAAAATGGAATATTGAGTAATTTAAGAAAGCGGAGATCATGGTTTACGATATTATAGTCGCAGGTGCGGGACACGCGGGTTGTGAAGCTGCACTTGCATCTGCGAGATTGGGATTAAAAACACTGCTGCTAACCATCAATGTGGATAAGATTGCTTTAATGCCCTGTAATCCGTCAATAGGGGGACTGGGAAAGAGTCAGCTTGTAAGAGAAATAGATGCACTTGGCGGGCAGATGGCAAAAACTGCTGACAGGACTTTGATACAGATTAAAATTTTGAATAAAAGCAAGGGTCCTGCGGTCCAGGCTCTAAGAGCACAGATAGACAAGAAGGAATATGAAATCGAAATGAAGAGGGTCTTAGAGAATACGGAAAATTTGACCTTAAGGCAGGGTACTGTAAAGAAAATATGCGTAAAGGATAATTCAGTAACCGGAGTAGAAGTAGAAAGCGGTATACGTTTTTCGGGGAAGGCTGTAATCATAGCCACTGGTACTTTTTTAAGGGGAAGAATAATCATTGGAAAGAAAGATTATCCTGCGGGCCGCATGGGTGAATATCCTGCCATGAATCTTACGGGGAATTTAATAAACCTTGGGTTTAAAATAAGCAGGTTCCAAACCGCAACCCCACCCCGAATCGATAAAAGAACCATAAATTTTTCAAAAACTGCTGTACAGTATGGTGAAAGACAATATTTAAGCTTCTCTTTCTGGGATAAAGAGAAGATTCATGATAGCATCAAGTGCTACCTTACATATACCAATGAGAAGACTCATAAGGTGATTGCTGAAAATATTGAGCAATCTCCTATAAAATCCGGTATGATCAGCTCACATGGTCCTAGGCACTGCCCCTCCATAGACAGGAAGGTAATTAATTTTCCAGAAAAGAAAAGACACCCGGTTTTTATTGAACCAGAGGGGCTTTTTACAAATGAGATGTATCTGCAGGGATTAACCACGAGTATGCCCATGAAAGTGCAGCAGAAGATAATAAATACAGTGGAGGGATTGGAAGATGCAAGAATAATAAGACCGGGTTATGCCGTGGAATATGATTACATAATTCCAAATCAATTGAATTTTACTCTGGAATCTAAAATAGTTGAAAACCTGTATTTTGCAGGGCAGATAAATGGCACTTCGGGGTATGAGGAAGCTGCGGCACAGGGACTGATTGCGGGAATAAATGCAGCATTGAAAGTAATTTCCAGACCTTCGTTAATTCTAACAAGAGATAATAGCTATATAGGAGTCTTGATAGACGATCTTTTGACAAAAAAACTTTTGGAGCCTTATAGGATGTACACTTCAAGGGCAGAATATAGACTGGTATTGCGTTCCGATAATGCCGATATAAGATTAAGCGGATTTGGAAATGATATCGGTCTTATAACTGACAGACAGTACAGCGGAGTGATTAAGAGAGAGAAAGAAATTAATAAATTGATTAAAAAGCTAAAAGCAAAAGTTTTAAATCCTGGCAAGGCTAACAATTCCGTTCTGCAGAGAATGGGCATAAAACCAATTGATGCCCCCCTGAGCATTTACGGGCTTTTAAAGAGGCCCGGAGTAGATATAAAAAATACAGTGTGTTTGCTTAACAGCGGGAGTGGTGATTTTAGCAGAAATATTTTAAAACAAGCGGAGATCAGAATAAAATATGAGGGCTATATAAACAGACAATTAAGTGAAATTAAAAAATTGGAAAGCCTGGAGAAATATAATCTTCCGGAAGATTTTGATTATTATAAGATAATGGGGCTGGCTTATGAGGCCCAGGAAAAGCTTGCTAAAATTAAGCCCAATACTCTGGGGCAGGCTTCAAGAGTCGCAGGGGTATCTCCTGCGGATATTTCGATACTGATGTTAAACTTAAAAGGTAAATTAAAAACGGGTGCTTGAATTTGGAAATCGATAATATTTTGAGATTGTCGTTTCAAAAACTTGAAATAAAATTTTCTGCAGATCAACTTGAACAGGTAAAAAAATATTTAAACCTGCTTTATAAATATAATAAAATGATAAATCTTGTAGGAACTAAGGATAAGGAAGGCATACTCATAAGGCATTTTCTGGACTGTCTTTCAATATTAAAATATGAAGGATATTTTTTTTATGGTACTGATTTCGTAGAAAAAATCCTCGATGCAGGAACAGGTTCAGGGCTGCCGGGTATTCTTCTATCTATTTTTTTAGAGGACAAATTATTTTACTTGCTGGATAAAACACAAAAGAAGATAGATTTTTTAAAGCTTATGGTAAAAGAGCTGGGACTTAAAAATGTTACAGTAGTCAAAGGGAGAGCAGAGGAGCTCTCAAAAATAAATTCTTACAGAGAAACTTTTGATATAGTTCTGGCAAGAGCTGTGGCGAAATTTAATATATTAAGCGAATTTGTAATTCCATTTTGCAGAATAAATGGTAGAATTATATTTTATAAAGGAAGAAATATTTTTAATGAATTGGAAGAGAGCAGAGGAGCCGTATTGAAACTCGGGGGGAAGGTAGATAGTTTGTTAGAGATAGAAGTTCCATATCTTAATGAGTTTAGAGCTTTTTTAATAATCAAAAAAACAGAGAAGTCTCCCGAGCAGTACCCCCGAAAATTTCAAATAATTAAGAAGAAGCCATTGTAGAGGGCATTGTATTAATGCATTATAATGTATAATTGTCTAAAAGCATAAATGGGGGGATGTGCTATTATTGATGAGGTTTATAGATATGGTTATCAAGAATAGAAAAACAAGAGAAACCATAAGGAAAGGATATATGGGGAGGATAATTGCTATTACAAATCAAAAAGGCGGTGTAGGGAAAAGTACAACTGCAGTAAATGTAGCTGCTTATATGAGCTCTTACGGCTATAAGACTTTGCTTATAGATCTTGACCCTCAGAGCAATTCAACCAGTGGATTGGGTGTAAATCCTGCTGATATCAAAGAATCGGTTTATGAAGTTTTAATACATGAAAGGGACCCCAATGAGATAATCTTAAATTCTTCATATAAAAATCTTAAAATCCTGCCCTCTTCCATACAGCTTGCCGGTGCGGAAGTAGAACTGGTTGCCAGCTTAAAGAGGGAGTTCAAGTTAAAAGAAGCGGTAGATAAAATCAAAAAGGATTATGATTTTATCCTGATTGACTGCCCGCCGGCTCTGGGACTTTTGACCATTAATGCTCTAACTGCAGCAAGGGAGGTCATTATTCCCATACAATGTGAATATTATGCCCTGGAGGGTCTGGGCCAGCTTTTAAATACCATAAACCTGGTTAAAAAAAATCTTAATAATAAATTAAAGATAAAGGGAGCCATAATGACTATGTACGATCCAAGGATAAAACTGGCCGAGCAGGTAATCGAGGAAGTCAAAAATTATTTTTCGGAAAAGGTTTACAGGACAGTCATTCCCAGAAATGTGAGGCTAAGCGAGGCACCAAGTTATGGCAAACCTATAGTAGAATATGACCCTAATTGCAAGGGCGCAGAGGCCTATAGCAATTTTACGAAGGAAGTGATAAAAAATGGTTAGGAGGGGATTAGGCAGAGGTCTTAATGCATTGATTCCAAGCATAGATAAATCCTCTGAAGGTGAATCAAATACAATAGTTGAATTATCATTGGATAGAATTGTTCCAAATAAAAACCAGCCCAGGAATATATTCAATGATGATTCATTAAATGAACTGGCTGAATCAATCAAGAAATTCGGGATCATCCAGCCTATTGTGGTAAGAAGATTGAGCGGGGGAGATAAATATGAAATCATCACCGGAGAGAGAAGATACAGAGCTGTTAAAAAAATCGGTATCAATACCATTCCCTCAATAATAGCCAGAGATATTGACGATAGAACTTCTCTGGAAATGGCTCTGATAGAAAACTTGCAAAGGGATGACTTAAAACCAATGGAAAAAGCTTATACATTTAAGCAGCTTATAGATGAATTTAAAATTACTCATGACCAGCTTTCAAAAAGAATTGGTAAGAGCAGGGCAACAATAACTAATTTCCTGAGGTTGCTTTCTCTTCCTGCAGAAATCCAAAAGTTAATAGATGAAGGAAAATTAAGCGAAGGTCATGCAAGATCATTACTTCCCATAGAAGAAAGCGAGAGAGTAAAAATTGCTAATCTTATTGTTAAAGAAGGCTTAAGCGTAAGGGATGTGGAGAGAATAGCAAGCAGAAAAAATGAGCGCAGCAGGGAGATAAAAATTAGAAAAGTGGAGCAGCTGAGCAAGCTCCCGGAAATATCCAGGAGAATGACCGAGTATCTAAATGTTCCTGTAAAAATAACTATGGGGAGAAAAAAAGGAAAGATAATAATAGAGTTTGGCTCTATAAAGGGCTTAGAAAGAGTCGTGGATAAAATATTTGGTTAGAAAACCTGATTGGCTTAAGAAAAGAATAAATCTGAATAATTTAAATATCAGCAGGGTAAGAAACCTCATTTGCAGCCTACAACTTAATACTGTTTGCCAGAGTGCAAAGTGTCCCAATATTTTAGAATGTTTCAGTAAAAAAACGGCAACTTTTATGCTGATGGGCGATGTCTGTACCAGAAATTGCGGTTTCTGCGGAATAAAAACGGGAGTACCGAAAGCTCCAGACCAGGAGGAACCTTACAGAGTGGCAAGGGCAGTAAGAGAAGCGGAGTTGAAATATGTGGTTATCACTTCGGTGACCAGAGATGACCTAAGCGACGGCGGTAGCTCACATTTTGCAAAAACTGTAATTGAGATAAGAAAACTTAATCCCGGTATAAGAATAGAATGTTTGATCCCTGATTTTAAAGGGGATATCAGGAATCTGGAAGTACTTGTGAAGCAGCATCCTGATGTGTTAAGTCATAATATGGAAACAGTTAAAAGAAATTACGCTAAAGCCAGGAAAGAAGCAGATTATAAGGTATCACTTAATATACTGAAATCAGCAAAATCGATAAAAACTTATATTTATACTAAATCCGGATTTATGCTGGGCCTTGGAGAAACCAGAAAGGAAATAATACAACTGCTTTCAGATTTAAAAAAGGCGGGCTGTGATATTGTGACTATGGGTCAGTACCTCAAGCCTTCCGGATCAAATCTTTCGGTAGAAAAATATTACAGACCGGAAGAATTTGAGGATTTAAAAAAACTGGCGGAAAGTTTTAATTTTAAAGCGGTGATGAGCGGTGTATTTGTGAGGTCTTCTTATGGTGCAGAAGCTATAATGAAAAAAATTTTGGAAGAAAAAGAAGTATGCAACCAATTAAAATAAAGCTAAACCGGATTGTTACATTAATATCCCGGAAGGTAGTGGATAAGTGAAAGGCGTATATTGCCTGCTTATAAACTGCAGGAAGCAACAAT
>Ga0315553_10003812_pt1 | contig 11574 bp, 10 predicted proteins | sample SalMarSW160140MG_FD_203099 | JGI IMG/M metagenome (GOLD analysis project Ga0315553, IMG submission 203099) | Salt marsh sediment microbial communities from the Plum Island Ecosystem LTER, Massachusetts, United States - Salt Marsh Sediment SW1601-40 ... | reverse complement strand
AGGCGGTTGGCGTCGAAGAGCGAGTCCGGGTCGCTGCGGGCGGCCGCGTAGCCCGCGGCCATCTCGCGCACCGCCTGGTGGATGCTCGGGCGCTGCGACGCCCGCTCGAGCCAGCGGCCCAGCGCGGGGTGGTCGGCGCCCGGCGGGTACCCCATGAAAGCGGCCGAGCGCACGTGGGGCGCGAGGGCGATGTCGACGAGGGAGAAGTCGCCGAGGAACCAGTCGCGACCGGCCAGCTCCCGCTCCAGAGAGCCGTAGTGGCGCAGCAGGACCTCCTCGGCCCTGGGCAGCGCCTCGGGGACGGCCTGCTGGAGGTCGGGGCGGAACAGCGCGATCGTGCCCAGCACCACCACGCAGGCGTCGATGTCGGTGTCCGACTTCAGCTCGAGGAAGCGGCAGCGCGCGCGCCGGGCGGGCTCGGCGGGCAGCAGCGGAGGCGAGGGGAAGCGCTCCTCCAGATAGGCGCAGATCACCTTCGAGTCCGAGAGCACTGTGTCGCCGTCGACCAGGGCCGGCACCTCGCCGCGGGGATTCACCCGGAGCAGCGCCTCCCGATCGGCCTGCCGGCGGATCTCGCACTTTGCGAACTCGATGCCCTTCTCGTAGAGGACCCCGCGCACCTTGAAGGCGAAGGGACTGAAGGGATTGTCGTGCAGCTCCACGGGCCGGCGACGCTAGCCGATCCTCAGTGGCCTCCGCTCTCGCCCCAGAGCCGCTCGAGCACCCGATCGCGGCCGCAGCCGGAGCGGTAGTACCGGTAGCGGATCGGGTTCTTCTCGTAGTAGTCCTGGTGATACTCCTCGGCGGGGTAGAAGGGGTCCGCCGCCAGGATCGGCGTCACCACCCGCTCGCCGAGCACGCCGCTCTCCTCGAGCTCGCGCTTCGACGCCTCGGCCACCTTCCGCTGCTCCTCGTCGCTGACGAAGATCGCGGTCGTGTACTGCTCGCCGCGGTCGCAGAACTGGCCGCCGTCGTCGGTGGGGTCGACGTTGTGCCAGAACACCTCGAGCAGCTTCGCGTAGGTCACCTGCTTCGGGTCGTACTCGACGCGAACCGCTTCCCGGTGGCCGGTGCGGCCCGAGCCCACCTGCTCGTAGGTCGGGCGCGCGACCGAGCCTCCCGTGTAGCCCGAGGTCGTCGAGACGACACCTGGCACCGCGTCGAAGGGCGGCTCCATGCACCAGAAGCACCCGCCGGCGAAGATCGCCACAGCGTGTCCCGCGGCCGGAGGCGGAGCGGCGGCGGAGCCACCGCCGTCGCCCGGACCGGCGCCGAGCAGCAGCCAGGCGAGGACGGCGACGAACGCCGTCGTCAGGGCGAGACGGCCCACGACCGGCCTCACGTGCGCAACGCCGGCAGCACATCGCCCGCGGGCACGAACTCGAGCGCCAGGCCGTTGTTGCAGTAGCGCTTGCCCGTCGGCGGCGGACCGTCGTCGAAGACGTGGCCCTGGTGTCCGCCGCAGCGCGCGCAGTGGTACTCGGTGCGCGGCAGCAGCAGCTTGAAGTCGCGCTTCGTGCCGACGTGGTTCGGGATCGCCTCGAAGAAGCTCGGCCAGCCGGTACCGCTGTCGTACTTCGCGCTCGAGTCGAACAGGGGCAGGAAACAGGCCGCGCACACGAAGGTGCCCTCGCGCTTCTCGCCGTCGAGAGGGCTCGAGCCCGGCCGCTCGGTGCCCTCCTGGAACAGGATCGCGAAGCGGTCGGCGGGCAGCATCTCCCGCCACTCGGCCTTGGACTTCTCGAGCGGCTCGAAGGATCCGTCGCCCTTCGCGGCCTTTGCTGACGCCACGTCGGCGCCCTCCCTCTCTGATTCGGCTCTCGCCGCGGCGAAGCGGCCGAGCCCCAGGGCCGTCAGGACTCCCGCGGCGGACAGCGCCAGGAAGTGCCTGCGGTCGATGCCGGAGCTCCTCTCGTCGCGCACGGCCTTCAGATGCTCGAGTCGAGGCCGGGTTTCGCCGTCGGCCCGGCAGCGAGTGCCGTCCCTCCGCGAAGGATGCCCTCCAGGACGGCGGCACTCTCCTCCTCGAGGCAGGCGCAGGCCTCGAAGCGCTCCCGGCGCCGCTCGTCGCCCTCGCGGGCGAAGGAGCGCCAGGTCGTCGCGCCCAGGTGCTCGCCGCGGGCCTGGATGGCGAGCTGGTCGCGCAGCGGCCGGGCCGCAAACAGGTCGCGGTTGATCTGCTCCAGGTCGGGGTTGCGCTCGCGGATCTCGGCCTGGGCCGCCGCGGCGTCGGGGAACAGGCTCTCCACCGACTCCGCGATCCGCTCCTCGCGCTCGGCACAGGCGAGCAGGTCGGCTCGCTGCGCGCGCAGCTCCGGCTGCGCCGCCCAGCCGCGGTAGCGCACCGCCGCCAGGCGCTCGGCGAGCGCGAGCAGCAGCGGCTGCTGCGCGCGCGGAACCCGCGCCAGGATCGGCGCGAGCACCTGCGCGACATCGGGGAGCGATGCGTCGGCGTCTCGCGGGGCCATCTCTCTATCCCTCCTCGTGGGATCCGCTCGGACCCGACTCGGATTCGGCCCCTGCGATCGGGAACGCGGCCAGGCGCAGGAACATCAGGCTCGCGAACACGAGGCTCCAGGCCACGCCCAGGAGATAGGGGCCGAAGTCGCCGGCGAAGCCGATTCCGGCGGCATTGCACAGCAGGGCGACCGTCACGCAGACGGTGACGGCGCCGATCACCGAGGAGAAGGAGCCGCTCAGGTGACCGCTGGCGATCGCCCCCCGCGACCGCCGCCAGACGCGGATGCCGAAGGCCGGGTAGCCGAACGCGAGGGCGAGACTGGCGGTGGTCCAGAGCGGAGGCCCGACCAGGCCGAGGTGGTGGAGGACGAAGGGCAGGAGCGCGGAGAAGAGCGTCACGAGGCTGCCCTCGATCATCGTCCGCAAGCGGATCCCCACGTCCGCCGGCCAGCGGCCGGGATCCCGGTGCTGGAACAGCACCACCACGCTGGCGAAGCCGGCAAAGGCGACCGCCAGCTCGGCGATCGTGAGGAGGACGTCCGGGTCCTGCACGGTGCTCCGACTAGCTCCGGTCGACGGCCATGTAGGTGGCGAGCGCCGTCGCGCACAGCCGCTGCCCGTCCCCCGCTCCGATCGCGAACACGTCGCTGCGGCACACCGTCAGGGTGCGGCCCGGCTTGAGGACGACCGCCTCCGCGACCAGGCTCTCGCCGAGGCCGGGCGCGAGCAGGTTCAGCTTCAGCTCGACGGTGAGGTTGGTGCGGTCCGGCGCCAGCAGCGAGAAAGCGGCATAGCCGCCGCTCACGTCGGCGAGCGTGGCGATCGCACCGCCGTGGAAGAACCCGTGCTGCTGGGAGAGCGCCTCGCTGAAGGGAAGCTCGAGGCGGCAGCGGCCCGGCTCGAGCTCCGACATCGTCGCGCCGAGCGTGCGCATGAAGCCCTGGCTGGAGAAGTTCTCGCGGGTGCGCTGCTCGAAGTCGGGGTCGCGCGGCTCGAAGTCCATGGCTGCGTCGTCTCCGCCCCGGGATCGGCCCGACCCGCGGCGATGCTACCACGCGAATCCCGCCGCCGGAGAGCGGCGCCGCCACCTGGCTAACGGCTCCGCGCCAGGCCTTCGATCAGCGGCAACACCGTCGCCGTCCAGCCGGTCTGGTGGCTGGCGCCGAGGCCGCGGCCGTCGTCGCCGTGGAAGTACTCGTGGAAGAGGCACAGCTCCTTCCAGTGCGGATCGTCGGCGAAGCGCCGGTCGCCGCCGTGGCAGGGACGCGCGCCGTCGGGGCCGGGCAGGAACAGCGATGCCAGCCGCCTCGCGATCTCGCGCGACGCCTCGTCGAGCGAGACGCGCCGCCCCGAGCCGGTCGGACACTCCACCTGGAGCGAGTCGCCGTAGAAGTGCGCGTAGCGCTCCAGCGCCTCGACGAGCAGGAAGTTGATCGGGAACCAGATCGGACCGCGCCAGTTGGAGTTGCCACCGAACAGGCCCGTGGTGGACTCGCCCGGGACGTATTCGACGCGGTGCTCCATGCCGTTCACCGGCAGCACGTAGGGATGTTCGGCGTGAACCCGTGACACGGAGCGGATGCCGAAGGGCGACAGGAACTCCCTCTCGTCCAGCAGAACGCGCAGGATCCGCTCCAGACGCTCGCGGGAGGGGATTGCGAGCAGGCGGTGGCCGTGGCTGCCGGCGTCGCAGTAGGAGATATGGCGGCCGACGTCGGCGCGATTGGCGAGGAACCACTCCAGGCGCTTGCGGAAGGCGGGCAGCCGCTCGAGAACGTCGTCGTCGAGCACCTCGACGGCCAACAGCGGGATCAGCCCCACCATCGAGCGGATCGGCAGCGGCTGGTGACGGTCGCCCACGTGGAGCTGGTCGTAGTAGAAGCCGTCCTCCTCGTTCCACAGGCCGTCGCCGCCCAGAGTGTTGATCGCGTCGACGATCGCGACGAAGTGCTCGAAGAACTTCGAGGCCATGTCCTCGTACACCGGGTCTTCGCGCGCCAGCTCGAGCGCCATCGAGAGCATCGTTCCGCAGTAGAAGGCCATCCACGCCGTGCCGTCCGCCTGCTCCAGGTGCCCGCCCGTGGGAAGGGCCTGGGAGCGGTCGAAGACGCCGATGTTGTCCATGCCGAGGAAGCCGCCCGAGAACAGGTGGTGGCCCTCGAGGTCCTTGCGGTTCACCCACCAGGTGAAGTTGATCACCAGCTTGTCGAAGACGCGGCGCAGGAACTCACGGTCGCGCTTGCCGGCGGGCGCCTCGATCTTGTACACGCGCCAGGCGGCCCAGGCGTGGACGGGCGGGTTCACGTCGCCGAAGGCGAACTCGTAGGCGGGCAGCTGTCCGTTCGGGTGCAGGTACCACTCGCGCAGGAAGAGCAGGAGCTGCTGCTTCGCGAAGTCCGGGTCGATCTTCGCGAAGGGGAGCATGTGGAAGGCGAGGTCCCAGGCGGCGAACCACGGGTACTCCCACTTGTCGCACACGGAGATCAGGTCGCGGCAGTGCAGGTGCGTCCAGTCGCGATTGCGGCCGAGGGCGCGCTCCGGGGGCGGCGCGGGTTGGGCCGGGTCGCCCTCGAGCCAGTCGCGCACGACGTAGTGGAAGAACTGTTTCGAGTGCAGGAGCCCCGCGTAGCCCTGCCGCAGCACCGCCGCCTCGGCGTCGCCGAGTCCGGCCGGTCGCTGGGCGGCGTAGAAGGCGTCGGCCTCGCGCCGGCGCGCCGCGAACACCGCCTCCCAGACGTCGCCGAAGGCCGCGGCGGGCGCCTCGGCCTCGGAGAACAGGCGCAGTCGCAGCTCGACGCTGCCGCCGGCGGGAATCTCGAGCGGGTAGCGGAAGGCGGCCTTGGTGCCCCGGCGTTCCGGGTTCACGGCTTCGCGTTCGCCGCCGATCACGTAGCGGTGGAAGGCGTCCTTCACGAAGGGCGTCGCGTTTGGGGCACCGTACAGGCGCTCGTTGTTCGTCTCGTTCTCGGTGAACAACCGCTCCGGCGGCGCCCCACCCGGTGCCGGCTCGGCCGCGAGCACGAAGCGACCGAGCTCGACGTGCTCGGCCACCACCACCGCCTCGCCCTCGGCCCGCAGCTCCGGCCGCTCCGGATAGCTCTCACCGCTGCGCCCCCAGGACCAGGTGTTGCGGAACCAGAGTGTGGGCAGGACCTCCAGCTGCGCCGCCTGCGGGCCGCGGTTGTGCACGGAGATCCGGATCGCGAGGTCGTTCGGGCCACCCTTCGCCACCTCGAGACTCACGTCGAAGTAGCGGCCCGCTTCGAAGACGCCCGTGTCGACCAGCTCGAACTCGCGCTCGTCCCGGCCGCGGCGGCGGTTCTCCTCCAGCAGCCGCGCGTAGGGGAACTCGGCCTGGGGATACTTGTAGAGCGACGCGAAGTAGGAGTGGGTCGGCGTGGAGTCGAGGTAGAAGTAGAGCTCCTTCACGTCCTCGCCGTGGTTTCCCTCGGGTCCCGTCAGTCCGAACAGGCGCTCCTTCAGGATCGGGTCGCGGCCGTTCCACAGGGCGAGCGCGAAGCACAGGCGCGAGCGCTGATCCGAGAAGCCGAGCAGGCCGTCCTCGCCCCAGCGGTAGACGCGACTGCGCGCGTGATCGTGGGGGAAGTACTCCCAGCAGTCTCCTCCGGCCGAGTAGTCCTCGCGCACCGTCGCCCACTGACGCTCGGCGAGATAGGGGCCCCAGCGCTTCCAGTGGCGCGTGCGCGTGGCGTCCTCCACCAGCCGACGCAGCTCGGCCTGGCCGGGGTCGTCGTCCTGTCGCTGGCGGGTTCGGGCGGTTGCGGCCATCTCAGCTCTCCTCGCTCGTCGCCGCGCGGATGCGCAGCGCGTGGCCGTCGGGATCCGCGACGAGCATTCCGTCGCGGAAGCCGAGCGGGTTCTCGGGCAGGTCGACCGCGCCCGGCGACACGAAGGTCGCGCGCGCGGAGAACAGGCGTTGGGCCAGGGCGGGGAGCGGGCCGGCGGCGACCAGGTCCGTCTGCCAGTGGAGCAGGTCGTTGGCCCGGGCGTCGACGGGCCGCGGCCGGCCGTCGCGGGGGGCCAGGTACTCGAGCAATTCGATCCCGGGACCCGAATCCGCGCGCAGGGCCGTGATCCGCAGCCGCGCGCCGAACACGTTGTTCAGGTGCTCCTGCTCGGTGCCCCAGTTCTCGCTCGCTCCGGCGACGCGCAGCCCCAGCAGGTCGCGGTAGAAGGCGATGCTGCGCTCGGTGTCGCGCACCACGATCGCCGTGTGGTCGATGCCGAGGAACAGGGAGCCCTTCGCCTTCTCCTGCCAGCGCGGGTCGCCCTTGCCGGGCGGAAAGGCGATCAGCTCGAGGAAGTGGCCGTCCGGGTCGCGGAAGTAGAAGGCCTCGATCCCGCCGGCGTTGGGATTCCAGTCGGGCAGCCGCTGGGGCCCCGTGGAGGCGTGCTCGACCCTGTGCTCGCGCAGGCTCGCGTAGGCGCGGTCGAGGTCGCTCACCACGATCGCGATGTGCTGGAACCACTGATCGTTCCCGCGCGAGTCGGCGGGCATCGGTCGCCCGCGCGGAGCGAGATACTCGGAGAGCTCGATCTCCTCGCCGCCCAGGCGCATCTGCACCACGCGCAGGCGCAATCCGAACACGCCCTCGAGGTGCTCGTAGGCCTCGCCCCAGACCTCCGTCTCCCCGATCTTCTCGAAGCCGAGCACGTCGCCGTAGAAGGCGGCGGCGCGGTCGACGTCGGAGACGGTGATGCCGATCGGTCCCACCGCGGCAATCGGCTCGCCGGCGGCGACGCGCAGCCCGACGAGCAGGGCCAGCGCGAGGAGCGTCAGGGCGCGCTTCATCCCAGCCGCTCCAGCAGGCGGTCGCCCACGCGCAGCGCGTTCGCCATGATCGTGAGTGCCGGGTTCACCGCCGCGCTCGACGGGAAGAAGCTGCCGTCGACCACGTACAAGTTGTCGAGCTCGTGGGCCTTGCAGTCCACGTCCAGCGCCGAGGTCTTCGGGTCGCGGCCGAAGCGGATCGTGCCGTTCTGGTGCGCGACACCGGCGAGCGGGATGCGCTGCTGGAGGTACAGGTTCCGGGAGAACAGGCCCTGGTGGCAGGCGTCGCCGTGCACCGCGCAGCGCCGCTGCCCCTTCATCGCCTCCTCCAGCTTGTGCACCAGCCGCCGGTGGCCCTCCTCGTTGTTTGGCCGGTAGCGCAGCACGATCCGGCCGTCGCGGTCGAGCGTCACGCGATTCTCCGGATCGGGCAGATCCTCGGAGGTGAGCCAGAAGTCGAGGGAGTGCTTCGCCATCAGGTCGAGGGTGAAGCCCGGAGCGAGCTTCGGCGCGCCCGCGCGCAGCGTGTCGCGATCGAGCTTGCCCACGAAGGAGATGTGCCCCATCGGGAAGCTCCACTCGGGCGAGCCGTAGTAGAAGTCGTTCACCGACAGTGTCTTCTGGAACACCGTCGGGTTCGGGCACTGCGAGACCGCCATCAGCACCGAGTTGATGTGTCCCATGTAGTGGCGCCCCACGACGTCCGAGCCGTTGGCCAGACCGCGCGGATGCTTCGGACTCGTCGAGCGCAGCAGCAGGGCCGCCGAGTTGATCGCGCCCGCCGAGACGACGACCACGTCGGCGGCGAAGCGCTCGGTCGCCCCGTTCCGCTCGACGACCACCTGCGACACCGAGCGCCCGGTCGCATCGGTCTCCAGGCGCGAGACGGTGGCGCCGGTGAGCAGGGTGACGTTCGGGTGCTCGAGTGCGCGGTCCACGCACACGACCTGGGCGTCGGACTTCGCCTGTACCAGGCAGGGGTGGCCGTCGCAGGTGCTGCAGCGGATGCAGCGGCTGCGCTGGGGCGCCGCCTCGTCGAGCATGATCCCGAGCGGCGTATGGAAGGGACGCAGGCCCTGGGCGGCGAAGTCTTCCGAGAGCTGCTGGAGGCGGGGCTCGTGGCTCACCGGCGGGTGGGGATAGGGACCGTCCGCCGGCGGATCGAAGGGGTCCTCGCCGCGCTGCCCGTGCACGTGGTAGAGGCGCTCCGCCTCGCCGTAGTAGGGCGCCAGGTCGTCGTAGGAGATCGGCCAGGCCGGAGAGACACCGCCGTGGTGCTTCACCTCGCCGAAGTCCTCCCGGCGCAGGCGGAACAGCGCGGCACCGTAGAACTTGGTGTTGCCCCCGACGCAGTAGTTCGTGTGGGGGTGCAGAGACTCACCGTCGCCGTCGCGCCACTCCTCCTTCGCGGCGTACTTCCCCTCCAGATTCACCGCGCGCGTGCTCCAGTTGTCGAGCTCGCGGGGCACGTAGTCGCCGCGCTCGAGCAGGAGGATGCGCAGTCCGCTGGGAGCGAGCTTCCAGGCCAGCGTTCCCCCGCCGGCCCCGGTCCCGATGATGATCACGTCGTAGCGATCCATGTCGCCTCCCCTTCGCGCTGTTCGGATGACCGGGTCGTTTCGCTGGACGCGGCATAGCCGCAGCGGAAGATGCAGCGCTGCCGGTTCTGGTGGTGAAGCTTCGCGCAGCGCACGCGCGTCTCTCCGAACGCGCGCACGTAGACCTCGCCGGCCAGGAGCATCCCCAGCGTCGGCGCCGTGAAGTAGATCCACAGCGCGCCGAACTCGTGCGCTCCGGCCGCCGATCCGAGCGTGCGGGCCGGGTTCATGCTCATGCCGGAGATCGGCGCCTCGAGGGTGATGTAGGTGGCGATCAGCAGCCCGGCGAACAGCCCCGTGAAGCGCGCGGTGCGCGGGGCGTTCGACGCGCACAGCACCGTGAGCATCAGGCCGCAGGAGATCGCCAGCTCGGCGGCGAACGCCGGCAGGACGCCGAGAGGCCCGGGCAGCGTCGCGGCGTGGTGCACGCTCGGGTGGGCGACCGCGCTCAGCCAGGAGGAGGTGACCCAGACGCCGACCAGGGCCCCGGCGAACTGGGCGACCGCGTAGCAGAGGGCGTCCGGCCCCTCGATCTTGCCGAGCCGGAAGAACGCAAAGGTGAGGGCGGGATTGAAGTGCGCCCCCGAGCGTTTTCCCCAGGGCGAGTACACCAGGGCGACGGCGGTCGCGCCCATCGCGATCCCCATCAGCGCTCGGCGCAGAGTGCCGTTCGGGATCGCCGCGTGAACCGGCGAGGCCGGATGCTCGAGCAGCGCGGTGAAGCAGAGCGCCGACGTCATGAAGGCCGCGATCCCCGCCGCCTCGATCGCGTACTCGGGCCAGTGCGCCTTCAGGGTCGTTCGGAGCGGGGATCGGGTCGCCACGGCCCGTTGGATGGACCGGTCGGGGCTCCGGTAACGGAGAGCCGCGGCTCGTCCTCGCCGCGGAAGCGGTAGAAGAGATGGCCGTCGCGGAAGTCGTGCTCGTCGAGCACGTGGCGGATCTCGCCGAGCTCGAGCAGCCGCTGCCCGAGCGTGACGCTCTCTCCGCGCGAGAGCCCCTCGTGGGCGACCAGCCAGTCGACCGCCTCGCGGCCGACGAAGCAGCGCGGGTACACGGAGAGCAGGTGCCGGCGATCGCGCATCGCCACGCCGCCCGCGCTGCGCAGGCGCCGGGCGACCTCCGCCAGCTCGCCCTCCTCCCAGTGCTCGGGTCCGCGCTCGCGCTCCCACCCCGTGGGCGGGGCGGGCGGCGCCGGCGCGGTGTGGTCGCACTCGCGCGCCGCCGCGAAGGCGGCCGGATCGCGCCACGCGGCGACCAGCTGCTCGAGGGTGGGGGAGCGCAGGGTGAGGTCGCGCTGCGGGACCGGGATCTCGATGCCGTGCCGTCGCAGAGACTCCTCCACGCGGAAGAACAGGTCGCTCACCAGCTCCTGCTGACGGCGCGGATCGGACGTCCACACGAGCAGGTCGAAATCGAGGGAGCTCGCGCCGAAGCCGCGCATCTGCACCGAGGCGCGCGGGTCGCGCAGTACGCCCGGGTGGTCCGCCGCCGCCGCCAGGAGCGCGCGCCGCACCAGGCGGACGTCCGAGCCGTAGGCGACCCCGACCGGCACGTGCAGCCGGCAGCGCGGGTCGAGGTGGCTCCAGTTCACCACTTCCTGCTCCAGGAAGCGCGAGTTCGGGATCAGGATCGCCACCTCGTCGGTGGTGAGGATCTCGGTGCTGCGCGCGCCGATGCGCTGCACGGTTCCCGAGAAGCGCCCCACGTCGACGAAGTCGCCCGGCTGGATCGGGCGCCCGACGTTGATCAGCAGACCGCTGACGAAGTTGTTGGCGATGTTCTGGAGCCCGAAGCCGATGCCGACTCCCAACACGCTGGCGAGGATGGCGAGGGAGCGGACGTCCACTCCCCAGACCTGGAGCACGAGCAGGAAGCCCAGGCCGGCGAGCAGGTAGCGGCCGAGGGCCGCGGCCGTCTCCAGCAGGCCGCCCTCCGCACCAGTGAGCGCGGCCAGCCAGGAGCGCAGCGCCCGCACGGCCCAGCCGACGCCGAACCAGACGGCGAGCAGCTCCAGCGGCAGCGCCAGCAGGTCCAGGGCGGAGAAGGGCTTGGTGTCGACGGAGAAGAGGGGTGTGCGCAATCCCGCGGACACCATCGCGACCCCGGCGTCGCGGACGCGGGCGAGCTCCGGGATCCGCGCGATCGCCCAGCCGAGAGCCGCCAACCAGACGACGGCCTGGAGCCCGGCGGCAACCAGCGCCGTCGCGCGGCGAACGGGTCGTCCGGCGTGCAGCGGAAGACCGTGCCGGCGCGTCCACCACAAGGGCAGCCGGCGGCCGGCGCGCGCGAGTGCGTAGTGCAGCAGGGCCGCCACCGCGAGCGCGACGACCGCGGACCCCGCGCCGGTCCCCGCTCCCTCGTTCATGGCGTCGCGAGCACGTCGCGCTCGAGTCGGATCAGCTCGCCCAGCGACCAGGCCTGGAACGGGCAGCCCCTCGCCGCGTGCGGCGGCTCGCCGTCGGCGATCTCCGAGACGTGCCCCAGCCCCGCCTCCTCGAGATGGGCGAGCAGCGGGCCGAGGAAGCGAGTCCGCGCCTCCTCGCGCGCGGCGGCGGTGGCGCCGCGCACCCGGACCCACGCCTCGACGAAGGGCCCCGCGAGCCAGGGCCAGACGGTTCCCTGGTGATAGGCGGCGTCGCGCGCGAGCGGTCCACCCTCGTAGTGTGCGGCGTAGGCCGGGTGGTCGGGCACGAGCGAGCGGAGCCCGAGCGGCGTCCACAG
>Ga0315553_10003810_pt1 | contig 11576 bp, 10 predicted proteins | sample SalMarSW160140MG_FD_203099 | JGI IMG/M metagenome (GOLD analysis project Ga0315553, IMG submission 203099) | Salt marsh sediment microbial communities from the Plum Island Ecosystem LTER, Massachusetts, United States - Salt Marsh Sediment SW1601-40 ... | reverse complement strand
CGAAGATTTACGAATCGATGGTCAAGGGCGAGAACACGCTCGAAGCGGGCACTCCCGCCAGCTTCGACGTGCTCACCAACGAAATTCGTGGCTTGGCGTTAAACATGCAATTGGAGAAACGGCGCGTGTGAGCGACTGATCCGATCGTCAGGAGACGAAATCTGTGTCGCGAAGTCCGAGCTCCATGGGCGAAGTTGCGGACCTTATGCGGGAAAACCTTCCCGGAGGTATGAGTCCAGCGGAGTTTGGCAATCGAATGAACTGGGGGCGCGGAAGCGCGGGAGCAGAAGCGAGGTTGGAGACAATTACGGTCGGCGAATTGGAGCAGATGGGCCTGACCGCCGAGCAGGCTACGAACTGGGCGATGGCGTACGAGGCCGTGGCACGATTGATGCCGGAGAATCCCAGCGCCGCGGGGCGAGCGAAGCTGATGCGGCATGCCGCGCGGATTCTGGCCGGAGACAGATAGTCATGCCGACAACTTCCACGACCGGCGCGATTCAGTTGATTCGCGTGCGAAATACGACCGACAAGGAGCAGGAGCTTTGGATCGAGCCCTTGGGGGACCGAGTCGTGCTTTCCCCCGACGTGTTGTACGAACTGGCAGCGACGAACGCCTTGGAGGAGATCGATATTTCCGCCGACGGATTCGTCGTTCATGGCTGGGTAACTCGTGTAACGGCTCTCAGCGGAGAACAGGAAGGGCGCGTCATCTGGGAATTGCCCACGTAACGCGCTGAGATTCCCCAAAACTTACAACTCAGGAAAAAGTACACCTAACGCTGACACGTTCCAGCGGCCGCGGTCTGGCGGTGGGCCGGTGACCGTGGGCACGTAACAGGAGCTTCTTATGAGCATTGGCGAAGGCTCGTACGATCGCATTAACGATTACGCGGCAGTCAAGATCAGCTTGGCGCGACCGCACGACATCCGCAGTTGGTCGTTCGGCGAAGTGAAAAAGCCGGAAACGATCAACTATCGCACCTACCGCCCCGAAAAGGACGGTTTGTTCTGCGAGCGCATCTTCGGTCCCGAAAAGGATTGGGAGTGCGCCTGCGGCAAGTACCGCGGCATGAAGTACAAGGGCATGATCTGCGACCGCTGCGGTGTCAAGGTGACGCACTCCCGCGTGCGCCGCAAGCGGCTGGGGCACATCGAGCTGGCCGCCCCGGTCGTGCACATCTGGTTCTTCAAGGCCATGCCCAGCCGTCTGGGCACCCTGTTGGACATGAAGACCACCAACCTGGAAAAGGTCGTCTACTTTCAGGACTACGTGGTCGTCGACGCGGGCAGCACCGAACTGAAGAGGCAGCAGCTCCTCACCGAAGAGGAGTACCGTGCCGCCAAGGAGCAGTACGGCGACGGCAGCTTCGAGGCCGACATGGGGGCCGAGGCCGTACGCAAGCTGCTCGTCGGTTTGGACCTGGTGACACTTTCCGACGAGCTACGCCAGGATCTGGCCGAAACCAAGTCGAAGCAGAAGACGAAAGACCTCATCAACCGCCTGAAGCTCGTCGAGGCGATTCGCGACAGCGACAACCGTCCCGAGTGGATGGTCCTCGACGTGATCCCCGTCATTCCTCCCGACCTGCGCCCGCTCGTACTGCTGGACTCGGGCAACTTCGCCACCAGCGACCTGAACGATCTGTACCGCCGCATCATCAACCGCAACAACCGCCTGCGCAAGCTGGTCGACTTGAATGCGCCTGAGGTGATCATCCGCAACGAAAAGCGAATGCTGCAGCAGTCGGTCGACGCCCTGTTCGACAACAATCGCTGCAAGCGGCCCGTGCTGGGGAGCAGTAACCGGCCGCTGAAGTCGCTGACCGACATGATCAAGGGGAAGCAGGGCCGGTTCCGCGAAAACCTGCTGGGCAAGCGCGTCGACTATTCGGCGCGAAGCGTCATTGTGGTGGGTCCCAAGCTCAAGCTGCACCAGTGCGGCCTGCCCAAGAAGATTGCGCTGGAGTTGTACCAGCCCTTCATCATTCGCAAGCTCAAGGAGCTAGGGCACGCCGACACGATCAAAAGCGCCAAGAAGATGCTCGAGCGCAAGGATGAGGAGGTGTGGGACATTCTGGAAGCGGTGATCCAGAACCACCCCGTCCTCTTGAATCGCGCTCCGACACTGCATCGTATGGGCATCCAGGCGTTCGAGCCGGTGCTGGTCGAAGGCAACGCCATCCACCTGCACCCGCTGGTTTGCAAGGGCTTCAACGCCGACTTCGACGGCGACCAGATGGCCGTTCACTTGCCGCTGTCGATTGAGGCGCAGGTCGAAGCTCATACGCTGATGATCTCGACCAACAACATCTTTGCTCCCTCCAACGGCAAGCCGATCATGAGCCCCTCGCAGGATACGGTGATGGGCTGCTACTACGTGACGATCGATCTTCCCGGTCGCAAGGGAGAGGGGATGACGTTCTCGTCGCTCGAAGAGGCCGACCTGGCTTTCTCGTTGGGCGTGATCGACGTGCATGCCCGCATCAAGGTCCGCCTGCCCGACGATCGCGGCGTGAAGAAGGACGAAGAGGAGCGAGGCCAGCCCGGAGAAATCATTCAGACCACGTACGGGCGCGTGCTGTTTAACATGATGCTGCCGGTGGGCATGGACTACTACAACATGCCGCTCAAGTCGGGCGACCTGGCCGGGGTTATTTCAGACTGCTACCAGACGCTCGGCCGCCGCGCCACGATCGACCTGTTGGACGACATGAACCAGCTCGGCTTCCGCGAAAGCACCCGTAGCGGTCTGTCCTTCGCAACCGACGATCTGGTCACCCCCTCCACGAAGTCGAAGATCATCGGCGAGGCGGAGAAGACCGTGCTCAAGTTCCGCAAGCTCTACGAGCGCGGCGTCATTACCGAGATGGAACGGTACAACCAGGTGCTCGACACCTGGACCCACGCCCGCGAACGCATCACCTCCGAAATGATGGCCGCCATGGAAACGGACGATCGGGGAGGTACGGGTTACGTCAACCCCGTGTTCCTCATGGCCCACTCCGGTGCCCGTGGTGGCATCGAGCAGATTCGCCAATTGGCGGGCATGCGCGGTCTGATGGCCAAGCCCACCGGCGAAATCATCGAGACCCCCATTAAGGCGAACTTCCGCGAAGGGCTCACCGTGCTCGAGTACTTCAGCTCGACGCACGGTGCCCGCAAGGGCCTGGCCGATACGGCACTCAAAACGGCCGACTCGGGCTACTTGACGCGTAAGCTGGCCGACGTGGCGCAGAACGTGGTGATCACCATGCAGGACTGCGGCACGACACAGGGCATCACCAAGGGGGTGATCTACCGCGGCGAAAAGGTCGAGGTGCGTCTGTCGGCGGCGGTCAACGGCCGCGTCAGCCGGCAGAACATCGTCAACCCGGTCACCGACGACGTAATCGTTCGCGAGAACGAGCTGATTACGCCCGAAATCGCCCGCCGCATCGAGGAGCTGGGTCTGGAGAAGATCCAGGTGCGCAGCGCCATGACGTGCGACGCGGCGCTGGGCATTTGCCGCTTGTGCTACGGCATGGACCTGTCGAGCGGCACGATGGTCGAGGAAGGCATGGCGGTCGGCATCATCGCCGCCCAAAGTATCGGCGAGCCCGGCACGCAGCTCACCATGCGTACCTTCCACATCGGCGGCGTGTACGACAAGAACGTCGAAGAGAGCGAAACCCGCAGCAAGAAGGGGGGCATCGTCAAATTCACCCGCATGCGGTTCGTCAAGAACGAAGAAGGCAAGGACATCGTTCTGACCCGCAACGGAGAAATCTCGATTCTCGATGCCAAGGGGCGCGAGCTGGAAAAGCACGAAGTGCCCACCGCCGCGCTGCTGTTGGTCGAGGAGAACCAGGAAATCGAAGCCGGCGCCGTCCTCTGCCAGTGGGACCCGCACAGCATCCCGATCCTCGCTGAGGTTTCCGGCAAGGCGCGCTACGAGGATATCGTCGACGGCGAAACGATGCGCATGGAACGCGACCCCGGCGGCCACGTCCGTCGCATGATTATCGACCACAAGGGAGAGCTGCACCCCCAAATCGTTCTGGAAGACGCTGACGGAAAACCACTCGACGTCTATTACCTCCCCGAACGGGCCCACATCGAGGTCGAAGAGGGCAAGACCGTCGCCGCCGGCTCGGTGCTCGCCAAAACGCCGCGCGAAGCCTCGGGCATCACCGACATCACGGGCGGCTTGCCGCGTGTGACCGAGATTTTCGAAGCCCGCAAACCCAAGGATCCCGCCGTGATCGCCGAAATCGACGGCACCGTGGAAATCCTGGGCGAGAAGCGGCGCGGCAAGCGGACCATCGTCATCCGCAGCGAGAGCGGCATCGAGCGCGAACATCTGGTGCCGCACGGGAAGCGGTTCCTGGTGCACTCGGGCGACGTGGTCAAGTCCGGCCACGCGCTGGTCGATGGTCCGCTGGTGCCGCACGACATCTTGCGCGTTTCGGGCGAGGAAGCGGTTCAGCAGTACCTGCTGCACGAAATCCAAAGCGTCTACCGCAGCCAGCGGGTCGACATCAACGACAAGCACATCGAGGTAATCGTCGCCCGCATGCTGCGCAAGGTACGCATCGAGTCGGCCGGCGATTCGAAGTTCCTGCCGGGGCTGGTGGTCGACCGGTTCGATTTCCGCAAGGCCAACGAGGATCTGACCAAGTGCGTGCGCGTCACGCACAAGGGAGACAGCGAATTCCTCGATGGGACCATCTTGCCGAAGGACGCGCTGGCCCAGGTCAACGCGCAGATCGAAGCGCTCGGGGGCGACGCCGCCAAGGGAACCCGCCCCAAGCCCTCGACCGCCAGCACGCAGCTCCTGGGAATCACCAAGGCAGCCGTACAAAGCTCGAGTTTCATCTCGGCGGCCAGTTTCCAGGAGACTACCAAAGTGCTCACCGAGGCGGCTCTGGCCGGAAAGACCGACTACCTCGTGGGGCTCAAGGAGAACGTTATCCTGGGTCACCTGATTCCGGCGGGGACGGGCTTCCACACCTACCAGGAAGCCGAAGTGCGTTACCGCCCCGAGGCTTTGCAAGCGCTGGCCGCGGAACGGGAACGGGCGCTGGTTACGAGCTTCCCGTTGTTGGAGTCGGCCGAGGACGGCAACGGCGCCGATCAGGCGGTGGCGGCCTCGGAGGAGAAGAAGGCGGAGGGCGCTCCGACGAGTGCCGAAGGGATGAAATCGGCGCTCGACACGATGTTCCGCGGCGACAGTGGCGACAGTGGCGACGGCGGAGAGGCGCCGTCGGGCGAGTGAACGGGGCAGCAGGGAGGACACCCCCGCCGTGAAAAGTGCTGCGTGCGCACCGCCCATCGTGCTCAGCCGCTGGTGGGCAATGCCCATGCAATGCGCTCCGCCTTGACACACGGGGGCGTTCCGGTACGCTTACCAGTTCGCACGTGATTTCGGTTTTGCTTGGAATTCGGTCACGATCATGCCCACGATCAACCAACTGGTACGCAAAAAGCGCAAGCTCCGCCGCGCCACGACCAAGGCGCCGGTGCTCGCCAAGTGTCCGCAGCGGCAGGGCGTGTGTCTCAAAGTGACCACCATGACGCCCAAGAAGCCGAACTCGGCCCTGCGCAAGATCAGCCGCGTGCGACTTTCCAACGGTAAGGAAGTGACTGTCTACATACCCGGCGAGGGCCACAACCTGCAGGAGCACTCGATCGTGCTGGTGCGGGGCGGGCGCGTACGCGATCTGCCAGGAGTGCGGTACCAGGTGGTGCGGGGGTCGCGCGACGCCTTGGGGGTCGACGGCCGCAAGCAGTCGCGGAGCCGCTACGGGGCCAAAAAGGGTTAACCCCGTCGGGGCCGAGCCCGGCGTCCGTGCCGGTGATCCGGCACGTTACGCGAACGAGGATTCAATAGTATGGGCAGCATAACGGCCAGTCGCGAGCAGTTGCGGCCCGATCCGCGTCTGGGATCGCTGCTGGTGAGCAAGTTCATCAACTGCCTGATGCACGACGGCAAGAAAGCCGTGGCGCAGGCGATCTTCTATGACGCGATGGATGTGGTGAAAAAGCGGTTTCCGGACAAGGAGCCGCTGGAGGTGTTCACCCAGGCGGTCGACAACGTCCGGCCGCACGTCGAGGTTCGCTCCAAGCGCGTCGGCGGTGCCGCGTACCAGGTGCCCATGCAGGTGAACAAGAATCGGCAGCAGTCGCTGGCAATCCGCTGGTTATTGTTGGCGGTGCGGGAGAAGAAGGGGCGACCCACCTTCCAGAAGCTGGCGGAGGAGGTCATCGCGGCCTACAACCGCGAAGGGGCGGCCATCACGCGGCGCGAAAACGTGCACCGCATGGCCGACGCCAATAAGGCGTTCGCTCACTTCGCCTGGTAAGGTGATGCGCAGCCGCGACGCGCCGCGAGAGAACAATGGGGTTTCTCGCGGCGTTCTTGTTGCGCTGGTAGCCGTCGCCTATCAGCCCTCCCGCCTTTGGCGGGCCGACGATCCGCCGCCCACTCCCGGCTTAGGCCGCGCATAGCCATGGCTCGTAACCTCAACAACATCCGCAACATCGGCATCATCGCCCACATCGATGCCGGTAAGACTACGGTCACCGAGCGGATGTTATTCCTCAGCGGGGCCAAGCACCGCGTGGGTAAGGTCGACGAAGGAACCACCGAAACCGACAGCGACGTGGAGGAGCAGGAACGCGGCATCACCATCTACTCCGCCTGCGTCACCTTTCCCTGGAAGGACGTAATCGTCAATCTTCTCGATACGCCCGGGCACGTCGACTTTACGGCCGAAGTCGAGCGCTGCCTGCGCGTGCTCGATGGCGTGGTGGTGGTGTTCAGCGCCCGCGAGGGCGTCGAAGCCCAAAGCGAGACCGTCTGGCGGCAGGCCGACAAATACCACGTGCCGCGGATCGTCTTCATCAACAAGATGGATCGCGAGGGGGCCGACTTTGAAGCCGTGTACCGCGAAATCGAGCGGCGGCTTTCCGGCACCCCCATTGCCGTGCAGGTTCCCGTCGGGCAGGGGCCGCAGCACGTGGCCGACCCTTTCCGTGGCGTGATCGACCTGATTGCGTGGAAAATGCGCACCTTCAGCCGCGAAAGCGAAGGCAAGGAGGTCATCGAGACCGACATTCCGGAGAACCTGGTCGACTATGCCACACTATGGCGGGAGTCGATGCTGGAGCGACTCTACAACTGCAGCGACGAGCTGATGGAGTTGGCGCTGCAGGAAGAGCCCATCGGCCCCGACTTGATCCGTCGCGAACTCCGCCGCGCGACGCTCCACCGGCAAGTGCATCCAGTGCTGTGTGGTTCGGCGCTGCATGGAATCGGCGTGCAAAGTGTGCTCGATGCGGCCGGCTGGTACTTGCCCAGCCCCGCCGACTTGCCGCCCGTCGCGGGCATCGATCCCACGCAGACCGACATGACCATCAAGCGGTCCGCCGATCCTGCGCAGCCGTTCAGCGGGCTGGTGTTCAAGGTGCTCCCGGCCAAAACGGGCGACTTGTACTGGGTCCGCATCTACTCGGGCGAGTTGAAGGCCAACAGCCGCGCCTACAATCCCCGTCTCGACAAGAAGGAAAACATCGCCCAACTCTGGCACATCCACGCCGCCAAGAAAGAGCAGCAGGTGCCCAAGGCAGAGGCAGGCGACATTGTGGGGGTGATTGGGCCGCGCGAGTCAATCACCGGCGACACGCTGTGCGACCCGAAGAATCCGATTCTGCTCGAGTCGATCCGCTTTCCCGAGACGGTCATCGCCATGGCCATCGAGCCCGAGACCAGTTCGGAGCGAAAGAAGCTGGCCGACGTGCTCGAGATGCTCAAGCGGCAGGACCCCACCTTCCAGGCGATCGAGAACGTCGACACGGGCCAGACGCTTATCAGCGGCATGGGCGAATTGCACCTGGAAGTGATCAAGCACCGCCTGCTCCGCGATTTCAGCCTAAATGTGAAGGTACACAAGCCTCGCGTGAGTTACCGCGAGACGATTGCCGAAGCGGCCGAGGTTACCGGCGAGTGCCACCGCCAGCACGCGGGGCAGGCGCTATTCGCCAAAGTGACGATTGCCGTCGAACCGTGGGAAGAAACCGGCGGGGGAGTGGTGGTCATCAACCGCTGCCCGCCCGGGTCGTTGGACGAGTTGTATCTGACGGCTGCCCTGGAGACGTTGCGAGCCCGGGCGGAGGGGGGCGGCATGATCGGCGGCTTCCCGCTCAGCCGGCTTCGCGTCACGCTGTTGGGGGGGCAGACGCACGAGCAGCATTCCAGCGAAATGGCATTCCGCATTGCCGCCGACGATGCCTTCACCCGCGGGCTGAAGGAAGGGGGCCCGATCGTGCTGGAGCCGGTCATGCGGTTGGAAATCGCCACGCCCGACGAGTTCCTGGGCGATATTGTGGGCGACTTGCAGCAACGGCGGGCGATCATCGTCCGCACCGAGAACCGCGAAGTGATGAGCGTGATCGAGGCCCACGCCCCGCTGCGTGAGCTGTTCGGGTATTCCAGCGCCATCCGCAGCCTGAGCCAAGGCCGGGCGAGTTTCACAATGGAGCCGCTGAAGTACTCGGCAGCACCACAAGAGGTGGCGCAGGGGTTTGGGTTGTAGCGTTCGGGGCTTTCGGTCTGCCCGCCACCTCGCGAAACCGCAAGCGAGGTGGCGGTCGGCTTTCCGCAGTTATCGGTAAATCGCCGATCGCCCATTTTCCGGCGGCGAACGGGTGTTGACGCCATCGGCACCCTGCCTTAAATTCAGTGGTTTCGCCACAGGCTAATGGGCGGCGAAAGTCGCGGTACGCGGCCCTCTTAGGGGGCGACCGGCCGCGGGGGGATCGGGCCACAGGAGCGTTTCCCGTGCCGGCGCAATCTCAGGAAGTCATCCGCATCCGCATGGAGGCGTACGACCACAGCGTTCTGGACCAAAGCGCCCAGGAGATTGTGGACACCGCCAAGCGGACCCACTCCGAAGTGCATGGCCCCATACCGTTGCCCACGCGGATTGAGCGGTACACCGTGCTTTCGGGTCCCCACGTGGACAAGAAGGCCCGCCAGCAGTTTGAAATCCGCACGCACAAGCGATTGATCGATATCGTGCAGGCGACAGCGAAAACGATCGAGGCATTGAACAAGCTGAGCCTTCCGGCCGGCGTGGAGATCAAAATCAAGGCCTCGAGCAGGTAGAGTTTTCAGTTTTCAGTCGGAGGATTGTTTGTTGTCGGTTGCCGCTAATCACACGCAACTAACAACAAGCAACGAACAGGTGACAACGGAACAAGTCTCCGGGGAGTGAACCGGTCCTTAATGGTTTTCGGGCGCCTGCCCAAAACGCCGCAGCAAGAGGTTGCTGTGGCCTTTCCTCAGGCGAGAGCGACGATATGAAACGGAAGCCGCTGGGGTAAACGGGGGCATCGGGCCTCGCAGTTCCCACGCGGCGACGCACCCACAGGGCGTACGCGTGATGGCTAGGGGAATACTCGGCCGCAAGGTCGGGATGACGCAAATCTACGATGAGTCCGGCGCCGTCGTTCCGGTGACGGTGCTGCAAGCCGGCCCCTGCCACGTGCTCCAGGTGCGCACTGCGGAGCGTGACGGCTACGAGGCGATCCAACTCGGTTACCTCGATAAGCCCCGTCGTCTGGCCCGTCGCAGCGAACGCGGCCACGTTGCCCGGCTCGGCAGCAAAAGGGCCAAGAAGCGCAGCGCGGCGGGAACTTCTGCTCTACCGAAGGCCAACTGCGAACCCAAGCGGTTCGTACGCGAGCTGCGCGGCTCGACCGAGGGCTTCGAGATCGGCCAGCAGGTGAACGTCGACGCGCTGGCCGAAGTCAAGGCGGTCGACGTTACCGCCACGAGCAAGGGGCGCGGTTACGCCGGCGTGATGAAGCGGCACAACTTTCACGGACAGCGTGCCACGCACGGTGTGAAGAAGGTGCACCGCCACCCCGGCTCCACCGGCATGAGCGCCTCGCCCAGCCATGTGTTCAAGGGGCATCAAATGGCCGGCCAGTACGGCAACGCGCGGATTACCGCACGCAATCTTCGCGTCGTGAAGGTCGATGCCGAGAACGACCTGTTGCTCGTATGCGGCGCCGTGCCCGGCCCTAACGGCGGGTACGTGGTCATTCGGGAGACCAACAAGCTGGGCTGATTCCGCTACGCGGAAGCGGCCACAGGTGAATGCCATGCCGAGCTTACCCGTCTACAATCGAAGCGGCAAGAAAGTCGGCTCGTACGACATCGAGCCCCAGGACCTTGCGCCGCGGATCAGCAAGCAACTCTTGCACGACGCCGTGGTCATGTATCAGGCCAACCGCCGCATGGGGACGCACAAGACGAAAACCAGGAGCGAGGTCGCCGGTACGACCAAAAAGATGTATCGCCAGAAGGGGACGGGCAACGCCCGCGCCGGTTCGCGGCGCAGCGGCATCCGTCGAGGCGGCGGACGCATTCACGCGATACGACCACGCGACTATTCGTACTCGCTGCCGCGTCGAGCACTGCAGGTGGCGACGTGCATGGCGATCGCCTCGAAGATCGCCGACGACCAGATCGTGATTGTCGACGAGATCGACTTCGCCGTGCCGCGCACCAAGGAAATGGTCGCCCTGCTCGATGCCGTCGGCCTCGCGGGACTGAGCACGCTGGTGGCCACCGAGCAGCACGATGCCAACGTTTACAAGAGCGCGCGAAACATCGAAGGCGTGTCGGTTTCGCCGGTGGCGGAGTTGAACGCCTATACGGTGCTGGCCCCGCGGCGGATGCTGGTAACCCGCGCCGCGCTGGACGCCATCAAGAGTCGCGCATCGATGCGCAAGCGCCGCACCGCTGAAGCGGCCGGAGCGACGGCGTAGTCGCCCGAAGCAAGGCAGCAGGTAACAGCCATGGCACCTCCGCAAGCACCGACCAAGGCCGCCGCGAAGACGCGAAAGCCCCTGGAGGCTTACCAGGTGGTGCTGCGTCCGCTGGTGACCGAAAAGGGAATGCACCGTTCGTCGCGCGACAATCAGTACGCCTTTGAGGTGAACCCGCTGGCCGACAAGGACGACGTGCGTCGGGCCGTCGAGGAGCTGTTCAACGTGAAGGTGATTAAGGTCCGCACCCAGAACCGCCGGGGCAAGCCGAGACGATACCGATTTCGGTACGGCATGACCAAGCGCTGGAAGAAGGCCGTTGTAACGCTGGACTCCGAACATCGGATTGATTTCTTCTAATGCAAAGGGCTGAAGCCGTGGGGCAGACATCCCTGTCGGCCGCGCGGTAAGAAGTTAGGGTTGTTGGCAGGTTGGAAAACCTGCCCCACACGGATATGGGCATTCGACAATACAAACCGACGACTCCCGGCCGCCGCGGCGCCAGCGTGAGCGACTTCGCCGAGCTGGCAGGGCCGCAAGAGCCCCCTAAGAAGCTGCTGCGCCCCTTGCGCAAGAAGGGGGGCCGCAACAATCAGGGATTCATCACGGCGCGGCACCGCGGAGGCGGCCACAAGCGGCAGTTGCGGATTATTGACTTTCGCCGCAACAAGGACGGCATCCCCGCCCGCGTCGCCGCCGTGCAGTACGACCCCAACCGCAGCGCCCGGATCGCCCTGCTGCATTACGTCGACGGCGAG
>Ga0315553_10003809_pt1 | contig 11577 bp, 10 predicted proteins | sample SalMarSW160140MG_FD_203099 | JGI IMG/M metagenome (GOLD analysis project Ga0315553, IMG submission 203099) | Salt marsh sediment microbial communities from the Plum Island Ecosystem LTER, Massachusetts, United States - Salt Marsh Sediment SW1601-40 ... | reverse complement strand
GCCGCCGCCTCATGGGTGATCCCTTTGCGCCGCTTTCCGTGCTCACCAACCACCAGCATCGGTTCCTGGTGGCAGAGCAGCTGCAGGAAATTGGCGCAAGCTTCGACAACATCGTACTCGAGCCCGTGGCACGCAATACGGCGCCCGCGGCCTGCATTGCCGCTCTGATCGCTGCCCGTGCCGATCCCGACGCTCTCGTGCTGTTGGCACCCTCCGATCACGCTATTCCCGACGAAGGCGCCTTCCGCGAGGCGGTCGAGCTCGGCCTCGGCCCGGCGCAAGAGGGGAAGCTCGTCACCTTTGGCGTCGAGCCCGACTGCCCACACACCGGCTACGGCTACATCGAAGTGAGCCCGGGGCAGCACGCCAATGCCGCTCTCGATGTGAAGCGCTTCGTGGAAAAGCCGTCGCGCGAAGCCGCCGAGAAATATCTCGAGGACGGCAACTTTTATTGGAACGCCGGCATCTTTCTGTTTTCGGCTGTCGCGCTGCTGCAGCTGTTCGAGACGCACGCTCCCTCAATTCTCGCGGCCTGCCGCCAGGCGCTGAATGAGTCGGTTAATGACCTTGAGTTCCGATCTCTCAGTGCGAGCTACGCGCAAGCACCCTCAATCTCGCTTGACTACGCCATTCTGGAGAAGGCCGACGACATTGTCTGCGTCCCCCTGACCACGGGGTGGAGCGACGTCGGCTCCTGGTCTGAGCTTTGGAGCTACTCTGACAAGGATGAGCAGGGTAACGTGATCAAGAGCAACGGCAACATTGCGTTAGCCGGCAGCGAAGGCTGCCTTGTCTACAGCGACAACGCCTACGTTACGCTTGTGGGGGTGAAGGATTTGGTCGTCATCGCGTTGCGCGACGCCGTGCTCGTGATGTCGAAGGAGCATGCCGAGGAGATCAAATCTGTGGTCGCCGCGCTCAGAGACAACGGCGGCGACATCACGCTGCGTCATGATCGCGTCTATCGGCCCTGGGGGTGGTACCAGGGACTCCATCGCGGAGACCGCTATCAAGTGAAGTGCTTGATGGTGAAGCCGGGAGCAAAGCTTTCACTCCAAAGTCACCACCACCGCTCGGAACACTGGGTGGTGGTGAGCGGCACCCTCGAAGTGACGAAGGGTGAAGAAATCGCGTTTCTCACCGAGAACCAGTCAACCTACATCGCCGTCGGCGAAAAACATCGCCTCTCCAATCCCGGGAAGATCCCAGCCTTCCTGATCGAGGTGCAATCGGGGGCCTACCTCAATGAGGACGACATCGTGCGGTTTGAGGACATCTACCGCCGCGGCGCCGAGGAGTGAAAAGAATTCGCCAAGGCGGCTGGTGACGGCGGCACCCTCCCACACGGCGACTGCAGCCGCCAGCGACAAAACGCCTCCTCAGGCGTCACGTCTTTGACATCTCAGCACTCCAACCTTTTCGACGCGTTTCTCTTCGGGGGGCAATTGCGGCACAGAAGTTGCGCGTCTCTGGAGACATGGACGACCTCACCTATAAGACCTGGCGCGCGCGCCGTAACGTCTTCGAGCGTATTAAGGGCTACGAGAAGATGTATCAGACGAAAATCACCGACGGCGAACGAACCGCCTACGGCCGCGGAGCGACGCGGCGGGAGTCCCTCGTTGAGGCGGAGCGCAACTGGCTCAGGCAGTTCGGTGATCTCGAGGCCCTATCAGGCGGCTGAAGGAGAGTTCGCGGAAGTCCGTGACGGCTCGCCTTGCGCGCCGCAGCTATTGCCTTCATTTCGCAAGCAAGCGGCTCTGGCGTCACCCAACTCTAAATTGATCAACATCAATTGAGTTCCAAAGCGGTTCACGCGCTTTACACGAGCAGATTGTGTTGTTCACCTGCAGTAAAGAAGATATAGCCTCGGGCAATCGATCTGCTAACCTGCAGTGCTGGCAAAACCATCGTCAGCCAAGAACACCAACTTAGTTCGTCCAACTAGACAGCCCCGCGTGCATCCCAACTCCGGGGCTACTTTTCCGGGGGCGGCCAGCTCCAGAAAGCAACGATCAACGGAGGGGGACACGCGCCTTGAGGCGCTCGATTTCGCCTTCGATTTCTTGCTCGGTCAGCGCCCTTTCAAGCTCGGCCTCCCGAGTGACGATCGCTGCCTCAAGCGGGAGCTCCTTATGCATCGAGGCCAACATCAGGCGACGACGGGGTTGGTTGGCTCCGGCCCTCGTTGGTGGCGCTCAACGATCATGAGGCTCGTGACGCAATCATCTTGACGCCGCGTCTGTGCACAATCTTCCGCAGGAAGGGGCTTCTGATCTCGTCGGCGTCGCTCAACGCACGCCTCCGCTGGCTTTGCAGCCCAGAGGTGCCCGGGTCACACCACCCGCCGAAGCTCAATCGCTTGCGACATCATCAGCGGCGCGAAACGACCATCGGGCAACTGCCCAATGCGCTCCTCCCTAACGCTGCCGGTGAGGGTAGCCATCACCGTGCGCCCGGAATGCTCCGACGGGGGAAGAACACCCCCTTCGGCGGCGAGGTCGTGGAGCTCGGCTGAGGACATCGCGCCGAACTCACTCAGTTTGTGGACCAAAAAATCTGCGAGTGACGGCACAGGTTGTTGGACAGCCGGTGATTGGATAGCAGCCGGGCCGCCCATTCGTCGATACTCAATCTCCATAAGCCTCATGACTGCCTCGAGCTCAGATTTGAGCCCGGCCACCCTCCCGTCGCGCTCGCTCTGGAGTTGCTCAAGAAGTTTCTCGAAGTGCGCACACGCAGAACTGATCTCGGCATCGATGAACTTCGCCCGCTCCTGCAGGTCGGCCCGAATGTCACGCATATGTGCCCCCTCCTTATTTCCGCGCCCGAACTCTAGCGCCACGCCTCAGTACCCGGAATGGTCGAACTGAGATCTGGCTTCCCCGCGAGCTACAGATTTGTGACAGCTCACCGCCGCAAGCCGCGGCAGTTCCCGCAAGTTTTGCGCATGTGGAAAGAGCGCACCACTAACTGACAAAATTCAGCGGGCGGGGGATGCGGGAGGTTATCCACAGCGATAGTGGAAACCAGTGAGATGCAGGGGAACGGATGAGTTCTCGTAGCCGGTTGCGGAGCCCGGTTCTAAGGGCGGGGAGCGGTGGAGCCGCCGATCCCAGCAAGTGAGGCTGCCCCTCGGGTTTAGACCGCGCATCCACAAGCGTCTCCCACGTTTCGGGAGCCAAAACCGGGAGTAGTGCGAGCCAAGGAAACACGAGGACCGCTAGGCAAAGGGAACCTTAGGCGTGCCATTCGTCCCCGCGGGTGAGCTGATCACCTGCGACCCTAGCGCGGAGAATCTGAGGTGTCGACGGGGCAGCGTACGCCCCCCTCGCCGCCCCTTTTTTTGGCCTCGGTTCCGAGCTAACGTCACGCGCAGCCGGGAGAGCCCACAACTTTGAAGCTCAAGTCGGCGCTGGCGGAACGGGGACGCAGATGACAAGTCAGAGTAGCAGTGCGTCAAGCTCAGGTTGCTGTAGCGCGTGGCTGCCGCTTGCAAAGGACGAGCGCTGGTATGTCGCCCGCACGTTACCGCAGCGGGAGCTGCAGGCGGCGACCCAACTTAGGAACCAAGACTTCAGGGCGTTCGTGCCGCGATACTGGAAGAACCGCCGGCACGCCCGCAAAGTCGAAACCATCTCGGCGCCTCTGTTCCCGCGCTACCTCTTTGTCATCCTCAACCGCTCCGTCGACCGCTGGCGCAGCATCAACGGCACCATCGGCGTTGAGCGGCTGCTAATGCAAGGGGGAGAGCCTCTGCCCGTCCCACATGGCGTGGTCGAAAGCCTGGTCGAGGCAGCTGACGGCGGTGGCAACGTTCACTTTGACGCTGACCTCAAAGAGGGTCAACGCGTCAAAGTCATCGCAGGCGTCTTCGCGGAGTTCGTTGGCCAACTTGAGCGCCTCGATGACAGCGGCCGCGTCCGGGTCCTGCTCGAGATCATGGGTGGTAAAGTCCGCGTCGCCATCCCGCAATCACTGCTTGCGCCAGCGCGGGACGTGGCCTGAGTTTCCGCCTTTAGCAGCTAGTCGCTTTCGAGCCACGTCGCATATTGGTTGGCGACGATCTGCTTCAGCTCCGTCCAATCGAACATCGGCGAGTAACGATGCAGCATGCGGTGGCAGTTCGAGCACACCGGGACCAGCTCGTCGGCTGACGCTTGCAGCTCACTTATCTCGCTCGGCTGCCTGGTGTGGTGAGCTTCAATAAAGCACCGGCCGATGGGGCCGTACATGCGCTCGAAATCGAACTTGCACACGCAACAGACAGGCTTGTCGAGCCTCGCCCTGAATTCCTGCAAGAGTCGTTCTGAGCGCTCCAACGCGAGATGACGTCTGAGCAGGTCTCGCTCCTCGCCGAGGGGAAGATCCACCTCTGCGGGATCGCAAAACTTGAAGTCCCGTCCCTCGGTAGCCGCGGAGCTTGAACTGAGGACGATTTTGCGAACAAACTCGTCCTCAGTTTCATAAGGTGACGACTGCAATCGCCGCGGTTCAAGGCGAAGTGTTTGACCAGCGGGGTTCCAATGCGCGCTGAAACCAAAGTCCTCGCAGAACTTAGCGAAGCTCAATTCCGCAAGCCCGCCGACCATGAAGGTGACAATTGGCCAACCGGGCTCACCCCAGAGGTGCTGCGACAACGCCGGGCAGTCGGTTCCGGGCGCAGCCACGACGTTCCCGGCGTAGGCAAAGCGTCCTCCCCCGAGGGTTGTCTCGAGAAGGAGAAGATAGTCGCCAGGAGAGAGCTGCTGCAAAACCCGCTTGGCGCTTAAGGCGCTGCCCCACACCTGAAATCCTCCGGGCGCCTCCCTCGTCAGAGTTCGCTCAAGCGAAGCACGCTCAGTCTCAGATAAGTCGCTGAGGTGAGACGCCACATCAGGCCATCGGAGGCGGATGACCCCTTTCTCACGCGTGCCGATAGTCTTCGGTAGGTCGCGCCTGCTCAGGCGCTCGCCCACATGTTGAAAGTATATCGTCACGATTTTTGCCCCCGGCCGAAGCATCCTCTGATTGCAGCTTCGACAAGGAATTTATCTGGTCACAGCCCTCCGCAGCTTCAATAGCTACACTTGGAAAAAATTTTGGTACATTCTGAAGTAGTCTTTAGCTTTTGCCACTCAGATAGGGCAGCATCGGGCCGGTTGCAGTTGTACTCTTTGTGATCGGCGTTATCAAATCGAGGGGGCCGCAGGTCGCTCACCGGCTTTAACCGGGGGAGGTCAAGTTGCTTAGCTGGCCAACGTTGTTATCTCGCTCACCATCCGTTCGACGAACGGTAATCAAGTTTTGGCGCATCCTTCTGCGCGTACAGCGTGCCACGTTGGCGAGAGCCGTTCTTGTCATCAACGGAGACGGCGGCAGGGTGCTCGTGCACGCGCTCCCTTCCCAGCGCCTTGAGCTTCCTCGCCGGGAGTTGAGCAGCTGGGTACCCATTGAGACGCAGGTCGATGCGTGGCTTGCCCAACTTCGCTGTGAAAAGTCATCACCCACATTTGTTTCGGTCGAGGGAACGCCAAGCGTCGAAGGTGTAACGTTCCTCTACACCGCGACGCTGGGTACGGATCACTCCACGAAGCCCGGTGAGCTTTGGCTTGACTACGACACAGCCAAGGTCGCGCTCGGTGCAGCTGACCGTCGGCTCCTCGACCTCTGCGCCTCGCGAACAGCACAAAGCTAGTGCTTCGCCCAAGCGCCAGAGGTGAGAGCGACCTTCCCGATGGCTCGTACCGTTTGCAGCCGGCAAAATCGCCTCGCGACTCCACTGTTGCTTCTACTGGTGCCTGAAATATTCAGCCTAGTCGCGCCAGGTGTTGACGCAGGGCGGCAGACCCTTAGGCCGGCGGAGGCAATCAAAGGGCGCACGCTGTAACCTCGGACGCAGCCGGCTGTCGCGGGATCTAAACGGCAGGGGAACCCGGAACGCTGAACGAAGCAGCCCCGCGGGGGCTAATCCGCGGGGCTGGGTCGAGGTAATTTCATCACCCGTCCCGCGCGAGTCGACCTCCATCAGTGCAATGCGCGGTTCGCGTGATCCCTTGCCGAGGGAGGCGGAGTGTACCAGGGCTCAGGCCTAAAGACCGTGTCTTTGAGGCAACAGTAGTCCCAAAGTCAGTGGCTTCCCGCTCGCCCCGCGCCGACCGTTCTCGGAGCCCCACACCGCGGTTCGTGAGGCGTTTATCGGTTGAAGCACAAAATGTCCTTCCGACCGAGCTGCCCGGCTGTGCGACCAAATGGCGCTAAGGTGACTTTCACGCACTGTTCGCCTCGGAAGCAGCGCAAAATTAGTCTTTGCGTTGAAGGCTACCCTTAGCGAATCTTTCGGAGATGGGGCGTGGTGCGCTACGCCATGATCAAGGCAGGCATTTTCCTGTTCGCCGCAACTGCTCTCGCAGCCTCAGTTGGTGCCTTGATGGTCACGGCGACGCCGGGGCGACTAGACCGAATGGTCGTCGCGACACTCGAGAACCGCTTCTCACGCCCCGACCTCACTTCGCTCGGCACGCCGACGGGGATTATTGCGCTGGCTGGTGATGACGCGCGGTTCAAGGAGGCGGGTCGCTTAGCCCGCCTCTACCCCGACGCGAGGGTGCTCCTCAGTGACAAGACCACGATGGCAGGTGCGCTGGCGCAACTCGGCGGCGGCGTCGATCCCGCCCGCATTGAGCTGGAGACGAAATCCCGCAACACCTACGAGGATGCGCGCTTCTGCGCCAACCTCGCAAAGCCGACGGCGCAGCAATGGTGGCTACTCGTCACCAGCGCCGTCCATATGTCGAGGGCGCTCGCCTCGTTCCGTGCCGCAGGCTTCGACGTTGAGCCGTGGCCCGTTTACGATGACGGGCTACCGGCGACAGTCAAATTCACGCAGGCTATACACGAGTGGCTCGGGTTGCTCGTCTACCGCGCGTTGGGTCGCACTGATCGGCTTCTCCCGAAATCGCCTGCCGCTTAATCACGCCGTCGCTGTCGCATGTGGGACGGCGGCGCAAGACACCCTCTCGGCGCCATACGAAGTGTGATCGAGACGGAGCGTGAGGCAGCATGCCGAGCCGCCGCTCCGCCAGAAGGCGCCAAGCGGCGTCTCAATCACCCCAATGCCGCGGGCCTCAAGTTCGTGTCTCAGCCTCTCGCTGCAATGGGACATTAACACGCAGCCATCAAGGAAGACCGCATTGGCGGCGAACTGCGTCGCCTCTTCATGGGCAAGCGCGAGTCGCCCGCTTGGCTCGACGCGGGCCTCGATCTCTCGACGGCCGGCGTCCGTGAAGGCTTCGGGGTAGTAGATGAGCTCTCCCGTCGGAAGCGCGCAGAGGGCGGTGTCGAGGTGATAGAACCTCGGGTCGACGAGCTCGAGCGAGACCGTCTCGACGCCGAAGCACGCAGCGACCACCCTCCCCGCGTCTCTAGTGGATCGCGGCCCGTATCCCACCCAGAAGAGCCGGCGGTGTCGATCCCAGATACAGTCGCCGGCGCCTTCTAGTGTGACGTTGGGCGGGAGTTCGAAGACAGCGGCGAGATGCTGCTGCTCAACCAGGCGCCGAAATGCCGCTGCGGCGATTGGCTGCTCGGCCTGACGCTCGGGGTGACGAAACCGCGAGAGCAACGCAAGGCCATCGAGGATGACGCCGGCGTTGGCGGTGAAGACGAGGTCAGGAAGACCAGGCTGACATCGCAGGAAGGTGACGTCGGCACCTCGCGATGTCAGTGCCTCGTGGAGCGATGTCCACTGACGCTCCGCGTTGACCTTGAGCGAGCCCTCTGCCTTCGACCACGCCTCGGGATCCATCCACGGGTTGATGGTGTAGTGGACGCCGAAGTAGCGCGGCGGGCACATCAGAAATTGCGGACCGCCCCCGACCTCACTACTCGGGAGGTGGTCGACACGTGGTGCGTAAGACTGAGGCTTCAAGAAAGGTCCGACCTGGATTTCGCGCCCGACGCGGTATTGGAACTGTGAAAACTTCGAACCGGCTCGCGACGCGGCGTGAGTGGCCAAGCCGCGGCAAGCACTGCCGCTGCCTCCCGTCTAAAGCCTGCCTTCGTTCTTTCGGTGCAATCGGCCCAGTGATGCCTCCCATCGAGGCGCTCGCAAGCCGAGAAGACGAGCTCGAACAGTGCCTCCGCGCCCCGCTCTATGGTGTCGCTATCGATGGTGACGGAGAACGGCACTTCGCGAGAGGCCTCTGGCTCTCTCCGCGATTGCACATCGACGAAGGATCGCGCCGCTTCCTTCAGCTGCATCGCCGCCCCCCGATTACGCTGGGCTGGTACTCGAAGCAGGGAGAAGGATAGCATGAGAGGTGGCATGCAACCGTTACCCATAGGCAACAGCTCTTCGGTGAGATGTGACGGCCAGACGCCGCGGCGGCGTCCCCCTCCCCTATCCGACAAACCCGAGGTCCGTCCCGAGCGTTGCGTCCTCCCGCGTCGCCCCAGCGCGGCTATCGCGTGTTTGCAGACGCAGCGACTGGGTTCGTTTTGCAAAATAAAACTGTTCTGCAATTCTAGATTGTATTTTTTAGTGTTACAGCGCCAGGTGCCCTCCGTCGCTCTTCACGTCCGCGCTTGAGTCTTAGCTCGGGGGTGAGGGATGGCTTTGCCCGTCCAGCCTTGCGGGGCGCGCAATCTTTGCTAGGGAGGCGATTTTCATCGACGCTGCTTCCCGCTGGCGACGCCGCCTCATCGGCGTTTTACTCTGCGCCAGCTGGCAAGGGATACCGTGCCAGCGGCTAAAGGGCGGCAACTTCTCACCCTTCATTAGAACCGAAAGCGGGCAAAGAACGGCGCCCGTTTGCATCTCGCTGTCATAGAGCACCACGGCAGTGTTGCCGACGCTGCAAGCATCGCCGATCACCAGACGATCCATCTTCAGGATGCGGTTCTCAAACAGATGCGTTTGAATGGTGGCTCCGAAATTGATCGCAGCGTGGTCACCGATCTCCACGAGGTCAAATTCGGAGAATAGCGTCGTTTCTAAGAAGACCCGTCTGCCGACCTTGCATCCCATCATTCGCAGGCATGCTGAAATCAACGGGGTCCCCGAGAAAGCTATCATTGCCGGCGCGGCCACGTATTCGAAGACCCCATTGACGATCTCATTTCGCCAAACAAAGCTGCTCCACAGCGGCTTGACCAGGGGCTGATACACGCCGATTAAGAGCCATTTTGTGAGCGCAACTGCGGCGACCGCCAGGAAGGAGAGAGCGAAGATCAGAAAGGGAGCCGCGGCGAACGCGGCGTAAGGCGACTCCGAGCCCAGCACCACGATGGCAGCGATGAAGAGAATGAAGGCACTCGATAGGATCGAGAGCGGCAGCAGGATGCGCAGCAGCTCGTGGCCGAGACGGGCGAGATACATCGCCTTGGTTGGATTATAGGTCTGATGGTCGCCAAAGCAGGTTTTTTTTGCTGCGGTGCGTGGTAACGAGAATCCGGGGACGCCAAGCCACCACGTATTGTCGGCTTTCGCTCTACCATCTTCTGGCGGCGTCGACATGACCCCGACGAGGCAGTTATCCCCGATCGTCACGCCTCCGGGAACCAAGGCGCAATTGCCGACGAAGCTTCGCTGGCCGATACGGGTCGGCCGCACCTCGCAGACGCCTCCACAGATCCGGCTGCCCCCCACCAGGCAGGCGTCAGCCAAGAAAGCGCCATCGGCAACCTCAAGAAGATCCGGTGAAAAATAAGACACCGTGGAGACTTCGACATTCTTGCCTATTTTTGTGCCGAGCAATCGGAGGAGCGGCGGAAGATAAAGCGTCGCGTAAAACGGCAAGAGGATAGCGCGGCTGTTATTGAGCATGAACTCGAGGAACCAGTGGCGGAGATAGGTGCCGCTCTCCACCGCAAATACGCCCGGCCGATCATCACCGATCAGCAATCGCTTCGTCAGAATCAGGAGGCCGATATAGGAGGCGAAACCGAGGAGACCGGCCGCGAAACACGCGGCCACGGCCGACAGCAGGCTGCCGTAGCAGAGCGCGCCGACGACGAGACAGAGGCTTGGCAGAAATGCAAATAGAAGGAAGTAGCCCATGGCGTAAATCAGGCCGAGGTGCATCAGCCCGTACCGCACTGGGCGGCGCTGCTGCGAAGAAGGGTCCGGTGCTGGAATTGGAACCTCGGCGGGCGTCGCCGGCGAGCCGCTCCATTCTCCGACGATGTCGGATCCGTCCGGCAACAAGGAGGCATCGCCAAGCCGCGCCCCGTCGCGCATGCGTACATTAAGCCCGAGGCAGGCATGCAGCCCCACGAAGCAATCCCTGCCGATTTCGATCCGGCCGATGATCAGCATCCCGTCTTCGGCGCGGTAGCCGAGCAAGTGGGTCGCTGCGCCAATACTGGTGTCGTCGCCAATGGCGACGACGTCGAATGCCGTGCAAATGGCGGTGCCGATGGTGCAGCGATCTCCAACCTTGGCGCCCATGAGCCGGTAGAACACGCTCATCAAGGGCGTGCCGGCGAGCATCTGGCATCCGCTCAGAGCTTGGCAGCGGCTCGCCAGCCACCAGCGAAAATAGTAGGCCCCCCAAAGCGGATAGCGACCCGGCCGGTAACGGCCGATAACGAGCCACTTCATGGCGATGCTTAACGAAAGCATGAATGGCCAATAGAGCAGTGCCACAAGCAAAATGAGGGAGATGACCGGGGCCATGCCGATCTGGCCTTCATAGGCCGCCACGCCCGCAAGGATGACGAAAACGGAAGGCGCCGAAAGCAGAGCGGCGAGCAATAAAAACGCGAGGCACTGCGCCACCACGCAGGCGCCCCATCCGACCCGGGAGACTTCGTCAACACGCGCCATCCCGGGGTGGGAGCGAGAGCCGTTCTGCGGCTTTCGACGTCGGCGCTTTAACTGGCTGAAGCGCCGGGCGAGCCTACGTGCGGTGCGATAGGTGTAGATATCGCGGATTGATACATCGTCGATGCCGATCTGCTCGCGTAGGGCGCTGGCTAAGCGAGCCGCCAGCAGGGAATGGCCACCGAGATCGAGAAAAAAGTCGTCGGTGACCGCGACCGGCGTGACGTTGGCGATGGTCTCAATGACCTCGACAATAGAGCGTTCCATGGCTGTCCGCGGCGCAATCCTATTGCTCTTCGGACCGGCGAGCAGCGTTGTCGGAGCGGAAAGCCGGCTGCGATCGATCTTGCCGCTCGTCAAAGTCGGCACACCATCGATGACCTCGAGATATTTCGGGAGCATGTAATCCGGCAAGCGCGCCTTGAGATGGTTGGCGATCTCGTGCCGCCTTTGCGAAATATCCTCGCTGCCAACAACAAAGGCAGCGATTTCTTGCAGGTCGCCGTTGGGCACCACCTTGGCTGCCGCCACACGCACCGAGGGGTGCTCCATCAACAACGCTTCGATTTCACCAAGCTCAATCCGAAAGCCTCTGATCTTCACTTGATCATCGGCGCGCCCGAGAAATTCAAGCTCGCCGTTCGGTGCGATGCGAACAAGATCAGACGTGCGGTATAGCCGCGTGGTACCTCGATCAAACGGATTGTCGACGAAGCGCTCGCGCGTGAGGTCCGGCCGGTTGAGATATCCGCGTGCGACACCTGGACCACCAA
>Ga0315553_10003808_pt1 | contig 11579 bp, 11 predicted proteins | sample SalMarSW160140MG_FD_203099 | JGI IMG/M metagenome (GOLD analysis project Ga0315553, IMG submission 203099) | Salt marsh sediment microbial communities from the Plum Island Ecosystem LTER, Massachusetts, United States - Salt Marsh Sediment SW1601-40 ... | reverse complement strand
TGGATGACATGAGATCCCTGAAACGATCGCGTGAGGCGTAATTGATAGCAACGCCGCCGAACATTGTCGCCACATACATTTGTAACTCTTTCGCAAAATCCATCTGAAATCAGATACCGATAGGCCTGTTCGATAGCCGGAAATTCTGACAAATACTCAGGATCCTTCGATACGGATCGATTCCAGATCATGCCTGTATCGTACGCTTTGCCGAGTGATTTTATCGGATTTAGGTAACGGTTAGGCGGCCAATGAGACACAAGATTCTTGTGAAATTCGCTGTCCCAAATTTGATCCACAAATGCCCAGTGCTCTGTCTGGTAATGGGCACTTTGTTGCTCAAGGGCGTTGGTGATAACCGCTCCGCCGGCCGGCTTTGTCAAATTCGGCAATGGAAGGACGGAGCGCAAACCTTTCCTTAAGCGCCGGCGCAAAGCCGACGTCTTGATTTTTATATGAACGGAAAACAAGTTCGGAAATCGGTAACTAGCCTGCAGCCGTTCGCTGATATATTTCGCCATTGCTTTACTCACATTCTCCGCTTAGTGCGGATAACCCCACGCTCCTAGTGACACATTAAAGTCTTGCTCGATCATACGATTCTCCGAAGCATAAATGGCCGCAATCCGTTCCCTGTCGTTATCCGTCAGAGCGACTTTGGCCGTGGTCCCGCGTCGTAGAAAACGTTCAACGGCACTAGAAGCAAAATTTGGCAACAACAGCATTTGGCGGAATGACTTCACCGGCAATTTTGACCGAAAGCGCATATATGCGTGGAGGCGACCTGAATGACCCGCATGTCGGCGCTCGGAGCCTGACCAGAGGGCCAAAAGTAACTTGGCGTCCGTTTGCAAGAGTGTACCAAGTTGACCAAAAAATTGTTCAGGCTTTTGAACCATCTCCTCAAAAGTCATAACGGTCACGTTACTCCGCCCAAATTTCTCGGCATAGACGCACGCCAGCTGATGGTATTTTATCTCACGGAAATACCCCAGGCAGTGAAACTTAAGATAGAAATCCATGTACTCCCGAAAGCTTACATACAACGATCTTTGAGAAACTGGCGATCGGTGCACAAACCTCCCGTGACTGACATAAAAAGACGGGATTGCTGAAAACTGATTTCTTGTAGTAATAAAAATGTGCGCCTCCGGGAAATAGCGAGCGAGGCGTGACGCCGCCAGAGAATCAACTTCTGTCCTGATCGATTCATCTGATATGACGACCACGTCCTGCTCGACCGCCCTTACCATCGAAACGAATGGAAGACAGTAGTCGTCCAGCTGATAATCTTCCGCAAGGCGGATACCGAACGAAAAATTCCTACAGGCATCGTTCCTGTGATTCGGGCGGCCTAAACAAGCGACATCGGGTATTCGACAAAAAACATTTTCTTGTAAACTTGTCGTTCCCGACTTTCCGACTCCAACATGGATAAAAATGTTCTTTGCCATAGAACTTATGCGACTCGCTCTTTGCGAAATACTTGCCCGTTGCTTATCTGATAAAGCGTGTCTGCAGCTTTTGCAAATGCAGGTTGATGCGATATCACAAGCACAGGAATCGTTTTGCTAATTGAACTCACTGTTTTGATTAATGATGCTTCCGCTTCGGCGTCTACGGCCGAGGTTGGTTCGTCCAAGATCAGAAGCTTCGGTCGCTTGGCAAGGCCGCGCGCAATCGCAATTCGCTGTCGCTCGCCTCCTGACAATCGCAGGCCGCTTACACCGGCGCTCGTGTTGATACCATCCGGCAATGACTTGACAAACTCCCAAACTCCAGCCGCTTTCAAAGCATCGACGATTTCTTCATCGGTGATGTGCGGATCGAAAGCGGATACGTTGCGGGCAATGCTTTCGTGGAGCAAATTTGGCTCCTGGGTCACATAGCCGATGATTTGACGCCAACTCCTGACATTGATGTCAGAAAGGTCGTCTTCCCCAATAAATATCCGCCCCTTTTCAGGCCTGTAGAAGCCACAGATCAAATCAATAATCGTTGTTTTGCCAGATCCGCTTGGGCCGATGATCGCCGTCAAGCCGTAGGGTTCAATAACGAAAGACACATTACCGAGAATTTTTCGTGCCCCGTGAGAGAAGCTAACGCCTTCCAACCGGATAGCAGCCGGAAAAATCGGTGGCTTCTGACCCTTCCTCAGCTCTGCATGTTGATGCAATTCCGCAAGGAACTCGTCGTATTTTTGTAGTGCATAATATGAATTGGTGATTGCTTGGAATTTCTTCAACAGATTTCCCACGTGGGTACTCGATCGCATTAAAATAATCGCCATGAAACCGAGTTCGAGCAACCCAACACCGAGCATATCCCTCGCGATGTAAAATCCAGCTAATACCGCAAGAATCAATACCGACTGCTGTGAAGCCACCAAAAATCGCTGCGCTCTCACCTTGAGTAGATTGGCGGCAACAAACGCGGAGTTGGCTGCCGACAGGGTACTCAGCAACTCTCTTTCTCGCGCCATTGCCTTGAACACTTTAAATGCCTGCATACCCTGTGTCAGGTCGCTTGCGAGATCCCGCAGATTTTCGACGTATCCTGCTCCGGCACGGCGAGCCATCTGCATCATCGGGTGCGCCACCAAGATTGCCAGTACGCCCATCGCCAACCCGGCCACCAGAAGTTGAACGGAAACTGTGAGGCCAATCACCACGTAGACAATCAACATCAAAGTGGCGACCGCCACCATTTGCAGTTGATTAAAGACAAGGCTCGCCCGATCAATTTCCTGCGCCATCATGTTGACGACCAATCCGTGTGGGCGTTTTGTCAGATAATCCCACGAGACTACTTTCAGGCCCTCAATAATACGCTCGCGGAAATTCTTCGTGATTAATACTGACGAGTTGTCTATGAATAAACCGATCATCAACTCGCATATCACCTTGATCATGAACGCGCTGACAAAGATCAGGAAAACCCATTCAAACCTATATGAGATACCAACAATTTCGAATGCCCTCCTGACATAATCGATCAATGGCGCATCGACCTGAGCACTCACCCCTAACGTCATCAGCGGAAGGAGCATCGAGATGCTCACCATTTCGACAGCGGCCAGCGCTAGCGTCGCGAAGAATACAGCAATCGTTCGCCGCCAAAAATTACGAAAAAAATAGTTTGTGGCGCCCAGAAAATCGCCGAGCGCGCTGAGCGGTAATATATTCATAGGGGCTTGAGTCTCGCTTATCAGCGCCATCGCAAAACTTTTTCTATTGAATAGTTGTTAAACGACCTTTTACGTATAGCAATTGTCGTCGGATCGATCGAATAGGAAAATAGCCAAATTCAACGAGCGTTTTTGACATGGCCGGGTGCTGGTCAGCTAGCCGCAATGCCAGCTGGTCAATGAACGGACCAGCAAGGGGCACGGAGGCACTTGGCATGGACGTAAATAGCATAGGCGCCCAAATGGATCTGCGAAACCGCTCAATTACGCAAACTTCCTCGTCCGACAAGAGTTGCTGCCACTTCCCGTCGGGACAGAGAAACTCGATGGTTTTCCCAGAGCACCTAGCAGTAAAGAAAGGTCGGCCACCATATGCCGTGGCGAATCTCGCGGTGGCTTGCGCTCCGCCCAGATCGTCACAAAGATGCGCCTCGCCTGCAACCAGGGCATTGCTCGAATAGAGAGAGACCTTAGCTGGAAAGGCGCGACGTAGAGCCATACTGGCGACCGCTGACAGTTTCCAAAGAGTCGTAAAGTATTCAAACTGGCTTTTTCCGGCGCGCCGCATTGGATAGGTCTGCCAATAGAGAGACGCGGCAATTGCTTCCAAGGGATCACGCAGAAGGACCAACAATCGGAGTTCCGGAATCTGCGCGAGATAGGATCTAAAATAAAATTCAGGATGCAGGTCGAGCGCTATCCAACCTGATTTCCTTGTCGATTTAGCCAAGCCATTCAATGCCGACGCAATTAGTTGGACACGACTCATATTCGCAGCTACCGTAACTGTTTCGATAACTTGATCGATATCTTGCGGAAAGTCGTCTAACGGACATCGCGTTTGCGTGCGTTCCGGGTTCATATATCGCGGACGCGTCAAGTAATTGCGAAGAAACTCTTTCCCACCTTGAACCGACCCTGGGCTACCCAATCGTAGATTGGCATTCAATAATGCATCGACCTGCATCGCCGATACTGGCGATTGAGATCGAGCGATCGCCTCAGCCAGAGTACTCTTGCCGCAGCGGCCGGGGCCTCCGATCAACCACTGGCGAATAGGATTCTTCGCCGCCGAAAGCACATGTTTGCCCTGCATCATTCGACTACAGCTCGAGGATCTCACCGGTCGCGCATCACCGAGGGCGGTAGAACTTCCGCAATAACGCGCAAAGCTATCAGACAAAAATTGAGGTCCGTCGCGTTAGGCAAACGACGAGAAGTCATGGACTGCTCCTCTGCGCCGAGGCGCTGCGCAACAACGGCATCAGAGCCGCACCGCAATCCATTAGGATTTTTTCGGTCACTTGTTGCGCCACCTCCTTCGGTGTTTTGCCCTCCACGTCAATGACATGCGTCGGGGTCCCGTGTCCCTTCACCCAGCTTTCAAGCTCCCGCATGTAACCCTCGATTTCAACAATGCTCAGTTCCTGCTTGCGTTTGCGAATACGGTCCGGTCGGTCGATAAGCACAAAAGCGATTGCCGGTTTGCGCGCAAGACCGGAAAAAACCCAGTGTACGACGTTCCAACCAATGCCGCGTAATCGGTTTTTGGTCACCAGATCATAAATATAACGGTCAATAAGCAAGATCTGGTCCGAGTTTTTTGAACAAAGCCGATTCAATTGACGCAAATAAAGATCGTATGATGTCGCCAAAACATATGTTTTTTGAATACACCCCGGCAGGATTCGATAAACTGCGCGCAGAATTTTGTGCAACATACTGACGTTAGCCGCCGGGGTTTCAGACTCTTTACCCCGCCCTACGCCATTCGGCCCGTTATCAAGACGCTTCCAGCCCGTCACATGATGGAAGGTCTGGAAACGCAGCGGCAGGCGCGCAAAAATGTGGTTGATTTCAGCGCAAGTTGTGGATTTTCCTACACCGTCGGGGCCGTGTATCGAATAAAAACGCAGCTGCCCAATATGAATGAAGTAGAAACGGCGAAGATATTGTCCGAATTTGGACCTGAGCCTAAACCGCGTTGCGCCTTGCCTACCACGACCCTTCAAAACTAATCGCTCACGTATAATCGCGAGTGCTGCCGTACTTTCCTCTAGTGACAAGCCTAATTCCGCTGCAACACCCGTATAACGCTGAAATAGAGCAGCGGCTTCTCGCGCTGCAATATTCTGCGCCCCCAACTGTGAATTCATTTTTCCCGTATAGTTCTTTCGGGCTGCTTGCAAAATTGAAAGAAACGCGACCCACTCCCGCGATGGGATTGGAAATTGGCTGCCGCCGGTCCGCACGATGTCGATATCACTCGACCTTATGCACCGATTATTGGCAAGCAAAATGGCAGCGCGCACCTCTAGAAACGCCCAAGCCCGACCTTCGTGATTTTTGTTCAGATCAAAGAGCAACGCAAAGCACGAGTCGTTCGCTTTCCAGGTCACACAACAAAGGTCAAAAGCTTTCGCCCGCGTCTTAACGTATGCGAGAAACGCCTGATGGCAGCGGAAGATCCACGTAATCCCGGATGAACAATGCATTTGGAAACATCTCCGCCCAGGGCCATTGACTGACGTCACGGAAAAATTGCCGCAATGGCGGAGTAAACGGCGGTGCAACGTTTGAAACGTTCATCGCTAGATCGGTAATGCAATCAGGCTGCGAATTCGCTACGCTGAGCCGCCACCGTCGCGCCACCCATGATCTGGCGGACCATCTCGTCGAGAAATTCCGGCGGCTGGTGATAACCGCGGCGGTAATTCATGTTGTGATGGAGCGGATTTTGCCGCATCGCACGGCGGAAACTGATTGCATCCATGGCGTCGACAAGCCATGTGGGATATCGAATCCCTCGCGGCGCACGCGCCTTTTTTGCCACCCCGGCGATTATTTTAGCCGCCCTCAAGCTAGCTGATTCCTGAGCGTAGTAGTCGCAATATTCCGTAAGTTGTTGTTCCATTTGCTCATCCTTGCCCACCGGCGCCAAGTCACCGGTAACCAATTTCACGAGTTCATCCTCGGTCCGCGGCCGCAAGCTGGCGCCCACCCAATTGTCTCCTAGATCCGCTTCCAGGTTATGGTCGGTGGTGCCGCACAAGATGTCCATATTAATGACTGGCACTTTGAGCAAATAAGCTTTTACGAACGAAGTCGTAATCGGCGAAAGCAACGCACGATGTCGCACAGCGAACTGGGAGAACGAAAGTCGGTCGTCGACCGTCACCCTCTTTGCATGCCTGGAGCCAAACCAGTGCTTCGAATATTCCCTGTAGCTTTCGACCTGCTCCAATGGGTGGGGGCGGATCTCAAAACTGAAGTCGGTCTTTTCCAGGAGCACGCGCATCGCATTGATTAGCCCGACAAAGTTCTTGCATTGAGCTATGGTGTCTTCAATGTTGGCTCTGACGGGAAGCCTGTGAAGCGCCGACTCTCCCGCGTGGTTATTGATCGAATGGAATCTTGTTACGATGCCGATCGATTTCGAATCCGGATTGTATTTGGCACGGGCCGGCATGTATTTCACTAGATCCAGGTTGGGATTTCCAACAATGTGAATCTTCTGCATCTCTGCAGCGCTGAAAACACCAGCCATTTCATTGTATTCGATTGGACCCCATATAAGTATTTTGTCGATATCTTTGAATTGATCCGGGTTATCGCTGAAATGCTTAGCCAGTGAATCGTTTCTGGGGATCAAGCCTTCACCATCGTGTAAGATGAGCTTTATGTCGGGAAATGACGGTTTCACTTTATCGCTGTAACTTCGCGAATTGAACACGATTACTTCCGGTTTCCACCAGCGCACGGTTCGCATGAAATCACGCGTGCAAGTAACCAACGCGTCGCACCCAAGAGCGTTGAGTAATTCGGCCAGTAGGCAGGCGCTTGCCACGTCCCGACGTCGAGTGAAAGCTCTAATTACAACGCGAGGTCGACGCATTTTCCTACGACTATTTTGCCTTTAAAATTATCAGAAAAGACCACGGCTCCAGAATGTAACCGTTTACCTGCCATTCACCGACTATTGTCGTGGTATTATGACTGTTGCCATGTTCCCGTGCGGCTTCAATCGCAACCGGATCAAAATCACGATCAGGCTCTATGGTCACGGAAACGATGTCAGGAATATCGCTAAGCATACCGCGGATAACATCTTCCGAATATATATTGAAGAAATGAAATTTTTTTAAATCGCAGTCACCAGTAAAATTGGACGCGGTCTCCTCATCACACGCCCTTACTTGAAAACTGCGGGTACCGATAAGCGTGCGCACTATGAATTCGCGTTTCGCCACGCGCGCGAGCTGTCGTAGCGGCTTCCTAATCGAGGGAAGATGGAGCAAAACATTGTTGCAAATCACGATATCGAATTCGCTGTCGGAAAACGGCAGATCGAATATGTCGCCCTGCACAAATTCGATTTCCGGAAATGCCCTTCTCGCACGTTCTAGGTATTGCGGCGTCGCATCTACGCCGACATACTCGAATGGACAGTGGATATATTTTCGCAGCGAAACGAGGTAATGGCCAGAGCCGCAGCCGACGTCGAGAATGCGGTCACCGCTTCTAACTGAACCAGCGACCCGTTTAGCAACGGCAATGCTGCTCTGCATTTCAGGGAGTTCGCCGATCGCGCGCCTAAGTAGCAGATCGCCGTATTTCGAGCCTGACTCTTCATCAAGCCAAGCCCTACGCCAATCGTCCCGCGCCATCTCCAGCCGCTCCTAATGTTTTTTTCTGCTGGTCGCCTCAACGACCATTTTCAAAAGCTAGCCTTGCTTTTGGGCCATGCAGTCAACCCAGCCGTCCCCATACAAAATTTTGGAATATCGATGATCGTCAAAGAAGTGAAATGGCGCCATGAACTTTCTGATGTTAGTCTGTTTAACATATCGTTTTAGCCGGCGCGGCTGGTGGCCTGACGTGTGAACCCGCCTCGTCTATTCAAACCAAATGAAGAGTTTCGTCGCGTCTCGCACGCTCGAATTCAGAATGTTCGCCAACGTCCAACCAGCGTTCTGTAACTCGGTAGGCAAGTACCGACTGGTTGCGTCGCACACAATCCAGTACGAAGTCCGGCATATCAAGGACCTGACCGGGCTTGATATACATAAGTGCTTTCGGTTCGATAACGTAAATTCCGGCATTAATAGAGTAACTGAGCACCGGTTTCTCGCTGAAATCAGAAACGCAGTGGTCGCTGACTGTAAAGACCCCATATGGAACTTGGATTTCATGCGCTCGTACAGCCACCGTAACCATCGCATTGGATCGCGTGTGATAGTCTACCATCCGCCCCAAATCCAAATTCGTGAAAATGTCCCCATTCATCACGACGAGAGGCTGTGAGGGCCGATCTGCGATAATGCCCAGGCACCCTCCCGTTCCCAACGGCTGATCTTCTTCGAGGTATCTAATTTCAACGCCCCACCGTTGGCCATATTCGAAATGTTCTTTTACGATATGCGAGAGATAATTCACCGAAAGATAGAACTTCCGAAAGCCTTGCTTGATGAGTTTTAGAATAATCGTTTCGAGTATCGGGCGGCCGCCAATTTCCAACATTGGCTTCGGCCTACTCTGAGTAAGTGGCAAAAGTCGGCGGCCGGTTCCTCCGGCCATGAGCACCACCCAATTGTCGCGCGGCTCAACGGAAAGGAGTTCTTTCAAGGTACGGACGCAAACCAACCTGCCGCCCTCGTCGACAAGCGGAATGTCCCGAATGCCCCTCGCCTGCATTATCGTCAATAATTCGTCCCTTGAGGCGTTTACCGAGGCAACGGTCGGATTTGGCGTGATGATACTTCCCACTGAAGAATCGAGCCGCTCTCCTTTCAGCAGTCCGCGACGAATATCACCGTCGCTGATCGTACCTTGAAGACGCTCTTCTTCATCGACGACCAAGCATACGCCGCCGTCGCGACGGTTTATGGCCTCCATGGCATCCCGGATGGTGCTCGTACGATGGATCGTGAGTCCAGCGAGGTTGGCGTCGTAGATTTTAGGAGTCGTCATCGTCAGCCTTACATTGAATGCGATCGTGTTTTTCGCGCCGCGCTAATGCAAAAAGGTTGGCAAGTTGTTCGCGATCAGATTGCCAGAAAACTGCGCAGAATGGCCAATCCCGCCGGCCCCGATTTCTCAGGATGGAATTGACATCCGAAAATGGCGTCCTTCTGGATCGCGGCACACACAGTCTGTCCATTATAGTCGACATTCGCTAGCCGATATTTTGCATCATCCGGAACGGCCATAAAAGAGTGGACAAAATAGACATGTTCGCCTTCCGGCGTACTTGAAAGAATAGTGCCATCCCAAGATCTTTCGGTATTCGCACGACATAAGGGGCGCCAGCCTATGCTTGGAATCTTGTGCGGCGCGCCATCGGCACCAACACGCGGTATGGGAACGACACGACCGGGAATTTCCCCGAGCCCCTCGTGCAATCCAAATTCTTCGCCGACATCCAACAGCATTTGCATGCCCACGCAAATTCCGAGGTAAGGCCGCCGAGACCATAACGCATGCTTCAGCGGCTCCCAGAGCTCAAAGTCTTTTAGCCGTTGGACACAGGCACCAAATGCGCCGACACCGGGTAATACGATGCGATCGGCCGCTTCTATCTTGCGCGGATCGCGGCTGCGCGCGACTTTCGCCCCAGCGGCCTCAAGTGCGCGGCATACACTAAATAAGTTGCCAACACCGTAATCCACGACGACGGTTTCGCAGTTACTCATGTCATCCTGGCACGAATACCATTTTCACCGGCCACCGTTCGAAACTCGGCCAATGAATGCCGACGATAATGCAGCGCGTCGGCTATGGCGATGGCATCTGCCTGACCGATGCGCACGACCTCAACCAAATGGCTTGGGTTACCGAGGCCTCCGCTGACAATAACTGGAATCTGCACGACTGCCGTCACGGCGCTCACAAGCTCTAAGTCAAATCCTTTACGCGTGCCTTCGCGATCAACGGACGTGAGGAGGATCTCACCAGCACCGAGTTCTTCGGCCTGCTTAACCCACTTGACAACGTCGAGACCGGTTTGTTCGCGGCCATTGTCGGTATAAGCTTCCCAGTTTCCGACCGACTTTCGCTTCGCCTCGACGCTTAGCACGCAACATTGCGAACCGAATTGCTTCGCAATGTCTGTCAGGAGACTCGGGGTCCTGGTCGCCGCCGTGTTTATCGCCACCTTGTCGGCGCCGGCGTCTAGCATTTTTCCTACGTCTGAAACGGAACGCACCCCGCCACCAACTGTCAACGGAATAAATATTTCAGCGGCAGTGGACTTGACGAATTCGAACAAACTGTTGCGGCCGTACAGAGTTGCAACGACATCCATGTAGATCAGCTCGTCCGCCCCCTCTTCGTAGTATGTCCGGGCGAATTCACGCGGATCGCCAATCTTGCGCAACCCCTCAAGGTTGATCCCCTTAATGAGATTCGGGCCCTTGATATCAAGGCGCGGAATTAAGCGGATCGCCGCCATTGAGCAATGGACCGACAGCTGCCTAAACTCTTTACCTTCAAGAACCTTCGTTCTCAGTCCAAATGGGATGCTTAAGAACCCAATCGTTCCCGCTTTTTCTCCAGATATGATCCGACCGCCAACTCTCAACCACGTCCCAAAAATATGTCTCGTCGATGCTTGTATGGTCGAGAAATTGCTTAAAGTATTTTTTTGGAAATTCACCATCGAACCGTTTAACAAGGCCAATACCCTCATCGCGGTCGATCTTCCCATCTCTGATTTCATGCGCGCTGTCAGACGTCGCGCGCCCTATGCCAAATTTGATCCATCCCATCCAATAATGAAACCCATCTAACTGATCATCAATGCTGGCATATTTTGAATAGGTGCCCTCATTGCGCTCGGGGTTTGGCGAAAAATTCGTATTATCAATGCAATAATAAAAATTCTCCTGCGGATCCCAAAATTTGTAATAACCCATAAAATGGATTTCGGTTTTGTTGTCATGAATCTTCTGTGGGTCCGGCGGCAAATAGGGATAGAGATCCTTTTCCGTCAGCCCCCGTTCGAGCCAGACTTCTGGTGGCATATCCGAAAAATAATGCTGGCTATGATCGGTAATGTCCCGCGTGGGTCGATCAACGTTTTTCATGTCGCCGCCGTATTCTACCTCACCGTTTTCTCCATACATCAGCAGGGAAATTCCGTGCTGTACGGCAATCCGCAACGGGAAGTTGGTAACGCCGTAGATAAATGGCTGAAAGGGGTCTCCCTGATACACGAAAGCTAACCGCATCAATATACGGTTCACCAGTCCGTTTGGCGTTCCGAGAATATTATCAAATCCAGAATCGATAAAATTGCGGAGGTTTGTCCATCCGATCTCGGTATAGATGTTCGGTGACCAGGTCACGGTGAGCGGATTCATCCTGTATTTGAATTTCAACTGATGCGCGACGT
>Ga0315553_10003807_pt1 | contig 11580 bp, 9 predicted proteins | sample SalMarSW160140MG_FD_203099 | JGI IMG/M metagenome (GOLD analysis project Ga0315553, IMG submission 203099) | Salt marsh sediment microbial communities from the Plum Island Ecosystem LTER, Massachusetts, United States - Salt Marsh Sediment SW1601-40 ... | reverse complement strand
GTCGTGCTTGCCCGAGTCGGCAAACGACGGGAGCATCTTCTCCACGGAGGGGCCGATGAGGGTCCCGCGGCGCAGCAGCATGCCGGGCGCCGGACCAAAGCCTTGCTCGGTCCAAATCGTCCCGCCGAGCATGCGCGAGCCGGCGTTCATGCCGCAGCGGCCGCGGACGATGATCGTGCCGCGCCGCATGCGCTCGCCGACCCGGTCACCGGCGTCACCCTCCACGACGACGATGCCGCCCATCATGCCGAAGCGGTCTCCGGGCCGCTGGCCGCCGACGTAGCCGGCGGTCGAACCTTTAACGTTGACCACGCCGCCCGTGAGCCCCGAGGCGAGCCACGGGCCGGCGTCGCCCTTGATCTCCAGCCGCCCGCCCGTCATCGCGCGCCCGGCGCAGATGCCGGCATCGCCGTCGACGACGACGGTACCTTGGTCGAGCTCGGCGCCGATGAAATCGAGGCGGCTGGAGCCGCCGGCGATCGTCACCCTATCGCCGGGCTTGCCGGAGATTGCAAAGACATCGCTCGCCGTCAGCTTGCGCTTGGAGGTGCCGACGACGAGCCGGGGAATTTCCGCCGCGGACATGGCGGCGAGACGGCCTGGCGTCAGCTGCGAAAGGTCGAGGCGCTCGTTCGGCGGCGCGCTGAGGCGAAAGGTCAAACCGCTCATGGCAGCAGCTCCCGCAAGCGATAATGATGTTGACCGAGTTTGCCGCCATAGTTGCCGGCGCTGACCCGCGTCACGCCCTTGCCGGCGCCGATGCCAAGGATCGTCTTGAGGGCGGCCCTCATGGCGGCCGCAACCGCCGTGGAGGTGAGCCCGTCGATCACGATCTCGAGGACGGCGACGGTGTCGGGACCGAGCTCGCTTTTGACCCGGCCGCGCAAGGTCGGGCAGAAGGCGTCGTTGGTGGAGGCGACCATGCCCTTGTACTTGGAGCCGACCTTGGAGCCCGAGCGGACGATGCCGCCGGGAAAGGGCGTGATCACGTCGGGCACATCGCCGATGGCGGCGACCGCCAGCTCCGCCGTCGCAAGCAAGCCGGCCCTGTCACTGCCGAGGATCAGGACGTTGCCACCGCCGACGGCGTCGGTGACGACGCCCGTCGTCTCCTCCACGACGAACTCGCCGTCCATCACGGGCACGCGCCAATAGCGGATCCTGCCGAGCCGCTTGGGCGTCTGAAAGCCGTCGCCGAAGAAGCGGGGGCCCTGGCCGAGCCCGATCCGCTTCTTGGACTCAACACCCGCATAGCAGGCCGAGCCCGGGCTGGTCAGCACGCATTGGCCGACCCGGTTCTTGAGCTGGGGCGCGAGTGCATCAGGGGAAAAGCCGAACAGCAGCACACGCACGCCGGGGCGCCCGTCAGGGGTCGCGTCGGGGCCCAGCTCGCGATCGATGCCGACCTCGGCCCCGCAGCCGATCACTGAGGTTCCAAACCCGCTCATGGTCACGGCGGCCTGGCGCGCCCAGTGTAATGTGTCCGCGGTGATGACAACGCCGGTGGCGCTCATGCCGAAGGCCTCGGCGAACGTATCGTCGATCGCTATCCCGTTGACCTTCATGACGCTCTGGCCTTGGTCGGTTGCACGACGATTTTGCCGCGGCCGCCCTCGACGATCTCCTCGTCGCTGAGCTTGAAGTTCTCCATGCGCATCGTGTGGTAGCGATCGAAGTAGTCTTTCAGCGGCTTCTCGATGGCGGCAGGATCGTAAGCGGGCCGCGCCACGTGCGTGGCGCCCTGCACGACCTTGGTGACCTTGCCGTCGCGCACGATCAGTTCGCCGTTCTTGAAGACGAGCTCTGGCCTGGCGAACATGGCCTCGCGGTCGGCGTTGTCGACGTAGACGGTGATGTCGGCGCAGGCGCCCGCGCCCAGGTGCCCGAGGTCCTTTAGCCCTAAGCTGCGCGCGGGCCCCGCGCGGGTCATGATCGCAACCTCATAGAGCGAGTACTCACGCTCCAGAGACGGCAGTGTGCTGTTCTTGAGCGCGTCGGGCTGGACTTTCTGCATCATGTCCTTGCGGAAACCGCGGTCCATCAGGAGACGGATGAGATGCGGGTAGGTGTAGAACGGCGCCCCGTTGGGGTGGTCGGTCGTCAGGAAGATGCGCCAGGGATCCTCGCACAACAAAAACGTCTCGAGCCCGATCGCCCATTGCAGCGAGTGCACGAAGCTCTTGTCGCGATAGCGGAACGGCACGACGCCGCAGCCGGCGTCGCATTCGATGTCCATGACCACCCACCGCTTGGGGTCGGCGTTCTTGGCGCCATTGTACTGGCGCATGCTGTCGCCTGAGGCGGTGCAGGTCTGGCCAAACAGGACCTGGCCGACGTCGATGGAGATGTTGGGGTTCTGCTTGAGCAGCTCGGCGATGCGGGCGGCGCCAGAGTCGAAATGGCGGTCGCCGCCGATGCCGTAGCTGTGGAACTGGATGTGCGTCAGGTGCAGGGGAAGCCCCTCGGCGGCGCGGATCGTTGCGAGCGTCGTCTCCACGTTGCCGGGAATGCCGAGATTGCACCCATGCACGTGCAGGGGATGGGTTACGCCCAGCTCCAACAGGCCGCGCGCGAGCGTCACCAGAATGTCGCGCGGGGTGATGCCGTAGTAGGCGTGCTTTTCGTCGAGATCGAGCTTGCGTTGGTTGAACTTGAACGCGCTGATGCCGCCCGGGTTGACCACTTTGACCGCGATCGCCTGGGCGGCGTGCATGGTCCAGGCGATGTAGTCCTTGATCAGCGAGGGATCGCTCTTCTCGGCGATCAGGCGCAGCATGAAATCGTCGCTGCCCAGCATGACGAACGCGCCTTTGTCGACGAGGGGCGTGTCCCCCATCTCCAAATGCGCCTGGCGGGCGTTGGCGGGGAGCATCGCCGGCTCGAAGCAGGCCGTATAGCCCATCTCGGCGTAGCGGTAGCCGGTAATCATGGTGGACGGCAGCGCGTGCCCGGTGCCGGCGCGGGTGAGGTCGGTGTGCGCGACCTCATCGCGCGCGTGATCCTCGGGCATCAGCATGCGGGCGATCGTCACTTTGCCGCCGCCGATGTGGGTGTGAGGATCGATGGCCCCCGCCATCACCACCCGGCCCTTGAGATTGTATTCCTCGTCGATGCGGGCTTCCGGCGCCGGGGCGACGATGCGCCCGTCGGAGACATAGATGTCACGCACCTCGCCGTCGACGCCGTTGGTAGGGTCGTAAACCTTTCCGCCGGTCAGCTTGATCATCATCTAGAGGGCTCTTTCCACGGCGGCGAGCACATCGGCCGCGCGCGGCAGACGCGACCGGTGCAGATTTTTGAGCGGCAAGGACACGACATTGTCGCAGCGCACCAGGCTCCCGGCGTGGTCGATCCCGGGCGTGCCGACCGGGATGAACACCTCGGGCGGCTGGCTCAGGCGGATCCCGGGCGTGCCCAAGACTATGGTCGGCATGCGCGTTACGGGCGGACCGATGTCGGTGGAGAAGGAGGCGGTCCAGACCAGAAGGTCGCCCTCGTTCTCGGCAACCATCCGGCCGATCGAGTAGCGGTAGGAATCATAGTCCGGACGCCCGTTGGCATAGCTCACGCGCAAGGGGTAGCCGGTCTGCCAGGTTGCGACGGAGGCGGCGCTGGGAGAGCCTTCATTGCCGCCGAGCGACAGGCCGGCGAAGCGCGTCGTGACATTCAAGTCCTTGATGATCTCGCACATGAGGTGGACGGCAAGATCGGCTTGGGGAAGGGTGAGGCTCGGCGGCGCCCACACCATTACGCCATAGCGCGCCGCCTTGCATTTCTCCGCGACGAGATCGATCTGTGCGAGCTTGACGCCGGCGATCTCTGGCGATTTTCCAACGACGTTGCGCGAGCGCGAGAGTAGCGTCGCCAAGATGCCGCGCTTGGGGCTCGTCGGCTCGGAGGCCGCAAGCGGTGCGCCGCGCAAACGCGCTTGCAGCACCCCCAATACGTCCGTCAGCCGCCCGCTCGGGCATTCCAAGTTTATGACCTCGCCGACCCGGCCCCCGCTGGCCGCGGAGGTATCGAGTCCCTCGCCGATGAACACGACGGTGCGCTTTGCAACGTCTTTGAACATCGACTGGGGGGCACAGACGACGCGCTCGAAAAAGCGCCCATGCAGCTTGTCCACGTCGCTGCCCACGATCAGAATCAGATCGGCGCGGTTGCGCGTCTCGGTGAGGGTCGAGGTGATCCAGCCGCTCGTCTGCAGCACTTTGAGATTGCGGTACTGGGCTTCACTCAGCGCGTGGTCGACGACGCCGCACGCCCGGTCGGCGAGCGACATCACGGCGCGGGCGCCGTCCACGTCGGTGGCCATGCCGCCAAAGAGGGGAAGCTGGGCATCGCGGATGAGCGCGGCCGCAGCTTCAATGGCGTCCCTCAGGCCGACTTCCCGTCCTCCCACCAGCGGCTTGGCCGGGGGAAGGACGCGCTGGAATCCGGCGTTGGCGCGCGGGCAGCCGTTCTTGACAACCTTGAGGGTCGTTCCGGTGCGGGCAATCTCGAGGTCGTCGCAGAGCAGTCCGCAAAATGGGCAGGTGACGTTCTGGAAGAGTTCGGTAGCGGATCCCTCGCCCTGTGCAGTCATCTCGATGCAGTCTCCCCTCCCTCCCGCGGGGCGCAACAAAGCACGGACGGTTGTGCAAAACAACACCGGCTCAAATGCGGCGCTTTGCCAGGGGAGCGGGAATTGCGAAGGTTTTCCGGCGCCACTATGGTCAGGCCCCGATGCGCGTGAAAATACGAAAGTCCGGAGGAAACCCGATGGTTAGAGTTCTTGCGTTGGGGCTGGCTGCGCTGATCCTAGTCCCGGCTGGTGCATTCGCCCACGGACCGACCCGCCAGAAGGTGACAGAGGCCGTCGAGATCAATGCACCTCCTGAGAAGGTGTGGGAAGTCATCGGCAACTTTCAGGACATGAGCTGGCATCCCGCAGTTGCCAAGCAGGAGGGGAAGGGCGGCAACGCGGTCGACGCAACGCGCCTGCTCACCCTCAAATCGGGCGGCACGATCGCCGAGAAGCTCATCAAGTACGATAAGGACAAGAAGCTCTACAAATACGAAATCACCGACGTCGACGTGAAGGTGCTGCCGGTCAAGAATTATTCCTCGATGCTGAGCGTCAAGGGAGACGGGGGCAAGTCGACGGTGGAATGGCGCGGCGCTTTCTATCGCGGCTACATGCTGAACGATCCCCCGCCCGAGCTCAACGACGAGGCGGCGCGCAAGGCCGTGACGGGTGTGTATCGCGGCGGTCTCGACGCTCTCAAGGAGAAGCTCGAGACGGGCGGGTAGGTTGGGGGCCAATCCCGTGCACAAGCGATTTCACAGAGCCGCCGGTGTCCTTGCGGCCGCGATGGTTGCAGGCGGCGGCGCGTTCGCTGGCGGGCATCCAGCCGTCAGCGAAGCCTTTGTCACCAACCAGACGGACGATACGCTGTCGATCGTCGAGCTCGCCACGCTGACGGTGGCGAAGACCCTCGAAATTGGCGGCAAGCCGGCGGGACTGGCCATGTCGGCCGACGGCACGCTCGCGTTTGTCACCGCTCCCGAAGGCAAGGAACTCGTCGTGATCGACGCGGCCACGCGCCAGATCGCCAAACGGATCAAAGTGGGCGAGGGCCCGCTCGGCGTCGCCGCCCATCCGACCAACGGACGCGTCTATGTGGCGGATTGGTATGCGCATCGCGTTTTCGTCGTCGATCCTGTTGCGGGCGCGATCGTAGCGCAGATCACGGTCGGGAACTCGCCTTCAGGCGTCGCCGTCACACCCGATGGCCGCTTGGTGCTGACGGCCGACCGGGACAGCAATGCGGTGTCGTTCATCGACGCCGCGGCGAACCAGAGGATCGGCGGCGTGACGGTCGGCGAACGCCCCTTCGGCATCACGATCGACGCCGCGGGCGCGCGCGCCTACACGGCAAACGTCGGAAGTGATGATGTCAGCGTCATTGACATTGCAAGCCGGAAGGTGGTTGCGACCGTGCCGGTCGGGCGGCGGCCCTACGCGGTGGCGCTTGCGGCCGGCCGCGCGTTCGTGACCAACCAATTCGGTGACAGCGTAAGCGTGATCGATCTGGCGAACTCGAAGGTGCTGAAGACGATCGACGTCGGCGATCACCCCGAGGGGATCGAGGCCGACCCGGCCGGGGCCTTCGTCTACGTCGCCTGCTGGTTCGACAACGTGCTGCAGCGCATCGACGCGGCCAAATTGACGATCACGGGTGAGGCGACCGTCGGCGACGGGCCGCGAGCGTTCGGCCTTTTTTTGCGCTGACAGGCTGTCGAACTGGCGAGATTGTTGCTTAAGGCATAGGCAAGAACCCTTCGGCGCATGACCAATCGTTAAGGTTCTGCCTGTTTACGGACGCGCGCCAGTGAGGTTAGAACAAGCGCCAAAGGCATGGTGTTAACGGTTGAAATAGGGAAGGAAGCGAGAGTTATGCGGTTCTCTTGTATGCGCGCCGCCTCTGCGGCGCTCATGGTCGTACTGTGGTCCGGGTTTGCGACAGCCGCCGCGGGTGATCCACCCACCGCGGTCAACATGATCTTCGAGCATAAGCACCTGGCGAACGTCGAGCAGGGGACGGAGGTCGATTACAAGTTCAATCGATCGGCCACCGATCCGCGGCTTCTCGGTCAGCCGTTCTCCGATACAATCACAATGAAGGTTGTCGACGCCAAGCCCACGGGCGAGAAGGATGTCGACCTGCAGATTTATAGCGGCGAGAGGGCGCGTGAACTGCAGAAGCTTCCTGGACTGACGATCAACCCCGTGTTCATCGTCTACTTCGATCAAGCGGTTGCCAGCTTCAGTATGTTGGCCGGCGCCAAGCCGCCATATCTGAGGAATGCTTTCTCCATGGCGCTCAGGGACAAGTCGAAGGTGGAGCCTGTCAAGGTGGACTACAAAGGAAAAAAAATCGACGCCTACCGCATCTCTATGAGTCCCTACGTGAGCGATCGGAACGCATCCAAGATGCAAGGATGGGAAGAAGCGCAATACGTGCTCATCCTGAGCGATCAGGTTCCAGGCGAGATTGTAGACCTGGTTTCAACCTACAAGAACACATTCAAAGGGAACGAGAAGCTGCAGCTCGTAGAGCGGATTACCCTGGACGGAGTGACGGGACTGGAAGGCGTAAAATGAAACAGCGCTCGCTCGTCTTCACGGCGATCCTCCTCGCTTTGGGCGCGGGAGGTGCCGCGGCCGGCAGCCTCGACTTGCCGCCCAACGATTATCCCACGGAGGCTCGGGCGGACTACGTGTTCGCCTGCATGCAAACCAACGGTCAGACCCGGCCGATGCTGAAGAAGTGCTCGTGTTCCATCGATCAGATCGCAGCGCTGCTGCCGTACAGTGAGTACGAGGCGGCCGAGACGGTCTTGTCCGTGCGCCAAAAGGGCGGCGAGAACGTGTCGATGTTCAACAGCTACCCACCGCTGCTCAAGAAGGTGAAGAACTTGAAGCGCGCGCAGGTCGAAGCAGAGCTTCGCTGCTTCTGACGACATTTGAACCGGAGTAGGGCTTCGCGAAACAAAAAGGGCACCAATCGCGTGGTGCCCTTTTTGCGTTCCTCGAGGGGGGCACGGCGTGATCAGGACGCCTTACCGGCCGACGTCGCCGTGAACACGGCGCCGTCGGTGTCCTTGGCCGTGACCTTGAGCGTCTCGTCCTTACCCGGCGCGAGCGTGAAGCGGAAGTTGGGGTTCTCCGAGATCGAGATGCCGCCCTCCATGCGGAAAATGAGCTCAGCGCCGCGCTTCACCTCGAGCTCCTGCACGAACTTCGCCGGCGTGTACTCGCGCGAGACCTGATCCATCTGCATCCCCGTGAAATTGGGATGCCGGATCATGATTTGCGCTTCCTGCGTGTTGGGCGTGTGGTCGCCAGTTGTCTCACCGAAGGTCCTGATCTGGATCTTGCCGAGGTTGGCGAGTGCCTCGTCGGCGTCCTTGGACGCTGCGGCAGAGCAGCCGCCGGAGGCCTTCACGAACCTCGTCGCCATGTGCAGCTTGCCGTCCGTGGTCTCGATGATGGCGCGCACATTCGAGTACATGTCGATGCGCACGCGCGTCGACAGCCTGCGCTCGCCCGAGCCGGCGGCCTTGCCGAAATGGAACGTGGCAGCGACGGGTGCCGGGTTCTTGTCGATGACGAGCGTCAAGGTTTTCACATCGGCGGCAACGCTCGCGGGGATGCGCACGGTGAGCGGAACAATGGCCGCGTCCTCGGCCCGATACGGCGCCTCGAGCGTGATCGTGCCGTCATCGGCGAGGACCTCGCGATTGTTAAAGACGTCACGCCGGATGTCGGGCCAGGGATCGTCGTCGGCACGCGCCGGCGCCGCGGCGGACGCCATCGCAAGCGCGGCGAGAGAGAAGAAGAGAAGGCCGCTGAAGCGGACGTTTGCCTGCATATTGCTTCCTCCAGGAGAGCCAAGCCTTTGCGGCTCATTCCCATTCCAGCTCGGCAAAGGCCGCCGAGACATTGCGGGCATGATACTCTTTGAAAAGGAGCCATGCATCCTTTTCGGAGAGCCCGACCGTGCGCATGGCCTCGCTCAATGTGCGCCCTTTCTTGATCATGGCCCGCACGTCGTCGGCGACCTTGCTGAGATAACGCTGCTCGGGCGCGAGCGCGGCGGGAAATTGCATGGACGGCGGTCCGTGCCCGGGCACCACGCGGGCCACGTCGGACCGACTTTTGAGCTGGTCGAGAAGATTGAGCCAACCGCGAATCGAGCCGTCGAGCGCCGGCACGTGCTTGACGAACAGAAGGTCGCCGAGAAAGAGCGTGCCGGTCGCCTTGTCGAGGATGGTCAGGTCGTTGTCGGTGTGCGCCGTCGGCTGCGCTTCAACCAGGAGCGTGCGGCCGCCGAGGTCGAGCTCGAGCGTATCTTTGACGAGCAGCGTTGGAGGGATGATGCGCGTGCCGGCGAAAGCTGTCGCGCCAAGCAGCTCCTTGTTGATCGCGAGGTAGCGCTGGGCGCGGGCGGCAAGGGCGCGTGGCAGCTTGTGATGGCCGACAAAGACCGGTTTTTCTCCCTCGAACGCGGCGTTGCCGAACACGTGGTCGGGATGCATGTGCGTGTTGATGACGAACTTGATGGGCAGGCTCGTGCGACTGCGGATGGCGTCGAGCAAGGCTTGACCGACGCGCGGGCTGCCGCCCGTGTCGATGACGGCAACGCCATCGCGGCCGACGATGAAACCGGCGTTCGAGGTGTCGCCGGCGTTGCCAGGCGCAAACAGCTCGTAGCGCCCTTGATGCACGAAAACGCCCTGGGCGACCTCGTGCACATTTAAGGCATCGACCCGCGCCTGGCCGGCGCCCGTGGCAAAGGCCGCTAGAAGGACCGCAAGACGGAGGCAAGGCGGGGCGGTGGTGGCGGTCAAGGGCATGGCTTTTGGGGGCTCGGGGACATCGTTTTTGGCCAATCGGAAGCGCCCCAGCGATATAGACACGGGCACTCACGCGGTCGAGAGCGGTCCGTGATCGGTGGCATCCCTCGAGGCCGCGACCGTAGCGATCGCCCGGTCCCGCTATCGTGCAAACGTCGGCGGGGCAATGGAGCCCCGCGCGGGTCTCGGAAACGCGCCGAAGCCAATGATTTCAACGCGCGAACAGGATTTTGTCGTGCGGCGCACAATTCCGCTATGCAGCGCAGCAAGCCGCGATGGGAAGCGGTCGATTTTAAGTCAGCGATCTTGTCCTATTCACGGACGCGTGAATTTTCGTTACCGCTGCGTCTTGCGGCGGGGAAAAAAAAGTGCGTAGATGTGCCGCGGTGGTGACATGGCTTCCAGGGTCAGGTGGCAAAAGCCGAATAAGACCCGGTCGATCGCCAGGGAGGAAGAAGGGGCAAACCCCATCCCAACGTTTTGGGTGTGAGGCGCTGCTGGTCACCATCACTTGCAAGCGTGGCAAGAACCTTAAAATGGAGGAAGCGCAATGCGCAGAAGTGCATTCGCAGGTGCGTTGGTTGCATCGGCCGTCCTAGCGGCGCCGGCGCTAGCCAACGATAGTATTTTGAAGTGCATAGCCGACGAGAATAACTGGTGCATGCAGCAGCATGACTACGCTGCACAACGTTATTCGACGTTGGATCAGGTCAACACGAAGAACGTCGCCAATCTGCAGGTCGCGTGGACCTTCTCGACCGGCGTTCTGCGCGGTCACGAGGGTGGTCCCCTCGTCGTCGGCGATACGATGTACTTGAACTCTCCGTTCCCGAACATCGTGTACGCATTGAACCTCGCCGACGATAACAAGATCATCTGGAAGTATACGCCGAAGCAGGATCCGTCCGTGATCCCCGTCATGTGCTGCGACACGGTCAATCGTGGCGTGCAGTATGCCGACGGCAAGATCTTCCTGCATCAGGCCGATACGACGGTCGTCGCGCTCGATGCCAAGACCGGCAAAGAGTTGTGGAAGGCGGTCAACGCCGATCCTAAGCGCGGCGAGACGGGCACGGGTGCTGTGCTCATCGTGGGCAACAACCTCCTCGTCGGCGTGTCCGGCGCTGAGTTTGGTGTGCGCTGCTTTATGACCGCTTACGACATCAACACCGGCAAGCGGCTGTGGCGCGCTTACTCGATGGGCCCGGATGACGAAGTCCTGGTCGATCCGAGCAAGACCATGATGCTTGGCAAGCCGGTCGGCAAAGACTCCTCGCTCAAGACCTGGAACGGCGACCAGTGGAAGCTGGGCGGCGGTTCGATCTGGGGCTACATGTCCTGGGATCCCAAGCTCAACCTGTTCTACTACGGCACGGGCAATCCCTCGACCTGGAACCCAGCACAGCGTGCGGGACCGGACGGCAAGCAGATCGATCAGCTCTATTCAATGACGCTGTTCGCTCGCAATCCGGAAACCGGCATGGCGGCTTGGGCCTACCAGTACACTCCGTTCGACGAGTGGGACTATGACGGCATCAACGAGCCTATCCTTGCCGACATCGACGTGAAGGGTAAGAAGCGCAACGCGGTGGTTGAGTTCAACCGCAATGGCTTCGCCTATACGCTCGATCGGGGCACGGGTGAGCTTCTCGTCGCTGAGAAGTACGATCCGGCCGTCAACTGGGCCACCAAGGTCGATATGGACAAGTCCAGCAAGACCTATGGTCGTCCCCTGGTTGTCGCCAGCAAGTCGACCTTCCTGAACGGCCAAGATGTCAACACCACCGACATCTGCCCGGCCGCTCTCGGCTCGAAGGATCAGCAGCCAGTGGCCTTCTCGCCGCTGACGGGTCTGTTCTATGTGCCGTCTAACCACGTGTGCATGGACTACGAGCCCTTCAAGGTCGAGTACACTGCCGGTCAGCCGTACGTTGGCGCCACGCTGTCCATGTATCCGCCCAAGGGCGAGAGCCACATGGGCAACTTCCTTGCGTGGGATGCCGGCAACGGCAAGATCGTCTGGTCGAACAAGGAGGAGTTCTCCGTTTGGTCCGGCGTTCTCACGACTGCTGGTGGCATTGCCTGCGTCGGCATGCTTGACGGCAAGTTCAAGTGCGTCGATCAGAAGGACGGCAAGGAGCTCTATGTTAACAAGACTCCGTCCGGCATCATCGGCAA
>Ga0315553_10003806_pt1 | contig 11580 bp, 13 predicted proteins | sample SalMarSW160140MG_FD_203099 | JGI IMG/M metagenome (GOLD analysis project Ga0315553, IMG submission 203099) | Salt marsh sediment microbial communities from the Plum Island Ecosystem LTER, Massachusetts, United States - Salt Marsh Sediment SW1601-40 ... | reverse complement strand
TCGAGGTGGAGCGCGGCAAGCACAAGATCGAGCCGCCCGCCGACAACTCGGAGCTGATCGGCCGGACGCAGGGCGACACCTACAGCCGCATCACCGAGCAGAGCGTGAAGGAGTGGGAGCGCGAGACCCTCAAGCTGGTGGTTCGGGGCTCGCAGATCTTCCACAGCGCCGACGAGCTGGGCAGCCAGATCGCCGTCTCCTGCGACATGTGCCATCCCGACGCGGCGAACACCCACCCCGAGACGTATCCGAAGTTCCAGGTCCAGCTGGGCCGGGCGGTGCTGCTCCGCGACATGATCAACTGGTGCATCGAGCACCCGGTCCGGGGGAAGGTGCTCGCCGCCGACTCGGCCGAGATGCGCGCCCTCGAGGCCTACATCCTGGCCCAGCGCAAGGGAACGGCGCTGGTGTACGGGAAGCACTGAGGGCGATCGCGCAGATCGGGCGCGGGCGATCAGAGTGACAGGAACGATCGATTGGCCGGATCGACGCGGCCGACCGATAATTCCCCGACACATCGCGGACAGATCGCGGAGGAACGACGCAATGGCCGACAACAAGGGCGTGGTCGACGCGCTGAGCCGACTGCTCGCCGACAGCTACACCCTCTACCTGAAGACCCACAACTACCACTGGAACGTGACGGGGCCGATGTTCAACACGCTCCACACCCTGTTCGAGACCCAGTACACCGAGCTCGCGCTGGCCGTGGACGAGATCGCCGAGCGCATTCGCGCCGTCGGCGCGCGTGCCCCGGGCAGCTATCGGGAGTTCTCGCAGCTCTCCTCGATCAAGGAGGACACGGCCACGCCGGAGGCCCGCCAGATGATCGAGAACCTGGTGGCGGACGAGAAGACGGTCGTCGCATCGGCCCGGAAGGTGGTCGAGGTCGCGGAGGCGGCTGGGGATCAGGCCAGCGCCGATCTCGGCGTGCGCCGCATCGACCTGCACGAGAAGACCGCCTGGATGCTTCGCAGCCACCTCGAGTAGCGAGCCGCGCACCGTGGAAAGCTGTCGGGGAAAGGTCGCGCTCGTCACCGGCGCGAGCCGGGGCATCGGTCGCGCGATCGCGCTGCGTCTGGCCGCCGAGGGCGCCAGCGTCGTGGTCAACGCGTCGCGCCTCGGCAGCCACGGACGGCTCCAGGGCACCCTCGAAGAGACGGTCTCGCAGATCCTGGCCTCCGGGGGCAAGGCCGCGGCGGTGGCCGCGGATCTCTCCGACCCGGCGGCGCGGGCCGGGCTCGTCGACCGCGCGGCCGAGGCCTTCGGTCCGGTCGACATCCTGGTGAACAACGCGGCCGCCGCGCGGATGAAGCTCCCGAGCCAGGCCACCACCGCCGACCGCAGCTTCATGTACGAGCTGAACCTGAACGCGCCGATCGATCTTGCCCAGCAGGCGCTGCTGGGCATGGTGGAGCGGGGCGGGGGATGGATCCTCAACATCAGTAGCGCCAGCGCGGTGCAGCCGTCCGTGCCCTACCGCGACTCGCGGGAGGCGGCGCTGGTGATCGGCCCCTACGGCGCCACGAAGGCGGCCCTCGACCGCTACACCGTGGCGCTCGCCCACGAGCTGGCGGACCGGGAGGTGTTCGCGAACTGCCTCGCGCCCGTGGCGATCGTGCTCACCGAAGGCGCTAGCTACGTGCGCGACATCGCGCGCAAGAACCCCGACATGGTCGAGCCCGTCGAGGTGATGGCCGAGGCGGCGCTGGAGCTGTGCACCGCCCGCCACGTCGGACGCGTGGTGTACAGCCGCTCCCTGCTCCACGAGGTGGCGCGCGCGGTGCGCAGCCTCGACGGCGCCCGCGTGCTCGGCGACGCCTTCCTCGCGGCCGACGTCGAGGCGACGACCTAGCGAGAAGGGTCCGCGCAAGCGGCCGCGGGCCGCGCGCAGCGAGGCGCAGCCGAGCGAAGTTCGCTCTACGGGCGGTTCGGCTCCAGGTGTGCCCACGACTTCGGGAGCGACACGTCCCGGTTCGGGCGCCTGGGCGGCATGTTGAAATCCGCCGGCGGCTTCCACTCCATCGCCCGCATCGTCTGCCCGATGTGGGTCATGTTCAGCATGTCGTGGCTGTAGCAGAACAGGCCCTTGCCCGCGTAGTAGAGAATGGAGAGGCCGGGCACCCGCCAGGGCGTGCCGTCCTCCCGCTGCCCGAGCACCTGGTCCCATTGGCTCACGACGCGGTGTCCTTCGACCATGATCCAGTTCTCGGGCGTCGACCAGCCGTAGCCGGTGAGGCCGGCCATCGACTTCTCGAAGAACTCGCGGATCGCCTCGCGCCTGTCGATGCGGCCCCAGGCCGGGTCGATGTAGCAGGCGTCCTCGGTGAAGAAGTCGGCGAGCACCGACCAGGGCTTGCTCCCCGCGTCGATCTCGTCGCGAACGGCGACGAAGCGCTCGTAGGTCTCGCGGGCCTCGCGTTCGATCGCGGCGGACATCTCGGGATCCTCCTGGGGTGGGGCGCGCGCCCCAGGATGCCGGCGGCGCGCACGAGAGCGCAACGTCTATTCGACGGCGATCGTCAGGTGCAGAAGACGACGCACGAAGAGGCTGGGGGCGTGGACGGGCGGCGCCTCGGGGCGCAGGCCGAAGCGCCGCGTCCGGGACAGGAGCTCCTCGAGGATCACCCGCGCCTCGAGACGCGCCAGGGGCGCCCCGATGCAGAAGTGGCTGCCGCGGCCGAAGCCCAGGTGCTGCTTCGGGTGGCGCCGGTCGAGCCGCAGCGTGTCCGGGTCCGGGAACACCGCCGGATCGCGGTTCGCCGACGCCCACAGCAGCATCAGCCGATCCCCCGCCGCGAGTCCCACGCCGGCGAGCTCGCAGGCCCGCCGCACGGCGCGATAGTGGAACTTGAAGGGCGGCTCGAGGCGCACGACCTCTTCCACGAAGCGCGGGATCCGATCGGGGTGTCGGCGCAGCGCATCGGCCAGCTCCGGGTCCGTCGCGAGCCGCCGCACCGCCGAACCGATCAGCGCCGCGGTCGACTCGCCGCCGGCGCCGAACATCACGATCGCGATCCCGACCGCCTCGGGCGCGCCGATCCGGCGCGAGGCCACGCCCCGCGCCAGGGCGTGGAGCAGCGGCGCGTCGGGGTCGGATCGGGGATGTGCGCCCGCCGCCTCGAGGTGGGTCCCGAGATACGCCGCCATGCGACCGGTCTCGGCCCCGAGCTCGGCCAGGCGGGCGGCCCCTACGTCGCCCGCGAGCATGTCGCCGCCCGTCATCGCCCAGTGCCGGAAGTGCGCGACGTCTTCGTCGGGCAGGCCCAGGACGTGCGCGACCGCGCGCGCGGGCACGGTCTCCGCGATCGGCACGAAGTCGCCGCCGCCCGCGGCGAGCCACGGGTCGAGAGCGGCGAGCGTCCACGCGCGCACGCGCGGCTCCAGGGCGGCCACCCGACCGGTGGCCAGACGCGGCTGGGCGAGCGCGCGGTGGATCGCGTGCTCGGGCTCGTCGGCGGTGGCGATCACCTGGGTCGCGCCGGTGTCGGGGAGGGCGAGGGTCGCGGGCAGGCCGTCGTCGCCGCGCACCAGCACGCCGGTCAGGTGCGCCGAGAAGTCGACCTCCCGTCCCAGCGCCTCCTCGATCGCGCTCCAGGTCGCGACACAGTGCACGCCGGTCTCGCCGATCCGGGTGATCGGACCGCGCTGGCGCAGGCGCGCGAAGAAAGGGTGGGGATCCTCGACGATCGCCGGGTCGAACAGCTCCGTCGGGTCGTCGGAGTAGAGCGGGGCGCGCATCCGGGGAGAGCTTCGCGTGTCGGCGGCGGCTGCGCTCCTCGCCGCGCTCAGGGCCGCAGCTGCACCGGATCGTAGAAGAAGCGCTCCTCGGCGATCCGGTCGCCCTGCCAGCGCTGCCGCGCCAGCTCCTCGAGGTGGATCGTCCTCCCGTCGCCCGTGGCGAACTCGAACACCCAGTGGATCACCACTTGATCGCCGTCGGCCAGCACCGGTCGCACGCAGCGAGCCTGCACCTTCTCGAAGGCGGCGAGCAGCCCGCGCTCGTGGGCGATCAGCGCCGGGAGACCGACGCGCGGGGGCTCGCTGTTCTCCTGCATGCTCGCGTCGTCGGCGTAGCAGCGCTCCAGCGCCTCGACGAACGCGCCGCGCTCGACGAGCGCGATCAGGGCCTCGATCTGGTTGCGGGTCGGCATGCCTGCACCTCCTCGGGAGATCCTCCCGAAGGCGCGCCGCGCGGAACAGGTCCACCCCGTCGCCGATTTCCGGAGCCAGTGTGCCGCGCGAGCGTCCGCTACGGCCGAGGCGGCGCTACGCCTCGTCGCGGTGCACCGTGTCCGGCGAGAACGCGGGCAGGCACACGGCCACGTACTCGGCGCCCGGAGGCTCGGGCGAGCTGTAGCGCACCCACTCGCCCGGCTCTGCGATCACCGCCTGCCCGGCGCGTACCTCGAGCACGCCGTCCTCGGACTCCACCCGCAGCATTCCCGACAGCACGACCGTGATCTCGCGGAAGCGCGGGCGCTGGCCGGGCTCCACCCAGCCGGCCGGCGAGACCATCCGGGCGACGCTCGCCTCGGCGTCGCCCGAACTCACGCGCCCCGCGTACTCCTCGATCCGCTTCGGCAGGTTGCCGGCGGCCTCGACGACGGTCGGCTTCCCGATCCTTCGCGGCATCGCGCCGATGCTATCCGCCACCGCCAGCCGCCGCACGGCCCGGCACACGGGCCGCTCCCCGGGTACCCTGCGGATCGCGCCCGACGCGACGGAGGAGCCCCCGATGAGCTACCGGATCGATCCGCGCAAGAACTGGATCACCGCCGAGAAGCACCTGGCCGAGGAGCGCGATCCGCGTCGACGACAGATCCTCGAGACGCTGATCGCCCACGCGAAGGCGGAGTCGGCGCCGGACTTCGAGAAGCTGATCGCGACCGTCTCCCCGCGCGCCCACTACCACAGCTATGCCGCCGACGACGAGGCGACCAACGCGGCCCAGAGCCCCAAGGGCAAGGACGGCGTCGCAGCCTACTACCGCGCGATCGTCGAGTCGGGCTGTCACCACATCGAGCACGACGTCCAGCGCATGGCCGTCGGCCGCGACACGATCGTCACCGAGGGCGAGCTCAAGATGGCCTATCCCGGAAAGGTGCTGGCACTGATGGGCATCGAGGTCCCCGACCCCGAGGGTCTCTACCTCTACCAGCAGCGCCTGCTGATCGTGTGGGACTTCGACGAGGACGGTCTCGTGATCTGCGAGGACTCCTACGGCGGCGGCGGCGTGAAGTTCGACGGCATCGCCGCGCGGCCGATCGCGCTCGACGAGATCTACCGGATGCGCGCCGCCGACGCGGGCTGATCGGCGCGGCGCGCCGAGGCCGGCGGCGAGTACCAGATCGGCGAGGTCCAGGCGCGCTCCTGGATCGCGCGCGGAACGTCCGGGTCGCAGCAGGCCGCGAGATCCTCGGGAACCGAGCGCGGGTCGTCGCAGTCCACGCCGTGCTCGTTGCACACGTACTGGTTCCAGCGGCAGCTCGGGTTCTCGACGACGCGCGCGTAGTAGAAGGCGGGCGCAGCCGGGTCGAAGTCGGGGTCGGTCCACACCTGGCACAGCTGGTCGAAGCCCCCGTCCGGCTCGCAGGTGGCGAGGTCGAGGTCGGCGCCCCGCTGCGGATCGCCGGCGACCTCGTAGACGCGCTGGCGGCCCTCGCCGTCCTCCACCCAGCCCTTCACGATCTGGATACGCTGGAGCGGCGTGCTCGGCGCGCCGCCGCCGCCCGGGTCGCGCAGAGCCCACACGGCGAAGCGGGGTGCGCCGTGGGGTCCGGGCGCGAAGGGCAGCTCACCGCCCATCGGCACGCCCTCGGCGTAGCCCCGGGCGGCGAAGTCGGAGGCCCCGCACATCGCCTCGGGGTACTCCCAGCCGCCGAAGAAGCGCACGGCGATGCGCGGCCCGCTGGTGCCGTAGGCCTCGCGCCGGCGCATCGCAGCGAACAGCGCGTCGCGCGAGTTCTCCTCGGCCCACAGCACGCCGAGGCCGCCGGGGTTGAAGTCGGGGCGGTCCGGATAGGGCGGAGTGCCGAAGCGCAGGCTCACGGTCCCGGCCGCGTGGCCGACGAAGCGGTCCTCGTCGACCATCCCCGCAGCCGCGAGATGGGTGTCGGTGGCGCCGATCAGACCGAAGCGGAAGGGATTGGCGCCGCGTCCGAGGCGCTGCTCCTGGACCAGTCCCTCGAGCAGGGCCTCGCGCGCGTAGATCCGCGGCGGCAGCTCCACGTCGCCGCCGCCGACGCTCGCCATGTCGAGCATCGTCGCCATCCGGAGCGACTCGAAGCTGCACAGCTCGTCGGCGGCCCCGGCGCGGCACTCGCTGGCGCCCTTGTGCTGGGTCACCTCCACGAGCGTCTCGAGGCGGGCGCGGGCCCGGGCGTCGGCGGCCGTGATCGGCGCGCCGTCGGGGCGCGTGGTGGTGAACATCCTCCCGTTGCTCACGTTCGAGTTGTGGGGGATCGCGATCACGTCGCAGCCGTTTCCCGCCCCGAGGCACTCGCTCTCCAGCGCCTTCCACAGGCCCTCGGGCGTCGGCGTCTCGATGTAGGTGGTGGGGTAGGTCTGGGCGATCGCGTTGCGGAAGATCACGTTGCGGTGGATGTTGTCGCCGGCCGGCATACCGGTCCACTCGTAGCCGACGAAGGTCGTCAGTCGACACGCCGCACTGCGGTCGTAGAACTCCTCGGCCGCCTCCTGGATCTCCCGCCAGGGACCGCGTCCCGCCTCGCGGCACAGCTTGCCGTCTTCGCCGCAGAAGGAGTAGCGCTCGGGACGCTCGCTGCTGTAGACCTGCCCGTTCACCAGCGCGTAGCCGAGCCGCGGGAAGCGCCGCACGACCCGACATACGAGCGAGTCGTAGCCGGGGAGCTCCGGGTGCTGGCACATCTGGGTCTCGCCCAGCAGATCGCTGTGATCGGTGACGACCGCGTAGTCGAGCGGTCGGCGCAGCTGGATGTGCGCGAGGGCTTTGCCGTCGGCGTCGTAGGGCTGCATGCCGATCGCCTCGCCGCGGGCGAAGCGGTATGCGTCGCGGGGGCCGGCTCGCGTTCCCTGACCCCAGGCGTCGAAGGAGAAGGTCGTGTGCACGTGGGTGTCGCCGAAGAAGGGCTGACGCAGCGGGTCGTAGGCCGCGCAAGGCTCGCGCTCCTCGGTGCGGGCGAAGGGCAGCTCGACGGCCCGCGCCCCGGCCGCGGCGGCCAGCGCGACAGCGAGCCACGCCGCGAGGAACGCCTGGCTCACGAGAGCACTCCGACCAGGGTCGCGGTGGGAGCGCGTCCGAAGGGCGTCTCGTAGAGCGGGAACAGCAGGGCGGTGGCGACCAGCACCGCGACCACCGTGAGCACCGCCGTGCGCCGCGCCGCTGGCGAGAGGGCGGCCGAGAGGAGGGCGCCGAGCCAGGCCGCCGCCCCGCACAGCGCGAGGGTGACCGCGGCGTGCAGGGCGAACAGGATCAGCAGTCCCGGCACTGGACCTGCCGCGCCCTCGGCGAGCGCCACGGCGCCGGTCGCCGCCAGCAGGATCACGTGCCGCACCGCGGGCACCGAGCCGCCGAAGGGGCCCAGGATCGGAAACGGAACGGTGCACGCGAAGGCGACGAAGAGCAGCCAGCGGGCTCGGCGGACGGTCACGGGCGTCCAGCCTACACTTCCGCGCATCCCCGCGGCGACCGGAGATTCGCGGGCCGGGCTCGTCGCGATCGCACGGGCGCGCCCCCGCGTTCCCGGCATACTGGAGGCCCATGGCAGCCACCCTCTACCTCGTCGGCTCGATCTTCATCTTCGTCGTCGCAGCCACCACCTGGTTCCAGGTGCGCCGCATCGGTCCGCTGGTGCCGGTCTACTTCTTCTCCGGATGGCTGGCGGGCGAGCTCGCACTCCAGGTGATCGCGATCGGCGCCGTCGTCACCGTCGGCTTCGCGATCGCGGGCGCCTTCGCCGAGCCGCGCGGGGTGGTCGGGCTCGCCCTGTCGCTCACTGCCTGGGGAGTGTTGCTGGCGGGGCACCTTCGGGCCCAGGGAGCGCGACGGGAGATCGACCGCTTCGCCGCGGAGACGGGGCTCGCCATCGAGGGCGACGTGTCGCCCACCCACGGTCTGGCCCGCCCGTTCCGGATGCGCCGGCCGGGTGTGCGCCGCCTCGTGGACATCCCCTACGGCGAGTCGCTCCCCGGCGACAAGGGCCGTCGCAACCTGCTCGACGTGGTGCTGCCCGAGGCGCCGGGGTCCGGCCGTCCGATCCTGGTGCAGATCCACGGCGGCGGCTGGATGATCGGGGACAAGCGCGAGCAGGGTGCCCCGCTGATGACTCACCTCGCGAGCCGCGGCTGGATCTGCTTCGCGATCAACTACCGGCTCTCGCCGAAGGCCGCGTTCCCCGCGCAGATCGTCGACGTGAAGCGCGCCATCGCCTGGATCCGCGCCCACGCTGCGGAGTACGGCGCCGATCCCGACTTCCTGTGCGTGACCGGCGGTTCGGCCGGCGGCCACCTCACCGCCCTCGCCGCGCTCTCCCAGAACGATCCTGCCTTCCAGCCCGGCTTCGAGGACGCCGACACCCGCGTCTCGGCGGCCGTCCCCTTCTACGGCGTGTACGACTTCCTCGACCGCGCCGGCATCCGTGGCCGTCAGTCGATGGTGGACATCCTGGCGAAGCACGTCTTCCAGTGCCGTCCCGAGGAGAACCCGGAGCTGTGGGACGCCCTCTGCCCGATCCTGCGCGTGTCCGCCGACGCCCCGCCGTTCCTGGTGATCCAGGGAACCCACGACACGCTCGTCTTCGTCGAGGAGGCCCGCGAGTTCGTGCGCGCGCTGCGTGAGAAGAGCCGCGCGCCCGTGTACTACCTGGAGCTCGAGGGAGGACAGCACGCCTTCGAGATCTTCCACTCGGTGCGCAGCCAGTACGCCGTGCGGGCGGCCACCGCCTTCCTCGAGGCGGAGCACGCTCGCTACCGCGGCGCCGAGGCGGCGTAGCGCGTGCCCGACCCGCGCGAGGTGCTCGAGCGCCTCTTCCCCGCGATGTTCGCGAAGGACCGCTCCACCCTCGAAGCGCTGATCGCCGAGGACGTCACCTGGCACCTGCCGCCCTTCGCCAAGGCGAAGCCGCGGCGCGGGCGACAGGCCGTGATCGACCTCCTGTGCGCTGCCCCCGACGCGTTCTACCGGCCCGGAAGTCTCGCTCTCGAGCCGGAGCTGGTGGCCGTCGAAGGCGACCGCGCGATGCTGCTCGGCTGGATGACGGCCACCACCCGGAGCGGTGGCCCCTACGAGAACCGCTACGCCTTCGCCATGCGCTTTCGCGACGGGCAGATCGTCGAGGCCTGGGAGCTGCTCGACTCGAAGCGCCTGTTCGAGCAGGTCTCCTAGGGGTGGGCGCTCGGCGTCGGCGTCAGATCCGGTCTTCGGTCCGGCAGTGGGCGGCGTCGATCGCGCTCTTCACCTGGAGATAGCCCGGCCACCCGTAGAAGGGGATGAAGCCGAGCCAGAACTTCTTCGGCGGACAGTTCGCGTTGAAGCTGCCCCAGCCCTTCAGGTAGTACTCGCCGAGTCCGGGATGGGCGATCGAGAGCCACATCGCGGCATCCTTCGAGCGGCCGTTGGGGCAGCGGCCTTCGCCCGACGACTGCTGGGCGAGCGCAGCGACGGGCGCGATCAGGAGCAGGACGGCGAGGAGAGACGGTACGAGACGACGCATGCACGAAACCTCCGCGCGCGGAGCGTAGCGTCACCGGCGTCGCGGCGCGCCTTGCCACGGGGTTCGGACTCCCCGATCCTGCTCCGAGCCATGATCGGAGCTGGCTGATGCCGCCGCGCCCTCCCTGCCGCCTGTCCGAGCTCGGGATCGTCAACGCCCTCGGCGCCGGGGTCGATCCGGTGTGGGCGCGGCTGCTCGAGGGGGAGCCCGTCCACCTCGCCCGCCGCGACGACCTGGCGACCGAGCGCGAGCTCTCGGTCGGCGCGGTCCGGACCGAGCTGCCCGCCGTTCCCGAGCGGCTGGCCGAGTACGACTGCCGCAACAACGCCATGGCGTTGGCCGCGCTCCAGCAGATCGAGGAGGGCGTCCGCCGGGCCGTGCGCGAGTGCGGGGCCGAGCGCGTCGGCGTCGTGATGGGGACCAGCACCTCGGGTGTCTCCGACGCCGAGGAGGCGATCCGACACGAGGTGCAGGAGGGCGGCCTCGCGCCTTCGTTCCACTACGCCCAGCTCGAGTTCGGCGGGCTGGCGTCCTTCGTGGCCGACCAGATCGGTGCGCGAGGCCCCGTCTACGCGCTCTCGACGGCGTGCTCCTCGGGCGCGCGGGCGTTGGCGTCGGCGCGCTCCCTGCTCGCGCTGGGTCTGTGCGACGCCGTGGTCGCCGGCGCCGCGGACACCTTGTGTCGGCTCACCGCCAACGGCTTCTCGGCGCTGCAGGCCGTGTGCGAGGGGGTCAGCAACCCGTGCAGCCGCAACCGGTCGGGCCTCACTCTGGGCGAGGGGGCCGCGGTGTTCCTCGTCGAGCGGGGAGAGGGGGGCGTGCAGCTGCTCGGGGTCGGCGAGTCGAGCGAGGCGCATCACATGTCGGCTCCCGAGCCGACCGGCGCCGGAGCCGAGGCCTCGATGCGCGGCGCTCTCGCCGACGCGGGTCTTCCGCCCGAGGCGATCGCCTACCTCAACCTGCACGGCACCGGCACGCCGCTCAACGACGGCATGGAGTGTCTCGCGGTCGAGCGCGTGTTCGGCAGGGAGCTGCCGGTGAGCTCGACGAAGCCCCTGGTCGGTCACACGCTCGGCGCGGCGGGTGCGATGGAGGCGGCGTTCTGCTGGCTCGTGGTCGATCGCAGCCGCGCGGGCGTGATGGCGCTCCCCCCCCACTGGTGGGACGGCGAGCGCGACCCGGAGATCCCGCCGCTGCACCTGACGCAGAAGGGCGAGACGGCGCTCCTGCGCGCGTCGCCGCGCGTGATGAGCAACTCCTTCGGCTTCGGTGGCAACAACTGCACGCTGATCCTGGGCGAGGGCGCGTGAGCGGCGACCCGGCGCTCCTGCGCACCGCCGTGGTGAGGGCGTGGTCGGCCTGGGCGCCGGGCCTCGAGTCGCGCGAGTCGTGGCGGGAGTGGATGTGCTCGCCGGTGCCGCTCGCCCGGGAAGGGCATCCCGAGGCGCGCTTCCTGCCGGCGATGCTGCGGCGCCGCTGCTCGCCGCTCACCCGCATCACGCTGACCGCCGCCTACGAATGCGCGGAGGAGGCCCTGCTCGGCGAGGTGCGGACCGTCTTCGCCTCGCGTCACGGGAGTGTGAACGAGTCGATCGAGATGCTCGAGCAGATCGTCGCGGGCCAGAAGCTCTCGCCGATGAAGTTCAGCCACACCGTGCACAACGCCCAGGCGGGCCTCTTCTGCATCGCCGCCCAGAACCGGCGCGCCTCGAGCTCGCTCGCCGCACGAGAGGACACCTTCGCCTCCGGCTACGTCGAGGCGCTCGCCCACCTCGAGCGCGAGCCCGACCGTCCGGTGCTGCTCGTGATGGGCGACGTCCAGCTCGCGCCGCGCTTCGCCGCACTGGTCGACGAGCCCGAGAGCTCCTACGCGGTGGCCCTGCTG
>Ga0315553_10003805_pt1 | contig 11584 bp, 15 predicted proteins | sample SalMarSW160140MG_FD_203099 | JGI IMG/M metagenome (GOLD analysis project Ga0315553, IMG submission 203099) | Salt marsh sediment microbial communities from the Plum Island Ecosystem LTER, Massachusetts, United States - Salt Marsh Sediment SW1601-40 ... | reverse complement strand
CCGCCCTCAGCACCCGGCTCGCCTGGGAGGCGCACCTCATGGTGCTTCACCCGGAGGACTACCTGGAGGATTTCCGCAAAGCCGGGGCGCGCAAATTCATCTTCCACTACGAGGCCACGTCCGCGCCGGAGCAGGTCATCAGGCTGGCCCGGGAGGCCGGTATGGAGGTGGGGCTGGCGGTGAATCCGGAGACCCCCAACGACGCCATCACCCAATTAGTAGAAGCAGTGGACAGCGTCCTCTTTCTCTCCGTCGACCCCGGCTTCTACGGCAGCCCGTTTGTGCCGGAGGTCCTGGAGAAAATCACGGCCTTCAGAAGAGCGCACCCGCGCCTGGAGATAGGTATCGACGGGGGGGTCAAGGAAGCGAACATCGCCGAGATTGCCGCTACCGGCGTGGATGTTATCTGCATCGGCTCGGCCATCTTCCGCCAGCCCGACCCGGCCAAGGCCTACCGGCGGCTGACGCAGATTGCCCGCGCCAACGCCGCCTGAGGGCAGGTTATGCCCCGGGCTTTTCTTCCTCGGCGCCCCAGTTGAGCATCAGCTCCTTGAGGCGCTGGGCCAGCCGGGGGCTGTTGCGCAGGCGCTCGATGAAGACGGGGCAGCCCTCCAGCAGGGAGTTCTGCGCCGCCGTGGCCATGCTGGAAAGCAGGTTCTGCATGTTCATGTCCATCTGCTGGGGGATGCTCATCCCCGGCGCCGATTGCTCCAGCTGGCGGCGGATATCCTCGGCGGTGAACTTCATCGGCACCACGCAAGCCTTGTACCAGGGGCATTCCTTGCACTGGACTATCCCGTAGGCCTCGTTGAGGATATCATCCATGAATCCAAACCTCTCCAGTTATTCGGCGCTTATCAGGTCGTTGAGCCTGGCTTCCAGGTCGGCGGTGCTGATAATCGCCCCAATCTTTATCTCTCTTATTATACCATCTTTATCAATAAAATAGGTGGTGGGGAGAAACCGGACGTTATAGGCGATGCTCACCGCGTAATTCTTATCCAGGAGCACCGGGAAGGTGATGCCGAAGACAGCAACGAACTGGCTTACCAGCGCCGGCGATTCGCCCTGGTTGACCGCCAGGATGACGATGTCCTCCGCCTGCCAGTCCTCGTTGCGGGCCAGCCACTCGAATACCGGCATCTCCATCTGGCAGGGGCCGCACCCGGAGGCCCAGAAGTTGAGCATCACCGGCCGGCCCCGGTAATCGGCCAGGCTGACCGGCTCTCCGGCCAGGTTCTCAAGCTCGAAGGCGGGCGCGAGCTTCCCCGGCGCCGGGAGCCCCCCGGATTCCTCGGTGACGCTGCCGCCATTCCCGCCGCCGGAGCAGGCGGCCGCCGCCAGCACGACGGCAACCACCGCCAGGACGAGTATAGCTGCCTTACATATCTTTTTCATATCAACTCCTATCTCTATTTACCCCGCCACCGAGGCAAACCAGGTGAGGTTGCCGGTGAGGATAAGCACGCCCACCGTGATGAGGAGCAGGGCGCTGATAATATGAATCCAGCCGCTATAGCGGTTGATGCGCTTGATGAGCGGCAGGGCGAAGTCGAAGGCCGCCCCAACGACGAGGAACGGTATCCCCAGTCCCGCCGAGTAGACCGCCAGCAGGTAGGCCCCGTGCCAGGCCGTCGCCTGCGTGGAGGCCAGCGCCAGGATGCTGCCCAGTATCGGGCCCACGCAGGCCGTCCAGGTGACGGAAAAGGCCGCCCCGATGAGCAGCGAGCGCAGGTAGCTGGTGGTGCGCCCCAGCGATGGCCTCAGGCGCCGCTCGAAGTTCAGCCAGGGGATTCGCGTCGCCAGCAGGATAAACACGCCGAAGGCTATGAGCAGGCCGCCGGCAATCTTGCCCAGGAGGTTATAATCGGGGATAATGGCGTAGCCCGTCAGCCCCACGATGGCCCCCAGGATAACGAAGACCGCGGTAAAGCCCGCCACGAAGCTGAGGGAGTGCAGGAATACCGGCAGCCGCGCCCGTTTGGACTCGAACACCTCCGGGCCGTAGAGGCTGGACAGATAGACCGGCACCATCGGCAGGACGCAGGGGGAGAGAAAAGAAGACAGCCCGGCCCCCAGGGCGACGAAAAAGGTTACGTTCTCACCCACCTCTGCATTGTATAACTTATCCGCCCGGTATGCCAGCGACTAAAATCACGTTCCACCCGTAAAAACAGCCGGACTCCGCACCCACAACATAACGCTTAAGGTATTTACCTATGGACAAACGCGTAGCTACACCTTATAATTTAACATCATCAGTAGGAGGAAAATATGCCGCTATACATTATGATGACCAACCTCACCGACGAAGGCAGGAAAACGGTCAAGACCAACCCGCAGAGGATTAAAGAGGTCAATAAAGAAGTGGAGGCCATGGGCGTCCGCATTATCGGCCAGTACGTCGCCCTGGGCCAGTTCGATTTCATCAATATCCTGGAGGCCCCCGATAACGAGACCATCGCCAAGGTAGCCACCGAGCTGGGCTCGCGGGGGACGCTGCAGACCAGCACCCTGGCCGCTTTGACACTGGACGACTTTATTGCTACCCTGAAAGCGTAAGACCATGATTTCTGAAGACCCGGTGCCCCCTTCAGAAAGACGGGAGGCTGGCAATTAGACCCCTGAGCTTTACTCAGATTTCCCTTTACCGCACCTGCCCCCTGCAGTACAAGCTACAGTATATCGACGGGCTCAAACAGAAAGACAAGTGGTATTTCAGCTTCGGCACCACCATGCACGCCTGCGTCGAGCGTTTCTTCCGGGTCAGCGCGCCGCCGCCCCCCTCGCTGGACGAGCTGTTACGCTTCTACGAGCAAAAGTGGCTCTCGGCGGGCTACGAGTCACCCGAGGAAGAGGCCAAATATAAAGAATACGGGCGGGAGATTCTGAGCCGTTTCTGGGAGATACACCGCGCCGATTTCAACTTGCCAGTAGCCCTGGAGCGGAGCTTTATGCTGGACATATCCGGTATCAAGCTGCGGGGTTTTATCGACCGGGTGGACAAGCTGGACAGCGGCGGGCTTGCCGTCGTCGACTACAAGACCAACCAGGAGCTTTTTACCGCCGAGTACCTGGAAAACGATTTACAGCTCACCATTTACCAGCTGGCCGCCGAGGCCACCTGGGGGCTCCCCGTGGAGAAGCTCACTCTCTACCACCTCCGCTCCAATACCCCCTGCTCCTGCCCGCCGCGCGACGCCTCCCGGCTGGAAGAGGCCCGGCAGCTGGTGGTCGCCACCGCCGCCGATATCGCCGCCGGTAAGTTCTCCCCCACGGAGAACCAGTACTGCCCCTGCGATTTCGCCGGGCACTGCCCCTTTTACCGCCACCTTTACCAGGTAGCCGACGCCGCCCCCTCCCCCACCCAGGCCCAGCTGCCCGGCCTGGCCGCCGCCGAGGCCGTCGAGCGCTACGCCGACCTCCGCGAGCAGGTCAACGAGCTGAAATTACAGATGGATGAGACCCGGCAGCAGATTATTGATTTCTGCCAGGCCGAGGGGCTGAACCGCGTCTTCGGCGAGAGCTACGAGGCCACCTACAAGCTCATGGAGCGGACGGGCTACCGCGAGGAGGACGTCCGGGCGGTGCTGGAGCCGGCGGGGCTCTGGGAAAGGGTGGCCGGGCTCGACCAGGCCCGCCTCAAAGACCTCCTCGAAGACGCCACACTTGCCGGGGAGCTTAAAAAAGAGCTAGAATCCCTGAAGCGGGTTACCTCCGCCTTCCCCCAGCTCTCGCTGAAGAAACGCGCCGGGGAGGAGGAATAGATACCGGGTATATCACCGGCGCGCCGAGGAGACGCACTTGACGAAGATACTGCTGGTAAGACACGGACGTACCACCCTGCACCATGAGGACAGGTTCTGGGGCAGCACCGATATCCCCTTGAACAATACCGGCATCCGTCAGGCCGGGCGCCTGCGGGAGCGCCTGACCGGGGAAAAGTTCTATAACATTTACGCCAGCACCCTGGAACGCGCCCGGGCCACGGCGGAAATTATCGCCGCCCCGCACAGCCTGGACGTCACCGCCTGCCCGGAGCTTTGCGAGTGCAACTTCGGCTTCGCCGAAGGGCTCACCTTCGATGAAATCAAGCGCCTCCACGCCGACCTCGCCCGGGACCTGAGCGACTGGAAAGCGGCGGAGTTTCCCGGCGGTGAATCGCTTACCGATATGAATACCCGCCTCCAGCCGTTCCTGGCCAGGCTGGCCGGCCACCGCCCCGAGGATACGGTGCTCGTCGTGGCCCACGGCGGCCCGATACGCCTGCTCATCTGCAACCTGCTGGGTCTGGCGATGAAATACTGGCTGAACCTGCGTATCGACATGGCCTCGCTCAGCATCGTGGAGACCTATCCCCAGGGCACGATACTGACACTGCTCAACGATGTTTCCCACCTGGAGGATAAGGATAGCCATGACGCGCATTTTCGTTTCCTGGAGCGGCGGTAAAGACGGCTGCCTGGCCTGCCACCGGGCCCTGTCCGGCGGGATGGATGTGGCCTGTCTGGCCAACATGGTCTCCGCGGACGGCCTCCGCTCGCGCAGCCACGGCATCGCCGCCGGCGTAATCAAGGCGCAGGCCGCGGCGCTGGGGATTCCCATCGTGCAGCGGCGCACCGCCGACGATACCTACGAGGCCGAGTTTCACAAGATGCTTCTGACATTTAAAGAAGAAGGTATCGAAGGCGGCGTCTTCGGCGATATCGACTTCGAGCCCCACCGCGAGTGGGTCACCCGGGTCTGCCGCGAAGCGGGCATGACGGCGTACCTGCCCCTCTGGGAGGAAGACCAGACCGGGCTCATGGAGGAGTTCATCGGGGCGGGCTTCGTAAGCGTCGTCGTCGCCGCCCGGGCGGAGTTATTCGGCGCCGAGGTGCTGGGGCGAAAGGTGGACGGGGATTTTATAACCTATCTTAAAGAGCTTGGGAAAACCAAGAATATCACGCCCTGCGGCGAGGCCGGGGAGTACCACACCCTGGTCGTCGACGGGCCTATTTTCCCAAAAAGGCTGGAGATAACCGAAAGTAAACGTATCGAAAAAGACGGCATTCACTTCCTGGAGATATTGGGCACGCGGCTCAACGGGAAGTAAGCGGAGGCAGTTATGACCAGGATAATCGCCCGGGTGGTATCGCAGCAGGGCACCTGCGGGGCCGGTCACAAGGTCGGGGACGAGTTCGTCATCGGCCAGACGACGCCGGAGGGGATGTGCTCCTGGGCCTTTTACACGGTCTTCCCCTTCGCCGAGCCGCTGGAGTTCGGCGGCTCCTTTCCCTGGGAAAGCGGCCCGGATAAGGCCCGGGTGGCCTGCCCCGACCCGGATAACCCCATCGTCTGGGAGCTGAGGCGGGAGGACTAAAACGCCAGGAGCGCCAGCTCCCTGACGTTCCATCCGATGACCCAGAGCAGCAGGGCGATGGCCGGGAGCAGGAACCTCCCCGGCAGCACCCAGACCAGCAGCAGCGGGATGCCCACTTTGACGATGGCCAGCTCCAGCGGCGAGGCCAGCAGCCCCCGGACGAAGGGATTGAGCTCGGCAAAGCCGCAGCGGGCCGCCGCCAGCGTCAGCCCCAGGTCGATGAACTGCAGGACGATATAGACGACCTTGAACCGCCTTCCCCAGCCGTCATCGTGATAGCGGCCGGGGATAAAGCGGGGCAGGTTTTTCGCGCTATGCTGCCGGTTTATCGCCATATATCCCGTTCCTTGAGTTGCATCACCTTCCCCCAGCATATCTCCCCGGGCAAAAATATCTCCTAAAAATGGCGGCGGGAAATATCAACATTACGTAAATTCCGCCCCTGTGCTATACTTGAGGAAACGGAGATTTCGCGAGGGTTACGCTTGAGCGGTCACGACGAGGCCAGGGCCAGAATCGAAGAGCTGCGGGCGCAAATCAACCACCACAACTACCGCTACTACGTGCTGGACAGCCCGGAAATCAGCGACGCCGCCTACGACGGCCTGATGCGGGAGCTGCAGGCCCTGGAGGAGGCACACCCCGACCTCCTCACCCCCGATTCCCCCACCCAGCGGGTCGGCGCGGAGCCGCTTCCGGCCTTCGGCGTCATCCGGCATCGCTATCCCCTGCTCTCGCTGGGCAACGTCTTCACCCCCCAGGAGCTTGAGGCCTGGCACACGCGGACGGCCAAGCTGGCCGGGAGGGCGGCCTTCGATTTCGTCGGCGAGCATAAAATCGACGGGCTGGCCGTGGCCCTAACCTATGAGAACGGTCAGTTCATCACCGGCGCCACCCGCGGCGACGGCCTGCGCGGCGAGGACATCACCCAGAACCTGCGCACCATCCGGAGTATCCCCCTCTCCATCCCCGGGGACGCCCCGCCCCGCTTCGAGGTGCGGGGGGAGGTCTACCTCTCCCGCACGGGCTTCCGCAAGCTCAATAAGGAGCGGGAAGCAGAGGGACTGCCCCTCTTCGCCAATCCCCGCAACGCCGCCGCCGGCTCGGTGCGCCAGCTGGACTCGCGCATCACCGCCCGCCGCCCCCTGGACATCTATATCTACATGCTGGGCTACGCCGAGGGTAAGGCCACTCCGCCGACCCACTGGGAGACGCTGGAGTACCTGAAGACGCTGGGGTTCAAGGTAAACCCCAACAACCGGCGCCTTAAAAATATCGCCGAGGTCGAGGATTACTATCAGACCTGGGAAGAAAAGCGCGATGGTCTGGAGTACGAGGCCGACGGCATCGTCATCAAGATAGACAGGCTCTCCCTGCACGAGGAGCTCGGCGATATCGGCCGCGAGCCGCGCTGGGCCGTGGCCTACAAGTTTCCCGCCGTCCAGGGCACCACCCGCCTCAAAGAAATCGGCATCAGCGTGGGGCGGACGGGCACCCTGAATCCTTACGCCATTTTAGAGCCTGTTTCCGTGGGCGGCGTCACCATCCGGCAGGCCGCCCTGCACAACGAGGACGACATCCGCCGCAAGGACATCCGCACCGGCGACAGCGTCATCATCCAGCGCGCCGGCGAGGTCATCCCGGAGGTCATCGGCCCCACCCCGGAGAGCCAGGAAAACCCGAAAAGGGGCGGCGAATACGACCTGCTGGCCAGCCTCGGCAAGGACAGGTCAGGCCACCCCGTCTGCCCCTCCTGCGGGGAGGCCAGCATCGTCCGGCCCGAGGGCGAGGTGATGTACTACTGCACCAACGCCGCCTGCCCGGCCCAGGCCGAGCAGCGCATCGAGCACTTCGCCTCGCGGGGGGCGATGGATATCCGCGGCATCGGCGAGAACATGAGCGCCGCGCTCTATAAAAACGGGCTGGTGAAAGACGCCGCCGACCTGTATTACCTCAAAAAAGACAGGCTGGCCGCCCTGGAGAAGATGGGCGAAAAGAGCGCCGAGAATATCCTGGCCGCCATCGAGCGAAGCAAAGACCGGGAGCTGGCCCGCCTTATCTTCGCCCTGGGCATCCGGCACGTCGGGGCGGAGATGGCGGAGATACTGGCCGGTGAGTTCCCCGGCCTGGACGACCTGGCGGCGGCATCCCAGGAGAGACTTACGGGAATCGGCGCCGTCGGCCCCAAGATTGCCGAGAGCGTCACCGCCTTCTTCGCCCAGGAAGCCAACCGCGATATTATCCGGCGGCTCAGGGAGGCCGGTGTAAAAATGACCGCGAAGACCGCCGGGGCCGCCGACCTGCCCCTCTCCGGCAAGGAGTTCGTCCTCACCGGCCGGCTGGAAGGCTTCACCCGACCCCAGGCCGAGGCGCGCATCAGAGAGCTGGGCGGGGCCGCTAAGGACAATGTGACACACAAGACCGATTACGTCGTGGCCGGGGCCGACCCCGGCTCCAAGCTGGCCCGCGCCCGCGAGATGGGCATAACCGTGCTCGACGAAGCCGGGTTCATCCGACTATTGCAACAACCATAATCAGCCCGGCTGGCGAAGGGACACCAAAGGGAGTAAAATAAAGCCAGGTTTAAAAAAAGGGGGGAATATATGAAAAAATACGGGCTCATATTGCTGGCATTGATGGCCGTGATTCTTGCCAGCCTGTTGCTGGTGGGGTGCGGTGTTTCCAAATCGGATTATAATGAACTGCTCTCCCAGAAAACCACACTGGAAACCGAAAAACAAACCCTGCAAAGCCAATACGATAGCCTGCAGGCCGAAAAAGACACTCTGGCAGCTGAAAAGGATGACCTCGAAGCGGACTACGGACAACTAAGCGCCGATTACAGCACCCTGCAAGCAGATTTCCAGGCGCTGGCGGGCGAAAAGGATGCCGTCCAAGCGCAGTACGCGGCGGTAAACGACGAGCTGGCCGCCATCAGGGAAGTTTATCCACCGAGAGATTTTTCATCGCTCCTGGAGCTGGAAGACTGGCTGCTGGCCAACGATGTATCCGATAAACCGGTAACCTCGACCGCCGAGGCCTGGATTGGCCGGGCGCTGGAAGTGCAGGAAGATGCCCTGGCCGACGGCTACGTGGTATCCGTCGACTATGACGGGCCCGATGCCCAAGGCTTTTATTCTGTCTTCTGCACCACTATCATTAACGGCAATATCTATTACTGGGATCCGGAAACCGATGATGTCAGCAAAGATACCAGCCTCGACACAGTCAAATAACGGCTGAAAAACCCAGATGATAAAACTGATTGTCGGCCTGGGCAACCCCGGCTTTCTCTACGCCCGCAACCGCCACAATATCGGCTTCATGTGCGTGCGGCAGCTGGCCCGCGCCCACTCTATCCGCTTCGATAGAAAGCAGGGGCAGGCGCGTACCGGCATCGGCCGGTTGGGCGGGAGCCACGTGGTGCTGGCCCGGCCGCAGACCTACATGAACGCCAGCGGCGACTCCGTGGCGGCGCTGACCCGCAAGCTCGACATCACTCCCGCCGACCTCATCGTCATCCACGACGACCTCGACCTGCCGGTGGGGAAAATCCGCCTGCGCCGGGGCGGCGGCTCCGGGGGGCACAAGGGCATCGATTCCATCGTCGCCCGGCTCGGCAGCGCCGACTTCTACCGCGTCCGTGTCGGCATCGGCCGGCCGGATGAAACCGGTCTCGACCCCGCCGATAAGGAAGCGGCCGTCGTCGCCTACGTCCTCTCCGATTTTTCAAAAGAAGAGAAAAAGCAAATCGATACGGCCATCCCCCAGGTCGGTCAGGCGGTAATCTACCTCATCAACGAGGGGGTTACCGCCGCCATGAACCGGTTCAACTAAGGCTGTTTTTTACGCAAAATGACCAATAAAACCGTCTTCGTAACCAAGTCCGTGCACCTGTTCCTCTTCTTCCTCATGTGCGCCGGCCTGGCCTACGCGTTCTATGCCGCCGTCGTGGCCAGGTACGACTGGTGGCTCGTGGCGGCGATGGGCGTGGTACTGTTCGACGGTACCTCCATCGCCCTCAACAAGGGGCGCTGCCCGATGACCACCCTCGCCGAGCACTACGGCGCCGCCGACGGCGCCGTGACGCACCTGGTCATGCCGCGATGGGCGGCGCGCTACGTGTTCAAGTTCTTCGGCGTCGTCTTTGTCATCGAGGCTATCTGGCTGGCGGTGGGCTATTTCGCTTGACGAACCCAGCACCCCACTCCATCCGAGTTATCTATTCCCACCCAGGCCGCCCCCGTGTCATCCTCGGCTTAGCCCGTAGAATTCCCCTACCTTATGCGAGAACTCAAATCGGCTAGAGTTCCGTGCCGACCTTGGGCGTCGGCCTTAAGAACACGCTCAGTATAAAACCGGTTACCATGAAGGCGATGCAGGTCAGGAAGGCGTTGTGATAGCTGCCGGTGAGGTCGTAGACATATCCGGTCATAAACGGGCCCGCCGCGCCCCCGACGGTAAAGCCGAGGACGAATATCCCGTAGAATAAACCGTGGTTCTTCAGCCCGAAAAGCCGTGCCACCAGGGGCGATTCGGAGGTACCGATGCTTCCCGCCGCGATACCCAGGACTACGGCGAACAGGTGGAACTGCCAGAGGTCGCGGGAGGGCAGTAACCATACCAGCGAAGCGATTGCCAGGGCGAACCCGATAAGAAGCACCTTCCGGTTGCCGATACGGTCTCCGATAACACCGCCCACGAATATATTGCCGATAATACCCACCCCGCCGTTTACCGCCAGTACCCCGGCGGCGCTGACCTCCGAGATACCCAGTCCGGCAATATGGGGAACGAGATGAACGGCAATGGCGAGAATGGCATACCCGAAACAAAACAGGATAGCCAAACACAGCCAGAACTGAAAGGTTTGCGCCGCCTCCTTAAGATCGTAGCCGGTAACGGCAGGAGACGATTTCGTCGGCGCGTCTTTCGCCGTCCCCCGGGACGACGGCGCGAGCCGGCCGCGGTCACGCCTTAAAAACTGAGCAAACACAACGATGACAAATAATGAGACTCCACCTATGATAAGGAAAGTCTGGCGCCAGTCGCAGGCGACGATAAGCCGGCTGACGACTAAAGGCGCCACCACCCCGCCGATGGTCATGCCGGACATGACGATGCCGGTCATCATGCTCCTTCTGTCGACGAACCAGCGGCTTATCGGCGATAGCAGCGGGACCCATAACCCGCTCATGCCAATGCCCACGATTACACCGTAAAACAGGTATAACTGCCATACCGTATTAACCTGAGACATGAGCAGATATCCCGCCCCCATGAATACGCCGCAGACGGCTACCACGCTACGCGCCCCGAACCTGTCCACGAGACCGCCCATGGCGATGCCCAGCACCCCCTGGATAATTGAGGAAAGCGAGTACGCGCCCGAGATCACAGCCCGGCTCCAGTCGAATTCCTCCAGCAGGGGATTAAAAAAGATGCCGAAAACGATGTAGAGGCCCTGGGCAAGCACCATAATGATAAACGAAGCCGCCACGACGATGTAACCGTAGTAGAGGCGGGGTTTGGGAGCGGGGGCCTGAAAGCTATTATTACCGGTCAAAATATACCTGTTCCCGATTAATACGTCATGCTATTTTAGCACAAATTGCCCCGCTTCCTCTCCAAGTGTTATAATTTTCCTGTCGGTAAGGGGCAACCGCTTGGAAGATAGGCAGATATTCATCGGGGTTATCGGCGGGGGCGATGTCTCCCCCAGGGTCGCCGGAGTGGCCGAGGCAGTCGGCCGGGAGATTGCCCGCCGCGGGGCGGTGCTGGTCTGCGGGGGGCTGGGAGGCGTCATGGAGGCCGCCTGCCGCGGGGCCGCCGCCGAAGGGGGGCTTACCATCGGCATCCTCCCCGGGGAAGACCGCCGCGCCGCCAATCCCTACGTGCGAATACCCATCGCCACCGGCCTGGGCTACGCCCGCAACCTGGCGGTGGCCCGCTCCTGCCAGGCGGTCATCGCCGTCGACGGCTCATACGGCACGCTCTCGGAAATCGCCTTCGCCCTCCAGGCGGGCACGCCCGTCATCGGCCTCAATACCTGGGAGTTGTCCAGGAAAGGCCGGGCCGGTAGCGGCATCATCGCCGCCGCAGGCCCCGCCGACGCCGTGGCCAAGGCTATTGAACTGATTGATACTTAAGATAAACCTGATAATTCCACTTACGGAGAGTTAAATGTCAACGATTGAGGACATCAGGGCCCGGGAAATCCTG
>Ga0315553_10003804_pt1 | contig 11585 bp, 10 predicted proteins | sample SalMarSW160140MG_FD_203099 | JGI IMG/M metagenome (GOLD analysis project Ga0315553, IMG submission 203099) | Salt marsh sediment microbial communities from the Plum Island Ecosystem LTER, Massachusetts, United States - Salt Marsh Sediment SW1601-40 ... | reverse complement strand
TCGGAAAAGCGTAAGCTTTGTCGCTTGCGATGTGCATTGATTGGGCAATACATCAAAAGAAAATTAGCCTGGCTATCGATCGTCCGCTTTTGCGGCGCCATGCAATAACCAGACCAACGACCCGGCTGAGGCGCCTTCATCGGCCAGCCGATCGGCTGCTCGGCGCGAAGAGCGAGGTACGGATACATCCTTGCAAAGGCGGCATCGACCACGCATCTGTGCGACAACTCGGCATAACGGCGATAATCATCAGTTCGGCTCGAATTCGACGCAGTAGCCGGTGTGATCGGAGACGCGCCCGTAATAGTCGTTATCCGTGAACAGCTCTCTGGCGGCGACGGCCTGCAGCGAGCTGTTCCTTTGCATGAATATAAAATCGATGCGGCCGTCCGGGGCCAAGTGACGCTCGAGGTTCGGCGATTGTTCGCGGAAGATTTTATCAAACACGACATGGGACGTCGCCGCAAGGTATTGATCTTCATATTCGCCGGTACGCACGACGGCCTGGTAGCCGTCCGACCCGGCTTTGATATTGAAGTCTCCGCACAGGAAAGTAGCGGCAATATTGCCGCCGTGTCTCTGGTTCGCCCAGGAGCGCAGCCGCTCGAACTGCTCGAAAAAGCCGCCGCTCGGCCAGCTCAAGTGCGCGGAAAACACGTTCACGAGGCCTATGTAAGGCACGTTGACTTGGACCATCACGACCTTGCGGGAGTCAATGCTGTTGGTGCTCTGGCTGGAAGACACATAACCGGCGTCGGTCGTCAAGAAACCGTACCTGCTGAGGACGGCGATGCCTTCGTGGTAGCGGTCAAAGCCGATATGCGACCAGTCGGTGTGCAGATGATAGTATTGGCGCAGCCGGTCGCGAATGATCTTGGCCGCATTGGCGTTCCAGTCGCCGCCGCCGTTGTTCAAAGGTTCGCCCACCTCCTGGAGGCAGACGACGTCGATGTCGAGGTCGTCGATGGCCCTGGCGATTTGGCTGAACTTCGCATCCTGGTTTGGCTCTTGATAGCAGTGCAAATTCAGGGTGAGAATCTTCAGCCGGCGGCGGCGGGTTACGTAGTTGCCGCCAAAATTGCTGTCCCAAATCGTGCCGCTTGGCGTTTCGCAGCCGATCGCGTACTGAACGCGGAATGCATCGTCAATCTTGATCTGGCCGGTCCAAATACCCGTGCCGTATCGATTGGGGTTCCGGGCGTTGCTCCTGGCCAACCTGTCCCAGTACATTCGGTGGAAAAAGCAGGGCGTGACCCGCGTGCTGCGCCAGTCGTCGGTGGTCCAGTGAACGAAGACGCGCCCCGGCTGAAGCGAGTGCCGCACGGCGACCGTGATCGGATAGTGACGCTGCTCGGGAGCCAGAAGCGGATTGAAATCGACATTGAGCAGCGGGACGTCTTTATGCAACAGCACGCCGGAGTCGGCATTCGAGAAGTAATGGCGCGCCTCGTTGTTGTCCCAGACTTCCTGTCCGCGAATGCGACAGTGCAGGACAAACTCGATGTCGCCAGGCAATGAGGCATCATCGGAGGCAATGAAACTTGCGCGCGCGCACCAGATTTCCCGGTCCGTGCCGCAGGATGCGTGATATTCGGCCTGAAGCGTATGCCAAACCTGGTCCTCGCCGGCCCAGTGAACCTCGACCAGCTTGTCATAGGCGATGTTCTCGACAAGCATGGCGAACGTCAGATCCTGTTGGACGCGCTGCCGGTGCCGCGAGATAGTGTTTGTCGCCTGGAGGAACTGGATGAGTTTCATGGATCAGCGAAGTTGGCGTTCATGTTGCGGGCGGAAAGTACCGACCATCTGGCCAGCGTCAAGTGCGACACAGCCGCAACGCCACCTCGGACAGCTGGCGTCCGCCGCAACGATATTGACTGAGATCGCGCTATTGGCCCACGATCAGCATCGGCTGGGGTCGTTGCGCTCTCTTGATCGCGTCGGGGAAGGAAGGCAACAGGTCCATCGCCTAGGCGCACGGCTCATTCGCGGACACACCGGAGGAACTAATGCCGCCTTGGACTTATAGAATCTTCGAACCGGACGTGAAGACGGGCGTTGTGTGCGTCCGTATGCTTGTATCGAGTTTGCCGTCACAAGACGCAACGACAGAATCGGTGGAAGCTCTCGTCGAGGTGCCGTGGAGCAGCGGCAACGAGCAGGCGATCCAGCGAGCGGCCCTCTCGCGGTTGGACAAATTGGTTCGTGCAGAAATCGGGCGTGTCGGCGGACAATAAGCCGAACGATGCGATACGATCGAGTGGCGAAAAATATTCAGGCTCTTGGGGCGAGGTTTCCCGCCTCGTTGGCCGGCCCGCCGCTTGCAGCGCTTTCTCCGTCGAAGAACGACTGGCGTTTTTCTTCCACAAGCTTTGCGGTGGGTCGCGTAATTCGTTTGTAGAGAAATGTCCTCGCCGCAGGTCCGAAATAATACTGATGACGGATCGGCTCGACCGTGACAATTCTCGCCGCAATCACGTGCTTCCTGAGCCTTGCGTCGGGGGACGCGCGTTGCCGGTGGCCGTTGCGCCAGGGGTGACGCAAGTTACGAGTGGGGGATGCGTTGGTTCGACCGGGGGTTCGCGCCATCCCGTACGGGATCGCCGCGGTGGCTTTGGGGGTTGTTCTCGGGTTGCCAGGGACGCTGGCGGGTCCGGCGGATGTCGGCCCGAACGTTTCCGTTTTCGGAACGATCCATCCGGAGATTTACCGGTACCGGGCGCCGATCGGATCAGAGCATCCGGTCAATCGCGTGCGCGTGGCGAGTCTCGATCCGGGGATCGGCGATCTCACCTTCGATGAGGCGGACATGCTGGCGGACAAGCGCGCGCCGGCGTCTGAATCGGAAAGCGCGTCGTTCGAGGAGCGGTTCGCCGCGCTGGATGACAAGGTCGCGTCTTTCGACGAACGGTTCGGGTCGGCCGCGCGCAAACGCACGGGCGACTTGCAGGTGCCGCAGGACGAGGACGTCGAGCAAGCCGTTCGCACCACCGACCAGCTCGCCGATGCGCCGCCGATACCGATCCCCGCCAAGAGGCACGTCCGCCCCGGGCAAGCAAGCAAGGATCCCGGGCCGCTGGCGGACGACGGCCGCACCGCAATCTACGACATCTCGGCGCGCACGGTGTACCTCCCCAACGGGCGCAGGCTGGAGGCCCATTCCGGCCTCGGCGCCTACATGGACAGTCCCCGCCATGTGAATTTGAGGATGCGTGGGGCGACGCCGCCGAATGTTTACAAGCTGTCGTTGCGTGAACGGCTGTTTCATGGGGTTCGCGCAATCCGCCTTAATCCCGTCGATGAGGGCAAGATGCACGGCCGCGCCGGCATGCTCGCCCACACCTACATGCTTGGTCCGAACGGCCAGTCGAACGGATGCGTGTCGTTCAGGAACTATCCCGAATTCCTGAAAGCTTATCTCAAGGGCGAAGTCACCCGCCTCGTCGTGGTCGAGCATCTCGATAGCCCGCCGAGCTCCACCGTCGCCTCGGGATGGCTGCCGAACGCCATCAGGAACCTTTTCGGGGGGTCCAATAGCGGCGGCCAATACGCCTCCGCCAACACCTACTGACCGCCTTAATCACCTTCTCCCGCACCTGGGAGAAGGTGGCGAGCGGCAACGGCACGCTGCGCCTAATGTTGGCGGGCTTGATACGCCGATTTGTCGGAAGCGCGCGCCGTCTTCACCGCCGCAGCGTCGATGGACGCAAGGTCCGCCGGCCGCAATTTCTCATTGCCCCACGCGGACCGGATATAGCCCACCAAGGCGGCGACCTCGTCGTTCGACAGGAAATCGAAGCCGGGCATGGCGCTATTGTAGCTTTCCCCGCCGACCTCGATCATTCCTTGCAATCCCTTGATAATGACCAAAGCGGGAAAATCGCGGCTGACGAACAGGTCGCGATTGCCGGCAAGCGGCGGAAATTGCCCGGGGATTCCCTCCCCGGTCGACTGATGGCAGATGGCGCAGTGCTGTTCGAATAAGGCCTCGCCAGCGGCGGGCTTAGCCGATTCCGCGCCGGGCGCGGCAGGCATGGCAGGGCTTGCGGTCGCCTTGGCTTCCACCGGCCCGGCCGCGGCGGGCGGATGCGGGCCCAGATAGGTCGCGAGATAGTCGAGCAGCCTGTCGTGCTCCTCTGACGACATCGCCGGCAGTCCAAGCCGCCGCATGCTGTCGATCACCGACTCCCATTGGGAGCGGTCGAGCCCACGGGAATCGGTCAGATAGTCCAGGCTGTGGCAGGTCTGGCAGTGCGCGAACACAAGCGAACGATTAGGGCCGCGCGGCAGCTCCACCGCGACGGACCGCCCGGACAGTGCGGACGCGCCGATAACAAGCACAATAAAGAGAACACGAAGTGCAACGGGGCGCATGCGGCGGACAGAGGTGCGAGGAGCGCGAGACGGCGTGGCGAGGGCTGGTAAGCCCCCGACACGTCGCCTGATCAGCACATCAAACGTCGATCTGCAGGCGCTCGACGCCGTTCCATTCATAGCCGCGGGGCTGCCAGCGCGAGATGCCCTCGATCGGCTGGGTACGCCCGAGCGCATCGGTCGCGCGGCACATCAACATATTGGACCCGCGCTTGAGCGAGCCTTTGGCGGTCCAATGATGCCAGGCCCACGGGCTTGCCGGCGGCTTGATCTCGGCCTTCGTCCACGTCTGGCCGCCGTCGGACGAGACCTCGACGGAAGTGATCGCGGCGGTGCCGTCGTTGAAGGCGACGCCCGTGATCTCCACATTGCCGGCCGTCGGCTTGTCTTCCGGGAGCGGCGAGAAGATGACGCTCTTGATGACATGGCCATAGGTCGGCTTGCTGTTAAAGATCGTGTAATCGTCGGCCTTGAAGGTTTGCGGATCGGCCGGAAGCTCGTTCGGCATCCGATATCCCACGCGCTGATAGAAGCTCACGGACTGCTCCGGCATCAGCGTGAGCCCCGTCAGCATCTTCATGCACATGTTGCCGTAGAAGCCGGGGATGATCAGCCGGACCGGCCCGCCATGCGCCGCCGGGATCGGCTCGCCATTCATTTTCAAGGCGATGATCGCGTGGTCGAGCGCCGCGTCCGCCAGGCGATAGCTCTTGGAAAATCCCGAGCCCTCCGGCGTCACCGGCTGGTCGAATCCCTGGGCGGTCAACCACTGCGCCGAGGCAGCCGGCAGAACTTTCATTTCCTCAAGGAAATGGCGCAGCGGCACGCCCTCCCATTCGAGGTTCGCCATGCCGCCGTTCTTCCATTGGCCGCCCACCGCCTTCTGCTTCTGGGCAAAGAATGACCGGCCATTGCCGGCGCATTGCAGCACCGAGACGCGCTTTTCCTGCGCCATCTTCTGCAGGTCGGCGATGCTGACTTTTCGGTCGCGTTGAACCAGGCCGCCCACATCCAGCGTCCAGTTCTTCACTAGTTCGGCGGGCGGCGCCGCCGTGGTGCCGTACCAGGCCTGGTCGCCTTCGTGCGGATAATGGAAGCGAACGAACAGCATCTCCTTCGGCGTAATGGGATGCTGGCGCAGCAGGGGCAGCGGCGTTTCCATCACGCCCAGCTTGGCGTTGATGACGATCAATTCGGGCGATTTGCCTTTGATGACCTGCGCGGCGTTGGGGGTTTCCTTCGCGAAGGCGGCAGGAAAGATGTTGCGTCCGACACCGTAAGTCAGACCGGCTGCGCCCATCAGCGCGCCAAATTCCCGGCGCGAGAGAGAGACCTGGCTCTTGAGCATTATTTCCTCCGAATTGCCTCCCCCCGCGTCTTTTCTTCTGCAACGGGTGTTGTTGTTAACGTTACCATCCTCTCTTGGTTTCGGCAGGCTGCCATGGAGTCGCACACCCGGCGCCCCATCCTCCCCGCCTTTCTCCGGCCGTTGTTGCCCGTATGGTCCCGTCCATGCCGCCCGCACCCGTCATCTCCATCCAAAATCTCTGCAAGACCTACGCGTCCGGCTTTCAGGCGCTTAAAGGGATCAATCTCGAGATTCGCCGCGGCGAGATCTTTGGGCTCCTCGGCCCGAACGGCGCGGGCAAGACGACGCTGATCGGCATCATTTGCGGCATCGTCAATCCGTCGGCGGGGACCGTCGTGGTCGACGGTCACGACATCATCAAGGACTATCGCGCGGCGCGCGCGCTGATCGGGCTGGTGCCGCAGGAGCTCGCCACCGACGCCTTCGAAACGGTATGGGCGACGACGCGCTTCAGCCGCGGTCTGTTCGCCAAGCCGAAAAACCCCGCGCATATCGAAAAGGTGCTCAGGGACCTGTCGCTGTGGGACCGGAAGGATTCAAAAATCATAACGCTGTCGGGCGGCATGAAGCGGCGGGTGATGATCGCCAAGGCGCTGTCGCACGAACCGAAAATCCTTTTCCTCGACGAGCCGACGGCAGGCGTCGATGTCGAGCTGCGCAAGGACATGTGGAACGTCGTGCGCGCGCTGCGTGCGTCGGGCGTCACCATCATTCTGACCACGCATTATCTCGACGAGGCCGAAGAAATGTCCGACCGGATCGGCGTGATCAACAGGGGCGAGCTCGTCCTGGTCGAGGACAAGGCCACGCTGATCCGCAAGCTTGGCAAAAAACAGCTCACGCTGGAGCTGCATAAGCGGCTGGACGCCATCCCCGCCCAGCTTGCCGCGCACCACCTAGCGCTCGCCGCCGACGGCGCCGAGTTGATCTACACCTATGACACGCAGGCCGAACTCACCGGCATAACCGCGCTGCTGAAGGACCTCAATCTCGCCGGCATCCGGTTCAAGGACCTGCATACGACGCAAAGCTCGCTCGAGGATATTTTCGTCGATCTGGTGGGGCGGCGGCAATGAATCTTCGGGCGATTCGTGCAATCTACCGGTTCGAGATGCGGCGCACGGCGCGCACGCTTCTGCAGAGCGTCGCTTCGCCGGTGATCTCGACCTCGCTCTATTTCGTGGTGTTCGGCGCGGCGATCGGCTCGCGCATCACCCAGATCGAAGGCGTGAGCTACGGCGCGTTCATCGTGCCGGGACTCGTGATGATGATGCTGTTGACCCAGAGCACCGCCAATGCGTCGTTCGGCATCTACTTCCCGCGATTCATCGGCACGGTCTACGAACTGTTGTCCGCGCCGGTGTCGGCGTTCGAGATCGTGCTCGGCTATGTCGGCGCGGCCGCCACCAAGTCGATTGTTCTCGGGCTGTTGATTCTCGCGACCGCCAGCTTGTTCGTGCCGCTGCGGATCGCGCATCCGCTGTGGATGCTCACTTTCCTCGTGTTGACCGCGGTGACCTTCAGCCTGTTCGGCTTCATCATCGGCGTGTGGGCGGACAGCTTCGAGAAGCTGCAGGTGATTCCCTTGCTGGTGATCACGCCGCTGACCTTCCTCGGCGGCGCTTTCTACTCCATCACCCTATTGCCGCCGATCTGGCAGACCATCACGCTGTTCAACCCTATCGTCTATCTGGTGAGCGGTTTTCGCTGGAGCTTCTTCGAAGTCGCCGACGTGAACGTGGGCGTGAGCCTTGCGATGACATTGGCATTCCTGCTCCTGTGCCTGGCGACGGTGTATTGGATTTTCCGCACCGGCTACCGGCTCAAGAACTGAGCGCCGTAACGCACGCGCCGGAAGGGTTCTTTGCTGGTTCCGGCGGCGCGATTACACGGCGGATCACAAGCGTGTGGGGAACGCGCAAAAGGCGCGCGAAGAGCGCCGGATTGGCGCTAGGCTGAGAGGGACAACCAGACGCGACCAGATGATCATGGAGAAAGAACATGTCCATGCGCTTAGCTGCCGCGGCCGTCCTCCTGTCGGTCTTCACCCACTCCGCGCTCGCTGACAAGCTCGTAACGGTCGAGAGCAAGCATAGCGTCAAAGAATCGCTCGACCGGCTGACCGCAGCGCTCGACCAACGCGGCATCAAGCCGGTCGCTCGCGTCGATCATGCGGCCGGCGCAAAGGCCGTCGGCTTGGAATTGCCGCCGACCGAGATTCTGATATTCGGCAATCCCAAACTCGGCACCCCGCTCATGCAGGCGAATCCGGAGATCGCCATCGACCTGCCCGTGAAGGTGTTGGCTTGGCAAGACAAGGCGGGAAAGGTCTGGGTCGCCTATACGGCGCCGGACGCGCTCAAGGCGCGGTACGGCATCGCCGATCGCGACGAGGTCTTCAAGGCCATGGCGGCGGCGCTGCAAGCTCTTACCAAGGCTGCGAGCGGGCAGTAGTCGCCGCGCTCGTTCTTCCAGCGCGCCCTCCCCTCGCCTGCGCGACGATGCGCGCATCGTGACGCGCGCGGCCTGCACGCGGCGAGCGGTCCTATTTCGCAAACAGCTTCATTGCCTCATCGGCGAGGACGCCGCCCGTAATCGCGATCGGCGCAAACGGCGCTTTGGCCGCGACCTCGCGGCTCGAAATCATGATCTGGTTGATCCGGGTTGCGAGCTGATCCATCGATGCGGCGAACACCAACCGGCCGAAACTGCACCACAGGATCGCGCCCATGCACATCGCACACGGTTCGCCGGAGGCGTAGATCGTCGCCCCCCTGAGCGCGCCGCTGCCGTCGCTCGCAAGGCCGCGGCGTATTGCGACCATCTCGGAATGCGCGGTGGGATCGTCGTCGGTGCGGCCAAGATTGCGTCCGCGCGCGATGATGCGGCCATCGCGCACAATGACGGCGCCGAATGGATAATCGCTGCGGCTCGCTTCCTCGATCGCGATGCGCATGAACCGCCCGTCATCGCTTGTGGAGCGCGCGCCGGTTTCAGCTTGCGCGTCTGACGCAGACAACAAGGTTGCGCCGGCAAGCCCCGCAATGACGGAGCGGCGGCTGAATCCGCGCGCGCTGCAATAGTCACACATCGTAGGTTCCTCCTGCGCACGGGTGAAATGGTCGCTTCAATTACGACGCAGGCAGCGTCGCACGCTGGGACGTAATGGATTTCGATCGACTTGCGAGGTCCAGTGAATTGCGCGCCTGCCATGATGCGGGGCGCCTCAGCATCCGCGACCAACGCAGTTGAATTTGCAGCGCTTGCGGCGCTGCGATCTGATTTTACTCTTCCCTAATCGTCTCGCGCGCGATCCGCATCAAGCGATCGGGATGTCTGCGATCGACATCGCGCATCCGTAGTGTTCCGGAAGGCGCGTCCGTAGTGATCCGCATGAACCGGCGATGCGGTTGCCCAAGTGCCGCCTCACTTTTTGTTTACCAAACGCACCATCAACTTGCCGCCGAGCACGGGGGTGTGGGGCGCCAAGGCACGATGGCAAAGATGGGTCGGCGTGGTTCGGTCTCATCATTGCCGTCGTGCGCCTGGTGGGCGATTTCAAAGTCTGGCGGGGTCGCTTAGCAAGCCGAAAACAGTGCCAGCGAACGACGTCGCGTACGCGCGGCGCGAGCAGAGCTGCGCGCGTAATCCTCTTCGTCGCGCATCCGTTTCACTCGACGTTAACCATGTTTCAACACGGTTGACGAACGGCCAGGGCGCACACGTCGCATTTACCAAGATCCGCAAAAATCAAAACGTGTGAGGTTTTCGCCATCGCGCGGGGGGCATTTGCTTGGGCCTACGACTACAATCGTCGGCTGGGTGGTCGAGGGGGCTCACTGCTCCATTCGGCTTTGCCGTACTGACTTTCGTCGCGATGCCGGCGTCGATCGGCTATCAGGATCTTGCCTCCACTATTGCGCAACGCGCCTCGCTCAGCGAGCGGTTGCGTGAACACGCGCTTAAATCGCCGTTCGGTACCATTCACGCGGCAACGTTCAGCTTTCCCCGTCCGCTCGGCGCGACTATTCCCGAACCGATCACGACGCGGCTCGCCAGTCTCGATGTCGGCGACTCCGATCTTACCGGTCTTACCGGCTCGGTTGCATTGCGGGCTCTGCTCGATCTGAGCCAGACCGCTCCGAGTGAGGAAGTCGCCACGGTCAACCGGTCGCGCAAAGGCGACCGCATCCGCGCCCTCGCCGAAGAGAATCTGCAGAAAGAGCAGGCGATCGCCCGCGTGACTCCGCCGCCGGTTTCAGAATCGCAAGCCGTACCCTCAAATCCGGACAATGCCGAGGCCGCGAGCGTAGCGCCTGCGCCGGCTTCGTCCGAACCCCAGGCCGCTCCGTCGAACCCCGGCCAAGCCGAAACCGCGAGCGCCGAAACCGCCAGCGCCGAAACCGCGAGCGCCGAAACCGCCAGCGCCGAAACCGCCAGCATCGTTTCTGCGCCCGCGGCGCAAGAGTCTGCGATTGACGATCGCCCGATCGAGGTCGCGACGCTGCCGCCCTCCTCCGAGCGGGAAACGATTGAAAGCGAAACGCCGCTCGCAGCGGCGAGCGCTCCGACGTCCGCCACGCAGCCCTCTGCTTGGGATAGCGCCACGGCGCCGGTTCCGACGGACGAGGTGTTTGCCTCTGCGTCGTTGGCTTGGGTCGGAGGCTTAGGAACCGCTGCAGAAGCCAGCGCTGCAAAGCCCGCCGCAGTCAGCGCCGAACCGGCCGCGGCCAGCGCCGAGCCGGCAGTCGCAAGCGCCGAACCGCCGCCTGCGGCCAGCGCCGAGCCGGAAGTAGCAAGCGCCGAATCGCCTGTAACCAAGATCGCTGAGCCCGCCCTTGCCCAGAAGCCGACAGCCGAGCCGACTTATGTAGTGGCGAGCGCATCGGCGGACATCGAACTGCCGCGACCAGCGCAGCCGAAGGCCGACATTTCGGTCGACACGGCTGCCGCCAAATCGCCGCCCGCGGCCGACAACCGACTGAGCGACACCGAATCGTATCGGCCCGACACCGCCACGCCCACGCGGGGCGTCGCGCGGAGCCCCAGCCTTCGCACCGCGCGCATCTATTTCGGCGCCGCGCCGCTAGCTGAACTTCGCGGCGGCCTGGAGGCTTGGGCTCCCGGAGCAGCTTCATTCCTGAGCGGGACCGAGGAAGACCGTGTGTCGTTCGAATATGAGGAGCAAACGGCGCGGGCCCGTCTCGCAGCGCTCCATCGCGGCGGCGAAACGATCGTGAGCAAGGGTCAAGTTCCCGGGGACGCGCTGTCGCTGCTCAGCCCGGCGGACCGCCTCGGGCTTGTCGGCGAGGAACGCGAGACAGCTCAAAAGTGCCTGGCCGATGCGATCTACTTCGAAGCGCGCGGCGAGCCGGTCCGCGGCCAGATCGCGGTCGCGCAGGTGGTGATGAACCGCGTGTTCTCCGGTTATTATCCGACGACGGTGTGTGGCGTCGTCTATCAGAACGCTAATCGCCGCTTGGCTTGTCAGTTCACCTTCGCCTGCGATGGCATCCCCGACAAGATCACCGAGCCGGACGCCTGGGAACGCGCCAAAACCATCGCGCGTGAAACCCTCGACGGCAAGTATTGGCTGCCGGATGTCGGCAAGGCGACGCACTACCATGCCCGTTGGGTGCGTCCGCGCTGGGTCCGTGAAATGCACAAGCTCGACAGGATCGGCGTGCACACCTTCTATCGCCCGCGCAGTTGGGGCGATGGCGCCGCGCAGCCCGTCTGGGGCGACGCCGAACTGAACATCGCGCCGGCCGAGAAGCTTTGATCTCCCACGATCGTGAGCCGTGCCGCCCTTAAGGCGGCCGGCATGCGCCGATAGCGTGAT
>Ga0315553_10003803_pt1 | contig 11585 bp, 12 predicted proteins | sample SalMarSW160140MG_FD_203099 | JGI IMG/M metagenome (GOLD analysis project Ga0315553, IMG submission 203099) | Salt marsh sediment microbial communities from the Plum Island Ecosystem LTER, Massachusetts, United States - Salt Marsh Sediment SW1601-40 ... | reverse complement strand
AATACTTGTTTATTTTAACTCCGGTTAACTTTGCTCATTTGGTGATATTGTGGTCGAGCCCTGATCCTACTCCTGGGATACCTCATCCTCGGCTTCCTTGACTTCCCCACCGAGAACTTCAAGTACCCTGAGCAGTGCCTCCAGTTGGGCTTTGTCGGCATCGCGTAACTCACTGCGAAAACCAAGGATGTCGGTTTTCCAATTGTTCAGTTCAATGCGCATTTCGATTAAGAGATCGTTTGCCTCGTTTAATTCCTTCTTGACCTGTTTTAATTCCGGCTCAAGAACAACAATTCGGTCTTTAAGCTGGCGGTTCTCATCGGTAAGTTCCTGATTCGCCTGCCGCAGTGCCGTCATCCGTTCGAAAAGTTCTGTGTTTTTCTTTGACAGTTCGATGGCTGAGTCTACAGCGGTTTGGCCCCTTGGAGCAACGTCCTGGAACCTTTTCGACATAGCGTTACTCTGCCGCTTGGTAGAGTCAGGTTTGAGAACAACCTCGATAGGTTCCTGAAGAGCCGGGCAACCCGCTAACAGAAATGTTAATGCAGATAGAATCAGAAAGGAAAAACATTTTTTATTAGTTTGCATTTTCATTTTCTCCATCAATTTTTTGGTCAGGCCCCTGTTCACTGGATTGGGTATCAGTGTATTCACATCTTATATGTGTTTTCGCACCACAGCCGCACGTTACTTCCACAACGGCGAATTCTGGATGGTTTTCCACGATGCGCACTTGGGCTGGAGCTAAAGTTACGTTTTCTTTATTTGCCAAGCTTGAGATACCTTTGCCTAAATCGAGACGAAATTGTCCTTCCAACCTAACATCATTGCTCTTGAGAATGTGTCTTGATGAGCTTTTCATTCTTTAGCTTTTCCTGCTTTTACACAATAATGGTTTCAAGTCACGCACGATAATCGATAGAATGCTCGTTCCGGTCTTCTTCAGCAATTTCGCTATTGATGTTTTCCTCAATTGATTGGTTTAGTCCATCTTCAGCTGGTTGGCGTTGCCGGTCTTTTTGCTCGCGAGAGTTCTGTCGTTTCTTTCTCTCTTCGCGGCGTTTTGCAGGAGCTATATCTCCGACATTTTGCAGGCTTTCCACCGGCTTGATTATATTGTAATTATTATCTGCCATATTTCCACTGCCTTAATTTTACAGACAAATTAAATAAAGCGCTTGCGTGCAGTTGGCTAACTCGCGGTTCAGTAATGTCGAAAACTTCGGCTATTTGCTTCATTGTTAGTTCCTGCTGATAATAAAGTATAATAATCTGTCGCTGTCTGTCGTTCAAGTGCCCAATAGCCTCGGTTAGTTTGTCGACAAGCTCGGCTTTCTCGAACTGCTGATCCGGGGTAGTTGTCTTGGCTGTCGCCAGAGAAGCTCCCAGTGGAAGCGAGTCTTCTTGGGTGCTATCAATTGAAACAAAATGTTTCGCCCGGGCATTTTCGAATGTTTGATAAAGTTTATCAACAGAAATCTGCAATTTCCCAGCTAACTGCTCATCGGTTGGTGCTTTCCCCGTCTGATTAGTAATCTCCATGCTGATTTGGATAGCCTCGCGAATCTGCTTGTCTACGTTCGCGGGCAGCAAAGAGAAATTTCTCAACTCATCGAGTATAGCTCCTCTGATTCTTATGTAGGCATAGGTTTTAAACTCAGCCTGATGAGAAGGATCGTAATCGCGAGCAGCTTTAACCAAGCCAACAGCCCCTGCGGAGACCAAATCCTCATATGACAATGGAGGCTTTATATATGTTACGACCTTCTGAACCACCTTATGCACCATAGGAAGAAACTGCGTTATTTGCTCGTTGTCGATAAACTTTTCCTTTTGGTCGCTGTACGCATGTTTGGCAACGGCTTTTAGGTGCTCCTGGCTGTTCTCAGCAAGCTGCTCAGGGGAAGTTTTTTTAGTCTCCACTGTCACTATCTTTTTCCTTTTGTTGATTCATCTGACTCTTTACAATCGCATTTATCAAAATGGTGTTAACTGCTTTTACGGCCAAAGATGCTACTACATACACAATAAACGCTGCCGTCAGTGCCCTCTTGCAACAGGTAAACGGTGAGAGATCGCTTATCCAGCCGATGACAGCTATACCAAAGAAGCATATAACAGCAACACTTACCGAAATTGACCTGACATGTAACGGCATAATCAGCTAATCCTTCTTGCTTTACTGCGTTTATTTTTCATATCAATTTGAAACTCCCACAAGTTCCTGTTCTTGGGGTGTTATTTCAGAATTCTGCCGGAGGGATATGGTTTCTATCGGCTCTATTGGGGTTCCGAGCACGATTTCATCGTAAGCTATAACAGGCAGCGGGGGCACTGTTCGCGATAACATTGCTGCCAAAGAAGGTCGCAATCTTGAATCACAGAGCAAAACTAGTTTTTCGATACCCTTGTCCATTGCCTCTTTCCAGGCCTGTGCAATTGAGGTACTTATAGCCATTGTCATTTCTGTTGGCAGGGCAAGATTCAGTGTTTCCGCCTCCTGACGTAAATTTGAAGTCATTTGATGTTCCAGTGCCGGTTCCAGTGTTATAGCCGAAATTTCACCATTCTGGTCCTTGTACTGTTCCGTAATAGTTCTGCTGAGGTTCTTTCGAACCATCTCGGTCAAAATATCGGTATTTTTCGTTTTTGAAGCGTATTCTCCCAGTGATTCAAGTATGGCGGTCAATTCGCGGATTGGTATTGCATCTGCCAAAAGGTTTTTAAGCACCCGCTGGAGCATTCCAATAGGTACGAGTTCGCCAACAACTTCACCGACCAATGACGGCTGAGTTTTACGAAGTCGGTCGACAAGAAGCTGCACATCCTCACGGGTCAATAATTCGTCTGCATGTTTTCTTAGCGTTTCCGACAAATGCGTAATAAAGACTGATTCCGGGTCAATTACCGTATATCCGCTCAATTCGGCTTTTTCCTTATCGGCTTCTGTTATCCACAAAGCGGGTAGGCCGTAAACAGGCTCGGTGGTCTCTATACCCTTTACTTTTGTTTGGACCGTACCGGAATCCATAGCAAGAAACATATTCGGCTCTAATTGCCCCTGGGCTACGGTATGGTCGAAAAGCCTGATTTCATAACTGCTTGGCCCAAGGTTGATGTTGTCCCTTAGGCGAACAAGCGGCATGATAATCCCAAGCTGCTGGGCGAATTTTCTTCGCAGTGCCCCAATACGATCGAAGATAGTACTGTCTTTGCGAGGGTCGACCAAGCTGATCAATCTTACACCGACCTGTACAGAAATTTTGTCTACGTCCAGCAGATCCTCAACGGGTTGCTTGTCGGCTTTTGCTTTTTGTGGAGGTGTTTTATCTTTCTTCTCACGGTTTTTTTCGGCTTTCGCCACCATTCGCCCGGTTAAGGCGGCAACTGCAGCCAACAATAAAAACGGCATTGAAGGCAGCCCCGGTACCAATGCCATCGCAGCAATGATGAAAGACGCTATCATTAGCGGTTGGGAAGTTTTTAGAAGTTGTCTGGATAGGTCCTGGCCTACACTGTAGCTTGATGAGATTTTAGTTACCAGGAAGCCCGAACTTATGGAGATTATCATCGACGGTATCTGACTGACAAGGCCGTCACCAATGGAAAGAATAGAATAAGTTCTTATGGCATTGCCAATTGTCATGCCACGTGAATAACCAATGGCTATTCCGCCAATGATGTTAATGGCAGTGATTATGATGCCGGCCTTAGCGTCACCTCGAATAAATTTGCTGGCACCATCCATTGCGCCATAGAATTCACTTTCCTTGACAATTTTTGCTCGGCGCTCGTTGGCCTGAGCCTCTGTAACGGTTCCTGCGTTGAGGTCTGCGTCAATTGCCATTTGCTTGCCGGGCATAGCATCAAGTGTAAAACGAGCAGCAACTTCACTTATTCGCTCCGCACCTTTGGTGACTACTATAAATTGTATAATAAAAATGATCAGGAAAATTACCAGTCCAACTACAAAACTTCCACCGGCGACAAAGTCGCCAAAGGTCTGGATAATCTTTCCGGCATTGCCCTGTAGTAATATCAATCTTGTGGAAGCCACGTTAAGCGAAAGCCGAAACAGAGTTACGAAAAGAAGCAGCGAAGGAAATGTAGACAATTCAAGGGCTTCTTTTGAGAACATGGTAATGATTAAAACAGCTACAGCCAGCGATATACTACAGGCCAGAAGCATATCCAATAACGGCGTCGGCATGCGGACTAACAATGTAGCAAGAATTGTTACCATACCTACAGCCAAAATAATATTGCTGTGTGAACTCGCCGGTGTATTAAGCAACTCAGGTCTTGATAAACTTGATTTGTTAGAAACTGCCATTACGACTTATTCTCCAAAGCAGAATTCGCCTTGATTATTCTTTGTTCACTCCCACAGCTGCGCCGGTACCGAGAATTTCCTTTATTCTGACAGCGAATCTGTCTTCCACTATAACAATATTTCCAGTAGCGAACCTGGTGTCTTTTAGATACAAATCTGCCGGGGCATCAATGGGTTTATCAAGCGTCAATACTGAACCGGGGCCAAGCTGCAGGAGCCGCTGGATTGGTATCTCTGTCCGGCCGATAGCAACTGTAACAGGCACGTCAATATCCAATAAGAAGTCAATACTTGCACCCGGGCCTGTGGCCTTTGTCTGGGCTGCTTCGGAAAATTCAACCGATTGTGCTTGTGTCTTAGAATCTTCCCGGCCAATCTGGTTCTGCTGATCCTGTTGTTCTTCGGTCTTTTCTTCTACGGCTTGTGTCGTCTCTGCCATATTTCTATTTCCTTCTAATTGCTAAGTATCTGTAAACGATTTATGTTTCACTTTGTATTACATAGCTCTGTAATTACGACAGCGTGCTTACTCTCGGATTTGGCGGGCTGGCCACGAAAGATGGCTTTGCCTTCGACAATCAGTTCCGCTGGTTCGTTCACTCTTTTATCAAGCAGTAATATGTCATCAACCTCCAGACTCATTATCTCCTGGAAATTAAACATCACACGAGCTAATTGGACTGTAACAGAGACAGGCGTGTCCTGGAGGTGGTTATGCATCGCTTTCGAAATGTCCTGGTCCGAGAAAACTTTACCGGTTTGTGCTTTTTGCCCTACAATTGTCTGTAATTTGTCGCAAAATATTAAAAAATAAGCTTCAGAGGAGTTTTCCGAGTCGGGTTTCTTGACACTGAAAGTGATTTTGCAAATTTCCTCAGTACCATCGAGTTCAATAGGCATCTGACCTCTGACAATTTCGCTGAGCGGGCGTAAATCGTAACCATCATAGGAATCCGAAAGGGCCTTAATGATACCGGAGGCAATATCAAACAGGAGAGATTGCTCTAATGGCGATAAATCTCCGTCGGAATCTTCTGCAGATTTGCTGTCACCGAGTAATTGCGTTGCCCAAATGATTGCTGTCTGGCCTGGTATACCAACCAGGCCGAACACCTGTTCTTCATTACCGAAAGCAAGGTGGTAATCGCTCTGCTCATTGTCCGAGTTAAAAAGTTCACTTGCAAAGTGTTGTGTAGTCGAAACAATTGCCACATTAAAATCGCTATGGTAAAGTTGAGTAAACTTCTGGGTACAGCTCTTCGCTACTTTTTCCACGAAGCCATCAAGCCTTTTGAGTTGGTTGCTGCCAAAATAATGCGGTTGGTGCCAATTGTATTCAGCAGCTTCCGCCTTGTCGCTGTCGTCTTGCTTCTGTGAGCCCACAGAAGCAAGAATCTGCTGTATTTTTTCCGAAACGATACTCGATGCTTCACTACCCAAATTATGAGTTGCTGTACTGCTCATTGTATATTAAATTCCCTGATAAGAATTCTCCTAATTTGCGGTTTAGCATCAGGAAAAAGCATTTCATTAAAAGAATCACATATTTGTGACAGGATACGTTTCATGTCTCTATCATTTGCCATTTCATTAAGAGTAAGACTTTTAAAGTAAAGATTAAGCCAATTTATCAAAGGAGGCTTTTTGGCCTCAATAAGCTCTCTGGCTTTATCTCTACTCAATCCAGAGCTTATTTCTAATATTAACCCTACTCTTACAAATCGTGTTGCGCCTGGTTCATCAGGATTTACAACAACGGATTCCAACTCATCGTAATACCAAGTGCCCTTAGAATCCGTCCCCGAATTGTCTTTTTTCATTTCTTCAGTCTGCGTGTTTTCCTGAGAAGAATCGCCTGCTTTCGGGGAGGATGAGCCAGCAAATATCCGACCAAGGAAAAAACCGGAACCGGCGAGAAAAGCTATAACAATCGCCATTATTACCCAGGTCAAGATACTAATTTTTGTCCCGTCCTGTGGGGATTGTTCGTCTTTTTCTTTTTTTGCCTCTTTTTCCTTATTTTTATCATCCGCATCTGCCATTTTTTCTTTTCCTTAACAATTTCTTGAGCTACTGTTCAAATTAATTGCAAACACTCCTTTTGGCGGTACCGGCGGACTTTTTCTCTCAACGTTCTGTCACTTATGCCTAATATCTTTGCGGCTTTTGTCTGGTTGCCTGAGGTATGTTGCAACGTATCCAGAATTGCCTGACGTTCTACCTGTTGAAGCGGCAGACCCGCCAGACCTGAAACCGATGTTTGGCCATTATCAATCGATAGATTATTTTCCTGTGGGAGCGGCTGGAGTTCATCGAAAAGCCATGAGACATCAGCTAAAGACAACCTCTGCCCGGTTCCCAGAATTAATGATGTCAGCACGACATTTCGTAATTGCCGAATATTTCCAGGCCAATGGTATTTTGCAAAAATATCCATCATCGCCGGATCAAGTTTAGTGATATTACGTTGTGCCTGTCGTGCATAAAGGTTTACGAAATGCCAAACAAAGTCAGGCAAATCCTCGGTACGTTGCCTCAGAGGTGGGATAATCAATCTTACCACACACAATCGATAGTAAAGGTCCTGACGAAACCTGCCCTCGGTAACTTCTCGTAACAAGTCTTTATTTGTAGTACTTATTATTCGCACATCGACCCTGATGCTATTATTTCCTCCGACCCGTTCAAAATCCTGCTGTTCAAGTACACGCAATAGCTTTGCCTGGAATTTGATGGGGGTTTCTGTGATCTCGTCCAGGAGCAAGGTTCCGCCGTGTGCCATCTCGAATCGCCCCTTGCGCTGAGCATAAGCGCCGGTGAAGGCACCTTTCTCATGGCCAAAGAGTTCACTTTCAAGCAGTGAGTCGGTTAATGCCGCACAATTAACTCTCACGTACGGTCCCTGCACTCTTTTGCTTTGGTGATGAATGAGGAAAGAAATCAGCTCTTTGCCTGTTCCGCTTTCACCGCCCACCAAAACCGGTGCTGAAGTAGGAGCTATCTTTTTAGCCAGGTTAATAGTTTGAACTAATTTTGCACTTCTTCCCACTATTGTGAAGAGAGGCTGAATACCCCGGTAGGCACCATCTGCTGTTGAAATGCGGTGATTTGGCAGAAAGGTATCCAGCAGATTTTCAATTTTTCTACTGTCAAGCGGCTTGATCAAAAAATTAGAACAGCCTGCATTGATGGCTTTGACAACTATATCAAGAATTTGCTGTTGGTTTTGAGTTTTTTGCTTTTGAGTATTACCTATCATAATCACCGGCATCTCCGGTGAATTTAGCTTAATTTGACGAACCAACTTGAAACCTTCTTCGGGCTGGTCCACTTGAGTGACACTGAATGCAAGGTCATAATAGTTCTTGTCGAGGAAATCGACGACGGTTTTTTTATTAGCAGCAACGGTTCCGTGAATGCCTTTGCGAGCTAAAATCTCAAGTATAAATCGAGTAGACTCCTGGTCATCATCAACTATCAACACGTTTGCAATTGGGCTGGTGTTTTGTGACTCATTGGAAGAAACCTCTCTTGTCCGAGCTTTTTTATGAATCGGCTCCGTGCCGTTTGTTTTGCTTCTATTCACTTGGCGAGTACTCCTTTTTGCAGTTACAAGGCTTATAACTTGTGTTGTTTTATCAGCGTATTGGGCCTGTCTTTCAGATACCACTCTATTAATTCACTTTCGGCTTTGGACAAATCCACCCATGGTGAATCAGGATATTCTGCAATTAGCTGTTTATACATTTGCAGCGCTGTTGGTCGGTCTGTATTTCGCAGGCAGTTACCTATTTGAAATAAGAGCCACGCTTTATTGTCAAGCTGGTCCGTTTGTTCCGTAGTCAAACGATTAAGAGCCTGTTGGTAACACTTTGCAGCTTCTTTCAAACAATTACTGTTAAATAAAATCTCAGCTAACTCAAAAGGATTATGTAACTGGTCAGGGTGTTGCGACAGATCCTTGAGCATTTGTAAAGTTTCGGCTGATATCTGTTCGTACGGCTGCTCCCGTTCGAGTTTGGTCGGTTCCTGTTCTTGTGGAATATCTGTATCAGACGAAACTTCATTAGGTTCAGCTTTTCGGATCGGCTCAACAACAATAAGAGGCTCAGGAGTTTGAGCCTGTGGTTTAAATTCGATGGAGTTGATTTGCTTAATTAGCTGTTGAAGCTCGTCTTTGCCTTCACTGGTCTTTCCGTCTTCAGGATTGGCGATTCTATCACGCCACAGCTGGCGGCCGAGGTCGGTTGTAGGACTTTGTGCAATAAGTAACTTTGATTGCTTTTTATCAACCTTGGCGGCGAAGTTCACAGCTACATTACGAGTGGTTTGTGTTTGCCACTGGCCTAACGGTCTCCTGGCAATCTGCATAGGCAGTTGCCAGATGCGTAAAGGAGCGTTCGAGTGCTCCGCTGTATTCGATACTTTTATACCCTGTGAGTTTGGTGCTAAAGCAGGTTCCAAAAGGTGATTTGGGTCGATATCTTCCGAAAAGCCTTCTACACGCCCAAAAAGAGCCAATAAACAAACAATTAAAAACAGAAAGCAAAGTTTGAAACTTAAAGTTCGAGAACTTGAACGCTCTGAATTACAACTTTGCTCTAAAATTTCATTTTTGATTGTCATTTCCACTGTCCCAAAAGAGCTAATGCCGCCATGTTATAATTTTTCTGCTGATTGTAAGCCTTTGCCAAGAGACCTAACGCTTCTTGCTTTATTTGCTCTGACGGCTGTAAATCTAAAAGTTGCAAGCAAATGGATATAGCCTGGTCGTTTTGGTCGAGTTGCAAACAAACATTTATCAGTCTGAGAGCGATTTCCCATGCTAAAGGACCTGATTCTGCGATAATAAAAATTTCGGTCAATTTCTTGTGTGCAAGCTCGAAATTTCCTTTGTTAACGTAGCAATCAGCCAATCCGAGAGATACTTTTGCCTTTAGTTGTGGGTCAGTAATATATTCAGCTCTATCACCAAGTATCGCAATAGCTTTATCAACCAAACCTATTGCCTGAAGTGCCTTGCTCTTTAGCAGTAATATCTCGATAGATTCTTTCTGTGATAAGGCTACTGAATGAATGTCCTCTAACATATCAAGAACCAGAACGAAGTTTCCCTGCTGCATATACGCTTCAACCAAGGCTAAAACAGTCTCCATGTATTCTTCTTTGGCCAACCTATCTGGCCCTCCCTGGAGCGCATATTGGAAGGCATCGCAAGCAGCTTCAGAGTTTTCTAAAGCCAAATAGGTTTTTCCCAAAATAAAATAGGCTGAATACAACTCTTTGCTTTCGCCATCTTTGTCAAGGCTGATGTATCGAAGCAGCCATTTTGCTGCAGATTCATAATCTTTTACCTGATAAAAACATTTCCCTGCACCAAGAGCACTAGCACTTTGCGATTCCAAAGAGAGGCTTAGATTATACAGTTTGCGGTAGAGGCGTGCAGCTTCGCTATTAAGGCCTGCTTTAGCTGTTGTGTCAGCAAGATACAGATAAGCCTCGCTGGCAATTTCTGTATCCGGGAATTGCTCAACAAGCAGATTTAAATCCTCGCGCCCGCCAGGATAATCATGCAGACTGTTTTTGAGCTTACTTGAGTATAGTAAAGCAAATGGTGCCAAAGACGAACGTGAAAAACGATTAGCTACTAATTTGTATTCTGCTATCGACTCGCCAATTTGACCTTCAGAGGCGTGTAAAAGTGCCATGGCAAAATGAACGTTTGCAAAACACGTATCTTCCGGAAACCTAAGCAAAAAACTTTGCCAAAGTGAAATGGCCTCTTCGCTAAGTGAGGATATATGTTCTGAAATATAAGAGTACCTCGTAGGATTGAGAATATTTACTACACCTTGTTCATCCATTCGTGCCAGCAAACCCGTACAGCTGGCTGCCGCTGTTACGAACTGTTGTGTTGTTGCTGAGGGAAGATACAAATAAACAAGTCGTTTGCGAATCCCTTCTTCATTTGAATCTAAATCCCAGTGGAGGTCTATGGCAGAATTGGCAGCGAATCTGGCCAGCAGCTCTTCAATTGGTGCACCGTTACAAGTAACATCATATCGAGCCAACCCACCCTGGTGATCAAGTTTTTGAATCTGTGGGCCAAGGACAGCCTGGCTTAATCGCTGGGAGCCGGAATTTAGAAAGGTTCGCAGTTGCGTTTCATTCAGCTTAGTGAAAAGCTCGTCCGCTGCACCAAGAGTACCCCACAAATCTTCGGGGAGGTCTTTATCGGCATCACAAAGGGATAGAACCTCTCTTGTTAAGGCCTCTGCAGCCAGAAAGAAACAATCCCGTTTCAGTGACAGAGCCCAATCTTTATCAAAGTCTATTGCGTCAATCAAGGCAATTGCCTGGTAAGCTTTGATTCGCACATTTAGGTACTGTTTTTTTTGCATTTCAAGTAAACCGCAGTGGTAATCAGCAACTACTCTTACGGCAGGAGAATTACTTCTCAAAACTTTCCTTAGCAGGCGAGCGGCCTGAGTGTAATCGGCAGTTCTTTCCATACACAAAGCCATTTGCAGCTGAAGAAAATCCTTTATCAAGTCTTCTTGGGGGTTTGTCGAAAGGCTCTTGTGGAGTTTTTCATAAACGCCCAAAGCCTGGTCATAATCTTCATTTAGATAGAAGGTTTGAGCAGCTTTCAAAGACAAAGGTTGTGTCGAGTCAAATACGGGTTCCGGCTTATTGGCCTGTTGTGGTACTACGTGTACAGCTTCGGCAACCTGCGGTTCAGGAGCCGGTGTTTGGTAGGCTGTAGAGACAATTTGGTCGGCAGGCGCTGGCGAAGATTTTAAGATAGCATACAACAGCACCACTGCAATTAGAAAAATAGCAACAGCAAGGACTTTCTGGATAGACGAAAAATGCTTATATCCGGTTGGAACTGTTGATACTTGCCTTGCATCAAGAGGTTTTGGACTGCTGGCAGTATGGGAATCTCCCAGAGATTTGTAAAAATCTTCGTCTCCGGCAAAAATTTGTTGCGCCGAGAGTTTCTCATGAACAGGGCCTACGAATAGTTCATTGTCCGAGGGTATCTCTGTAGTATCCTCCGAGTTCAGTACTTTGGGGGAATGTTCTATGTTGTTTTTTTTACATCTTTTTGCCCTGGCGCGGATATTTTTGACCCTTTCGTGCCACGTACTGCCCAAATACTCTAAATCAGTTTTTTGATTTTCTTCTGTCATAACATCTAAATTTTGTCCAACCGCATCACCTTCCCCCCGAACTCAGAGCGCATTGC
>Ga0315553_10003799_pt1 | contig 11590 bp, 8 predicted proteins | sample SalMarSW160140MG_FD_203099 | JGI IMG/M metagenome (GOLD analysis project Ga0315553, IMG submission 203099) | Salt marsh sediment microbial communities from the Plum Island Ecosystem LTER, Massachusetts, United States - Salt Marsh Sediment SW1601-40 ... | reverse complement strand
GACAATCGGGCGGCGTTCGGTGCCCTCAACGCCGAGCTTGCCGCTCATCGCGCCGCCGCCAGCCTTGGCGGTCCCGAAGCCGCGCGCAACCGGCACACGGCGAGAGGCAAGCTGCTGCCGCGCGACCGCGTGCGCAAGCTCATCGATCCGGGGTCGCCCTTTCTCGAACTGTCACCGCTCGCCGCTCATGGCCTTTATGAGGGCGACGTTGCCGGCGCCGGGCTCATCACCGGCATCGGGCGCGTCTCTGGCCGGGAATGCGTGATCGTCTGCAACGATGCGACCATCAAGGGCGGCACCTACTATCCGATGACGGTCAAAAAGCATCTGCGCGCTCAGGAGATCGCCGAGGCGAATCGGCTGCCCTGCCTCTATCTGGTCGATAGCGGCGGCGCAAATCTGCCCTATCACACCGAGGTCTTTCCGGATCGCGATCATTTCGGCCGCATCTTTTACAATCAGGCGCGCATGTCGGCGGCGGGGATCCCGCAGATTGCCGTCGTCATGGGATCATGCACGGCCGGGGGAGCCTATGTGCCGGCGATGTCCGATGAAACGATCATCGTGCGCAATCAGGGCACGATCTTTCTCGGCGGACCGCCGCTCGTCAAAGCGGCGACCGGCGAGACCGTGACCGCCGAGGAGCTTGGCGGCGCCGACATTCATACGCGCAAATCCGGCGTCGCCGATCATTATGCTGAGGATGACGAGGATGCGCTGGCGATCGCGCGCCGCACCGTCTCGCATCTCAATACGCGCAAGTCGCCTGATCTGGTTTTCGCCGAGCCGCGCCTGCCCGCTTACGATGCCGGCGAACTGAGCGGCATCGTGCCGGCGCGCCTTGCCGTGCAATATGACGTTCGCGAAGTGATCGCCCGGCTTGTGGACGGCTCGGAGCTTGACGAGTTCAAGGCCAATTATGCGACCACGATCGTGACCGGCTTCGCCCATCTCGAAGGCATTCCGATCGGCGTCGTCGCCAATAACGGCATCCTTTATTCCGAATCCGCGCTCAAGGCGGCGCATTTCATCGAGCTGTGCTGCAAGCGGCGCATCCCTCTGCTCTTCCTGCAGAACATTGCGGGCTTCATTGTCGGCAAGGCCTATGAAGCCGGAGGCATCGCCAAGGACGGGGCGAAAATGGTGACCGCCGTCGCCTGTGCGAATGTGCCCAAGATCACCCTGATCATCGGCGGGTCCTATGGGGCCGGCAATTACGCCATGTGCGGCCGCGCCTACGCTCCGCGCTTCCTGTTCTCCTGGCCGAATGCGCGGATCTCGGTCATGGGCGGCGAGCAGGCCGCCAGCGTCCTTGCCACGGTGCGCCGGGAGCGGATCGAGGCGGAGGGCAAGAGCTGGTCGCCCGAGGATGAAGAGGCCTTCAAGGCGCCGATCCGCGAGCAATATGACCGCGAGGGCAGCCCCTATTTCGCCACGGCAAGGCTGTGGGATGACGGCATCATCATGCCGTCCGAGAGCCGCCGCGTGCTTTCTCTTGCCTTTTCCGCCGCCCTCAATGCGCCGATCTCGGAGACGACATTCGGTGTCTTCCGTATGTAATACTACCTATTTGTATGTATTTTCGGCAAATTTATAATATTCTGAATTCATAGTGATGGATGGTCGGTCATTTTTTGGGCTGAGCCGTGTATTTCGTGTTTCAGACTCACTCGTTTTTCTGTAGGGTTGCTTGATAGGTTTCGCTCATTCTTGGGAATTTGAGCGTGTGGCATGAGAAACCGATCGACTTGCGAAGCAGCCCATGATGATTGGAGCTCTTCATTGCACCGTGAGCGTGGCCGTCGAGCCCGTCTGACGCCGACGCTGCCATAGCGGCCCCGGCGCCACCTTTTCCATCCCATTCGAAATCAATGCGCGGTTGAGAGCTCAGCATGGAATTCACCTATGATCCGGCTTTGGTGGCCGTCTCGATAGCGATTGCAATCCTGGGCTCCTTCACAGGGCTGGTGATGACCTCTGGAATTCAACGCATTCGCGGGCCAGAGGCGTTCCTGCGCATCATCCTGGCCGGGATCGCTGTTGGCGGCGGGATCTGGGCGATGCATTTTGTGGCAATGCTGGCGGTGATTTTGCCGATCCCGCTCGGCTATAACGTCGCCCAGACGGCGATTTCGGCGCTGATCGCCATGAGCTTCACCGCCATCGCTTTCTCGATCATGAGCCGGAAAAGGCTGGGCGCCTATACGCTTCCCGCTGGCGCCGTGCTTCTCGGCGCGGCGATCGGGGCGATGCATTATCTCGGCATGTATGCCGTTCGCGGAGCGTGTCAGCTCGAATTTTCCTGGCTGGGCGTTGCGATTTCCATAATCATCGCGGTCCAGGCCTCGGCCATTGCGCTATGGTTCGCCTTCCGCGAGCGCGGCCTGCTCGATAGTCTGCTCGGCGCCGTCGCCCTCGGCCTTGCTATTGCCTCGATGCACTATTCTGCCATGGAAGCGACGCGCTTTCTTCCGGCGGAGACGCCAAGCGAGGCGCTCCAGAATGTGCTGTCGCACCAGGTGCTCGCCCTGGCGGTGTCGATCACGGTCTACATCCTTTGCGGCTCTTGCATCGTTATTTTCGCGCTCCTGACCTTTACCCGGCGCGCAAAGCTCCGCAGACAGCGCGTTCCGGCGGAATAGGGCCTGCCGCACCGGACTGGATCCGGGGCCGGGACGACACGGGACGACGTCATTTCGCGGAACTTTCCATGGGGAGAGAGCCCGTCTCCATGGAAGGCGGGGATCGGGATGCGTCAGCTATCCGGGTCAGCGGATCACGCATTGATAGGGTATCATCCTTCGCCTCAACCCCTCCGCACAAAGAGGGGCGCTGGTGCGACACCGATCGATTCGGTCTGAAATGATCCCGCTTTAAATACTTTACGGCAGGATTGTGGCTGCTAAATTAGCTCTGTGGGCGGGACGAACGGGCGCAAAGCCTGTCTTTCGAAAGGCTTATTGTGACAGAGCGGATGGATCGACGCAGCCGCGCGCCACGGATCGGAGACCCACCGACCCCCGGCGCGGCGGCATCGGCTAGTGCGGCCCCAGCCCCGGAGACCGCGCAACCATCCGTCGATGAGAGCCGCCCCATTCCGTTCAACGGTGAAGCGAAGATTTCCGTCGCCCGACCGGCGGAGCGGCGAACGCCTTCGGCCTACGGCGCGCTTGATCTTGGCACGAATAATTGCCGCCTGCTCGTTGCCCGGCCCTCGCGGCGCGGATTTCAGGTCATCGACGCTTTTTCGCGCATCATCCGGCTGGGCGAGGGGGTCACCCAGACCGGGCGGCTGTCCGATGCCGCCATCGAGCGCACCCTGGAGGCGCTGAAGGTCTGCTCGGACAAGATGAAGCGCCGCAATGTTCGCCGCTCCCGGCTGATCGCCACCGAAGCCTGCCGGGTCGCGGAGAATGGCGGGGCGTTTGTCGAGCGCGTCTTCGAGGCGACGGGCTTGAGGATCGAGGTTATCGACCGCGAAACCGAGGCAAAGCTTGCGGTCGCCGGTTGCGCCTCTCTGCTCGACCGGCGCTGCGACTGGGCCGTTGTCTTCGATATTGGCGGCGGCTCGACCGAGCTGATCTGGGTCGATCTGCGCCGGGTCAGCTATTCGAAGCGGCATGCGCTCTGGGACCGCACCGAGGTGCAGGCCGCAATCGCTGCCTGGACCTCCCTGCCGGTCGGCGTGGTCACGCTTGCGGAGCAGTTCGGCGGGCGCGCCGTGGATGCAGGGCTCTTTGAAGCGATGGTCGAGTTCGTGCTTCAAAAGCTGACGCCGTTCGAGGAGGAACACGGGTTTCTGCGCAATGTGGCGCTGAAGAACGTCCATCTGCTGGGCACCTCCGGCACGGTCACGACGATTGCCGGCGTCCATCTCGCCCTGCCGGCCTATAACCGGAACAAGGTTGACGGCTGCTGGCTGAACGAGAATGAGGTCAGGGCGGTCAGCGGCAGGTTGCTGGGCTTATCCTATCAGGATCGTGCGCTTGAGCCCTGCATCGGCCCGGATCGCGCCGATCTCGTCCTTGCGGGCTGTGCGATTCTGGAGGCGATCATGCGACTCTGGCCATGCCATCGTCTGCGCGTCGCCGATCGGGGCCTGCGCGAGGGCATTCTGACGAGCCTGATGGCGGAAGACATGCGCAAAGGCCGCAATGGACGCGGCCGCGGCTGAGCGCGGGGGCCCTAGCGCAACGCGCGTCCAAATGGACGCGGGCAGTTGCTCTAACCTTTTGAAATAGATCAACTTAACCTCGTTCAAGTGATTTCATTTGAACGAGGGTTGATCTAGGCAGTCTTCCATTTTCCGTGGTAACGAGGCGGCATGCCGAAATCTTCCGGTCGCAAAGGCGGCGGCAAATCGCAATCCGCGGGCGGCGAGCGCGGCCTGAAGGTGCGCGTGCGGACGGCGAGACATCGCAAGCCATCCTCGACGAGGTGGCTCCAGCGCCAGCTCAACGATCCTTTCGTCGCGGCGGCAAAGCGCGAAGGCTTCCGGTCGCGCGCGGCCTACAAGCTCATCGAGATCGATGACAAATACCGGCTTATGAAGCCCGGCGATGTGGTCGTCGATCTCGGCGCGGCGCCCGGAGGCTGGTCCCAGATCGCGGCCATGCGGGTCAAGGCCGACGAGGGCAGGGGAAGCGTGGTCGCCATCGACGTGACGCCGATCGATCCGATTCCCGGCGTTTCGTTCCTCAATGCCGATTTCATGGATGCCGGGGCGCCGGACGCCCTGATTGCAGCGCTTGGGGGGCGCCGCGCTGATCTTGTCCTTTCCGACATGGCCGCGCCCGCGACAGGCCATCGCCAGACCGATCATCTGCGGATCATGGCGCTATGCGAGGCGGCGCTCGATTTCGCCGTTTCGGTGCTTGCGCCGGGCGGGGCCTTCCTGTGCAAAGTGCTGCAGGGCGGCACGGCTCACGAACTTCTGGGCGAAATGAAACGCCGCTTTGCGACGGTGCGGCACGTCAAGCCCAAGGCCAGCCGCGCCGATTCCTCCGAACTTTACGTGCTTGCGACGGGTTTTCGCGGAAAAACCGACGCAGAAGAGGGAGCGCCGGGCGCGCCTATCTAGGCAGAAGCGCGTCGAGGTGGTAAAGAACGGCTGCAAACTGCTGTGCTAGTGTGATGATCCAGAAGTTCGTCAGCCTTCTCAGCGGGCGCCGAACGAATTTCTGGATCTGAATCACACTAGCCATATTAATAGGCGAGTGTCCCTTGAGAGTCCGAAGTTCGCTTCAGAGGGCGCTGAGACGACAGTGCGAACTTCGGAATCGGGACACTCGCCTATTGCGAAAGTCCCATGAAGAGAATTGATCATATGGCGAACCTGAGGCCGGACACCGCGCTCACTTTTGACGATGTGCTATTGTGCCCGGGCCATTCAGAAGTTCTCCCGACCTCCGTTGACGTTTCCTCCTGGGTGACGCGAAGTCTCAGACTGAGCATCCCGATCATATCCTCGGCGATGGACACGGTGACCGAGGCGCGTCTGGCGATCGCTATGGCCCAGGCGGGAGGCATGGGCGTCATTCACCGCAATCTCGAACCGGCCGAGCAGGCGGAAGAGGTGCGCAAGGTCAAGAAGTTCGAATCCGGCATGGTGGTCGATCCCTTGACGATCGCCCCGCAGGCGACATTGCGGGAGGCGCTCGATCTGATGAGGCGGAACAGCATTTCCGGCGTTCCCGTGGTCAAGCCGCCGGTGAACGGGGCATTGGACGGCAAGCTGCTCGGCATCCTGACGAACCGGGATGTGCGTTTTGCCACCGATATGGAACAGCCGGTTTCGGAGCTGATGACGAAGGAGAACCTCGTCACCGTCCGCAAGGGGGTCAGCGGCGAAGAAGCGATGCGGCTCCTGCATCAGCACCGTATCGAAAAGCTGCTGGTTGTGGATGACGAATATCACTGCATCGGCCTGATCACGGTTAAGGACATCGAGAAGGCCCAGCAGCATCCGAACGCCGCAAAGGACGAGCAGGGCCGGCTGCTGGTTGCTGCCGCCACCACGGTCGGCGATGCCGGCCTTGAGCGGAGCGAAAGGCTGATCGATGCGGGCTGCGACATGGTGGTGGTCGATACGGCGCATGGCCATTCGAGCCGCGTTCTCGAAGCGGTGGGACGGATCAAGAAACTGTCCAATTCGGTGCAGGTCCTGGCCGGCAATGTGGCGACTGGAGACGGCGCGCGGGCCCTGATCGACGCCGGCGCGGATGCGATCAAGATCGGCATCGGCCCCGGTTCGATCTGCACGACGCGGGTCGTTGCGGGCGTCGGCGTGCCGCAGCTTACGGCGATCATGGATTGTGTGGAGGTTGCGGGCAAGGCCGGCATTCCGGCGATCGCGGATGGCGGCATCAAATATTCCGGCGATCTCGCCAAAGCGATTGCCGCCGGGGCGAATTGCGCCATGATCGGCTCGCTTCTCGCGGGCACCGACGAGAGCCCGGGCGAGGTTTATCTCTATCAGGGCCGGTCTTACAAGGCCTATCGCGGGATGGGATCGATCGGGGCGATGGCGCGGGGCTCGGCGGATCGCTATTTCCAGCAAGAGGTCCACGATACGCTTAAGCTGGTTCCGGAAGGCATCGAGGGGCAGGTGCCGTATAAAGGGCCGGTGGGCAGTGTCCTGCATCAGCTGGTCGGCGGGCTCCGGGCCGCGATGGGCTATACCGGCGCGCGGACGATCGAGGTCTTCCACGAGCGCGCCGAGTTCATTCAGATCACGAATGCCGGATTTCGCGAGAGCCACAGTCACGATGTGACGATCACCCGCGAAAGCCCGAACTACCCGACCTTCAGCTGACCTTGCCCGCGCAGGCGCGGCGGCGTTTTTGCTGTCGGCTTCGTCATTGTCCTCGCGATGACCGCGCTGATCGCCGGGCATCTTCTGATTTCGGCGGCTTAGGAGCGGGAAATGCGTCTTGCCGGACAGATCTCGGCAGCCATAGAGGTTCTGCATGAGATCCAGGAACGCCACCGGCCGGCCTCGCTCGCTCTCGCCGATTGGGGACGCAGCCACCGCTTCGCCGGCTCGCGGGACCGTTCGGTCATCGGCACTCTGGTTTTTGACACGCTCCGAAAGCGGGCCTCGCTGGGCTGGCGCATGGGCGAGGAAAGTCCCAGGGCGCTGACTTTGGCGGCGCTTCGCTTCGCCTGGCAGCGATCGGCGGATGAGGTGTCCGGCCTGTGCGATGGCTCGGCCTATGCGCCGGCGCCATTGACCGATTCGGAAGCGGAGCGCCTGCGGGCCGATGACGGCGCGCTCGCGGCGGCTCCCGACTGGGTGCGCGCCGACGTGCCGGAATGGCTGTACGGCGAGTTCCGGTCGGTTTTCGGCGAGCTGGCCGTTACGGAGGGCCAGGGGCTGGCGGAGCGCGCGCCGATCGATTTGCGGGTCAACACGCTGAAGGCCGACCGCGAGCGGGTGCTCAAGGCGCTGGCAAGATACAGACCGGTGCCGACCGCGTTCTCGCCGGTCGGCATTCGCATCCCTGCGCCCGGTCCTCAGGAGAAAAACCCCAATGTGGAGGCCGAGGCGGCGCACGGGCGCGGCTGGTTCGAGGTGCAGGACGAGGCGTCGCAGATCGCCGTTCTCTTGTCCGGGACCGGACCGCGCCTGCAGCTTCTCGATATTTGCGCCGGTTCGGGAGGCAAGACGCTCGGCTTTGCGGCGCTGATGCAGAATACCGGACAGATATACGCCTATGATGCTGACAAGCAGCGGTTGCGCCCGATTTTCGACCGGCTGAAACGGGCCGGTGCGCGCAATGTCCAGGTGCTGCCCGCCGGCGAAACGGAGGCGCTGGAGGCGCTGCGTGGGCGGATGGATATCGTCTTTGTCGATGCGCCCTGTTCGGGCTCGGGAGTCTGGCGCCGGCGGCCGGACGCGAAATGGCGGCTGACCCCGGATGCGCTCGGCGCCCGTATCGAGGATCAGCGCCGCGTGCTCGAACTTGCGGCGCCCCTCGTCAAGCCAGGCGGCCGGCTCCTATACGCGACCTGTTCGGTGCTCCCATCGGAGAATGAGCAGCAGATGCGCTGGTTCCTTGAGGCCCGGCCGCAATTCCGGCGGCTCGACTGGCGCGATCTGTGGGAAAGCGCCGGGCTCGGTCCGGCTCCTGCCCAAACGGGTGGTGAATTTGCGCTTCAGCTCACCCCCGCAAGGCATTCTACGGATGGTTTTTATATCAGCAGCGTGGAATGTCTTGACTGATACCGCGCTTCTTTGGCATCAGCCAGACAGCCGATTGTGAAATCTGATCCGCCTGCCGCATTCTTGCCCCTGTGCTTGTGTTGGGTTCTGACACCTTCGGATGGCTGAAGCGCAATACAGGTCATATTCACATTCGCCCGATCATTGATCTTTTCATTCGGGCGACCAGCGACCTGAAAACAAGGCAATAAGAAAAAGCGAGTTACTAAGATGGGCTTCATCAAAACGCTTTTGGGAATCGCCATTCTCCTGGCGATCGTCGTGTTCGGCTACTGGCTCTACGCGACCTATACAATGGCCTCTGCTGACGACGAGATCTGGGTCAAGGTCAACAGCAACCTGCCCGATCCTCTTCGGAAATGGGCCTGTGCCGAGGTGAACGGACGAATGACCGACGCCGATGCGCCGGTAGGATGCGGCGATGTCTGGCGGTCGGCCGGCGGCCCGCAGACCGGTCTGACAGAGCCTGATTCCTCGATACCGGTCGAGCAGCCGGCAGACAAAGCGCCGAACGCGACGGGGTCGGGTATTCAGGACTATTAGCGGGAGAAGCCCCGGTCCTGTAAGTGGCGCTGGCCGTGCAGGGCGGGGCAATCGCTCCTCATGCCGCTTTCGCACCTGCACCACCCGCTTGACGCGCCGTGCCCCCGGTGCTACCGGCGCTTATGCCTGACACGATCCTCATCATCGACTTTGGCAGCCAGGTCACCCAGCTGATTGCACGGCGCGTGCGAGAAACGGGCGTCTATTCCGAAATCGTGCCTTTTCAGCTTGCCGCCGAGGCCTTCGCGCGGCTGAAGCCGAAAGCCGTCATCCTTTCCGGCGGTCCGGCGAGCGTGCATGAGGCCGGAACGCCGCGCGCCCCGGACGCTGTCTTCAAAGCCGGCATCCCGGTTCTGGGGATCTGTTACGGCCAGATGACCATGGCCGATCAGCTCGGCGGCGTCACCGAGCCGGCAGAGCAGCGGGAATTCGGCCGCGCCTTCGTCGAAATCGTTAAGGACAGCCCGATTTTCGAGGGCGTTTGGAAGAAAGGGGAGCAGCATCAGGTCTGGATGAGCCATGGCGACCGGGTGATCGCGCTGCCGCCGGGATTTGAGGTCTGCGCGGCCTCGCCCAATGCGCCTTTCGCCGTGGCGGCGGACGAAAGCCGCCGCTTCTATTCCTTCATGTTCCACCCCGAAGTCATGCACACGCCGGATGGCGCGAAGCTGCTCTCCAATTTCGTTCACCGCATCGTGGGCTGCGACGGAAGCTGGACGATGGGCCGGTTCCGCGACGAAATGATCCCGAAAATCCGGGCGCAGATCGGCGATGCAAAAGTGATCTGCGGACTGTCGGGCGGGGTCGACTCCGCCGTTGCCGCCGTGCTGATCCACGAGGCGATCGGCGAGCAGCTCACCTGCATCTTCGTCGATCACGGACTCTTGCGCCAGGGCGAAGCGGAGGAGGTGATTGCGCTTTTCCGCGGCGCCTACAACATTCCGCTGGTTCATGTCGATGCTTCGGAGCGTTTTCTGACAGCACTCGCCGGCGTCGACGATCCCGAGCGCAAACGCAAGATCATCGGCGGCCTGTTCATCGACGTTTTCGATGAGGAGGCGGCCAAGCTCGGCGGCGCGGACTTCCTCGCCCAGGGCACGCTTTATCCCGACGTCATCGAGAGCGTCTCTTTCACCGGCGGACCGTCGGTCACGATCAAATCGCACCATAATGTCGGCGGGCTGCCGGAGCGGATGAAGCTTAAACTGCTGGAGCCCTTGCGCGAACTGTTTAAGGACGAGGTGCGCGAGCTGGGCCGTGAACTTGGCTTGCCGGAGAGTTTCGTCGGGCGTCATCCATTCCCGGGGCCGGGCCTTGCCATCCGAGTGCCGGGCGAAGTGACTGCTGAGCGGCTAGACATTCTGCGAAAGGCCGACGCCATCTATCTGGACGAGATCCGCAAGGCCGGGCTTTACGACGCGATCTGGCAGGCGTTCGCCGTGCTGCTGCCGGTCCGCACGGTCGGCGTGATGGGCGATGCGCGTACTTACGATTATGTCTGCGCTTTGCGGGCCGTGACGTCTACGGACGGGATGACGGCGGACTATTTCGACTACAGCCACGATTTCCTCGGGCGCGCGGCGACCCGGATCATCAATGAGGTCAAGGGTATCAACCGCGTCGTCTACGACATCACGTCGAAGCCGCCGGGGACGATCGAGTGGGAGTGACGAAAACGCTCACTACTGCTTGAAGCAGTGTTCGCGATGCCACTTCAGGAAATTAGGATGGGGCCTTTCAAAGGGTCGTTTTGGGGCCAGTGCGTGGCCGGTCCGGTTAATGAAACTCCGAACACTGTCTATATCATTGACCTGCCTTGAGGTCAGTATCTTAAGATCGTCGCTGAAACTAATTAGTCCGCGGTCAAACATCCAGTGCGCCGTTCCAGAAAGCGCAACTCCGTTGCTTACTATGTCTGGACCGTTGGCCTCAACAGACTTTATGTGTGCCGCGTCAACTTCAGCGCGGCCTCTGCCATTGATCAGCTTAATGCCGGTGACGGCACATCGCTTATCATACGCGCGCAAGATGAGTTGTCGAAAAACTCGATCTCGTACAGCGCGAGATGTTAAATAGCTAATCCGTTTGCGGTCTTTCTCAAGAAAATACGGCGCCTGATTCTCTTCAAAGGCGGGAGTGGAAGTAGCGATATCAAGACGAGGCAGAGCAGGTTCCGAGTCTGACAACCCCTGTTCAACGATCCGAGAAAAATCGGCAGGCAATAAGGAGCGAACCGCAGCCTGCGCTCGTCCGGAAATTCGCCCATCCTCGTTTATTAACCCTCTCTCGACAAGCCCATCGGAATCGCTAAAGGGAACGGGATTGACAAAGTCCAGATAGGAGCCCGGTTCGATGACAGCAATGTACATGTTGGCAGCTGTTGGGTCAGGTATGACCTCATAGACCTTGGCGACCGCGAAGTAGCCCCTCGTTTCAGCGACTTTTGTGGGTTCGTAATATATTATCCAATCGCCGATGCACGCCTCAACGCGCCCGAGATATTGGCGTGGAAACTGGTATTGCTCAGCCGGGCCGTCGTCATAAATCGAATCTGGTCGGTGGATAAAAACCCCGAATCCCATTTTCCAATCCTCTGCGGCGGGAAATGATCGTCTGCTCTTGAACAAAATGAAATTTGCAAACGGGTACGGTAGAACAAGAGGTAATAAAACACGCAAGAAAACATACAAGAGTATGTCGACAAATTCACAGGGCGATTCTCGAACCGACGGTTCTCTCCTTGTGATCCTATGAGAAGAAAAATCAAACAGTGGAAGAAGCAGTTATGACCATCACGATCTACGGCATCAAGAACTGCGACAC
>Ga0315553_10003798_pt1 | contig 11592 bp, 7 predicted proteins | sample SalMarSW160140MG_FD_203099 | JGI IMG/M metagenome (GOLD analysis project Ga0315553, IMG submission 203099) | Salt marsh sediment microbial communities from the Plum Island Ecosystem LTER, Massachusetts, United States - Salt Marsh Sediment SW1601-40 ... | reverse complement strand
GGTCAAGAGCACTATTCAGAATGCAGAAGAATCAAGGAAAGGTACTGCAACAATGGTCAATTCGATTCATCAATCTCTTATTTCAAAACTAAATGAATATGGCAGAGATGCTCAGGATGCAACTGTAAAAGGATTCGATACACTATACGATAGAGGAACTGATCTCAAGAACGCCTTGAGTTCAATGCAGACCAATCTTGAGAAAGATGAGATGATTGGCCTATCCGAATCTCAAATGGACAAAGCATTTGCAGGTACCAAAGGTGCAGAAGTACCAGGGGCTGAAGTTGCTACATTACTCTCAAAAGTTTGGGAGAGAGTGGGAGCTACTGACTTTCCAGGTGCAAAACAGACTTGGACTATTGTAACAAGAGCAGCAGTTCTCGCTCATATCAAAGATATGCTTCAGAGAGCAAAATCGAAGGTCACACTTATCGTTCCAAATCCCCTAGAAGTACCCACTCAGATTCTGACCGAACTCAAGACGACTATAGGTGTTGAAGTAGTTGTCACAGAAGGAAATCTTGGACCGGTGAAACCCCTCGTTGGTAGAGGAAATATCCGGCTACGAACACGCTCTGAAAGGGATGTTTATGCATGTGTACGAGACAGTGAGGAAGTTCTCTTAGCACCAGCGGCACCTAGTGATACAGACGTTGTAGGAGTTGCAACTGAAGAAGAAGGATTCATCAAATTCATTATGAGTATCATAGGTCCTATCTTTCAGGCAAAGACGAAGCTCATACGTGAAGGTGACATCTAATCTAGGTAGTCCTACTACGACATAAAACCAGATATCTGCTGAGTAGAGAACCTTTACCACTAGGAGAGGTCAATATGTCCCAATTTGCAGAATCCATCAACCAGCTCTATGCAGAATCATTAGAAGAGAGAGAAATTGCATTCGTCTACTTCGATTATTCAGCAGTTATAGTACGCAGTAGATATGGTTCTTTCGCTATAGATTTAGGTGATGAGTTTGAATCTGATGCAATTTCTGAAATTAAAAGTTTGGATTTCTTACTCATAACACATTCACATTCTGATCATTTCAGTAAAAAGAATATCATGAAGATAGTTGAATGTACAGATGCATTAGTAATTGTAGAACCCCAAGTTGTTGATGAACTTGAAAGAGCCATATCAAAGAATCGATTGGTAATTGGGGATTCAGGCAAGACACGACGAAAATTGTTCAAATTCGATGACACTGAAATAACCGCAATAATGGGAGTACACCCGCGGCCAATAACAGTCTTCAAAATAGATTGGAGAGAGTTAAGCATTTTTCATGGTGGCGACTCAGGGTATATGGCTATAGGAAGTCAAAAGGTCGATGTTGCATTTCTTCCTGTAGAATCTCCCTCACCAACTTGCTCACCTGAGGTAGCTCTGGCTATGGTAAAGTGGTTGAACCCTAAAGTTGTCATCCCAATGCAGGGAAAAGAGAAACAAATGGTGGAGTTTCAAAAGCTTATAGAAGAGAAGAAACCTAAAACAAAGGTTGTCATTCCAAAACAGTTTGAAGTTATGAAAATATCACTCTAAAGGAATGTTATGAGTTCCAAAACAGATAAAGAAGGAAAATGGAATAATCAGTTTTGTATTGCTTATTAGTTATTAAATGAGATTCATATATCAGGCGAAAAGCAGCACTCTCTCAACATAACTCACAGAATGTATTGATGTATTGGAATTCACAATCCCACCTACAATGATAGTCCAACTAGAATCAAGGTGAGGTTGACTCAAAGAAAATGTGAGATTTCCACTTCCATCCGTTATAGTAACTCGTTGTATTCCCATCCATAAGTACATGATTTGAATTATCTTTCCCTTCACAGTCACATTTGTGCCAATGGGTATCAGATTCTGGTTGATGTCTTTGATTGATGTGATTTCTGTTGGATTATCGTGATAATACACTACGGAGAGTAACAATGATAGAGATATAATCAATGATAACACAGATGCAAGGACTAATCGTTTCGTTGCATATATTTTCAGATTAAATCCCTTCGGTCATAATTGTATAAACTACTGAGTTCATTTATATAAAAGGTTCAATCATTAAACTATAAAAATCATACATCATCATGGTGATGGACTCCAAAACGACTATATACTGATATGATTTCTTTAGAGAATAAGCCGAGATAGCCAAGCTGGTCAAAGGCGGTGGACTCAAGATCTATTAAGCATCGCTTGACTCGAGGTGATATCCACTCTCGTAGGGGTTCATGGGTTCAAACTGCCATACCCTGCGTATGGCTGGTACAAATCCCATTCTCGGCACCATTTCATTCTGAAACTCATGTGATTTTATTAAACGATACTTCTCTGTAATTCATCGAATTATCGAGATATATCGATGATTTATTAAGTAGGACAGACTCACCTCATTTCATTTCGAACTGTTCAGGAGATGGAACTGATGTCAGGTAATGATGGATTCAATCCGGACTCACAGAAACAGAATGAAGTTGTAGATAAACACGAAGATTCGGAATCTAGGGAAGGCCTTGGTACCTTTGAGAGATACCTACCATTGTGGGTTGGAATCTGTATGGTTATCGGTGTAGTTCTATCACTAACTATACCAGGGATAGGTGAAGTAATTGATTCTTGGCAAGTTGGAGGAATATCAGTTCCTATTGGAATTTGTTTGTTCCTTATGATGTATCCTGCAATGCTGAATATACAAGCATCAGAATTAAAAAAATTAAGAAAAAACCCGAAACCGATTATCCTAACATTATTCTCAAATTGGATTATCGCGCCACTCGTTGGTTTTGGCCTAGCAAATTACTTTCTTATTGGTAACGAGCAGTTGATTGTAGCTATAATCCTTTTATCTTCAAGTCCATGCACTGCAATGGTCCTTGTATGGGGATACCTTGCAGATGGAAATCAAGAACAAAATGTCGTTAATACCAGTCTAAACACTGCCACCATAATTATACTCTATGCACCAATAGTTGCTCTTCTCACGGGAATCTCGAATATCCCTATCGATCGTTTGATTTTGTTGGTAACTGTATTGGTATTTATCGGAGCGCCACTTGTTTTGGGATTGATTAGTAGGAGATCGCTAGTTAACTGGAAAGGTTCTGAGTGGTTTGAGAATAGGTATCGACCTGCAGTTGGAAAGGCTGCATTAGCGGCTTTATTGTCAACATTGATAGTTCTTTTCTCGCTGAATGGCAAAGAGATGCTAGAACACCCTGATCTTCTAGTATTAGTATCAGTACCTCTCCTAATCGGATTCGCAATGGTCGTTGGTTTCAATTTATTCATAACAAGAATAGTAAAACTCGCATACAGAGAAGGAATCATCACTGTAATCATCGGTTCTTCAAGCCACTTTGAAATCGCAATTGCTACAGCAATTGCCATATATGGAGTGGGGTCTATTGCTGCTCTTGGCACCACGATGGGTCTATTTTGGGAAGTTCCAGTGATGCTTGGTATTGTCTATCTCGGAAAATATCTGCGAAAAAAGAAGTTCTGGAAAGGAGAACCTATGTGAGGGAGTTGTTGAATGGGTAATGATAATGGGATAATATGGCGGGTTGAATTTCACAAGGCACTTGGCAACCCGATACGATTGGAAATTGTTGATTTTCTTTTAGATGGAGAGAAATGTCAATGTGAAATATTTCCCAAGATTGGTTTAGCACAATCCACAATTTCGTCGTATCTGACTCAGATGGTAAAAGCTGGAATATTGCATGTCAGAAAAGACGGAACTCGGAAAATGTATAGTATCAAAAATCCCAGAATAATGAAAGTATTAGAACAAGTGCAAAATCTCGCAAAAGAACTATTGAAACATTAGACTGATCCGTTGTCACGCTTTCATGACTTCTGATTCTATCCTTAACAAAATATATTTTCGATAATCCCTACAAGCTTAGATACAAAGGGTATCACGAGTGCAAATGAATAGGAGATATTTGTGAAAATTCAGGATTATTCAGAAAAGACTGCTGCTTTCTTGATTTCATGCCAAGAGTACTCGATTTCTTGGATTTCTTAGAGGGCTCACAGAACATAGTTGATGTTATTGATAGGCTCAGAAAAGCAGAAGATAAGCGTGAAGGTTAGAACTTGATGGTTCCGAATTGATAATGAAACTGAATTAAGATGCTGGTGCAAAAAAAGTCATGTGCTCACGTAGCTTCTAACGCGAGCACTTCAGCCAGAGTTAGTGCGCCACTCTCTCTGGTGTTCTTTTCGGATGCATCCGAATCGAGATGGATGCTTGACGAGTCACGAACGTCGGTATTCACAGAATTCTACCTCCGATAAGTGTAGGCATGTGTGATAGCCTCGGTTGTGATTCGAGCCTTGTACTTGGTGTTTGATGTTTTCTCATTCTTAGCAATCGCCATTGTAGGTATCACCTCCGAGCAATCATGTAGGCGAACACAATAGCATCCGTTGATGGAGCTCTTGTGATTCTCTTGTTCTTCAGCACAGATTTGTTCCGGGAATTAGTCGTCAGAGCCATTATATTTCACAAGAATTACTACTCAGATTTAGTATATATAGCGAAGCCACAGTTTAGGGTCACTCTTGAGGGTCACAAATTGTGACTAGTTTCATAGCTATTTTGGCTGATTTTCCATGAATTGCACCTCTCTCTGTTTCCGTCTCGTATCGTCTACATGATTGCTAATAAGGTCCTAAAAAAAGAGCCAAATCTACTTCTTGAGAAGGCGTTGAAGATCTTTCAATGAATAAGTATTCAACACATGAAACTTCTCTAACCATCCACGACGCGCTTCATAGATTCCGAATTGCATATTGTCTAACTCAGCTATTCGGTGTGCATCTGTGTTGATTGATATCTTGATGCCAAGCCTTGTTGCTGCACGCAGATTACCTGAATTTAGATCAAGGCGCTTGGGATGTGCATTCAACTCCATGGCCACATTGTTTTTCTTAGCTGTTTCAAAAACCGCTTCTAAGTCAATCTCGAATTCCGGTCTCTTGAGGAGAAGTCTCCCAGTGGGATGACCTAGTAGGTGGACATACTTGTTCTCTAAAGCATGACAGACACGCCCTGTCATCTTTTTCTTATCGTCCTTCATTCGACTGTGGATAGAAACTGTAACAAAATCAAGCTGACTGAGTACATCATCTCTGATATCAAGATCTCCATCAGCAAGAATGTCAACTTCAGCCCCCTTGAGTATTTTCATTTTCCAGCGACCTGCAGCATTCAGGTCATCAATCTCATCAATTCTTCTCAGAAGTCGTGTTTCATCCATTCCGTTTGCAATTGTGAGGCTCTGTGTATGGTCTGACACGCAAAAATACTCATACCCCTTTTCAGCAGCCGCACCAAGCATCTCTTCGATGGTATTGGTGCCATCTGATTGGTCAGTGTGGCTATGTAAATCGCCCTTGATATCATCAAGTGAAATCAGGTTAGGTAACGTACCATTTTGTGCAGCCTCTATCTCTCCACGATCCTCTCGCAATTCAGGGAAAATCCACTTTAGACCGAGTTTTTCGTAAATTTGTTCTTCGTTTTCACCTGCAATTTTCGTTTCATCTTTATAGAGACCATACTCATTCAGCTTCAATCCTTTTTGGCGAGCAATACCCCGAAGATGAACATTATGATCAACACTACCGGTGAAGTATTGCATTCCCGCCCCAAAACTCTCGGTTGGAATTATCCGAAGGTCAACCTGCATGAGATTCTCAAGACGTATTGACGATTTAGTATCACCCTTGCCAATGATTTCAATAACACCCTCAAAATTAGTAAAAGCCTCCATTACGGATACAGCATCTGGTGCATCAACAAGAATGTCTATGTCTCTAACTGTTTCACGTCTTCTGCGAAATGAACCAGTAATTACTATTTGATTTACAGTTGGATGCGCTTCAATTCTTTTTCTCAGACTTTCAGCTATTTCCATAGCATCAGCGAGAAGGGTACGACCAAGTCCTGCTTTGAGAAGTTCGATACCTTCAATGATCTGAAGCTGTGTCTTTGTCCCCATTCCGGGTAAATCTTCCAATAGTCCATCTTGAGCAGCCTTTTCTAATGATACAAGGTCTGTCACGCCCAATTTTTCATAAATCAATTTGATAGTCTTGGGACCTACTCCTGGAATCGCTTCAAGCTCCATTACTTTTACAGGTACTTTTTTCCGGAGTTCATCAAGAAGCGGAATTGATCCAGAAGCCAAGAAGGCTTCGATTTTTTCCGCGATTGCTTTACCTACTCCAGGGATATTCGTTAGTTCACCATGTCTTGCAACAGCCTCGATATCTTCACCGTAAGAACCGACAGATCGCACAGCTCTAAAATACGCTCTAGCTTTGTATTCTTCTGTACCTTCAATTTGAATTAATAGAGCGAGTTCTTTCAGTGCTTGTGAGACCTGTCTGTTTTTCAAGTGTATTCCTCCCACTCCTTCTGCCAAGGTCGAATAGCTTTTACAGATTCGACTACTTTTTCAATGTTCTCTATAGGAGTGTCTTGAGTAACTACACAGCCCGGTGCCACAATGAGTTTCTTCAATCCAGCTGCTTTAACTGCATCAAAGACCTGGTCTCTTGCTTCATCAGGAGAACCGGTTCTGAAAATATCATTATGGTCGATGCCACCTAAAACAGTCTTTTTGGATCGTTTCTTGCCATCTTTGAGGGATAACGAGGAACTCTGATCTTCCCAATTAATTGCATCAAGTCCAGAAGTGGATGCAATCTTATCGAAGCGAATTTCTTCATTGTCGTCTTTTGCGTGTAGGTGCATTACAATGAACTTGGCCTTTCCCCGAAGTCTAGATAACAGCTTTAGGTCGTATGGTAAAACGAATTCCTTGTACTGATTATCAGTCACTGATGAGAATGTGGAATGTTGTGAAGCAATGAATAGACCATCTGAGCCAGCTTCAATTGCCGCTCTTCCAAAATCTATCATGACATTGGTAATCATTTCTAGAACGCTCTTCATGATCTGTGGTTCAGATTCTATATATTCAATGAAATCTCGTTCACAAAGCTTGTCTGCAATCATGGGAGCATCAAAAATTGTAGCCATAATGGGAGCTTTGTCCTGAGAATAATTCTTAATTAAATTGACAGCACGTAATTGTTCCCCAAATTCACCTGCATTGACATCTAATGGTTCAAGGGTTTCCCAGTCACTTGCAGATGTAATTGCACATTGTTCACAAGTCGAGGAGCCCGAATTTGCGCCATCATATATGGCAACACAACCCCAATCCACAACGGGGTACCGTCCATGAAATGATATCTTCAGCAAATCGTGATCGAATTTCTTGTGAAAATCAATCTCAGCCTTAGCAAGTCCTTCTGCTGTGCGGTCTTTTTCAGGATGATGCATCCATACAGAAATTGGTAATCGTTCATCTAGATTTCCGATGAACGTTTCTCTAATCAAATCAAACTTTGACATGGTAGTCTTGACAGCACGTGCTAATACAAGAGGCTTTCGAAGTGACCAGATACTCCAACAAGCTCATTAACACTATTTAACCACAATAATATCTAAGAGCTGATTATCTTGGGTCTAAAGGATTCTATTCGGGATTACTTCAACCATCATCCGCGTGCTAAAAAGGCATTAGGAGTAGCAACCGCCATTGCTTCTAACTTTACTTTGATTGTCACCGGTAGTTCACTTCTTGCTGCTGCTGCAGGCACAATTGTAGATCATAGACAGAACCAAGAGAAACTAGACCCAGATCAATTGATGGATTTCTTCAAACAAGCAATCCAAGAGCCTGAAGTTCAAGACTCGATAAAACAAGCTGTAAGAGAGGGAGGTGCGGATGTTGCATCTCATGTTTCAACAGCAATGAACCAGTTGGGAGTGTATAGTCCAGATACAGGTCAATTCGTCAGCGTTATGAAATCGGACCTCTCGATTATTGCAAGAGAACTTGGCATCATTAGAGATATGATTTCGTATTATGAGATTCCTGACTCTCGTGAACGTGTCATGAATGTATGGCGTTTGCCAGCCTACCTTGATGATGTGATTGTACTTGATACGGGTAGAAAATCTGTAATTGATTTGGCAATAAAGAACATCAGAAATGAAGAGAATGTAGTGATTTTGGGTGCACCAGGTTCAGGTAAGACAACTATTATGTATGCAATTTGGAACCAGCTCAATAAAGATACGGATACTGCATTGGTATGGGATACTGCTGATATCTCAAGAGAACATGAGAAGAATGGAATAATTCTATTCACGGACGATTTACCCGAAACAAGAAAACTTGCAAAAACAATCGCACAGAGAGATGTCAAGGGAGTTGTAACTACAGCACGTGAACAAGATTGGTCAAGACTACCTCTTGAAATACGCGAGAAATTCAAGACCATTTCTTTACCAAACCTTGCTGACAAGATTATGAAAGAGATTACGATTAATCATCTTTCAAGTCAGAATGTGGAATTTGACAATGATGCAATTGATGTCATTGTGAGCAACGCACAAGGAAGTCCGATTTATGTCAGGTATATTACTGAGGAAATTGGAGTAGACTACAGAACTGGAAAGCTTACAAAGCTCATTGCAGATAGAGCATCACGAGCACCCAAGGGAATGACCAATTATGTTGCAGACATCCTTGCACGTGTGTTATTTGATTTAAGAGGGACAATATATACACCAAGAGACGGGGCACTTCCTGTAATCAAAGCTTTACTCTGTCTCGCGGATATGCCAAATTATGAAACACATGAAGTACATCTCAATCAAATGTTTTTCATTAGTAAGCACCAATCAGATGGTCCAGGACCATTCAATGCAATTAAGCAATATCTCTCCAGAGACCCAAGATTCTTTTCACTGAAGTTTATGCATGATACTCTTGCAGATGTCTTGAGAGGTGGAGTCAGTCATCCTATTGTGGGAGATATTAGAATGATTGCGCAGGAAATGGGAGTAGCAGGAAGGAAAAAATTAGAGAAACAAGCATTGAAAGAGGGATGGGACCATGTCAAGGAAGAGTATCAAGTAGATAATTCGGGAGGGCTTGAACCACTTCTTGCGTATTCGTATTTTGCTGCCAAGAATTTCGGAGTTGGAGAGATTGATGAAATGGTACTGCAATTGGCTAGTGAACATATTGAAAGTCCATTAAGTCAAGGATTGTTCGCCATTACAGGCCCTATTACTGAAGTACCCAAACAAGATGTGAAACCAGAGATTAGTGTTTCTGAGCCAAAACACGAGTTAAAAGAGGAAAAATCGATTCCTGGCGCGATAGGACAGCTAATCAGAGATAAGGTAAAAGAAGCTGTTGGCGAAGATGTCATCAAAGATCTAGAAGCTACTCTTGGAAATATTCCACAGGATTTTTCGAAAATGACTACTGATTCAATAAGACCAATGATATCAAAGTTCATTGAGGGTCGTATTGGTGGAGAGAACGATAAAGTAAGCAATATCGATAAACTAGAAGAGATGATAGCTCAAGAGGATGTTGATACTAAGTCACTAGCAAGAGTTCTTCGAAAGGTGGCAAGAACGGTTACAATTCTCGATAAGAAAGGAAATCTGGAAGGAAAAGAAAGGTATGCTGAAGTAATGAAAAGTGGTTTGGAGATTTTGTCTAGGTCTGACCCAATGATGTTTACCAAGGTAAGAGAAGATACCGGCAAAGGGCTATCAATCATAATTGGGAAAAATGAAACAAAACAATTTCTCAAAAGTATCAGCCTGTAAAAAAGAAACACAATAAATCGGCGACAGGATAATCGTTTTATGTTAATTTTCACGGGATGAATGCAGTAGTCTAAAATAGTTAAGCAATACATCATATGTTCGAATTGGAGGTATTTAGTTGTCTAGGTTGACTGCATTGTACGACCCTCTTGAGTTTTTACTTATGGAGGGGATAGATGACCTAGAGAGAACTAGACCTGAACCAAACCCATTTTGGAACCGTGCACGCTTTGAAATCACGTGGAAGCTTCCAGTCATGGCAGGGATGACTGAAAGTGAAAGTATATCCCTACAACTGATGCGATTGGCGACAAGGGACGAATTAGGATTATACCATGACCAATCATACATTGAAACAGTGGAGCTTTTTGGTAACACGGGTTATGCATTTTCCTCACGTCTCGGGTTGGATACTGATGAAAATCCAGTCTTTACTGACATGCACAAATATGCAAGCTATCCTGTTGGTGCTACAATAGATGCAGTAATGGGAGTAGCAGAGGGAAGATTTGAGGATGCTATGTCCTTCTTTGGAGGATTTCATCATGCTTCTCGAGATAATGCGGCTGGATTCTGTTACTATAATGACTGCGCGTGTGCTCTCAAAGCATACAAAGAGAAGTTCCCAAACAAGAAGGTTCTGTATTTAGATACTGACGTGCATCATGGTAATGGAGTACAAGAGGCATTCTATGATGATCCAAATGTACTAACTATCTCAATGCATGAGCTGAGCTTGGGATTCTTTCCAGGAACAGGTAGACCGGAAGATATGGGGATTGGAGAAGGCAAGGGGTACTCCGTAAATATACCGCTACCACCCCTGACAGATGATGTTGAGTTCGCAAATGCATTTGAAGATGCTGTGATTCCCATCTGGTTGGCGTACAAGCCTGATTTTGTAATGTGGAATGCCGGTGCTGATGCACATATGCAGGACCCACTTGCAGACCTCATGCTGACTTACGAAACATATCGTCGACTTTCGATGACAGTGAGACAACTTGTACATCTTGGAAATAGACAATTGGTCATTCTTGGCGGGGGCGGTTATAATCCAGTGCCAACTGCTAAGATATGGACAATTTTACTTGCAGATCTAGCAGATATTGCACTTCCGCCGGTTTTACCTGCTGAATGGATAAAACTCTGCCATAGTTATGGATTTGATGTGCAACGTGGTGGATGGACAGATCGACCACAGCGACTACCTGAAACTCAGCATACCAAGGTGCAGAGAGCAGTAGATGAATCGATTGCTAAAGTAAAGAATCTTATTTTTCCATATTTCGGACTTGAGTAGGTTCATCTCTTAATTCCAAGAATACAACGATGATTATTGGAGTCAGTGAATAATTCAATTATATTGAAATTTCTGAAAACATCATTAATTTCATCTATTGTGAAGTAATGATGTGGAATACCACTTTCGGGTCCTTTCATTGGCAAATAAGTACCTTCTTCGATTTTCTCAAGTGCCCAATCATCATCATCATTCATAGGTCCGGTCGTGAGAATGGGTAATGTAACAAAAAAGAAACCACCACTCCTAAGAACACGCTCTGTTTCTTCCACAGTAATCAAGATATCTCTTGTGAGGTTATGATGAATGACCTGAATAGAAATCACAGCATCAAAGAAGTTGTCATCGTATGGAAATGGCTCTTCCATTCTATGCAGTATAATTGGTACATCAAATCTCTCAGTTTTTACCCACTGAGATGCAATCTCTATTGCTGTGGGAGATGAATCAAATCCATACATATCAAAACCACATTTTGAGAGATAGATTAGATGACGTCCAGTACCGCACCCCAGATCGAGTATTCGTCTAATATCTCGTTCCTGAAACATCTCAGTAATGC
>Ga0315553_10003794_pt1 | contig 11599 bp, 10 predicted proteins | sample SalMarSW160140MG_FD_203099 | JGI IMG/M metagenome (GOLD analysis project Ga0315553, IMG submission 203099) | Salt marsh sediment microbial communities from the Plum Island Ecosystem LTER, Massachusetts, United States - Salt Marsh Sediment SW1601-40 ... | reverse complement strand
GCGACAACCGGGACGCTCACCGCTCTGTCAGATACAAGCAGGTCGATCGGTCCGGCCTGGGCGTCCAGCGCTCCGGTCCTGAGATGAGCACGCCGAAGCGCCTGGGGCTCCTTGGGCGCCAAGACCAGCTCGAGCCCCCTGTCCGCCAAGATGCCTTTGTCGGCCGCCAAGTACAGCGGGCCGAATCCCACGCGGTTCGGGAATGTGATGCGGAGACGTTCGACCTCTTTGCCGTGTGCCAGGCCTCCGGCGAGGCCGGGGGCCAGTGGCACGCGAGCGAGCGATGCCAGGGTGCTGAGCAGCTTCTCCGCGGACAGCAGTCTGGGGCCAACTCTCATATTCACGTCGTTGCCATCCTATTGTCTCGAGGAGGTGGGCGTTTGCGCGCCCGTGCCTCGAGAGCTTCCGTGTCTCGGGTCTCGCTTATGGCCCGCCTGCGTGTGGGTCCTCCTGGTGATGCTTCTCCGGGAGCCCGGACACGACATGTCGCTCGCCCCTTCGCTGCGACCCCAACGCCCCCGTCGATGTTCATCCCCGCCCTCGTCCAGCGGCGCATCCGGTTCCCTCGTTCTGTGCCCTGGGCCCGCCACACCAGGGCTCACGCGGTCCACGGGCACTCCCTCCGTCAACGCGGTCTGCTTCAAGGTCGAAGACCCCGCGGGTCAGTTCCCGGCAGGTGGTCTCGGGCGCCGCGACGCGTTTGGCAGTAACTCGCCTGGGGGACAGAAGGTCGTTGCGTCGCCTACAGTTGGAGCAGATCCGGTTGCCAGGGCCTTTGGAGAGGAAGGCACGTCCGCAGCCGAGACATGTTCGGCCGGCCATCGTGGCCGTGCGCTCCCGGGACTGTGCCCGTGCCCTTGACCGAGATCTCGCGGCGGCGCCGAGACGGTTAGCCGTATCGGCGCACCTCTTCGAGCAGTACTTCCGGCGCCCTGTCGGCACCGGTCGATTGCAGCCGTCGCGACTACAGATCACGGCTCCATCCTCGCGCTGGGTCTGGGTTCGCTCGAACTCATGTGTCGCCGGGTCCCTTATCAACACGCTGGCGGATGGTGCGGATCTCGGGCAACGTCCGAAGGAACGCCGCCAGAATATCCGGGTCGAAATGGGTGCCGCTCTCATCCGCCATGAGGGTGAGAGCTTCTTCGTCCCGCAGGGAGCGCCTGTGGGCTCGGTCGTGCGTGAGGGCATCGTAGACGTCGGCCACCTCGGCTATGCGCGCCGCGGCCGGGATGTGCTCGCCTGAGAGCCCCCGGGGGTAACCCGAGCCGTCCCACCACTCGTGGTGGCAGAGGGCAATATCCCGGGCGAGATCGAACAGCGGAACGGATGTTCCCTGAAGGACGCGGCCGCCCACGGACGTGTGAGTCTTCATTACCTCTCGTTCTCCCGGGCTGAACTCTCCGGGCTTCAGCAAGACAGAATCCGGAACACTGATGTTGCCAACGTCGTGCAGGGAAGCGGCCACGCGCAGCATTTCCGTCTGCTCCTTCGAACACCCGGCCTGGCGCCCGATCGCCTCGGCGTAGAGCCCCACGCGTCGGATGTGCGAGGCGTTGTCGTCGTGACGCGCTTCCTGCGCAGCCATCAGCCGCAAGGCAACGGCCTCGCACGACTTGCGCGTGTTCTCAGTCTGTTCCCAGATCCTCGCGTCCAAGAAACGCTCGTAATTTCGGCTCTCCAACGCCAGCCTGCGGCGCTCCAACGCATTGGCTACCTTGACCATGACCTCATTCTTGTCGAAGGGCTTAACGATGTACCCGTAGGCGCCCAGTTCGAGAGCGCGGACGGCGGTGCGTCGGTCGTCCACCGCCGTAGCCATCACGACAACCACGTGCGGGAATCTCCGCCTTACCACGCTGAGCAGGTCCATTCCCGACATGCCCGGCAGCCTGATGTCGGCCAGCACCAGGGAGAACGCGCCCTGTTGGAGGAGCTCCCACGCTTGGCCGGCCGCCGCGGCCGCTTTGCACGCATATCCCCCCGCTTCCAGCCAACGGGCCAGGAGCCTGCGGATGTGTACCTCGTCATCAACGATGAGAACACGCTGGCGGGCGCGGGGCCGCGCCTCTGACGAAGCCGTGGAATACTCGCCCATTTACCGATTGCCTCCAACAACTGAGTGATCCTCCCTTGGCATGTCATCGTAGGTGTCCTTCGCCCGGTCTGCCGCGGTCAAGCACTTCTCGCACCTTTCTCGCCAGCGCGACCGGGGTGAACGGTTTCTGAAGAAGCTCCGCGCCCGGCCCCAAGACGCCCTGATGGGCCGCCGCGTTGTCGGCGTAGCCAGACATGTACAGGACCCTGAGTGACGGGTGGCGTGTGGCCTGGCTCTCGTAGAACTCGCGCCCGTTTGGCCCAGGCAGGACCACATCGGTCAGCAGGAGCGCCACATCGTTACCCATTGTCTCCATCAACGGGTCGGCCTCGGCTGCCGACGCCGCGGTGAGCACCGTGTACCCTTTTTGTTTGAGAACGCGCTCCGCCAGGTTCCGGACCGCCTGTTCGTCCTCGAGAACGAGAACGGTCTCGGCGCCGCCTGGCGGCGTTTCTTGCGCCTCACGGCCCCGGTGGGGGCCGACCTCCTCCTCGGCGCAGGGCAGATACACCTTGAACGTCGTCCCTCTGGCCGGCTCGCTGTAAACCCAGATGTTGCCGCCGTGCTGCTTGACGATGCCGTACACTGTCGCCAGGCCGAGTCCTGTTCCTTGCCCGGCTTCCCTGGTGGTGAAGAACGGTTCGAAGATGTGCTTCTGTGTGTTTTCGTCCATGCCGCATCCGGTGTCCGAAACGGCAAGCATGCCGTATGGTCCCGGTGTCACCCCTGCGCGCGTGCGAGCGTACTCGTCATCCAGCGTCACGCTGGCCGTCTCGATGGTCAGTTTTCCGCCCTGAGGCATGGCGTGCCGCGCGTTAATGGTCAAGTTGACAAGTATCTGTTCCACTTGGGACAGGTCGGCGCAGACGTTGACCAAGTCGCCGGCCAACGCCAATCGCAGGTCGATGTCTTCACCGATGATACGCCGAAGCATCTTGGTCGTGCTCTTGACCACTGCGTTCATGTTGAGGGCGATGGGCTCGATGTGCTGCCGCCGGCTGAAGGCCAGAAGCTGCCGGATCAGGTCGGCGGCGCGGTCCGTCAGACGACGTATCTCGTCCAGGTCACGCCTTGCCGGCGAGTCCCCTTCCATCTGATCCGCCAGGAGCTCGGCATAGCCGCCGATACCCGTCAGGATGTTGTTGAAATCGTGAGCCACCCCGCCCGCGAGACGGCCGATGGACTCGAGCTTGGCGACCTGCTGCATCTGCGCTTCGAGGCGCTCCTGCTCCGTAATGTCACGACCGTAGAGATTGACGTAGTCCGCGCCGGCGACCGGGACGCAGACCAGGGAGAACGTGCGCTCCCCACAATGCAGCTCCATGGTTCTGTTCGTGCCAGAGCCGGAGATGTCTGCGATCTGGTCGTGCCAGCGCCCGCTGAGCTGTTCGCCAACTCGAGCTTCGAACAGTCTCAAGAGGGGAGCGCTGGCGTCGTTGGCATGAAGAACAGTGCCGTCATGCGAGATTCTCATCACGGGATTGGGGTTCTCGGCAGGGAACTTCGCCAGTTGCCGTACTTCCTCCTCGGCTCGTTTCTGTTCGGTGATGTCCCAGAAGACACCCAGCACGCCGGCCACATTGCCGTCTTCATCTCTGACCGGAGTCTTGACCGTGTGCACGACTGCTTCCCGCCCATCCTGTACATATGTCTCATCGATGTCTTCCATCACGCCGGCTGCCATGATTCTCTCGTCGTCCGCTCTGTATTTCTCGGCCAACTGCTGGGGATAGAAGTCGTAGTCCGTTTTTCCCGCGATCTCGTCAGGGTCGATGTTCAGGTCCCGAGCGTAGTTCTCGTTGCAGGACACGTAGACCGAATGCCTGTCTTTGAGGAATATCTTCTGCGGCAGGTTATCAACGAGCGTTCTGTACTTGGCCTCGGTGGCGTGCAGGGCCTGCTCCGCGTCCTTCCGTTCGTTGATGAGCTTTCGCTCCCGCATGGCTTGCCCAGCGGTACGGGGAATGTCCGCAAGAGCGGCCTCAGACTTCACCACGTAGTCCAACCCCCTCGCCTTCATCGCCTCGACCGTGGCCCGCTCGTCCCCAGGGCTGGCCATGAGCGCCACCGAGAAAGCTGCTTCCTCCCTGCCGGGCGGCACCAGGTCAATGCCTCTCCCGTCCGGCGCCGCCAGGTCGGCGATCACCAGGTCCGGAGTCGACTCTTTCAGGTAGGCGCGCGCCTCCCCAAGGTCCCGCACCACGGTCAAGACAACCCGGGCGTCACGACCCTCGAACGCCCGCCGGATCAGTTCCGCGTGGGCGTCTTCGTCTTCGACCACCAGGATGTGGGTGCTCTTGTCAGGCATGGCTGTCCGTGTGTGTGCGCTGGAGCATTGAGAAACAGGCCTTCTCCCAGGCCATGACCCTTCTAACCACGGGGGGCAACGCCTCGACGCCAGCCACCATGAAGCCCAACTCGTCGACGAGCGCGGCAAACTGCGCTCCGTCGGTCGGCTTGATCAGGTAGCTGTTGGCGTGGTGCTCGCGGGCCCCCGCCGCATCCGTTTCGGCCTCGGAGGCGGTGAGGACAACGACCGGGACATGGGACAGCCCCTCGGAGTTCCTGATTGCCTTGAGGACCTCGAGGCCGTCGACTTTGGGCAGGCCGAGGTCCAGCAGGACAACGTGCGGCCGCGGGCTCCTCTGCGGGTCGGCGTACTCGCCGTGGCGGAACAGGTAATCCAGCGCCGCTTGGCCGTCCGAAACGCGCCGGATGTGATTGGCCACGCGATGATTCGCGAGGGCGCGCACGACCAACTCCGCATGATCCGGGTTGTCCTCGACCAGCAGGATCATGAGAGGTCCGCCGCTCAGTTCTTCGGCGTTCATGGCCGTTTCCTCTTCTCCATGACGGGTCGCTACACTGTGCACAGCTTCGGCTTGTTCTCGTACATCGACCGGTCTGCGCGCTCGAGTAGCTCGTTGAGGGAGCAAGGATTCCCCGGGTCGTACGGCGCCGCACCAATGCTGACCGACAGGCTGCCGGGGCCGTATTCCCCGGTGAAGTGCGGCGCCAAGTGCTCGCGCAGACGATCCCTCAGAAGTTGCACGCTGGCCGGATCAGCCTCGGTCGCAAGGACCGCGAACTCGTCTCCTCCGATGCGGCCGATGATGTCGGAGTCGCGGAACGTCCTTCGGAGGGCGTAGGCGACGTCAATCAGAGCGCTGTCGCCGCACGAATGACCCAGGGTGTCGTTGATCCACTTCATGTTGTCGACGTCGGCAAACAGGAGCAGCATTCTCAGCCGGTTCCTGTTGGCCATCTTCAACTGCTGTTCGGCGACGGTGAAGAAGCCCCGCCGGTTGTACAGGCCGGTGAGATCGTCGTGGAGCGACAGAGCGCGGAGCTTCTGCTCCATCCGTTTGTTCTCAGTAATGTCCGTGTCAACCCCCCTGTATCCCAGGATCTCCCCTTCCGAATCGAGCACGGGTACTCCGCTTGTCGAGAGCCAGACGGTCTTGCCGTCCTTGCGCACGCTGCGATGTACGAACTCGCGGAAGGGTTGTTTTGCGGCGAAGATCCTCGCCGCCTGCCTCTTCAACTCCCGTCGGTCCTCCGGATCGAACAGGTCGTAGAAATGCTTTGTGCCGACGAGTTCATCGGGAGGATAGCCAAGTATCTGTTCGACCACCGGGCCGGCGTACACGTAAATGCCGCGGGCGTCGATCTCCCATATCCATTCCCGGGCGTTCTCGCCGACTTGTCGGAGCCGGTCTTCTGAGGCCCTCAGCGCTTCTTCCGCTCGCCGCCGCGCGACGATGAGTTCCCATTCCCGCAGGGCCTGCTCGGCAACGCGGGGCATGTCTGCAAACGTCGCCTCCGACTTGACCACATAGTCCAACACCCCCGCCTTCATCGCGTCGACGGCCACCTTCTCGTTCCCGTAGCTGGTCATGAGCACCACGGGGTAGGACGCGTCGTCTTTCTCCCCCGGCGCCAGCTCGGTGCCTTCCCCGTCGGGCAGGCGCCAATCGGCGATGACCAGGTCGGGCGGAGATTCGGCCAAGCGGGCCCGCGCTCCCCGCAGGTCCCGCGCCACAGTCAGCCTCGGCCCGCCGTTATGGGATGCAAACGCGCGGCGGATCAGCTCTGCGTGGGTCTCTTCATCTTCGACCACCAGGATATCAGCATCTTTCGCGTTCATCGCTCTCCTCCCCGCGCCGCTCGGTCGTTCGGCGAGGGCGTGTTCCCGGTTCGATGCCTCCGTGTATCCTCGAACATGCGGTCGTCCAGTGTCAACGTGCCGCCCGTGGTACGGAGTTCCGTCGCCGCGTCGTTCAATTCCAGCACCGCCGTGGCCAAACGCCGCACCCGTGCTTCCACTCGCTTGAGCTCCCATTGCCGTGCTCGCCACGCGCGAAGCCGGGCGCGCAGCGGGTCCCGCCCTCCTGCTGATTCACTTCCGGCTCTGGGTCCGCCTCGCAACGGCAACTTCCCGATCAGCGGTCCGGTGTGCTCGGCCTGTGGGCCAACGGCAGGCGGCCTTCCTGAAAAAAACCCACGCACGTGTCCACCACATCGGGGTCGTACAGAATCGCGCTGTTCTTCGAGATCTCCTCCAACGCTTTGTCGGCGTCCAGGGCCGGGCGGTAGGGCCGATGTGAGGTCATCGCCTCGACGACATCGGCCACCGCCAGGATCTTCGCTTCCAGCAGGATGCCCAGACTCGGCAGGCCGGAAGGGTACCCGGACCCGTCCAGCCGCTCGTGGTGCTGCAGCACGACGTCCGAGACGGGACCTGGGAACTCGATTCCCTTCAATATGTCGCAACCCGCTCTTGGATGGGTCTTGATGAGGTCGAACTCTGTCTCGCTCAGCCGACCTGGGCGACTGAGGATTTCGGCCGGGACACCGACTTTCCCCACATCGTGCACCAGCGCCGCCGTGTGGATGGTATCGAGCTCCTCCTGCGAAAGCCCGATCCCGGTCCCCAGCGTCCGGGCCAGCGCGGCGGTGCGCCGCTGGTGACCGGCCGTGTACGGATCGGCCTTCTCTACCACCGACCCGAGACACGCCACAGTCTGATCCAGAGCCTTCTGCATTCTCTCGAGGCTGTGCTGGAGCTCTTTCTCCGCTTGCCGGCGCCCGACAATGTGCCCCCACTCACGCAGTGCCCGCTCGGCGATGCGCGGCATGGCAGCCATGGTGGCGGGGGACTTCACCACGTAGTCCAATGCGCCCGCCTTCATCGCCTCGACTGCCACCTTCTCGCTCCCGCGGCTGGTCATGAGCACGACAGGGTAGGCCACGTCCTGCTTCTCCGCCGGCACGAGCTCGGTGCCTTCCCCGTCCGGCAGGCGCCAATCGGCGATCCCCAGATCGGGAAGGCGCTTGGCCAAGCGCCCCCGCGCTTCGCGCAAGGTGCCCGCCGTGGACAGGACGACGCCGCTGCCCCGGCGCTCGAAGGCGCACCGGACAAGGTCGGTGTGGGCCTCTTCGTCTTCGACCACCAGGATATGAAGCCCATTGCAGCCGGGGAACGTTCCTTGTGAGGCGACTGGATCAGTGACAGACAGGGCGGTTCTCAATTTCGCACACCCCTGCGAATATGGGGGAACGGTACAGGCCAGCCGCGCGGGGAGGGCCGCGGGTGGGCGAGACGTAACTTGCTGAGTCCGAAACGGTTGTGTGTGTTGGGGCGACTGTGATGATCTGGGAGCGCCGACGCAGCGGGCCCGGCTCGGCTATGGCCAGAAGCAACGCTCAGCCGGGGAGGATAGAACTCGGGGCAGAGAGCCTGCAGCGCCATTGCGGGCGACCTCCGGCCTTTCGGCCGACGCTTTGCTCACAGCGCGTGCTGACCCCTCTCCCAAGAGGCACGAATAGCGTCTCTTAGTTTCGTCACTCCTGGCCGGGCGGTTAGTGAAAACGCCCCGTTTTTTCACGTTTTTTTGAGGGAAATCTGTCAGAAGGCGGGGCCCACTGAAGCCGAGCACGCCCCACCCGACCCGATACCGCCTCAGGAGGTCGGGTAGTGGTTCCAGCCGAGCCAGTAGAACCCCAGGTCGTGCATCATCTGGGAGAACTTGGCAAAGTCGACGGGTTTGACCAGGTAGCTGTTGGCGTGGTAGTCGTAGGCCTTGGCGATGTCGGTCTCGGCGTCGGAGGTGGTGAGAACCACCACGGGAATCCGGCACAGTTCTTCCGAGGTCTTGATCTGCCGGAGGACCTCGAGGCCGTCGATCCTCGGCAGGCGGAGGTCGAGGAGGGTGACCTGCGGCCGGGGGCTCTTCTCGGGGTCGGCGTACTTACCGCGCCGGAACAGGTAATCGAGCGCCGTCTCGCCGTCCGGGACGTGGCGGATGTGGTTGCCCACGCGGTGGTCCTCGAAGCTGCGCAGGATCAGCTCCGCGTGGTCCGGGTTGTCCTCGACGAGCAGCGCCGTCACGCGCGCCTCCGATTCCTTCTTATCGCTCACGGCTTTCCCCTTCCGTTCTCCCTGGTATTGTGAAACAGAACGTGCTTCCGTGGCCCGCGCCCTCAGACTCGACCCAGACGCGCCCGCCGTGCACCTCGACAATCCGCTTGACCAGGGCGAGGCCCACTCCGGTCCCTCCCGCCTCTTGGGTCAACTGGTCGAACAGGCCGAACACCTTGTCGTGGTAGCGCGGATCGATCCCGATGCCGTTGTCCCGGACATAGAAGACGGTCTCGTTCCCGGCCTTCCGGGCGCCGATTTCCACGCGCGGCTCCGGCTGCCCGGCCATGAACTTGACGGCGTTGTCGATCAGGTTCTGGAGCACCTCGAGCAGGCGGACCCGGTCGCCGAAGACGGTCGGCAGGCGGGGCGAGATGTCGACCTGGGCCCCTCGCCCCTCGATGCGGCCGGCGAGCAGGCCGACCGCCTCGTGTGCGAGGTCGGCCAGCGGGACCTCGACCGGCGGGTTGACGATCCTCCCGATGCGGGAGAGTTCGAGCAACTCGTCGAGCAGCCGTCCCATCTTCGCGGCGGCGGCGCCGATCCGGCTGATGTCGTGCCGCAGCCGGTCGCTGTTCCCCTCCGCGACGTCCGCCTCCAGATGGCCCAGGAACCCTTGGATCGTGATCAGCGGGCCCTTGAGGTCGTGGGAGGCGGAGTAGGTGAACCGCTCCAGCTCGGTGTTTTTCGCTCCCAGATCGGCGACGAGCGCTACCCGCTCCGTCTCCGCCCGCTTGCGGCCGATGCCCCCCCCTAACTGCTTGGCCAACTGATCGATCAAGTTCCTCTCTTCCTCGAGGAACAGAACCTCGTGGGCTTCGGGCCTCTCCTCCAAGAGGAAGACGTCGACCGTCCCAACCGCTTTCGCCGATACGACGATCTTGGCGGAGAGCTTCCACGGCGTCTCTCTCGAATTTGCGGACGCGAACACTTGCCCCTCGAGAGTGATCCTCGCGCAGGTGATCTCGGGGTATCGGAAACCGCGCGGGATCAGATTCACCGCTCCCCGCAGCACCTCATCCAGGGACTCCCGGCCCTCAGCAACAAGACTAGAGACGGCACGGAGGCACTCGGACTCTCTGATCCGCTCCCGAAGCTCCCTCGTTTGCTCGTCCACGAGGACTTCGAGGCGTTCGCGGTGCCGAACCAGTTCCTGATTTTGCTGGATGGCCACCTCGTAGGTCGAGAGCAGCAAGCGCAATATGTGTTCACGGGTTGCCGAAATCTGGTAGGCCCTCCCGTCCAGGGTCACGGTCTCGCCTGTGTCAGGTGTCGCGCTTCCACCGTCGCCGCAGCGCGAGAGGACGTCGGTGATTCTCGCCGCCAGGTAGTCGCCTTGACAGGATTTCGGGACGTGGAAATCCGCTCCAGCTTCTATGGCGGCCAGAATGTCGCACGGCGTCGAGAGCAAGGTCAACAGGATCACGGGGATGCGGCGCAGGTCGGGGTCCTTCTTGACCGCGCGGCAGAGCTCGAACCCGTCCATGAACGGCATGTTGGTGTCACTGATGATGACGTCCGGCCGGCGTCGACGCACGGTCTCCAGGGCCTCCCTGCCGTTTGCTGTGGTTTGCGCCCCGTAGCCGCGGACCCGCAGCATTTCCTGGATCTGAACCGCCTCGGCCGGGCTGTCCTCGACGATCAAGACGTCGATGTCGGGCGTCATAGTGCGTCCTTTCCGTTTCTGCTGAGGCAGCTCAAGAACTCACCAATGGCTTGCGGCGCCATCACGTGCATGGCCATGTCGAGCCCGCTTGTTCCGTCTTCCGCCGCCAGGCATTCTATGTCCTCAAGTTCAAGGGCGAACTTGATGGCCCTGGCTACGTCGGGCTCGTCGTCGATGATCAGCACACGTTTCCTGGCCATCAGCCGTCTCCGTTCTGGGCCGCGTGGCCGGACACTGCCCGGCGGCCCTGCAACTTGCGATTGAGGAGTCCCTTCACTCTGGCGACGACTTCGTCGGCGTTGAACGGCTTCGCGATGTATCCGTCCGCCCCGATCGACACTCCCGAGCTCGATGTCTTTCGGATCTGCCTTGGCTGTCAACATGATCAACAGGACGTCCTTGTGGGCCGGATCGTTCTTGAGCAGCCAAGCGACGTCGTACCCGTTCACCTTGGGCAGCATGAGATCCAGAAGGATCAGGGCCGGCTTCTCCCGCGCCACCAGCTCCAGAGCCCGCTCGCCATCGGCCGCTTCAAGGCACTCGATGCCCTCACCCTCAAGACAGAACTTGAGGACCTCTCGGACATCCCGCTCGTCGTCAACGATCAGTATGCAATCTCCACTCATCGATCATCCCCGCTATGCCGGTCACTCCGCCGGGACCAGCTTCTTATCGAGGAACTTCCGTACCACATCGACAAGCGCGTCCATCTCGAACGGCTTCGTGACATACCCATCCGCGCCGACTTCCGATGCACGGCCGACCTGGTCCTGCTGCGACAGAGCTGTCAGCATCACGATGGGGGTGTTCTTGCAGCTCGTGTCCCGTTTCAGCGCTCTGGCGACCCGGTGCCCGCTAGTGTCCGGCAGCATGATGTCGAGCAGAATGAGGTCGGGCCTCTCCCGCCGGGCCACCTCGATGGCTTCCTTGCCGTTCTCGGCTTCGAGACACTTGATGTCTTCCCTCTGCAGAGCGAATCGGACGCTTTTGACGATGTCCGGGTCATCATCGACAATGAGCACGCGTTTCGCAGGGATCGCTGCAGCCAAACGGTCCTTCACGACACCGATCAGGGCGTCCATATTGAACGGCTTGGTGACGTACCCGTCCGCGCCGGTTTCCTCGCCGAGCTTCACGTCCTCGGCCTGCGACTTCGCCGTCACCATGATGATCGGAATCCGCCTGTAGGCGTGGTCGAACTTGAGAAGGCGCGATATCTTGTACCCGTCGACCCCGGGCAGCATGATATCCAACAGGATGAGGTCCGGATTCTCGTGTCGCGCCAGTGCGAGACCTGTCGCGCCGTCTGCGGCCTCCAGGCATTCGATCCCCTCATGCTCCAGAGCGAACTTCACCGTCTCTCGAACGTCGGCTTCGTCGTCTACGATCAGCACGCGCCTCCTAGCCATTCGTC
>Ga0315553_10003793_pt1 | contig 11600 bp, 3 predicted proteins | sample SalMarSW160140MG_FD_203099 | JGI IMG/M metagenome (GOLD analysis project Ga0315553, IMG submission 203099) | Salt marsh sediment microbial communities from the Plum Island Ecosystem LTER, Massachusetts, United States - Salt Marsh Sediment SW1601-40 ... | reverse complement strand
TCCTGTACGTTGAGCTAGTTCACTCCACATCCAAAGTTCATCCCTTGCTTCTCCCCTTGGTTCCACTATCTTTGGAGCATATTGAACTATTCGATGAAGCTCACTATGGACTAAGTTGTGATGCTCAAAAATCGTTGTTGCTGGCAGAACATAATCACAGAACTTTGCGGTATCTGTCAACTCTAAATCGATACAGACTTTGAATGGTATCTTTTCAAGTGCTTCAACAACCTTGTTTGTATTGGCCCATTGGGTTATTGGATTCGCTGCTTGAATCATCAGAACCTCTAGTGGACTATCTTCACTATTAAGAACAAATTCGGGAATGTAAGTTCCTGATGGAACAATAGGTTTTACTGAATCATCCAAATTATCATCTAGTCTTATGGAAGCACCATTGAACGGACTATGGTCCGATGATAAGTATTGGAACCCTCCACCTGAAACACCAAGATACCCGCAGATTGCTAACAAGCTGTGTACTGCTCTAGCAGCCCAGGTGCCATTTGTATAATGATTCATACCTGCAGGCGCAGTCATAATCAGACCTGGGCCATGGGTTGCAAATGTAGTTGCAATCTCTTCTATTGTGTTGACATCAACCCAGGTTATCTCACTGACTTTTTTCTTGCCATATTCCGAAACACGCTTTCTGTATTCCTCAAAACCCACAACATACTTCTCAACAAACCCATGATTATAGAGATCTCTGGTGATAATTTCATTAGCGATTCCCAAAGATAAAGCTGAATCAGTTCCAGGTCTAATTGTTGTATAGATATCTGCTATCTTTGCATAAGGTGTCTTTCTAGGATCAATAACAATCAGTTTTGCACCTTTGTCAATTGCCTCTTGGATGACTCTTTTGGAATGTATACTGGATTCAAATTTGTTTGTCCCCCACATAACAAGACACTTTGAGTTTGACCAATCACACAACTCATGTGGTGGAAATGGTCCCACATTGAATCGTGCACCTTCGTATGCTGCCTCAAAACAGATTTCCGCAATTCCCGGAATCATTCGACATCCAAAGGCATTAGCATATCGCGCTGCATATTTTGGAGCCATGCCGTCATTTCCTGAGCCGCTGTAAATTCCCACTGAGGTAGGTCCTCGTTTTTCCTTGGCATGATTAAGTCTAGATGCAATTTCATCTAATGCGTCTGACCAACTGACTTTGATGAACTCTTGATTTTCAGTTCTCTTCAGAGGGTGTAAAATTCTATCATCCGAATACATTCGAAGGACATGTGCGTATCCCTTCGGACAGCAGCGACCCAGAGTGTAGGGGTGATTTGGGTCTCCTTCAAGTCGAGTTAGTATCCCATTCTCAACATGGACTATGTATGCACAGATATCTGGGCAGTTTAATGCACATGCAGAAAAGAGCATTTGTGTTGTCATGAGTCTTATTTTACCAAATAAATTGAAGCAATAACTGTTGTGAAAAAGAGTGGATATTGAGGTGGTCACTTTTGCTCAGAAAGACCATATGCGGTGACCAACTAATCTATATTTGAACATTCAATTCCTGTCAAAGGGATTTTGCATAGCGTGATTATTATGTCTGAACCTAACGATATCGAAATTCAACATTATTCGAGTGCCTTAGCCGCTGGAATAGCTGAGATGTTCAACACATGGGATGAGTTGTGGCCAGGTGGATTCACCTCAGGTGTTCCATTCACAGAAGAGCGTGTACGGAAAACTTATGACAAAATGCGCGCTCTCGCTTTGTTAATAGCTGTTGATACAGGCGAGAACAAACCTATAGGTTTCTGTTCATTGATGCAACACTGGAGAGATGAGGATGCAGCATATATTGGTCTTTTGGGTGTTTCTCCTGAAGCATTATCAAAAAAGGTAGGAAAGCGTCTCTTACATGAAGCAATGAACATAGCAATTAAGAAGGGCTACGAGAGAGTCGACCTACATACATGGGCTGGCAACCTGAGAGCTGTACCACTTTACAAGAAGATTGGTTTGATGTGGAATCCAGAAGCAGATGGTGTTCATTTAGAAGGCTTTATTCCAGAGATATTGAAACATCCTTTAGCTGCACCATTCTGGGATGGTGTGACAGAGGCAAATGCATGGTATGATTTTCAAGAACGCGAGCTAGAGCAAGCTCCAGATGATGTTGATGATCATGGAATGGCAGTTTACAATTACCTATTCAAGAATCAGAATCGCAAATTATCAGTTATCGTTGATAGACTAAGTAAGGGCATTACCTCGATTGATTGTGAAACAGAAGCAGGAAGATTGAAGGTTTCAGCGAGAGTTACAGAGCATCTGACAATTTGCGGTATACCTTCTATGTACTCTCTAGTAATTGAGAACAATACATCTGAAGAGATCTCCGTAAAAGCTAACCTGAAGGGATTTTCAGGCTTGCATTTCGAAGGTAAATCCGAACTTGAAATTTCAGTACAACCCGATGGAACTCATGAATGGTTAGTACCATTCTATGTTGATTCCACAACTGACCTCTATAGAAAAGGATGGAAAACACCTGCAATCACGGTCAATCTAACTATAGGGGATGAAAAATCAGTACTCACCACAGGAATGCAAATCCGACCTGCTGCAGAAATCCTTACCCGTTGGGGTGAAAGCCTAATTGAACCTGGTTGTTCCACGAAAATCCCGATTACAATTGTTGGATATGAAGACACTCCGATGAATGGTGAACTCAAATACGAAGCACCTCCAGGTTTGACTGTTGATATCGGGGATAGTGAGTTTGAATTAGAATCTGAGGGCATATCTGGAGCGGTTCTAAACATAGCTGCTGCTAAAGACCTCAAGATTGGAACGCATGATCTATGGATTCACATGGTTTTCTCACTACAGCATGATGGAAAAGACTTACAGCTGACCACTCGGAAATTTAGGATACCTGTATTCTGCGTCACCGGTGGTCGTGTAGCTGTAGGTTTTGATGATATACGACGTAGAGTCATAGTTGCTGGTCACAATCTGTTTGCAAGAATTGAACGTGAAGGAGCAAGAGCAACCATCCTAGGTCGAAATATGACAGGATTGAAATCGATTAGTACTGGTGGTGAAATAGGTCCTCCATTTGGTTTGAGTCCATTCCGGGAAGCTGAGAGAGAAGTTGAGATTGAAGAGGACGAACTGAGGACAATAGTGTCTCTAAAGGCTAATCATCCTGACCATCCGATGCAAGTTGAAGACAAACTAATTTTCCACTGTGATACATCAATTGTTGAGCATCAGATGTTGGTCAAGAATATTGGAAATGAACCTTATTCAGTGCAACAGCAGTTTAATGGGGGTGGCGGTGGGATTTCATTCAATGCAGGTTTCTCTAAGGTTTACCTACCATTACAGAATGGTATTGTAGCGACACCTGCAACTGATTTTACACTCGCTTATCCTGCCATCTCATCGGAACCTGATTTCTTCAAAGAACAATGGGTTGCACTAGATGATGGAGAAACCGCAATGGGTCAAATATGGTTGTCAGATGGGATTGAAGAAATTCGAGTTAACAATGCACAGGTTAGTAGGATACTCTATGAGAGAGAGATGATTCAACCTGGTGAAATAAGGTGTCTTTCTAAAGTATGGAATTTGATGCATGCATCAAGTTGGAAGGAAATCCAAGAAACATGGACACGAATAATTCATAAAACTGTGCCAACCTTACCTGAAATGATTGAATCTCCACCTATATGTTCTCCAATCAATATCCATGTAGATCCTGTAATAGTACATGGTGAAGCAGATTCTGAAACAAAGATACGTTTCACAAAATCTATACTTCCACCCATACCTGGTACCCTTGTGATTGAAGGACCAAAGGGTTGGAATATCGGATTGAAAGATGCAGAGGGTAGTACTGTTGCTGAATTAGGAAGATCAATAGTAGTTCCTGAAGTTCAGATTGTGGATGGATTGGAATATACTCTCACCTTGAAATCTGAAGACTCAGGGAAACGAGGGTTTACATTGGAACAAGGGATGGTTAAATTTCACTCTTTCATGGAACTGTCTGAAGATTTCTATATTATCCGTGTAGGTGACTCAACAAAAGATGTTGCCATTGAGGAAATAGAAAAAGAAGGTTTGAAGGTCTTTAAAATCAACAATGGAGTTATTGAGTTTAAGGTATCTGCTGAATATGGTGGGTGCCTTTATTCTCTGAAGAATAAAGGTGGCGTGGAGCTCCTTCAATCTGGGTTTCCAAAAGCGCATCCTTTCAGCTTTGTAGATAACTACTATGGTGGAGTTCAACCTCTAATTTGGGATGAAGAATTGGATGATGATTTGACAAAGGCTCGCACCAACAGGGAGAAGATGAACATATCAGTTTACGAAATTGACAATTGGAGTGGTGTTGAACTAGAGTGGATTGGAACCATTCAGAAGACTAATCGTGGAGCTCGTAATATTCTTCGATACTTAACATCTTCTGGAAGTCCTTTGGTCTATGTAGAGTTCGTGGTCATAAATGTGACATCTGCCCCCATGAGATTCTATCCTACAATCTTAACATTTCCTTCTTTTGATGGAAGCCTTGAAGACTATGTGATGAGTACACGATGGGGCGACGACATGGTCCATCTACGACCAAGTCCAATTCCTACCGCATTGATGCCAATGACAAACTTCATACGTTTTGGAAAAGGCGAAGATGGTCTCGGAATATTGGTTCCTTTGAAGGAGCGTCGATCCCTTGCATTGGTCATCAGTGAACTAGTTTTAGCAGGTCCCTTTGATTTCACAACTTGGTTGTTACCTGGTGAGTCTCGTCGGCTCCCTATGATTTTATTTGTGAATCCTCCTGATGCTGATTCTTTGGAAAAGATTCAGAAAGTACTTGAAACCGCTTTCAAGTGATTTGTTTCTTAGGGCTCTTCGGAGCCCTTTTTCTTTATCTAAGGAATAAGTGTAACGCAATAGCAATCTTATTCGTATCTGTTCTTGGAATTTTGTTCTACATGACTCCTGTCACAGAAGCACTGCTCACTGCTCCATGCGGATTAAAGAATGGTCCATATGTGGACAAAATCATGTATAACGTGATTGAAGGTGATGACCAGCAAGTCCTCGCTCTCCTAAATAATGAGATAGATCTCATCGGTGATATGGTCGATCCAACACATCTTCCTACTCTAGAAGCAGCTGAGGATATTGATGTTGCTAACGTGCTCCGGAATGGATATGGGTATGTAACGATTAATACAGCCAAATATCCTCTAAACATCACTTCTTTCAGAAGAGCACTTGCCTTTGCGCTTGACAAGCAGGCAATCTCAGACGATGCTTGGGATGGTCTATCAGAACCACAGGATTCATGTGTAGCCAAGGTAAACCCATTCTCATGTGAGGGACTTCTACCTTACACGTACTATGAGTCACAGGTTTCTCTTGGAAATCAGATGTTGGATGCTGCAGGATTCCCAATTGATCCTATTTCTGGTTTCAGACTCACACCAGATGGTGATCCATTTGACGTGTTAGTTGAGTGTGCACAGTCATCCAACATTGCTATTGAAGTCGGTGAAAAGGTTGCTGAAGCACTTCGTGCTCTACAGGTTGATGCAGTATCAGAACCAGTTGACTTCTACGAGTATCTGAACCGGCTCTACTTCCACGGTGACTATGACATCGCATTCCTTTCCACAAGCTTCAACAACTTCGATGTTGACTGGCTTGCTTACGCGTATTGGTCAGAGTTCGCTGATGAGCCATACTACAACTTCCCCAACTGGCAGAATGCAACCTATGACAGCTGGAGAGACCAACTCCTCCATGCCACTGAATATGAGGATGTTTATGAAGCTGCATTTGCCATGCAGGAGATATGGGTCCATGCGTGTCCAATGATTATATGTTATGAGAACACCCTCCTATCAGCCTATAGAACTGACAAGTTCGAGGGTTTGATTAATGATGTAAGCGATGGTGTACCTGGATGGTGGACAAACTACAAAGTTCACCTCAAGTCAGGTCAGGCTGGTGCTCCATGGGGTGGTACATTCCGCTGGAGTAATCCACTCGACCTTGACTCTTTCAACTTCATGACTAGCAACTCTGCTTACACGATGAATGTGCTACAGGAGCTTTATGATAGTCTCTTGATTCAGGATCCTTCAGGTAATGACCTCCTTTGGCTTGCAGAGACCTACATAGCTGAAACTCATGACGACAATCCATCAGTACCAGATGGCTATACCAGATTTACAATAGATATGATTCAGAATGCCACTTGGACTGATGGCACTCCACTGACAGCTGAGGATGTTGCATACTCGCTCAACTACTTCCGTGATTCACCAGGTAACCCCTACGGTACTGACCTTGTGGAGATGACGGCTGCATACGCTCCTTCAACCTTCCGTGTAGTGGTGGATTTCTCAAGCGAGTCTTTCTGGCATCTTCATTCATTGGGATACAAGTATATCATTCCAAAACATATCTTTTTGACAATTGGTCTTGAGAACTGGAATATATGGGATCCTAATCCTCCAGCAGAGGAAATGGTGACCTCTGGTCCATTCAATGTATCTGACTATGCAGCTGGTGAGTTCTGTGAACTTTCAAAAAATCCTGACTATTTCTACGGCATTGATGAGTCTTCATATGTTACGACAACCACAACAACCACTACACCTACAACTTCAACAATTCCCACTTACTCGCCAACGACAAGTGTTACTACAACAACTACAACTTCAACCACATCCCCCACGGTACCAATTGAACATGGTCTTTATTGGGGAGTAAGCATTGGTGATCGCCTTGATTTTGAGGTCACTAATACTCTAGTTGATGCGATGGTCACTATATACTCAGAGGATTCTGGTAATGCCTATTTCCTTGTTACTAATACACCGACGATACCGGAAACTATCTCTTCTATTTATGATGTTCCATATATTGATGGTACAATTTGGTGGGAAAATGGAACTGAGTGGAATTATTTGGAAAGTCCAATAGCACCCGGAGCTTTTGTAGTTCCACTTGGAAATGTAGATTTGTATATTGAAGCATGGAGCGAAATGGCTTATACCACTACTAATGAAAATTCGCAAGTCTTTGGATATACGATGACAATTGAAGGGACAACTGGAACTTTAGAATTTCATGCACTTTATTCTAAGAATTCAGGGTTTCTCTCATTATACTCAATAAGGATATTCGATACAGCATCGTTATTACTTGGAGAATTCAGAATTGATGTAATAGTTGAGACTTCCTCTTCTACAACTTCACCGACTGCAACACCATCATCATCTTGGTTAAATACTCTGTTAGCGAATCTGGGTTTGATTATTACCATAGGCTCTGTTGTTATCATTATCATTGTTGGTGGGCTCATTATACGATCAACACGAGGTTAATCTCTCTCCATCTTGTGATGGTCTCAACCATCCCATTTGCTCAGTAAAGTACAAATTAGCTTGTTTCCTGATTGTCTTTGGTAATGATGGTTTATTCAACGAAAACATGCATTTATTATTCTCTCACTCTATTACTATTTCAGATTCTTATTGTGACACCAAGCGTGCCCTATTCTCCTAATTTATCCGAAATCCGTCCAGATGGTGGAGTTATCCAAGCACAAGATGAAATTGACCCGCTTGTGTTTTCTACATATTATGATTCTCCCGAGTCTATGCCACCCCTATTCTCATATGCTGAGATGTATGATTATGGGAGAGCCATAACCAGAGATGATTCAGGTTCGATATATATTGCGGGGGAAATTGGTGAAAGTTTTCTCTCGAAAATTTCTCCTTCAGGAAATCGAGTATTGTTATACAACAATGTTTGGGAGTCCGGAGTAGAAGTATCAGCTATCGCTATTGATTCTGAAGGTGATATTCTTGTAGCATTCAATAACTATGGGTATATTACTGTTGCAAAGATGGCTTCCAATGGATTCTATGAAAAGTTCAATGTTCCAATTGCAGGTTCAGCATATGATATTGTAACAGATATTGCAATTGATACCAATGATAACATCTACATTGTCGGATATACATCATCTAATGATTTCCCTTTGGTCAATCAATTATTTGAGAAGAACATAGGACAAGATGCTTTTCTCACTGTGATTGATCCTTCCGGACAAAATATTCTGTTTTCTACTCTTATTGGTGGCTCTTTTCATGATATTGCAACATCCATAGCTCTTGATTCAGAAGATAATGTGTACATTGGTGGATACACGTTATCAGATGATTTTCCAGTGATCAATGCTTTTGATACAACACATGGGCAGGACGAAGATGGATTCATTCTAAAAATAAATTCAGGCTTAAGTGATCTTCTTTACTCATCATATATTGGCGGGTCAGGTAGTGATCTCATTAATTCGATATATGTGACCGATATCAATAAGGTTTCAGCTTGTGGATTGACAAGTTCACCTAACTATCCTCAGGTTGGCGGCTTTGGTGATGAGATCAATGGTGAAGATGCCTTCATATTCCAAATGGATATATCTACTTCGTCTCTTTCTTTCTCAACTTCTCTTGGTGGGTCTGACTCAGATGAGGCAGTCGATCTATCTATTGATGAAATCGGTCAAATCTATGTGACCGGTGAAACAAAATCAGCTGATTTTCCAACTCTATTTACGCATGTATCAAACTCAACAAGTGGACTTCGAAGCATCTTCGTATCAAAAATATCAACATCAAAGACTCTGCAGTTTTCTACTATAGTAGGTGGGACATCAACAAACTATGTTCATGGAATGGTAGTTGATGATTATGGTAGCTCATTTATCATTGGAGAGAGTAGATCGGCTGATTTTCCTACTCGGTCCCCCCTTTATGCTGAGAACCAAGGGTATACAGATGTCATTCTATTCAAATTAGCTGATTTAACTGATTCAGATGGTGATACGTTAAGTGACTACAGAGAGTCATTGTACGAGTCAAGTCGATATAAAATTGATACAGATGACGATTCCATGCCTGACAATTACGAAGTACAATATGATCTTGATCCTCTAACGGATGATACAATGCTTGACCTGGATGAGGATGGTCTTTCAAATCTTATCGAATTTAATATCGGAACATTATGTGATTCTCCAGATTCCGATATGGATTCATACTCTGATTGGTTTGAGTATACATTTGGTTTCAATCCATTAGATCCAACAGTGACTCCATTGGAAGTTATACTTGGGAGTCCACTTCTTATTCCTTCTATCTTTGGCTTGGTAGTAGTAGTGGTTTCATCGTATGTTCTTCTGAGGTATAGGCGAATTAGAACACAAGCGGAATCTGATGCGCGGTTAAAGATAGAAGCAAAAGAAGCTCTAGATAAATTGAGGGAAGTCAATTCAAAGGATGAAGTTTCAGTTTAAGTATCTCAAGACTTGATTGGAAACAATTTTAACTCCGTATGATATCAGACATATAAAAAGGGAGATATGTAATGAATAATAGAACATCTTCATTAATCCTCATCGTAACACTAGCAATATTGACAATTCCATCTTTCTCGTTTATATCGAGTAGTACTGCTTCAGATTATACGCAGTCCGAGCTATATGATGGTCCATACCTCAGCAAGGTTGTCTATAATGTGATTGAAACAGAAAGCCAAGCAGTGACTGCCCTTCAAAATAATGATCTAGATATGATCGGCGAGGTTATTGATTCATCATATATTCCAACTCTTGAGGCAACTGAACATGTTGAAGTTATGCAGAAGCTCCGTAATGGATACGGAAGTATGATAATCAATACTGCAAAGAATCCTTTGAATTATACCGCATTTAGACGAGCCCTGGCTTTTGCTATTGATAAAGAAGGTATCGCATCTGATGTTTTTGACGGTACTGCTTATCCACTTGATTCAGTCGTTCCAGATATCAATCCATTCTCATGCGAAGGTCTTTTGGGATACGACTACTACGCTGATAACATTGCAATAGCGAATCAGTTACTTGAAGATGCGGGTTTTACAATTAGCGGAACAACAGGATTTAGGATGACGCCGCAAGGCGATGAATTCTCCATTAAGGTTGAAGTTGCCTCTACGTCCACACTCGCTATCGAGATTGGTAACCATTTTGAATACACGCTTGGTCTACTTCAGATAAATGCGACCTCAGTTCCCACTGATGCCTTTGAATATATTATTAGACTCCAGCTCCATGATGACTATGATATCGCATTTTTAGGAAAGAGCTACAGTAATTTTGATGTTGATTGGCTGGCTTATGACTATTGGTCAGATTATTCCGATGTAGATTATTACAACTATCCGAATTGGGAGAACTCCACTTATGATAGTTGGAGAGATCAATTATTACATGCAACCGAGTATGAGGATGTATACGAAGCAGCCTTCGAAATGCAGAAAATATGGGTTCATGCATGTCCTGAGATCATCTGTTACGAAAACATCGAATATTTTGCTCACAGGACAGATCAATTTACGGGATTTGTAAACGATGTTCAAAAGGGACTCCCATCTTGGTGGACGAACTTCAAGACTCATCTACCCTCTGCTTTAGGTGGCACTCTTAGATGGAGCAATCCCAATGATATCGACGGTTTCAACATTATGACCTCGAACTCTGTTGCTACGCTTAATGTCTTGCAGATGCTATACGATAGTCTCTTAATTAGAGATCCAGATGGAACTCCGATTCCTTGGTTAGCAAATACCTACAAGACAGAAGTACATTCAGATAATGGAACTGTTCCAGCAGACCACACTCGCTTTACACTTAATTTACTTCAGAATGCAACATGGTCAGATCTAACACCAATTACAGCTGAGGATGTTGCATATTGTCTGAATTATTACAAGGATAGTGCTGGATTACCTTATGGGATCGATTTAGTTGATATGTCCGCAGCTTATACAACATCAACATATCAAGTAGTTGTCGAATTTGATTCGGAATCATATTGGCATCTCTCCTCGTTTGCATTCAAACCAATTCTACCAAAGAGTACGTTACTGAGCATAGGGTCTGGATGGAGTTCTTGGAATCCTACTTATTCATCACTCGTTACTTCTGGTCCATTTTATGTATCCGGATATTCATCTGGTGAATATATCGAGCTATCTCAAAATCTATTCTACTATAGAGATGGGACAATCACACCAATTACGACTGATACAACAACAACAATTCCTACTCAACCAGAACCTATGAACCATAGTCTTTACTATGATGTAGATGTTGGTGACCGACTAGACGTCGAAGTCGATATAACATCAACGTATCTAATGACTACAATCCCACAAACCAATGGTGTCGAATCCGCATATTTCATTGCAGATGGGATTCCAGTTATTCCAGATTCCATATCATCAATAATGGATATTCCTCCTCTAAACGCAACGCTCTATTGGGCTAATGGGACTGAATGGGTGGACCAAAGTTTAAGCACATTGATGGCAATGCCCTTAGGAAACTGGAGCTTCTACGCATCTCTATGGGAAGTGATAGGTGTTTATGATGTGGTTGAAACTGACACCTCTTTTTCCATAAGTGTATCATTGACTCTACTAAATACCACCCTAACCTTGACGAGAGAGCAATCAAAATCAACAGGTTTGTTGAATCTGTACCTATCTGAGAT
>Ga0315553_10003792_pt1 | contig 11600 bp, 8 predicted proteins | sample SalMarSW160140MG_FD_203099 | JGI IMG/M metagenome (GOLD analysis project Ga0315553, IMG submission 203099) | Salt marsh sediment microbial communities from the Plum Island Ecosystem LTER, Massachusetts, United States - Salt Marsh Sediment SW1601-40 ... | reverse complement strand
CCGTACTGAGGCCCTTCTGTTGCCATATATACCTGCCGGCACACAGGGCTACTTTGCCGTTCCAAACCTGGAAGATAGGCTCCACCATGCCTTGGACCTGATTGAAGAGTATTCCCTTGAAAACGCTGTGTTTCAGGAATGGTGGGCCTCCAACGAGGGGCAAATGCTGATGGAGACACTTGGAAGAATCCAGAGTTTCGCATCGCTCCTTGATGAAGAGGTGGTCGCCCTGATTACAGAAGATCCGGTTGACAGCGATCGCAAAATCCCGCTTCTGATGGCCCATGTTCAGCCGGGCAGCGAACCTGACCTGCGAGAAGCTTTGGATGAAATTTTCAGAACCGGCCCTGAAGCACCATATGAGATTATCCAGGACCTGTTGTTGGTTTCCGGAAAAGAATCACATTTGGAAAGCATTATCCCGCTACTCGGTAGTGGAGCTTCATCTCCCTTCGCCCAGGAGATCGATAATTACTACCAAAGAGGTGTAAGTTGTCTGATGGGAATGGATGTCAGCGCACTCACCGCGAAATTTCAGCAGAGTCTGCCGAGTCAAGTCATTGGCTTGTCCAACATGCAGTATCTTTTCTTTGAGGGGGGCTTCGGCAGCGAACGGGACGAAATAGAAACTACTTTGTCTTTTCAGGGTCCCCGCAGCGGCATATTATCCTGGCTGGCTCCGCCGGCAGCTGCGGGATCCATTGAATATGTTTCCACTGAGGCACTCGCTGTTCTTTCGGCCTCTACTCGAAATCCGCGCGAGGCCTTTGACGAATTGCTGGAGATCATTGGCCAGAACAGTGAGTTCATCACTCGTTTGGAGGAATTCGAGTCGATGACCGGTATCTGGGTGGATGAAGACATTGCTTCATCTTTAGGCACCGACTTCACCCTGGCGGTTGAGCGTGTGTCCATACCGATACCGGAATGGGTGATGGTTTTCGAAGTGATCAGCCCGGACACTCTGGATGAGACGGTTCATCGCCTGGTCGATGCGTATAACCAGTGGTTGCCGCCTGAGAAAGCCGAGGCCATGCTGGTTTTTACCCAGGAAATAATCGACGGACGATCCTGGAACTCCTTGAGGGCCGAGATCGCCCCAATTACTCTTTACTGGACTTATGACAGTGGCTACCTTGTTGCTGCCATGGACCGGGCACTGGCTGATCGAGCAATCGCCGTCCGTGACTCCGGCTTACAGCTGATCCACTCGGCCGAGTTCCAACAACGTCTCCCGATCAGCGCCGGTCTGCACAACTCCGGGCTTTTCTGGTTCAACAATAATGAGATGTTGGCTGAAATGGCTTCCATGGTTCAGAGTCCTGTGCTTTCCGAACTGATTGACAGCCAGGAGCCCTGTCTGGTAATGGTGAACGCAGAAATGGAAGAGATTCGAGTGGCCAGTCGTACACGCTTAGGATTTGCGAGTCTATTTCTCGGCTCTCTGTTAACGCACGTTCCTATTGAGCAGAATTGAAGCAGCAAAAGGCAGGCAATTGCACACAACACCGATCATCGAACTTCAGGATTTGCGAGTCAGACTGGGACGGCGGGAAATTCTTCAGGGAATTTCCTGCCGTCTTGGTGCCTCCGGGACCGGTAAGGCAATCGGATTGCTGGGCCCGAACGGCGCCGGTAAGTCCACCTTGATTCTCACCCTTTTGGGTTTCCACAAAATCTCCGCCGGCAGCGCCCGGGTTTTAGGTCTTGATTGCCTTTCCCATTCCCGGGAAATAAAGGCTCGTATCGGCTATATGCCGGAAAATGAGGCCTTCATTGCCGATATGACGGCCGTTCATTTCCTTAGAATCATGGGCGAGCTCTCCGGCCTGCCTCACCGTATCGCCCTGGAAAAAGCCCACGAAGTCCTATTCCATGTCGGGCTTGGAGAGGCTCGCTACCGAACACTTGGCACCTATTCATTGGGCATGAAACAGATGGCCAAGCTGGCCCAGTCCATTCTGCATGGTCCGGAACTCCTTATCCTCGATGAACCCACCAATGGACTCGATCCGGCAGCACGCCTCCGTATGCTGAAGCTGATCCGTGAGATGAAAGAAGAACACAACATGAATGTCGTTCTCTGTTCCCACTTGTTGCGGGATGTGGAAGAAGTCTGCGACGAGGTTATTATCCTTAATGAAGGCCGATTAGTGCATCAAGCCAATCTCGAAGAAGAGCGCCATACCAATCGCCGCTTTATTGAGTTGGAAGTGACCGGTGATGACGGCGAACTGGCTGACGCGCTTCAGGAACAGGGTGCCGAGGGAGTAAACGAAGGAGGTGGTCGCTGGCGCATTGTATTTCCACCAGGCATGGAGCTCGATGTCCTCTGGCAACTGGTTGCCCGCCAGAATCTGGCGATCCACCATCTCACTCACCGCCGCGATTCGCTTGAGGAGATCTTCCTAAAGGCAGTCGGACACCTCGAACGGTCTGAGAAAAGCACCCCTGAACTCCCGGAGAAGGAGACAATCGATGGCCGTCTATAGACGAGGATATGACCGCTACCAGGGTCCAATAACCGGACGCTTGTCACGGCTATTGGTACTTCCCAAGTACTCCTGGCATCGCGTTCTGCAGCAACGATTGGTGGTAAGTCTTCTGGTGGGGGCCATGTTCTATCCACTGGGTTGTATCGGCTTTGTTTACCTTTCCAACCATACAGAGCTGCTCTTGAATTTTGATTCGGGATTTAAGGAATTCTTGCAGATTGATGGCAACTTCTTTCTCATATTCATGAATGTGCAGGGGGTTTTTGCCATCATTCTTACGATCGTTTCCGGACGGAATTTGATTGCTCCTGACCTTTCCAATGGAGCCCTACAGTTGTATTTCAGCCGCCCGCTTTCCCGTGCCGAGTATGTTCTTGCCCGTTTGCTCGTCCTGCTAGGCCTGCTCTCTCTGATTACATGGATTCCAGGTGTTCTAATATTTTCTCTGCAATCGGGAATGGCAGGCTGGAGCTGGTTTGCACAGAATTGGAATCTGGGCCTAGGTGTTTTCATCGGTTCAATGCTATGGATCCTGCTCATCAGTTTGATTGCATTGACCTGCTGGGCTTATATACGCAGGAAGATAATGGCAGAAGCGTCGATACTCGGTGTCTTTTTCGTCTTAAATGCGGTGGCGAGAATCTTCAATGACGTCCTTGGCGTGACATGGGCATCGTTTTTCAACCCAAGACAGGTCATAGATCGGATATGGAACGGGTTACTTGGTATCACACCTGAATCTGGGCCGACTGTTTTGGGATGTTGGGTGGCAGTCGTGGTGATGACTGCTGTTCTTCTGATGGTCTTGAGACGCAAGCTTAGACCGGTGGAGGTGATTTCATGACAGCGCCGGAAATCGTTTTCCACGAAGTTTCCAGATTTTATGGTGAAGTGCTGGGTGTCAATAACGTCGAACTCAAAATCCTCCCCGGCATTACCAGCCTGGTCGGACCCAATGGATCAGGAAAGACGACCCTTATGAATCTGCTGACCGGGCTGATTCATCCTGACCGCGGAACAATCATGGTTCGTGGTCTCTCACCACGGGACCCCGAGCGGTTAATGCGTATTACCGGATATGCCACGCAGTACGACACCGCGCCTCGGAGTACCACCGGATTTGACTTTGTTTCCACCGGACTTATTCTAGCCGGCAACACCAAAAAACAGGCTGCTGAGTTGGCCTGGAAGGCCCTGGAACGTATTGGTATGACTGAAGCCGCCCATCGAAAAGTGGCTTCCTATTCCAAAGGTATGCGCCAGCGGGTGCGATTAGCCCAGGCTATTGCCGGCGATCCGGACGTACTGGTTCTGGATGAGCCGCTTAACGGTCTCGATCCGTTAATACGCGCGGAAACCGTCGCTCTCTTTCAGGAGTTTGCCGCTCAAGGCCGCCATGTGATCCTTTCCAGCCACGTGCTGCAGGAAGTCGACATCATATCCGACCGAGTCATTCTTATTACAAACGGCATGATTGTGGCGGAAGGAGAGGTACACGGAGTTCGTGAAGAAATTCATGAACATCCCAGCCAGTTTATGATCCGCTGTCGAGATGCCTCACGCGTCGCGTCACTGCTATTCGTACAGGACCATATTACCGAGATTAAACTGCATGATGACCGTCTGGGACTGCTGGTAATGACTCGTGACCGTACGGAATTTTCCCGCGCCCTGACCGAAATTTCTCTGGACGGGTATACCATAGAAAGCGTGATGGCAGTCGATGCCAACGTTGACGCTCTCTATAAATACCTGATTGGAGGCAGTGAATGAACGCCGCGTTTCGATTTAGGCAAACCTGGGTCATTGCGCGTCTGCACTTAGGCCGGGTTTTCTTTTCCCGGCGCAGTTTCTGGGTATATCTCCTGGCCATGTTTCCCGCAGTCGTTTTCTTAGCGAATGGCATCCAGATGAAGATTCAACACCGATGGGTCCCCTCTCGAGCCACTCCAGTCGCCCTTCTGGAGTCGATTCAGGAAGGCGCCAGAGAAGATGAAGTCATAGAGAAAGCTGGTAAACCCATTAAGGACAGAAGCTTTCAGGTTAAGAACAAGAAACATCAGATTCGCCATATGCGGTATTTCGATGGTGAACGCTGGTGGGATCTGAGCTTCAGGGACGGCATCCTGCAGCGCAAACACAGCCGGCGGATATTCAATTTCACCCAGGACCGCTTAGCCTTCGCCGGCATGTTCCAGTTTTACTATCTTCGCCTGGCCATCTTCTTCGGTTGTCTAGGGATCTTTGCGAATCTCTTCCGCGGCGAGATGCTGGATAAGACACTCCACTTCTGGTTCCTTGCTCCGGCCCGGCGCGAGGTGTTGCTGGCTGGAAAGTATCTGGCCGGCGTCATCGCTGCTGTCCTCATTTTCACTGTTGGTGCTATTTTAGGCTTCGCTATGATGCTTTGGCCGCATCACGCAGCGCAGGTGACGGCTTATTGGCAGGATCAAGGTCTATCCCACCTCTTCTGGTACGCCTCCGCGGCAGCGCTGGGATGCATTGGCTATGGCAGCGTTTTTCTGGCCTTTGGTCTCCTGTTTCGCAATCCGATCATTCCTGCCATAGTAGTACTATTCTGGGAAAACATTAACGGCGTTCTACCGAAGCTACTCCAAAAGTTCAGTGTACTCCATTACGCGCAGTCTCTATGTCCGGTTCCGGTCCCCACCAACGATAGCATGCCGATCTTGATCCGCCTGCTGATATCACCGGCCGATCCCCCTTCTACCTTCACCGCTGTTTTCGGGTTTCTTATTGTGACCGCCCTGGTCCTGTGGGTTGCCTCGTGGATCGTTCGCCGCCTGGAGATCAATTACGATACCGATTAAACGATGACCCTCCCCGCCGCAGAGCAGCGTGGTATCAAGTCGTCATTCCGGAAAGCCCAAAGGACTTATCCGGAATCTAGATTCCCGCTTTCGAGACAGACACGCTGCCCCGTGTGCGGGATCTCCGCTTCGCTCCGACAAGCGGCGGGGAATTGAACCCAGAGTGATTAAATGTTAAAGGCAATATCCATATTTTGTATTGCTCGCTGGTTTATTTTGATTTGCACACAAAATTAGCGGAATCATCCGTGCTGCCGGATCCCTTGTATACAGGGACCTGTGGATAGGGACAAATAGGGCGAGTCATTGGATTCAGATTTGGAGGGTTGCTTGCAGTAATACTTTCCGGAGCTCTTCCTTCGGATACCCATTTGTCTATTACTGAAAGCATATCGAGTACACATGGAGCATTTCCCCCACCACAGTGCCCCATCCCTGGAACCATGAAGAGCCTTACGGATTCTTTAGCCTTCTCCGGCCCCATATTTGCAATCATGGATTTGTAAAATGCAACAGTATTCGGCGCCGGGATGAGACCATCTGCCCAGCCATGGGAGAGCAGAAGTTTTCCGCCGCCTTGGAAAAACGTTGAAAGTCCATCGCTCGGGACATCAAGAATATCACTTCCGGCCTCATATGACGCAATGAGATCTTTATCATAGTCAAAGGATTTAAAATCCCATTTTGGATTCTCAAATACTATATCACGAAAATAGGATGTCGCCACCGGAAACGGCTCTGTTCCACCGGTCAAGGCCATTAATTGCTGCTCGCTTCCAGGGGGAAATCCGGAGAAAAGCAGTTCTCCGGTGCGCGGATTTTCAGCGCCATTATATATATCCCAAAGTGCCTCAACCTGCGGAGCTGTAAGACAGTTATCCTGCCGATCTCTTTCATTGCACTGAATGATTCCCGGATCATAGCTGCATTTCTCAGGATCACTGACAATTCCATCCCCCAGACCATCAGTTATATCGCATTGACCGATATACGCTTTGTTTGATGCCATGATTTTAGGCATAGGAAGTTTATGGGCATCGTCCTTCATCACCGCATAGCCTGTCCACAATGATCCGATCATCAGCCCAACCATAGGGTTAGCCGGTGCCATCGCCGAGATACCGTCATAGTCTTCAGGATATCGATAGGCTTCCATCAGGCCCTGCCTTCCGCCGGTCGAGCAGCTAACCCAGAGTGACATCCTCTCTTTCTGACCGTAGTATTCTTTGATTATGCTTTTGGCCTTTATCGTCATCTCATGAATTGCACGGTGGCCAAAATCTATAAGTTTCTCTTTGTGACCGACTGCGAATTTGGCATCCATGCCGCTTCCGACATGACCTGTATCTGTCGCTACTGTTGCATAGCCCCTCGACAAAGGTTCTGCCATTGCGGAATGACTAATATTGCCGGCCCAGACTCCATTACCTATGCCCACAAGCTTGCCGTTCCAGTTTTCGGAAGGCATCCACACTTCAACTTTGATATCAGAATCAGGAGTTGGAGTAAGTGTCGCCGTTACACGACAAAAAGCCGGGGCGTTTTCAAAAACTGCCATTCCTCCCGGTCTGCCCATCAAAGATCCGCCACCCGTCGGCGGTTTGAACTGTCCTGACTCGACAAGGGTTGCTGAAGTAATCTTTCCATCAGAAAGCTGAAGGGATGTGAGGCTCTCACATCTTATTGCGCCTTCAGCCGGTATAGCAAATAAGAGAAGACTTATAGTTGCTATTGAAAGGATTCCTGCAATTTTATTTATCATATTTTACTCCTTATTCTTTATACCTTATGGAGTTACACATTCAGAGTTAGCTGCATCGTCAATACGACCAGTTGCCCTTGTAGCGATCTGTCGCCGGGTAGGGACATGGGGTGTGAGTATAGGAGAGGTTCGACTTGTATGTCAAGAGGAAGACGATCACACCATGTCGTGTTCCGATTTCGTGAGGCGAAGATGGAAAGCTTGTCAGGTAGAGGAGTGAATATGAAGAGGGCAGCTTGAAGGTTTTTTCTGCCGAAAGGGGACAAAATTGAGGGAATCTGGGTAGACGGATCCACTGAGCTCATCTCAGATCTTCAAAAACCAGGCAGGCACCGGAAGTTGGGAAGACGAGTCGCCTAGAAATTATCGGTTCTCGTTGGAGCAACTGCTGCTTGGGAGGAGGCCTGACCGTCCTATCCCATAGGGGTATCAAGTCGTCCTGATCCTGCTTCTTCCGTTTGCCAAGGGCCACGTCGGAGTGATGTCCATAATAACGCACCATTTCGCCCCTTTGTTAGGAACATGGGAGCACATGGTCCCGTTTTCGGGTCATCCACTCGCTTTTTAAATAATCTTCTCCGGACATCATTGATCTCTACTTCATTATGTATCCGAATACCACCATTCTTTGAGACCTAGTATACCAATGCTCAGTTCCCCATCAAAGGAACTAATTGAAGTACAGGATTATTTGACATAAGATTCAATAACGATCCTTGAAAGATTTAATCAATACAGCCCTACGCTTATTCCTTGTCGCGGCAGGAACAGTAAATAAAAATCATCTTCCTTCGTAACCTTTTAGCTTTCCGGGGACATTATCTGTCATGGTGAAGGAAAAAACACCCCAACCCGAACCGAAGATCGACTTCCATCTACTGCGCCGAAGGGAGAGAGAAGAGGTTGTCCGCTGGTTCGACAACTATGCCGACCCGGTCTACGGTTTCATCTTCTACCGAGTGGGCCGGGATGCCGATCTGGCAGGCGATGTCGCCCAGGAGACATTTTTAACGGCCCTGGAGACCATCGATCGTTTCGACCCGGCCAAAGGGGAAATGTATCCATGGATAACCTATATTGCCCGGAACTGCATCAGGAAAGCCCTACGCATAAGAAAAAAGAACAATACGCAGACTGAACTCTGGGAGACTTTAGACCAAAAACTAAGAGAAGCGATAACCGATATGAACTCTAACATTATTCCCGAAGAATTGCTGCAGCAGAAAGAAACCGCTGAACTTGTACGTATTGTTCTTACCAACCTGCCTTTACGTTACCAGGTGGCCCTGCGAAGGCGCTACTTCGAGGATCTTTCACTCCACGAGATGGCGGTTCTTGAAAAAAGCAGCGAAGGAGCAATGAAGGTACTGCTACACAGGGCGAGACAAGCCTTTCGTGAAGCGTTTGAAACCATCTCTACCTCGTTCCTTGAGAGAAAAGGCGAAGGGAGGATTATCCCATGACAAATAAAAATGAACATAATGATATTAAACACGTGGACAATAACCTGGACAGGTTGCTTGAATTGGGAGAACCCATTCCCGGCATGCCTGAAGATCTCAAGAATCAAATCAGATCAAGGTTGGTTCAAATTGCTCCTGAACCAGAGAAGAAGAGCATCTTAACCTTTCGCTGGGCCATGGTACCCCTGGCGGCTGCGGCAGCCCTAGTCCTTTTCCTCCTCGTCCCATGGAAAGGCGACTTAAACGGCTCTATCTCTTGGGCTGATGTACAGAAGCAGTTAGAACAGGTTCGTACTGTATCCTACAAGGAATGCAGCTGGGAGGAAACCCCTACTGGAGAACAAAAGACTTTTTGTGCAAAGGTTTATCATATGGACCCCGGGCTTTCGAGAGCAGAGATAGGGGTTTCGGGATCTGAGGTAGTGGGTGTGAAATCCGCATCTAGGTTAATCTCCATTTACAGACGGGAATCCGGCCAAGCTGACGTTTTGATGCTGAGCCCTGAATCCCATCAGGCAGTTTTAGAAACGCGGTTATTCAATGTCGATGAGGGACGGGAACCTCCTAACCTTTTCATAAATACCGTCTCGATCAGCTGGAAAAAGATGAAGGCGATTACTGAGGATAAAACCAGAATTTTAGGCGACCGCGTGATCAATGGGATTCCTGCGGTTGGATTCAGCCTTGATGGGCTTGAGGATAAAACCAGAATTTTAGGCGACCGCGTCATTAATGGGATTCCTGCGGTTGGATTCAACCTTGATGGGCTTCCGGCAGAGACAATCTATTTTCCAGAAAACCCAGCTGTAATGGAACTGACTGTTACCTTTGGAGAACTGTGGGTCAACCGTAAGGACGGTACACCTGTGCGGGTAGAAATTGAGGCCCAGGTCAACGATGCAATAATGGTGCGTCATGAATATACAGACTTCCAATGGAATATCCCTTTGGAAGAAAGCCTCTTCAATCTGGATGTACCTGAGGGCTGGCACCTCAACAAGAGACAGATAATCTATAATAATTACATGGGTAAAAAGCTTGCCCCGGGCGTTACTTTGAATTCATTTGTATCCGGCCAGGAGTCGATGATCACAGCCGAAGACGTTGTCGGGATTGTTCAGGCTAAAGAAATCTCCCATATCGACTCGACCACACCATATGAAACGATTATTACTATCGAACTGAGCCAGGAAGCCGCACAGCGGCTGCGTGACTATGCTGACACCCATCCGGATTATTTCATAAGAGTGAACTTAAATGATCAGCTAAACGCGGCGCTGGCGTTGAAGACGAATCACCCAAACCGACTGGCCTTTGATCTCATGGGGCTCTATCTTCCACTTTCAGAGGTTGAAGAGAGATATTTTACAGCCTTTACAGAAGAGAACTCATAACGATGCTCCATCAACAGCATACTGGAAAATGAATCCCAAATCAAAAGGAGGCTTATCATGATTGTGAAAAACAGGAAGTATTCCAGGAAACTAACCTTTCTGGCAGTCTCTCTGCTCCTTTCAATCTGTTTCATCTTCTTCACCAGTGCACAAGGATTATCAACCGAAGGAACACCTGAGATTCAGACCGGTAAAGCCTTGCAAACGGAGAGAGAAAAAGCCCCAAAACTGCCCACGGATGCCCTCAAGGCCATGTACGATGCCCAATTTTTGATGTTCGAGGATCAATTCGATGCGGCCATCGCTCGACTCAACGAATACCTTGCCACACGGCCTCCGGACGTCCCCGCACGAGTTTACATGCAGCTGGGCGCCTGCTGGCATGCCAAGGAAGGCTTTGAGGAAGCCCGAAAGGCATTTGAGAAGGCCTATGAACTAGACCCCACCGTTGATATTGCTGCTCTTAACAATTATGCAGCCTTTGATATGGACAAATTCGGCTTCGACGTGACCCAAGTGGACAAACTACCCAGCTATCTCCAAAGGGTTCCTCCGGTGTACCCCCTCAGTGCCAAAATGCTGCGGATTAAAGCAAGAGTGAAGATAAAATGCCTGGTGGATAAGGACGGTATTCCTCAAGATATTGTAGCCGCTGAGTGCGATCCCGAGGATGCTCTAGATGTATTCGGTCCACCCGCTGTGGAAGCGGTCAAGGAATGGCGTTTCAATCCGGGTGAGATTGGGGGTGATCCTGTCCAGACACGTGTCGCATTTTGGATCATTTTCGAGTTGACTGATATGCCTTATGAAGCCACCCCTTGAAATCTTTCGGTTTGAGCTGGATTCACAGTCCAATGAAGTCTTTCCTTGAAATCGTCCGTTCTATATGGGCTTGAAGGAATAAAAGGGCCGAACCCTACCTAACTCACAAGAAAACCACAAAAGTCAGGTGTCGATTCGGCCCTTTTTCATATACTCTTTTCTTTACACTAAATTGTATCGCCGCTGCGGCATTTGAAGAGCACCTTCGCCTGTTCTGGGCGTTACTCTAAATTCATATGCATCCAACAAGGAGTCCATGATTTCAGGTTCAACTCAGATGTATGCCTCTTCGGGAAATCCTTTTAATTGACAACTGAATCGGATTTTTCCTATACTCATGTTCTGGAAATTGAGTACCTGCCAACTCATTGGATTTCTTTCCAGTTAATTATTGGCTCAAATGAAGACAATTCTATAGGTAGCATAAACTCCCCGGACTCCTAATGAGCGCGGTTTCAGCCATGCAGCGCAAATACGTCACAGTCACCAGGCAAAGGACTAAGCTGGAATTTGCCTGACCCAGAGGGTCATCCTATGTGGCTGATTGGTTTTTGCGCGGGCAAACGTCTTTCAAACTGAAATGGGCATTATTTTGGTCTAGCGGGAGGGAGATTTCAATGGACATATACTATATTGACGGGCAGTTTGTCGATGAGGACAAGGCTGTTATTTCCGTAAAGGATATCGTTGTATTAAGGGGATTTGGAGTCTTCGACTCTCTCATCACCTACAATAAAAGACCTTTTCGGCTGAAAGAGCATGTTGAACGACTGGAGAACTCGGCAAAGCATATCGGCCTTGAAATCGAGCCCAGCAACGAGGAAATCTGTGGG
>Ga0315553_10003790_pt1 | contig 11608 bp, 9 predicted proteins | sample SalMarSW160140MG_FD_203099 | JGI IMG/M metagenome (GOLD analysis project Ga0315553, IMG submission 203099) | Salt marsh sediment microbial communities from the Plum Island Ecosystem LTER, Massachusetts, United States - Salt Marsh Sediment SW1601-40 ... | reverse complement strand
CGTTATCAGGCTGGCCTGGTACTTCGGATAGATGACGATGTTGCCGCGCCGGACGAGGTGGCGGATCCATTCGATGTAGAAAGCCGGCCTCATCGCGCCCCAGCCGTGGAGGAGGACGACGACGGGAGCCGTCCGGGGCCGGGGCTGATCGGGTTCGAAGACCCACGCCTTGCTGCCGCCGCTGCCTACGACCGTCTCGATGACCGCAGCATGTTTGTGCTCGACGCCGCCGGGACCGGAATCCGGTTGCCCTGCGGGCCGCCAGTTCGGGCCGCGGCAGCCCGACAGCGTCAGCACCCCGGCGACGAGCCACGGGCCGAGAACCGCGGCCATTCGGCGTTTTGTCATTCGGCATTCGGCATTCGGCATTTGCCGCTAGACCTTCTCCCACCGGAGCAGGTTCTGGACCTGGGCGAGGGTCGATTGGCCCTCGACGATCTCGGTGCGGATGCGGATTTCCTTCTCGTAGCAGTCCTGGCCGCGGTTCGCCGCCTCGACCGCCCGCTCCTTGGGCACGACGATCACGCCGTCGTCGTCGCCGATGATCCAGTCGCCCGGACATATGCGGATGCCGGAGATCACGATGGGGACGCCGATCTCGCCCATCCCCTTCGGCTCGCCCGCATTGGGCGTGATGTGCTTGGCGAACGCCGGGAAGTTGAGCTTGCGGATCTCCGGCGTATCGCGGATCGCACCATCGATGACCACTCCGGCCAGGCCCTTCTGCACCGAGGTGTGCGTGGCCAACTCGCCCCAGACGGCGGGCAGCGCCCCGCCCGCCGCGATCACGACCACGGACCCCGGCTCGGCTACGTCGATCGCCTCCACCGGCTTCGCCCAGTCGCCGGGATACGTCCGCACGGTCACCGCCCGGCCGACCATCTTGCAGCCGGGGAAGATGGGCCGGATGCCGGCGAGGCCGGGCATGCGGTGGCTGCCGTCGGAGATGTTTGCGGTGGATGCCAGCTCGAACACCCGGCGCACGTCGTCGCCCGTCGCCCGCTTGTAAAGGTCGGTCTTTACCTTGATTCCTTCGTCGACCGCCCGGCGCAGTTCGGCGGCGGCCTGACGGGCGTCTTTGGCCTTGGTGAGCGCGCCGCCCACGATGATGATGCTGGCGCCCGCCGCGATCGCCTCCGCTGCCGTCTCGGAATTGATGCCGCCGGCGGCCGCGACAGGCAGATCGACCGCCGCGGCGACGGCCTTCACACGGTCGAACGAGATCCGCCCCGCCATCTGCGCGTCGATGGGGGTGTGCACGCAGATCTGGTCGGCGCCCCACTCGGCCACCTGCTTGGCGCGCGCGGCAGGGTCCACGACCTCCATCAGGTCCACCGCTACCTCGATGCCGTAGTGCTTTCCGCCGCGGATGGCGTCCCGGATGGTTTCGTCCGGCGCGATGCCCATCACCACGGCGATGTTCGCGCCGGACTTCGCCGCCATCTCCATCTCTGCGCGGCCCGCGTCCATCGTCTTGGTGTCACATACGATCCTTCTGTCGGGGAACTCCTTCCGCAGCGCCCGCACCGCCTCCATCCCCTCGCTCTTGAGCAGCGGGGTGCCGACCTCCAGCCAGTCGGCGCCGCCCGCCACCGCCTCGTGTGCCAGCTTAAGCGCCCGAGGCAGTTCGTCAAAATCCAGTGCCACCTGAATGATTGGCTTCATAGTTCTCTCACCACGAAGGACAGCCCGGCCACAGATGAACACGGATGGACACAGAGCAGAGAGCGCTAACGTCCGCGCCTATCCGTGTTCATCCGTGGCAAATCCTCCTCGTGCAATTCCCCTTCACGGGACGTACGTCGCGGCACAGCGGTCGGATTCCCAGACCGTGACGCCCTTCACCGCGACGCCGCCGGGAACCTTCTCCGCGAGCCGCTCGCACACCACCTTAGCAATGTTCTCCGCCGACGGATTGACCGTGTCGAACGGCGCGATGTCGTTCAGAAACTGGTGGTCGAAGGCCCCGACGATCTCGGCCAGCGCCGTCTTCACCTCCTTGAAGTCCATCAGCATGCCGAGCTCGCCGAGCCGCTCGCCGCACAGCACCACGTCGACCTTGTAGTTATGGCCGTGGAGCCGCTCGCACGCCCCGTCATAGCCGCGGAGGCTGTGTGCGGCCGAGAAATCCGTCTGCACCGTCAACTCGAACATCACTCGTCCTTCCTGATCATCCGCGATTATATGCCCTTCCCGCGCCGGAGTCAACGCGGCGCCACCGGCTGCGCGGGCATCTTCCCCGAACCCGCCGATGGGTGCATGCGTAGGGGTGGTTCGCGAACCGCCCCCACCAAGCCAAGACATCAAAGGTCATAGGCAAGCACGCCAGGTCCATCCTGTCCGGAGCTTCCGGATCCCGCCGGAAAAAGTCGGGAAAAACCGGCGGGTCGCTTGACAGCCATTCGCACATGTGGTATACTATTTGGCGAGCGGTGAGTTGCACAGAAATGTGCTCTCGCCGCTCGCGGCACTTGTGTGGCAGTTTCGCGCAAAGCGTTTCTGCAAAACGAAGCCATTTTGCCATAAGCATCGCGGCCACAAGATGTTCTGGCGACTTTGCCATTTTGACAGGCCGTTTGGAGGCCGAATTCGGCATCGAGAGAAGGGCATTTTCCGGCGAAACGGCCTGAAACGATGCTGAAATGGTCCGAAACGGTCACGAAGCACGCTGTTCGACGCGGGAAGTGGCCCAAAACGGGCACGAACGAAGTGCAGATTTTTATACAGTGCTCTGCCATCCGCCTGCACCGTTGATAACGTCGGCCGTTGGGAGCCGCCGGATCGGAGGATACATGCTCGAAAGCACGTTCCGCCACCTGCCCGGGGTCGGCGCGAAGACCGAAGGTCGCCTGTGGTCTGCGGGCGTTCACTCATGGCAGGCGCTGACCGAGGGCGCCGACCTGCCGCTCTCCGCGAGACGAGCCGAACGGCTGAGAGCTCTCGTCGGCGAGTCCGCCCGGCAGCTCTCGGACGGCAACCCGCACTACTTCTGCGACCGACTGCCGGCGGGCGAGCACTGGCGCCTGTTCCCCGAGTTTCGCGACACCGTGGCCTACGTGGACATCGAGACCACCGGCCTCGGCGCCCCCGGCGACTACATCACCACCATCGCGCTCTACGATGGCACGACCATCCGCCACTACGTCAGGGACCGGAACCTGGACGACTTCGCGGATGACGTCGCCCAATACCGCATCATCGTGACGTACAACGGCAAGTGTTTCGACGTGCCCTTCATCCGCAACGCACTCGGGCTGCCGATGCCGCACGCCCACATCGACTTGCGCTACGTGTTGGCCAGCCTGGGTCACCGCGGCGGGCTCAAGGGCTGCGAGCGGCAGCTCGGCCTCGACCGCGACGACCTCGCCGACGTCGACGGCTACTTCGCCGTCCTGCTCTGGCGCGACTACCTGCGAAAGGGCAACACGAAGGCGCTCGACACGCTGCTCGCGTATAATATTCTCGACGTCGTCAACCTGGAGACGTTGATGGTCATCGCGTACAACGAGATGATCAAGGCCACGCCGTTCGGCGAGGCCCGGCGGCTGCCCACACCCACGCCGCCCGACTCGCCCTTCCAGGCCGACCGCGAAACCATCGACCGGATCAAGCGCGCACACGGGTGGTAAGCAGACAACACGGAGGAAGAGAATGACCAACACGCCGTTCATGTACACGGACATGTCCGAGCGCGAGTTGATCAAGTGGACACTTGGCTACACGATGGATTGGATCATCAAGACGTTCGAGGCGATCCCGGACGACGCGATGTGCGTCCGGCCGCGGCTCAACATCAACGCCCCTGCATGGATCTTCGGGCACATCGTCGTCACCGAGCGTTTCCACGTCGGCGGCGTCCTCGAAGGCGTCAACGATATCCCCGAGGAGTTCGGGGTGTTCCGGGCGCCGAGGCCGACGGAGGACGAGATCGGCGCGGCGTTCAGGTCGAAGGCGTGGCTCGTCGATTACTGGAGAGAGGTCCGGGCGAAGACCGAGGCGTACCTCGACCGCATCACCGACGCTGATCTCAAGGAAGTGCCGGGCGACGAGACGGTGCTGCCGGACGGCGACCCGAACCGCGGTAACCCGCGCCGCGAATGGTTCGTGATGACCATCCAGCAGCAGAACTGCCACTGGGGCGAGTTGCGTGTCATCGAGAAGCTGCTGAAAGGGTAACACTTCAGCCAAGTGAAGCGGAAAGCGGTGGGGCGGACATTCCTGTCTGCCCGGTGGCAGGCAAGAATGCCTGCCCCACCAGGGTTTTGACAGGACCCTTCATCGCTTTTCGCAATCGCAATCACTACTGTCCGGTTAACGGGTTCGCAAGACGCCGCAAGCCATGAAAGGGCAAGGCGTTACGCGCCAGAATGAGTTTTCGCGACTTGAACTTCGCTGGTAACACTTCAGTCAAGTGGGGTGGCGCAAGAAATCCGTTTCGAAAAGCGGTGACAGGCCGGCAGCGAAGCTGCCGTGGGAGTTTGCAGGGCAAACTCGAAAGCCGTTCCGAAGGAACGGGCGGCAGGAAACCTGCCGGGGGAGTTTGCAGAGCGAACTCCAGCCGTTCCAGACGGAACGGCACGTCTCCGCTCGTTTCACTGGCTTCGCTGGTGCCAGCCTGCCCGCCGAAGCTTCGGCGCAGGCGGGTCACCGTTTTTCGCACCCCGCGCGGTGGCGAAAGGCTGGCGGAAAACGGGGACTCGTGCTGCGTAGCGAAGCTACTTCGCAGAGCAGTACTGCCACCCGCTGCCTGCCCCCGCTTTCCGCCTTCACTTGGCTGAATTGTTACCTTCTTTGAAACCTGCCAAAATGCCACAAATCACCTAATTTGGGACCAAGAAATGAGACTCCTCAATTGAAGTGTAGCGAGTTGTTTAAGTTCGTGCTGGTTTGTGTCGATGTAACCTTTAATCCTGCACTGACGCTCCGAAAAACGTCCGAGAAAAATCAACGTGTGCGTCTTGACCCGTCCGGCAGTCACGAAGAACCACCGAGGGACACATGTGTATGGTGCAATGAACCACGGGCTGACGTGTATCCCTCAGCCACGGGAGTGTCCCCGGCAGGCAGTTGTCTTCTGACCATCAAGTTACGAAGGGCAGGGAGACCGGAACTGGCAAAACCTACGCGGAGCGCAGATTTCCGACTGGGGAGGATTACCAGGCCAGCCTGGGTGAGCGGCTGGCACGGCAGGCGCTGCCGCCCGAGTTGGGGGAGGGGCACGCTAATAAGTTCCTGCGGAAGGTGCGGGCTGCGTGGGGGCACAGACGCCTGCACGCCCTGACGTTGGCGGGCGATGAGGAGGCCGCCTGCCCCCCGCCCGTGCCGCCGGGAGCTGATAAACTTTTTGTCGCACGTGCGACAAAAAGTTCACCACGGCTGAGGTGGGAGCGGTGAGGCGCCGCGCGGAAATTTCCGGCGGACCTGCGCAAGCTGCCCTCTCGCATCGCGTACCCAATACCGGAGGCGAGAAAATGAAGGCGAACGATGACAAGCTGTTCGGTTCTGAAGGCGAACGTTGGCCGTTATCCGGCCCGGACAAGTGCCCTCGCGGCAGAAAGGAGGCTACGATGAAACACGGCGTGGCGACAAAGCTGTTGGCAATCGCGGTGTTGGCGGCGACGTTTATCGGCTTCGCGGAGACGACGGCCTCCGCCGGCGTCAAGAAGTGGATCCAGAAGCACGTGAAGGTCCCCTACACGTACGACGTGTGGGAGACCCAAACGAGGTACCGGATGGTGCGCCGGCCGGTCACGAGGACCTACTACCGGACCGAACGCCGGCTGGTCACCACCTACGTCACCGAATATCGACAGGTCCCGGTCCACTACCGCGGCCCGCACGGCGGAATGAGAACACGGTACGTCTGGCAAGAGGTCCGCGTTCCGCGGCAAACGTATCGCATGGTCCGTGTTCCTTACCAGGAGACGCGGTACGAACTGGTGAACGAGCCTTACACGGTGCGGGTGCGCGTGGCGAAGACGGGACACAGGTATCCGCCCGGGGCGTTCTCGATGCAGGTTGGGGACTTGCGCCTCGGCTTCGCCTGGTAGGTGTTGACGAGATAGTCGCACGGCGGCATGCTGCCTCGGTCGAGGCGGCATGCCGCTGCCGTTTGTACCGGACCCCGGTCATTTTGTCCTTGACCCGTCAGACAGGGCGGGCTAAAGTCAGTTCGGTGGCGGATCCCAGCCATTTGCTTCCGACTTCGATCGCCCTGCCTCGCGCAGACGTGGGAAACGAACGATGACCGGACCCGAAGGCGACAACCCTCCCGGCGCGGCCGAAGACCCGTTGCCGTCGATCAGCGGACCTGCCCCGCCAAGCGGGACCGGCCCCGGCCCCGTGCCCGAGATCGAGGGGTACACGGTGTCCGGCCGACTGGGCGAGGGCGGAATGGGGACGGTCTGGCGGGCGGTGCAGGAGAGCGCCCACCGCCAAGTGGCGTTGAAGATACTGGGCACCGGTGCGTTCGGCTCGGCGAAGGCCCAGGCCCGCTTCGAGCGCGAGGTGGAGCTTACCGCGCGGCTCGAGCATCCGAACATCGCCCGCGTCTACGACAGCGGGGTCGACAAGGGCGTCTACTACTACGCGATGGAGCTGGTCGAGGGCGTGACCCTGTCCGACTATGTCCGGACCCACGCGCTCGCGCAGCGGCAGACCCTGGAGCTGATGTGCGCGGTGTGCCACGCGGTGCAGCACGCCCACCAGCGCGGCGTGATCCACCGCGACCTCAAGCCGTCCAACATCCTGGTGACGCCGGACGGGCAGCCGCACGTGCTGGACTTCGGCCTGGCCAAGACGTTCCTGGAAGGCGACGTGGGCCTGACCATATCGCTGGACGGCGAGGTGAGCGGCACGCCCGCCTACATGTCCCCCGAGCAGGCGGCCGGGCGGGTGGCGGAGATCGACACGCGCAGCGACGTGTACAGCCTGGGCGTGATCCTGTACCGGCTGCTCACCGGCGAGCTGCCACACGACCTGTCCGGCACGCGTTACGAGGTGCTCCGGCGGATCGCGGAGGAGGACATCAAGCGCCCGCGGGAGCGAAGCAAGAGGATCAACCGGGAACTCGACGCCCTCCTGCTGAAGGTGCTGGCTCACGACCCGGACAGGCGCTACGCATCGGCCGGGGCGCTGGCCCAGGACATCGACAACTACCTGAACGGCGAGCCGCTGAAGGCGAGGAAGCCTACGACCGTCTACTTTCTGGCCAAGCGCATCCGGAAGTACCGGGTGCCGGTCGCCATCGGCGCGGCAGTCGTAGCGGTGCTCGTCGGCCTGGCCGTGCTGGCGTACGTCCGGATTCTTCATGAGCGGAACCTGGCCCGCGCCGCCGGGGAGAGCGAGCGGCGGGCGCGGATGGAGTTGCAGGCCAAGGTCTTTCAGGAGCAGCGCAAGTACCCCGAAGCGGAGAAGTTGTACCGCGAGACCCTGGCGGCCCGGAGGAAGGCTCTGGGGGCGGATCATCCCGACACGCTTCGGACAATGAGCGCACTGGCGGTGACACTTCAGAGGCAACGCAAGTACGAGGACGCTGAGAGGCTTCATCGCCAGACCCTCGCCGCCCAGCGGCGGGTGTTGGGAGCGGATCATCCCGACACGCTCGCGTCGATGGGCCAGGTGGCCTCCGTGCTGCGAGCCCGGGGCGAATACGCGGCGGCGGAGAAATTCTATCGCGAGACGCTTGCCGCCATGCAGAAAGCCCTGGGCAAGGGCCACCGCGATACGCTGATGACGATGAGCAGCCTGGCCTTCGTGCTGCAGGCGCAGCTCAAGTACGCTGAGGCGGAACGGGTCTACACGGAAGTAATCGCCGGGATGCAGGAGGTGCTCGGCAAGGACCACATCTGGACGCTCGTGTCGATGAACAGCCTGGGCCGGGTGCTGGAAGAGGAGGGCAAGTTCCCCGAGGCTGAGCAGCAATTCCGCAAAGCGCTGGACAGCATGATCCGCGTCCTCGGCAAGGAGCACCCCTTCACGCTTCGGTCGATGGACAGCTTGGTCTCTTTCCTCAAGGACCGCGGAAAAGATGTGGAGGCCCGGAAGCTGTTTGAGATGCGGACGGAGATCATTCGGGGTCTCCGGCAGAAGCAGGAGAACTCCGACACGTCGACGAGCCCGAATGGGAGCGAGTAAGCCGTGGGGAAGTATGACCGAACCGAGATGGGCGGGCGAAAGGAATCGTTTGACACTACGCACTGGACGGAGATCTTCCGCGCCCAGACCGGCGACGATGCCCGGCGGAAGGAGACGCTGGGCGAGCTGCTCGGCCGGTACTGGAAGCCGGTGTACTGTTACCTGCGGCGGAAGGGACAGGACAACGAGACCGCGAAGGACCTGACCCAGGGGTTCTTTCAGGAGGTCGTGCTGGGCCGAGAACTGATTCAGCGGGCGGAGAGTTCCAAAGGCCGGTTTCGGACGTTCCTGCTGACCGCGCTGGACCACTACGTCACGAGCGTTCATCGTGCCGAGTCGGCGCAGAAACGCATGCCCGCGTCCGGGCTGGTGTCGCTGGAGGGTCTGGGGGCTCCCAATGTTCCCGAGCCTGTGCTCTCGGCGTCGCCGGACGAGGCGTTCCATCATGCGTGGGCCTCGGCGTTGCTGGATGCGGTGCTCGCCGAGGTGGAGAAAGAGTGCGTCGAGAGCGGTAAGGAGACGCATTGGAAGCTGTTCCAGGCGCGGGTGGTGGCGCCCATCATGGGGGACGTCGAGCCGGCTCCGATTGAAGACCTCTGCGCGAAGCACGGGATCAGCAGCAAGGCCACCGTCTCGAACATGCTGGTGACCGTGAAGCGGCGCTTCCAGGCGACGCTCTGGCGCCACGTCCGCCCGTTTGTCGATTCAGACGAGGAGGTGGATCAGGAGATTCAGGACCTGGTAGAAATTCTTTCCAAGCGGGGCGCAAAATGAGCCGCGCGTTTTCGTATCTGATACTGGTGGAATGTCCGTCCTGTTCGGAGGGGGCGTGAGCGGAGAAGCACCGCCATGGAATCCACGTTCGATCTGAATTCAATCCAGTTGGCCCGCCTGCTGACCATCGCCGGGAGCCCCGGAAGGCAGGGCGCGGATCGTCCCGCCGAGGAGCTCGTACGGGAGTTGTTCGCCCGGCCGGTTTCGCTGGACGCAGCCGTGGCGGACTCCTTGCCGGCGGTCCTTGGCAGGCCATGCGATGAGTTGGCCGGCCACGTCGGCGAGGCAATCGGCGGCCTGCTCCTCGGGCCCGAGACCGGCGTGGAGGCGCGGCAGGCGCTGAAGGATTACGGGAAATGCCTGGTGCGCCGCGCCCGATCCGAATCGGAGCGGGCCGCCGCGACCGTTCTGTATTACGGGGCGATCGCCGGCGCGCTCGTCTTTCACCGCCGGAAGGTTACGCAGCACTCGTACGGGAAGCTGGATGAAGGTCTTGCCAAGCTCGTGGGGAGGCCCTGGATCCCGCCCGAGCTGAACGATCTACTTCGGAAGGCAAGAGCCGTGTGTCACGAAGCGGGATGACGGCCTGACCGGCCCGCCGGGCGGGAGGTGAGCTTGGCGGCGGGCTGCCGGTCGGGGGGAAGGAGGCGTGGAATGAGAATCGGGAAGTGGACGACGGGACTGATCGTGATGAGTGTCGGGCTGTGCTTTCTGTGGGGCTGCGACGGGTCGAAGGCGAAGAAGAAGGAACAGGAGCAGAACCAAAAACCCGCCGCCGGCGGGACGTGGACCGCTCAGCGTATCCGCGTCGTCGAGAAGCTCGACGGGCCGGAGTGCGTGGTCGTTGATCCGGCCACGGGAGTGCCTTACGTCTCGAACTGCGAGACCGCCAGCGGGGCATACTGGGCCGAGGACGGTACCGGGTTCATCAGCCGGCTCAAGCCAGGCGGCGAGATGGACGCGCTGCGCTGGCAGAGCAGCACGAAGGACGTGCCCCTGAACGGGCCGAAGGGGATGTGCGTGACCGATACGGCGCTGTATGTGGCGGACAACCGCCGGGTGGTGTGCTATCCGCTGAAGGGCGCCGCCGTGCCGCACGTGGTGAAGGGCGTCGGGGGCGGGAGACTCAACGACATGGCCGCGCAGGGCGGATCCGCCTACGTCTCCGACACCGCCGGCGCCAGGATCGTGAAGTTCAACGACCAGGGCATCACGGAAATGAAGGCGCCGGCGTCCGTCAACGGCATCACGTTCTTCAAGGGCAAGATGTTCGCCGTGAGCTGGGGCCGACACGAGGTGTATGAGCTTGACCCCGAGGGGAAGGCTGATCCCAAGCCGTTCGGCTTGGCGAAACATTTCGAAAGCCTCGACGGGATCGAGGTGCTCGACGACGGCACATTTGTTGTGTCCGATTACGTCGCCGGGACGGTGCATGCGATTTCGCCGGACAGGAAGACGGTGCGGACACTGGCGGATGGACTGAAGACGCCGGCGGACATCGGCCTGGACCGCAAGCGCGGCCTCCTGTACGTTCCGCAGCTCGAGCACAACCGCGTCGCTGTCTACAAGCTCGAGAAGAAATGACCGGGCGCGCCTGCCGGTCAGGTGAAAATGACCAGCAGCCCGAACAGCCCGAAGAACAAACCGGCGAGCATGAACTTGATGGTCGCTACGTGCTTCTGGAAGAAGCGGGTCAGTGCCTCGGAGCTGAGCCCGAAGTAGGCGAGGGTGAAGATCACGCACAGCGGCGTGATGAACGCGACGTTGTACAGCAGCAGCAACAGCGTCCCCTGCACGTTCCCCTTGCTGATGAACACGATGGCCGGCAGGTAGACCTGACCGGTGCAGGCCAGCTCGAGCAGGGAGATCAGGAACCCGGTCGCCAGAGACGCGACGACGATCGTCCGCATCCGGGTCTGGCGGCGGATGACCCCGTGGATCATCGTCTTGATTTTGGATGGGAGTTGGAGAGAGACGTCGCGGATCCGGCCTTTCAGGCACAGGATGCCGTCACGGAAGCTGAGCACGCCGACCGCCAGGGCGAACAGCGCCGTCGCCCAGTAGACGCACGCCGATAGCGTCGGCATGAACTTCAGCGCCTGGATGGCCTCGAGCAGGCCGAACCCGATCAGCAGATACGTCAGGAAGACGCCCACCGTGAACATCGCCCCGGTGACGAGCAGCTCCCGCTTTTTTCGTCCGACGTAGGCCAGGTAGGACAGGAAGAAGATGATGACCGTGAACGCGCACGGGTTGATCCCGTCGACCAGCCCCATGCCGACCACCCACACGGCGCCTTTGCCGGCGTGGCGCTCCTTGATCCGCTCGGTCGCCGCGAGTAGCTGCGCCCCGTCGGCAATCTCTTCGATCTCCCACGGCGCCGGCTGGTTCTCCGACGACAGGATCAGCCCCAGCAGGTTCTCCAGGCTGATCCTCTCGCCGACTAATCCCTTGCTCGACGTGAACACCGCGGGAACCACCTGCCGCTGGTTGGCCGGGATCTCCGCCCGCTGGCACAAAACCTCGTTGAACATCGCTCCGTCCGTGGGCAGGACGTTGTACTTCCGGACCTCCAGGTTCCGGAAGTCCTTCTGGAGCTGTTCGAGGTAGCCGCTGACCCGCCGGCAATCGCGGCAGCCGCGCTGATAGAAGTAGGCGACGGCGTAGCGGGCCGCGCCGGACGGAGCCGCGGCGGCGC